>Ga0068872_10004303_pt1 | contig 10827 bp, 5 predicted proteins | sample NOAtaG_7_FD_66441 | JGI IMG/M metagenome (GOLD analysis project Ga0068872, IMG submission 66441) | Freshwater lake microbial communities from Lake Erie, under a cyanobacterial bloom - NOAA_Erie_Diel1S_2200h metaG | ecosystem: Environmental > Aquatic > Freshwater > Lake | place: USA: Ohio, Lake...
TCTTGGAACGCTGCAATAAAAGGATACTACAACCTGGTAAACGGCAGTTATGTTTGGAATAACGGAATGACCGGTATTATTCCACAAGGAAATGCTATCATGATTTTTACCGATGCCAATAACGTTTCCATGTCGTTTACCGAAGCCATGAAAACCAGTGGGGGCGGTAGTACAACCTTTATGAGAACTGCTATTCCAAAAAACAATGCACTCGAATTACATATTAACAGCAACATAAACACCTTTGAAGATCAGTGCGCTATTTTCTTTAATGAAAATGGAAATGATGGATACGTTAATGAATCTGATGATGTACGGAAATTAAACTCTCCCGATAATAGAGTGCCTCGCATTGCCACTTTAACCAAAGAAGGGGTTAGAACTGTTCAAAACGATTATTTGGATCTTAAACACTCGTTCTATCTTCCTGTTGAAGTACACACTCCTTTTGCCGGAAGCTACTCTATTTATGGCAAAGCATACAATACCAACGGAAAATGCCTGGTGCTTCTCGATAAAGAAACCGGTACTGAAATTGATTTAAGCAAAGATTTTAATTACACCTTTCAATCTAATACTAAGAAAACATACGAAAACAGATTTGCTATTGTAAACAAAAGTTGTGGATGGAATAATAGCAATAACCAAAATGCGATTTTCCGTTTAAACCAAAACGATGAAAATATAGAACTAACCTTAATATCCGATGAAAATGTGACCGGAAGTCTGAGTGTAATTTCTATTAACGGACAAGTGGTTTTAAATAAATCCAATTGCAATTTGGGCAATACCGAAATCATCAATACCCAATCTCTAAACAAAGGAATTTATATTGTTAAATTTGTTAGTGATCGTGTTGTATATTCCGAAAAAATTGTAATTAAATAATTTATTCACCTAAAAAAAGATAAAAGTCCGCCCCTAAAACGGACTTTTTTTTTGAATTCGGCTTCGTATTTCTTTTTAAGATTAATTGGATAAACAAGTAGGTCTGTTACTTTTTTAATTTATAATAAATTTGATTAATTAAACTTGCTAAAGTTTTTCCTTAAAAAATTTTTTAAGATTATAGTACAAAAAAAATCAAAATGCCCTAAAACTCTTAGTGCATTTGATTGTTAGAATAGGCAAGATTTTTTTGGCTTTTTTTCAAACATTTAGTTAACAGGCAAACTAAATTATTTCTTTGTTGTTTAATAAATATTGAAACACTCAAAAGCCCTGTAAGGGCCATAAAATAAGAGATGTTTAAAACTTGTGTTAAATGTTAATTTAAACAACTTGATTGTAAAAATGCTTTTTGCAATTTTTGTGTAGAGTTAATAACGACATAGAGATTAACTTAATTTACTGTAAATAAAGAATTAAGAAATTTAAATGTCAGCTCGCTATATAAATAAAACAACCCGATATAATCGCACCAACTAGAGTATGGACTTAAATAACGAACCCATTTTAAAAGAAAACAAAGACCGCTTTGTACTTTTCCCAATCAAACATCCTAAAATTTGGGAAATGTATAAGCAAGCAGAAGCCAGTTTTTGGACTGCAGAGGAAATAGACTTAGCACAGGATTTAAGCGACTGGAACAACCGATTAAATCAAGATGAAAAATTCTTTATAAAATCTGTTTTGGCCTTTTTTGCTGCCAGTGATGGGATTGTGAATGAGAACCTAGCAATCAACTTCTTAAATGAAGTACAATATCCCGAAGCACGTTGCTTCTATGGATTTCAAATAATGATTGAGAATATTCACAGCGAAACTTATTCCTTGTTAATTGACACATACATAAACGATAAAGAAGAAAAAGACCGATTATTTCATGCAATTGAAACATTTCCGGCAGTAGGCCAAAAAGCACAATGGGCTATTCGTTGGATTGAAAATGGAAATTTTGTAGAACGATTAATTGCATTTGCCGCTGTTGAAGGTATTTTCTTCAGTGGATCATTTTGCTCCATCTTCTGGCTTAAAAAGCGTGGTTTAATGCCCGGATTAAGTTTCTCTAACGAGTTAATTTCGCGTGACGAAGGCTTGCATTGCGATTTTGCTTGTTTACTTTACAATCAACTTCAAAACAAATTACCGGTAAGTCAGGTTCACGAAATAATTACGAATGCGGTTACGATTGAAAAAGAATTTGTAACCAATGCATTACCGGTAAAATTAATAGGTATGAATGCCGATTTAATGTGTCAGTATATTGAATTTGTTGCCGATCGCCTGTTAGTTTCATTAGGTTGTCCCAAAGTTTACAATGCGTCAAATCCATTCGATTTTATGGAATTGATTTCGTTGCAAAACAAAACCAACTTCTTCGAAAAACGCGTTGCCGAATACCAAAAAAGTGGCGTTATGAGCAAAAAGGAAGACAACGCCTTTTCGCTTGACGAAGATTTTTAAACACTAAAAAGGATAAAATAATAGTTAACAGTTATACGTTTATAACTGTCAGGAAATTTAACCCCTTTTGCGAAACCACTGTACTAAATTTATAATATAACCAAGGAAAAAACTTAAACATGTTTGTAGTAAAACGCGACGGAAGAAAAGAAGCTGTAAAATTCGATAAAATCACAGCTCGTATACAAAAACTATGCTACGGATTAGATCCGGTGCACGTAGATTCGGTAAAAGTAGCCATGCGTGTAATTGATGGATTATACGATGGCGTTACTACTATGCAGTTAGATAATTTAGGGGCTGAAGTTGCCGCTTCATTAACAACGGTTCACCCCGATTATGCCATACTTGCAGCACGAATCGCTGTATCCAACTTGCACAAAAGCACCAATAAATCGTTCTCTAAAACGATGCACGATTTATTTCACTATGTAGATCCAAAAACCGGACAATTGGCCAGCTTAATTTCTGAAGATGTTTATCAGATCGTGATGGATAACGCACAGATATTAGACAGTACCATTATTTACGATCGCGACTTTGGCTACGATTATTTTGGCTTTAAAACACTCGAACGATCGTATCTCTTAAAACTAAATGGTAAAGTTGCTGAGCGCCCTCAACACATGCTTATGCGTGTGGCCATTGGAATTCATAAAGAAGATATCGACTCAGCAATCGAAACTTATAATCTTATGAGCGAGCGTTGGTTTACACACGCCACTCCAACATTATTTAATGCCGGTACTCCTAAACCTCAAATGTCATCTTGTTTTTTATTAACCATGAAAGATGATAGTATTGATGGTATTTATGATACCCTTAAACAATGTGCAAAAATTTCACAAAGTGCCGGGGGTATAGGTTTAGCTATTCATAATGTGCGCGCTACCGGCTCCTACATTAAAGGAACCAACGGAACCTCTAACGGCATCATTCCTATGTTGCGCGTGTTTAATGATACTGCTCGCTATGTAGACCAAGGGGGTGGTAAACGTAAAGGTTCATTCGCTATATACTTAGAGCCATGGCATGCCGATATATATGAGTTCCTAGATCTACGTAAAAATCAAGGTAAAGAAGAATTACGCGCACGCGATTTGTTCCTGGCTTTGTGGGTTTCTGATCTATTTATGCAACGCGTAGAAGCAAACGAAAACTGGACTTTATTCTGCCCTAACGAGGCGCCAGGTTTAAGCGAAGTTTACGGCGAAAAGTTTGTTGAACTATATACCAAATACGAACAAGAAGGTCGTGGTCGCAAAACAATACCAGCTCGCGAACTGTGGGGTAAAGTATTAGACTCTCAAACTGAAACGGGAACTCCTTACATCTTATACAAAGATGCTTGTAACGAAAAGAGTAATCAAAAGAACTTAGGCACCATTAAATCTTCTAACTTGTGCACGGAAATAGTTGAATATACAGCCCCGGATGAAGTAGCAGTTTGTAATTTAGCCTCTATTGCTTTACCACGTTTTATAGAAAATGGAGAATTTGATCACCAACGTTTATTTGATGTTACCTATGTAGCAACTAAAAACTTAAACAAAATTATTGATCGCAATTATTATCCGGTAATTGAAGCGCGCAATAGCAATATGCGCCACCGCCCTATCGGACTAGGTGTTCAGGGATTAGCAGATGCATTTGTAATGCTTCGAATGCCTTTTGATAGTGATGAGGCCCGTGAATTAAATAAAGAAATTTTTGAAACTATTTACTATGCTGCAATGACAGCCAGTAAAGATCTAGCCAAAGAGCATGGCGCATACGAAACTTACGATGGATCACCGGTTTCTAAAGGCATATTCCAATTTGATATGTGGGGAATAACACCAACCAGCCGTTGGGAATGGGATGTACTTAAAGAAGAAGTAAAAGAACATGGCGTACGTAACTCTTTATTAGTAGCCCCAATGCCAACCGCTTCTACATCGCAAATTTTAGGAAACAACGAATGTTTTGAACCCTTTACCAGTAATGTATACAAGCGTGGTACTTTAAGCGGAGAGTTCATTATTGTAAATAAATACTTATTACGCGATTTAGTAAAGCTTGGATTGTGGAACGATTCAATGAAAAACAAAATAATTGCAGCTAACGGGTCAATACAGGACATTGAAGAAATCCCTCAAAACATTAAAGATTTATACAAAACCGTTTGGGAAATTTCACAAAAAGCTATCATCGATATGGCGGCCGACCGAGGTGCATACATTGATCAAAGCCAATCATTAAATCTATTCCTGCAAAATCCAAATGCGGCTAAATTAACTTCGATGCATTTCTATGCTTGGAAAAAAGGATTAAAAACAGGTATGTATTACTTACGCACCAAAGCAGCTGCCGATGCTATTAAATTTACAGTAGAAAAACAAGCCGAGGCTCAATTTACCCCGGTAGTTAAAACTGAAACGGAACAATTTGATCAAACCCAAAGCGAATTAGCCTGCAGTTTGGATAACCCGGATGCATGCGAAAGCTGCTCAGGATAAATTTCTTGTTATCTTACCCTTTAAAGCCCCGATTTTCGGGGCTTTTTATTAGTATTTTAAATTTCACTATCTTGTAAAAGAATCGAACAAAGTGAGCGAATATCCATCCAAATTAATAGAGCAGGCAGTAAACGAATTTGCCTCTTTACCAGGTATCGGTAAAAAAACGGCATTACGTTTTGTTTTGCATCTTTTAAAAAAGGACGTGAGTGATATTCAACGATTTGGAAAAACTTTTATTGAGCTTCGAGAAAAAACTCAATACTGCTCTCAATGCCACAACATCTCAGACGAACCAATTTGCAGCATCTGCAAAAGTCCCTCACGTGATAAAAGCACCATTTGCATCGTAGAAAACATCAAAGATGTAATGGCAATAGAAAATACAGCTCAATACAAGGGCGTCTATCATGTATTAGGCGGGGTAATCTCCCCTATTGATGGAATTGGTCCGAAAGACTTAAACATTGAAACTTTAATACAGAAAGTAGCAGAAAACAATATAAACGAATTGGTTATTGCCATTAAACCCACCATGGAAGGCGATACCACCAATTTCTATCTCTATAAAAAATTAAAAGAATTTCCCGTTAAAATTACTCAAATTGCCCGCGGAATTGCAATTGGAGACGAGCTTGAATATACTGATGAAGTAACACTCGGTAAAAGCATCCTAAACAGAGTACCCTTCGAAAATACGTTTGCACAATAGTATATGAAACTAAGTGTTGTAATTGTAAACTATAACGTAAAGTATTTCTTAGAACAATGCCTGCATTCGGTTGTAAAAGCTTCTGTTAATATACCTATAGAAGTCTTTGTAGTAGACAATAATAGTGTAGACAGATCGGTAGAGATGGTACGCGAGAAATTTCCGCATGTACATGTAATTGCAAATAAAGAAAATACCGGATTTTCGTTTGCAAATAATCAGGCCATAAAAATCAGTAAAGGCGAATACATACTCTTACTCAATCCCGATACAGTTGTTGAAGAAGACACTTTTAAGAAAGTAATCAGCTTTATGGACGAACATCCGGACGCAGGTGGATTAGGGGTAAAAATGATAGATGGTAAAGGAAACTTTTTACCTGAGTCTAAACGCGGATTACCTACTCCTGAAGTAGCGTTTTGGAAAATTTTTGGATTTTCTACATTATTTCCCAAATCACAACGTTTTGGCCGTTACCATCTTGGATATTTAGATGACCGTAAAACCCATCAAATAGATGTATTGTCGGGTGCCTTTATGTTAATGCGTAAGGCGGCTTTAGATAAAGTAGGATTATTGGATGAAGCCTTTTTTATGTACGGAGAAGATATTGACTTATCCTACCGAATAACAAAAGGAGGTTATAAAAATTATTACTTTCCGGAAACCCGCATCATACATTATAAAGGAGAAAGCACCAAAAAAAGCAGTGTTAACTATGTGTTTGTGTTTTATAATGCCATGATCATCTTCGCAAAAAAACATTTCTCGCAAAAAAATGCTAAACTTTTTTCAGCTATTATCAACTTTGCTATTTATTTAAGAGCAGGTATTGCCATATTTAATCGCTTTGTAAAACGAATCTTTCTCCCTTTAACCGACGCCTCTCTGATTATTGGTGGAATTTATCTTATTAAAAATTATTGGGAAACAAAAGTTAAAGCATCCGAAGGTTTACAATATCCAACCGAATTTTTACTATACTGGGTTCCGGCTTTTACCATCGTTTGGTTGTTTTGCATATTTATTAACGGGGGATACGATAAACCCATCAGCTTGCGCAGAACACTAAGAGGTGTTATTATTGGAACGTTTACAATTTTGGTAATCTATTCGCTCTTGCCCGAAATTTATCGTTATTCGAGGGCTATCATATTATTGGGATCTATCTGGACATTGACCTCATTAACAGGATGGCGTTTTTTGCTCAGTTTTTTTGCTAAAAAGGAGTACCGTTTACAAAGCAATTTAAAAAGAAGAGTATTAATAGTAGGCGGAAAAGAAGAAGTACAAAGAGTTAACAACCTTTTGTTACAATCTCAATTAGAGTTTGAATTTATTGGTTATGTAAATTCAGAAAATGAAAACAACAACTCTATTTTTATTGGAAATATTAATCAGTTAAAAGAGATGATTCAAATATATAAGGTTGATGAAATTATCTTTTGTGCCAAAAATATAAGCTCCCAAAAGATTATCGACCTCATGTCTAATTTTGGTGAAACCAATGTAGATTACAAAATTGCACCTCCTGAATCGCTTTATATTATTGGATCAAATTCTATTGATAAAAATGGTGATTTTTATACTGTAGACATCAACTCTATTAATAAACCACGGAATCAACGTAATAAAAAATTAATTGATTTATGGGCCAGTTTAACTTTTATTCTTTTCCTGCCGATATTAATTTTTATTGTTAAAAACCCTTTTAGACTAATAAAAAACATTTTTAGTGTATTATTGGGCTATAAATCATGGGTTGGATACTTTAAGGCCCTTAAGTCTGCCGATACCGAAAATTTACCCAAATTAAAACCGGCAATTTTAAGTCCATACTTAATTTTAAATCAAGAACGTTTTGACGAAGAGTTAAACAGAAGGTTAAATCTTTTATATGCAAAAGACTATAAGCCTGAAAACGATCTCAAGATCATTTTAAAGGGGTTAAAATACCTTGGAAGATAATGTTCTTAAAATCAATAATTTACATAATTTATTAAGTATCAATAAATCAATTGAACGGAAACAATTGTAATAGAAAAAATATTAAATCCGGGATAAAAAGCTTATTTTTGCAGCCGTTATAACAAACAATTATGGCAAATTTTGACTTATTAATGCCTAAAATGGGCGAAAGTGTAGCAGAAGCTACTATTATAAAATGGCTTAAAAACGAGGGTGATAAAATTGCAATTGATGAACCTGTATTGGAGATTGCTACCGACAAAGTAGACTCTGAAGTACCTTCTCCTTTTGAAGGAATTTTAATAAAAAGGAATTTTGCCGAAGGTGAAGTAGTTCAGGTAGGAGCCATAATTGCCCAAATTGGTAAAGAGGGAGCAACACCAGCGGCACCACAACCTGTGTCGGCCCCAACAGTTGCAGCAAACAATTCAGCACCTGCTCCTGCAACAGTTGTCTCGGCTAACGGAAATTCAGTTGCGGAAAAAATTAGTTCTAACGAGAATCGTTTTTATTCTCCATTAGTAAGAAATATTGCCACGCAAGAGGGTATAAGTCAGGCCGAACTCGATACCATTCCGGGCACCGGCAAAGAAGGAAGAGTTACTAAAACAGATATATTAAATTATATTCCAAACAGAAATAAAACAGCTGCACCAACAACTGTTCAACCGACAATAAGCGCTCAGCCTGTTGCTGCTCCCGTTGTTATTTCCCCTCCAAAAACCGAACCCGTTAAACCGGCCCTGCCGGTTGGTCCAAACGATGAAATTATTGAAATGGACCGAATGCGTAAAATAATTGCCGAAAATATGGTGGCAAGTAAACGCACTTCTCCGCATGTAACTTCTTTCGTGGAAGCGGATGTAACTAATTTGGTAATGTGGAGAGATAAGGTTAAAAAAGAATTCGAAAAACGTGAGAAAGAAAAACTAACCTTTACACCATTATTTATTGAGGCCATAGTTAAAGCGATTAAAGATTTCCCAATGATTAATATTTCGGTTGATGGAACCAACATTATAAAACGTGGAGATATAAATATTGGGATGGCTACGGCTTTACCTTCCGGTAATTTAATTGTTCCGGTTATTAAAAAGGCGGATCAATTAAATTTATTGGGTTTAACAAAATCAGTAAATGACTTGGCCAATAGAGCTCGCCTGGGGAAATTAACTCCAGATGAATTATCAGGAGGTACATACACTATTAGTAATGTTGGATCATTTGGAAATGTAATGGGAACACCTATTATACCCCAGCCACAAGTAGCAATTATGGCTGTTGGTGCCGTTCGTAAAAAGCCGGCCGTAATTGAAACTCCTTTTGGCGACACCATTGGTATCCGTCACATGATGTTTTTATCCCATTCCTACGACCATAGGGTGGTGGATGGATCTTTAGGAGGACAATTTGTTAGGAGAGTAGCAGACTATCTAGAGCAATTTGACGTTAATCGTGAAATATAAAACCAAACCTAAGCCCGAAAAGTAAGTTTCGGGCTTGTTTTTTATAGGTATATCAAATTTCAATCAACTTTTTCTGGATTTATGGTGTAATATTTTAAATGATTAAAAATTATTGAATAAAAACTTCAAAAAAACGGAAACTTCCTTTAAATAACTTTTAAATAAAGATTTTAAAAATTAAATTTGTTCGTATTTACATTATTGTCCATGAAACAATTAAGACTATTAGCCCTATTGGTATTTTACATAACCATCTCATTAAATGCCTTCAGCCAAAAAAAAGCGCCTATAACCGATGATAACAAAAAAAGTTTTTCAAGTCGATATTCCGACGCAGAATTCCATATAATAAATGAAAATTATCTTTTAGCACTCCCAATATATTTAGAGTTACATAATGAGGAACCGGAAAATGCAAATCTTAACTATAAAGTAGGTTTTTGTTACATGAATATTACCGGTGAAAAACTTTTATCTATACCTTATCTCGAAAAAGCCGTATTAGATGTTTCAGATCGGTATATTGAATTTGAGGCCAGTGAAAAACATGCTCCAGTTATGGCTTATTACTTTATGGCTAAAGCGTATCATCACGATTATAAATTTGATAAAGCCATTGAATTTTTTGAAAAATTCAGACCGTTTATTAGAGCTAAAGATTTTGACCGTTTGGATGATTTAGATCATCAGATTGAGATGTGTAAGTACGGAAAAGAAATCGTTAAATCGCCTGTTAATATAAAAATAACGAATTTAGGAGACAGTGTTAATAGCCCTTATCCTGATTATGCTCCGGGCGTAACCGCAGACGAAGGCATGATCATTTTCACCTCTAGACGTGAGGGCAGCACTGGTGGTCGCTTAACAGATGATGGTCAATATTACGAAGACATCTATTATGCACATAAAAAAGAAGATGGAAGCTGGGAAAAAGCCAGACAGTTGGGAGAAAATATTAGTACATGGGATCATGAAGCAGCTACCTCTGTTTCTTCTGATGGTAATATGGTTTTTATATACGAAGCAGTTAAATCTAAGCGCCAGGATGGTGACTTATATTTTAGTAGATTAAATGGTGATGTATGGTCTGTGCCTGAAAAATTAGGGTCTGATATAAACACTAAATATTGGGAAACGCATGCAAGTATTAGTTCTAACGGTCAGCAATTATATTTCGTTAGCGATAGACCGGGAGGATTTGGCGGAAGAGACATTTATCGTTGCAATAAGCTCCCGAATGGCGAGTGGAGTAAAGCCCAAAATTTAGGACCAACGATTAACACTAAGTACGACGAGGATGGAGTATTTATTCACCCGGATAATAAGGATTTATATTTTTCCTCTAATGGACACCAGTCTATGGGTGGATTTGATATCTTCTTTAGTACTCAGAACGAAGAAGGTGTTTGGGGTGCCCCTTCAAACTTAGGCTTTCCGATAAACTCCACAGATGATGACGTGTTTTTTGTTACTTCTGCGGATGGTAAAAGAGCATATTATTCTTCTGATCACGAGGGAGGTTTTGGTGAAAAGGATATCTATATGATTGAAATGGATAGAAAAGAAACTGACATTACCTTACTTACCGGAAAAATATTTATCAATGGACAATCCAAAGTGGGAGACAATACTATTACGGTTACCATGGAGGAAAATGGAGAACTCTATGCCATATCAAGAGCAAGAACAAATGGCAAATATGTACTAACTCTTCTTCCAGGCAAAACCTATATTGTAACCTATGATGTTGCTGGATTTGCTCCGCACGTAGAAAAAA
>Ga0068872_10004307_pt1 | contig 10824 bp, 6 predicted proteins | sample NOAtaG_7_FD_66441 | JGI IMG/M metagenome (GOLD analysis project Ga0068872, IMG submission 66441) | Freshwater lake microbial communities from Lake Erie, under a cyanobacterial bloom - NOAA_Erie_Diel1S_2200h metaG | ecosystem: Environmental > Aquatic > Freshwater > Lake | place: USA: Ohio, Lake...
CCACGCACCAATGTAGAGGACTATCAAGCCATGATTCGCAATGGCGCACAAAAAATGCTTTCACTTGGTATCACCAGCATAACCGATCCGGCAGTACATCCGGAATTGATGGATGCTTATAACTTGACAGCCGGACCTGAACTCGGTCTCCGTCTGAACCTGATGCCAATGATGATGCCTGACGGAGGCGACAAAACGTATCCGCTACCAGATATTTATTTTGACGAATGGAAACGAATTACCACGGCCAAACTTTTCGCAGATGGTGGGCTCAGCGGGGCAACGGCCGCCTTAAGTAGAAATTACAAAAACACCAGCGATAAGGGCATATTGCGTATAAGCAGAGAGCGGTTTTTTGAACTGGCTACAGTGGCTAGAGAAAAAGGATATCGCATGGGCATTCATGCAATTGGTGACCGGGCGATTCAGCAAGTACTGGATGTGTATGAGCACACCAATAAATTATTCGGTCCCATTCGAAACCGGATTGAACATTTTGGATTACCCACGGACGTAGACTTAAAGCGAACAGCAGAACTTGAGGTGGTCGCTGTTCCACAGACCATATTTCTTGATGAGCTGGGTGAGAATTTTCTAACGGCACTAAATGAGGATTACCTCAATCGGTGCTACCCCATACGTACCCTAATTAAAAATAATATTCGATTTGCACTCTCTACCGATGCACCGGTTGTTAAAAATTTTAATCCCTGGAAAAATATTTCCGTAGCCATGACGCGTAAAACAGCCGGAGGCCATTGCATATCACCTGAAGAAAGCATCACCATTGAGCAAGCCATTTATGCCTACACCATGGGCGGCGCCTATGCGGAAGGAACAGAAGATGTAAAGGGTTCAATCACAGCTGGAAAATTTGCAGATTTCATAGTTGTTGATCGTGACCCACGTAAGGTTACGGCAGAGGAAATGCCTGAAATCCAAATCACTCAAACTTTTGTGAACGGTACCGAAGTAATAACATCCTAAACGAATATGAACCATCCTTTTAAGCAACTGATCAACGGAAAATGGGTGGATGCCCGGAACGGCCACACGTGGGAAGTAAAAAATCCTGCTACCGAAGAAACCATTACAACCGTGCCATTTGGTGATGAAAAAGATGCCGTTGCCGCAATAGATGCAGCATTAGAGGGATTTAAAATATGGAGTCGTACCAATCCATTTGATCGGGCGGTAATCCTTAAGCGAGCCAGCACGCTCATGCACAACCGATTGGAAGATTTTGCTAAATACACGGTGATGGAAAGCGGCAAACCAATTGCCGAGGCTGTTGGTGAGTGGCGAGTGGCTGCCAATTATTTCGAATGGTATGCTGAGGAAGGAAAACGTTCTTACGGAAAAGTGATACCGGCAGCACGGAACAATAAACGTATGAGCGTTATCCACCAACCGATCGGCATAGTCGGTGCCATTACCGCCTGGAATTTTCCGGCGTACAATCCGGCGAGATGCTGGTCAGCAGCTCTCGGTGCCGGATGTGCGGTAGTGGCCAAGGCGAGTGAATACACTCCGCTTACAGCTATGCTTTTGGCCGAATGTCTGCAAGAGGCTGGAATACCCGATGGTGCCTTTAATCTGGTGAATGGTGCAGCTGACCGAATCGGTCAGGCTATGCTTGAGCACCCCGCTGTCCGAAAGATTAGTTTTACCGGCAGCACCCGCGTTGGAAAAATTTTAATGGATGGCGCGTCGAAGACCAATACTCGTCTTTCTCTCGAACTGGGCGGAAATGCACCGGTCATAATTTTTCCTGACGTAGATGTTAAAAAAGTTGCTGAGGAGTCAGTGGTAGCCAAATTGCGTAATGCAGGTCAAGTCTGTATTGCGCCTCAACGCTTTCTGGTCCATGAATCCATCGCGACCACCTTTACTGAAGCGGCAGCTTCCAAGATGAATTCCATTCGTGTTGGAAACGGATTGGATCCACAGACTGAAATGGGACCTATGATCAATACACGTCAACGCGATAGTATTGAATCGATTGTACAGTCCAGTCTGGCCGCTGGAGCAACTCCCATTACAGGCGGTAAGCGTGGATCCAGTAAAGGATATTTCTTTCAGCCAACATTACTTTCAGGTGTGACACCAGATAATCCCGTTTTCCATCAGGAGTTATTCGGTCCAGTAATGCCCATAACTACGTTCTCTTCCATGGAACAGGCCGTGACCTTAGCTAACGCCACAGAATACGGCCTCGCTTCCTACATCTGGACTAATGATTTAAAAACGGCCACATTAGTATTCGAACAAATTGAATTTGGATTAGTTGGCATTAACGAATGGTATCCACAAGCACTCGAAGCACCATTTGGCGGATGGAAAGGAAGTGGACTTGGCTACGAAAGTGGAAATGAAGGACTAGAAGAATACCAAATGAAAAAATTGGTCAGCCTCGGCGGACTCTGATATGGATTACGGATTATTAACCATCGTACCCGTGCTGGTGGTGATTGCCCTGGCGGTGATCACACGATCCTCTTTTGAACCACTGGTAGTTGGAATTCTGGTAGGATGCATGATAGCCTATGGCTCTGGATTCCTGGATAAATTTATTGAGCACCTAACCACATCGCTTACCGACTCCAACAGCGGTTGGGTCATTTTAGTTTGTATGCTTTATGGATCGCTGATTACCATGATGATTCGTTCAGGCGGAACCATTGCCTTCAGCAATCGATTACTGAAAAGTGTGAATAGCCGAAAGTCAGCTATGGTTTCTACGTGGCTATTGGGACTGTTATTGTTTATTGATGATTACCTGCACTCTCTGGCATTGGGTGCAGCCATGAAAAAAGTTACCGACCGATTCCGTATCAGCAGGGAAATGCTGGCCTATCTGGTTCATGCCACTTCTGCCCCATTGTGTATTTTATTGCCCATTTCGACCTGGTCCATTTTCATCAGCCGAATTCTTGAACAAAATGGAATCGCAAAAGAGGGCCAAGGCATGCAGACCTACCTACAATCCATCCCGTACATGATCTTCGGATTTATAGGAATCTCTATTGCACTATTGGTGGCGATTGGAATCTTACCGGCTTTTTGGAAAATGCGACAAGCTGAATCCCGTGCCAGCAGCGGTCAAACGATACCACCGGATGCTGCAGGTAGTACACCACCGGAGGAAGACCTTGAAAATGTAAGTGGTAAAATTTCATACTTCTTACTTCCCCTGGCTGTTTTAATGGCCACAACCATCTACTTTGATTTTGATGCCTTGAAAGGAGCGCTAATTGCCAATTTTTTCACTTTTGTATACTTTTCCTTCACCCGTGCCTTAACACTTCGTCAACTCTCCGATGCCATACTAGGCGGATTCAACACCATTCTCTTTCCAATTATTTTAGTCATTCTGGCTTTCACCTTAAAGTTGGTAAATGATGATTTGCACCTGGTTGAATATGTTATAGCGAGCGTTTCACCACTGATGAGTAAAGAATTTTTTCCAGCTGTAGCGTTTTTGACATTAGCCATAATAGCATTCCTGACAGGATCATCCTGGGATTTGTATGTGATCGCAATCCCGATCATCATTCCTCTGGCTCAATCATTGGATGCCAACATCTGGATGGCCATCAGCGTTGTCGTTGGCGCCGGTGCCTTTGGTTCCAATGCAGCCTTTTACAGCGATAGCACGATTCTCACAGCCTCTTCAACAAACATTCCTACCATGACTCATGGGATCACTCAGCTGCCCTATACCGCACTGGTAGTGAGTTTAACAACCCTAGGTTATGTGGTATTGGGTCACTTCTTCTGAAGGGGAATAACAGGCAAATAAAGCACTGAAGGATATTTTTTGCCGGTCCAAACCACATTAACTGCCGGTTTAAGAGTAGTCTCCGATGCGATCTCAGTTCCTGTATTAGGATTTACATCGTAGTGCGGTGCTATGCTGGATGAAACAGTAAGTCGTATTCGGTGACCTTTTTTAAAAAGATTAGACGTGAACACATCACCGATTTTAATTTTATAAATCTCATTTGGCCTCATCAACACCTGGTGATCCAATCCTTCCCGATACCGCATTCGTAGATAGCCAGCATCCAATCCATGTACATTGATTGACTTCCCATCCGGATGAACATCGCAAAGGGTTATGGAAAAGTCGGTGTCTTTAGCATCAGAACTGACAAATAATTCGACCGATACCTCACCGGTTACCTCAACATCTTCAGTAAGTGGAGCAGATGTAAAGACCAGAACATCAGATCGCTCTTCAATCTTACGGTGATCGTATGGATAGGATTTTTCATACGATTTATCCCAAACAGGATCCGATGGATCAAAAATAAATCGATCAGCTGTAAACTTATTTATTAACTCAACGCCTTCGGCAATCAAAGAACCTTCAAGTTTTTTACCTGGATCAGATCCACTACCGACCAAAAAGTATTTCGATTGAACTGCACGTTTCAGTGGCCACTCCTGCTCACTTCGCCATTTATTTGCTCCCATCACAAAGATGTTAACCTTAGGAAGCGACTGACCGAGAGCAAATTCCTTGAGTTGAGAGTCGAACCATTTTAACAACTCTGCATCATAGTCTAGACCCGCATTAGGCCCAAAATCCATTTCACCGAAACGAGTTTTAAAGACGTTTAACGAGGTGTGATTCCAGGGGCCAAGCATCAAAATAGTATTTTGTCGAGCCTGCGCTGAAGGAGATTCCTGGAGCATCTTATTAAAAGCCTCCGTTGCTCCTTTTGGTCCATAAGCCGCATCATACCAACCACTTTCCAGAAAAACTGGAGCTGTAAACTTTTTAAAATCCGAGCCAGTATTCAGAAAATTCCACCAGGATGAGGAATCCGGATGATGCAACCACTCGTAATATTCCGGCGCATATGTTTTTAAAATAGGCAACTGATCCAATGGACGAAACTGATAAAAGCTCTTTCGATCCATCTGCATCCATTGCTTTGTTGATTCTTCATCCGTCCATGGACCTGACAGATCTCCAGCGCGCCTACGTTTATCACCAAAAATATAAGGCATAAACCAGTCTAGCCAGGGATGGGAAAAAGCACCTCCGTAGTACATAAAATGATGACTACCAATCGGTGTCATTTCCGGTGCTGCGGCAGTTAGATGGATTGGGACCTCCGACATCGCGAGCCATTGAACAATCCCTGGATAAGAGCCTCCATACGTTCCAACCTTGCCGTTGGCATACGGTTGTGCTGCACACCATTCAATAACATCGTACCCATCCTTTTTTTCATTTCGGTATGCCTCAAAATTTCCTTCACTTAAAAAACGTCCCCGAACATCCACTATAAAAACGGCATAACCTTGCTTAGCGGCTTTCCGTGGAAATGGACTATCGCGGTCATAATCCTCAGCTCCATAAGGAGTACGGTAAACCAGGACAGGATATTTTCCATCCATAGCAGGCCGGTATACGATCGCACCCAGACTAACACCATCACGCATCGGAATTTTTACGACTTCACGAATGATGTTTAGCGGATGATCTTCCTGGGCATTTCCATGCAGCACACATAGCGTCAATAGCGATAAAATCAACAACCTGGGCATAGTCATTTATTTTTACTAGAAGTCTTACCAGCTATTCCTTCATAGAATCCGATCGCCTCTTCCACCTGATCCATAATTTCTTTACGCTCAATTTCCGTTCGGAATGAGGTTGACTCCATAACCACCTTTTTGATTCCCGTCACCCACGGCATAAACCAGGCAGCTGCCTCAGCAGAACGGAAATGCGTTTGGTCGGGCGTTTCAACATACACGGGATTGGTGGTTGCGAATGGATACAAATCCATTAAATCCGGATGCGGAGTTCGACTGCCGGCCCGAAGTACGATCCAACCCGGACCCTTTACTTTGATCTTACCCGTCACATCCGCAAAGCGCTTGCTATCCAGAAGTGTGTGCGTAGCCACCACCTTTCCATTCCAGATAACCTCCAAAAATTCAAGAGGTACTGGACTTCGAAGAAAGGCTGAATAATTCAATGTTTCGCCGGATGGTGAAATATTTATCCGATCACCAGGTAATTTTCCATTGACTGAAAATCCAATTACAGGACCATTTGTTACTATGGACTTACCAGCCTTAAGCTTTTCAAGGAATGAAACCTTATCTGGAGCTCCACTGCCTTGTACCATTACCCGATTCAAACCAAGTGGACCTCTCAAACTGCTGTAATTACCCATGAGATCAGTTCCCGCACCAGCCGGTATACGCAAACCACAATTGAGTAACTGATGCCAGACTGTTTCAGAAGCACGGTGATCGGCAAAACCGATGACTTCATAATAATCAACCAAACCCAACGCTGCTGTAACTGGAACTTGATTCGTTAATCCCGAGGCAGGCGTCGGAGTAACTTCGGCTACCTCAAACGGATGAACATAACCAACAAGACCTTGTTGATCGCGCGTCTTTCGTGCCACCCAGTTATTATCCGGAAAAAGACTGGCGGCAGAGGTTTGAGGATATGCTGAATAAACAGGGGTGATCAGGTTTTTAGTTAAACCCAAAAGCCCCATATGACCCCAAAAACTGGTATGAAATTCCTCTCCATACAACAATACGGCATCTCCGGATGAAGACGCAACAGTCTCAGGTGTAAACAAAGAACTATCCGGTACCCGTTGTTCTTTATTCACGATCAGATTAAACACAAACTGAACATCTTCCGCCGAGGCCTGACGCAATAATTGTTGTGGATTATTAAGATAAGTGCCACCATAATTCATGTGCACGTGAAGATCTGCCGACTGCCAGGCATCAAATCCAACCGGGTAGGTAAATGATTTCAATACAACTGATATTTTATCATTCAGTGGCTTAGAGGCGTCAACATTCACTTTGAATAGTTCATACCGAGGTCCTTTCGAAACAGTAATAAGCAGCTTATCCGAAGGAACTTGTAAAGCCGATGCACCATTCGAATAAAAATAATGCTGTTCGAATTTATGATGAGCTGCGAAAATGGCGTCATCTGCATGAATCCAATCCAGATTCGGAGCATGAAATTTTCCACGACTGTCAGTAATGCTCACACGGGCAGGTACACGATCGCCTTGTTCGTTCCGGACTTCCAGTCGAAGAGTTTGCCGAGGCTTCAGATAAGTCATTTGAGACGTACGAACCCTTCTTTGCGTTCCCTGAAATACATCAAGAATCCATAACGAAAGATTTCCTTCACGATTGGAAACAAACACAATTGATTTTCCATCAGGTGACCAACGCGGAAACGTATTATCAAAATCTCCTGTAGTAAAGGCAAACGGATACCCCCCTCCGACTGGGACAGTCCACAACTGATGAAAGTTACGACCCGCATAACTTCCATAAATGATTCGTGAACCATCTGGTGACACATCGGGGAAGACACGCCAATTGGTCTCCTCCTTTTGAAGAGTCGTCAAGTTACCAGTGGCCAAATCCATTTTAACGAGATTACCGGTGCCATGTGCCACCTCACGGTTGGAAACAAAAATAATTTCTTTACCGTCTGGCGCCCAGGAAGGATGTAGCGCATGATCCCAAGCGGAGTAATAGTAACGCTTTATGTCACTCTTACGGTCAGGAGTCAAACAGGTGATCTCCTGAAGCTTATCCCCAGTAATCTGGGCCCGATATAAAAGAAAATGTCCGGTTCCGCGTGTAGAAACAAAAGCCAATGAGGAACCATCTGGAGACCAACGGGGCTCTACATTTACAAACTTATCCGTAGTCAAGGAAATAGTCCTTCGCGATTCAATATCAAATAACATTAACTCCATCGCCTGACCAGTGTAGCGTACAAAAACAACTCTTCGACCATCCGGCGAGACATCCGGCTGATAATCGTACCCCTCTCCATCAGTGAGCTGCTCGGCGTATTCAGAATTGACCTGTTGAATCCAAAGACTTCCACCCATTGAAAAAACCAATGCCAATCCATCGGCCGTCCAATCGGCTGAGGAAGGACCAGACGTGAGTTGAGGCAAATACATCTCACGGAAATAATAGCTGTGCGGAAGATCAATCTGAGGTAGAACTGGCGTCCGCTGGGCCGAAAGCCCGCTAGTCGTCAACAGGATAAAAACCACTACTGCCAGAAAATGGATGAGACGGGTCATTTACGAAAACTTATGATGAACAATTTCCGCTAAAAATACTGCTCGTACAACGACCACATCAAGGAGCCGGAGAATAAGTAGCCAGGATGAAGCCGGAAAGAACGATTTATCGCATTTTTGTGTTTTGAAAGCCCATCCAAAATGAAAAAAACACTGTTATCGGCCCTATTTCTAAGTATTTTGATGACGGCCTGTACATCCGAAAAACCATTTGAACTCAAAAAAGGCCCCTGGCGAGGAGTCATCGAAACTCAAGGATTGGAAGTGCCTTTCAATTTTGACGTAAATGAAGTTAACGGAACTTATTCCGTAACGCTAAAAAATGCCGATGAAGACTTGGTATTGGATGAGTTACGACGCGAGGGAGATTCACTAATCATGGTAATGCACATTTTTGATTCTGAGTTACGTGCCGTAGCCTCAGGCGACTCCCTCAAAGGATATTTCATCAAGAATTACGAAAAAAACTACCGTCTCCCCTTCCGTGCAGCAGCCGGTCAAACCTTCAGATTCGAAGGAGCTGATGAAAATCCAACAGTTGACTTTACCGGTACTTACACTTCGATACTTAGTAACGATGAGGAAACAACCCCTGCCGTAGCCATTCTGAATCAGTCTGGAAATAGAGTGACCGGAACCTTTCTGACAACCACCGGCGATTATCGCTACCTGGAAGGAAACGTATCTGGAGGAAAATTAAATTTATCCGTTTTGGATGGCAACCATGTATTTCTATTCACTGCTATAAAAAACTCTCCTGATAGTATCGTTGGCGAGTATCGCTCCGGAAAAAAATGGAAACAAGTCTGGAAAGGAAAACTTGATCCAAATGCAGCTTTACCGGATGCCAATTCCCTTACCCTATTAAAACCAGGAATCGAAACGTTTGATTTCAGCTTTCCGGATGCCAACAACAAAACGGTTTCCGGAAAAGATGATGTTTTTAAAAATAAAGTCGTGATCATTCAAATCCTGGGAACCTGGTGTCCGAATTGTATGGATGAAACCAAGTTTCTCGCTGGTTGGTATCCAAAGAATAAGTCCAGAGGTGTAGAAGTAGTAGGACTAGCTTTTGAAGCCAAAGATGATTTTGCGTATGCCTCCGAACGTGTGAATAAAATGACCGCTCGATTAAAAGTAGAGTATCCGGTACTGATTGCAGGAAATAAAGACAAGAAAAAAGCTGCTGAATCATTACCCATGCTCCAACAGGTGGTAGCCTTCCCTACTATGGTCTTTGTCGGAAAAGATGGTAAAGTAAAAAAGATTCATACCGGGTTTAATGGACCCGGAACCGGAGTGCATTACGAACGATTTCGGGAGGAATTTAATACAACCATTACCGAACTTCTTAAGGAGGAGGTTGCCGGAAACTAATCGGTATGCCAAAACGCGTTGTAGTTGGTTTGTCTGGTGGAGTTGACTCCAGCGTAGCTGCTTACCTCTTGAAAGAGCAAGGCTACGAAGTCATCGCCATGTTCATGAAAAACTGGCACGACGATTCTGTAACCATCAGCAATGAATGTCCGTGGCTCGACGACAGCAACGATGCTATGATTGTCTCACAGCAATTGGGGATCCCCTTTCAGACTATTGATCTCAGTGCGGAGTATAAAACCCGAATTGTAGACTACATGTTTCGGGAATACGAGCGTGGACGCACACCCAATCCCGATGTCTTATGCAACCGAGAAATCAAATTCGATATTTTTTTAAATGCAGCGATGAAGTTGGGCGCCGACTTTGTGGCAACTGGTCATTATGCGCGTAAGGAAGAGGCTGTAATAGATGGGGAAAGGGTTTACCGTCTTCTGGCCGGAAAAGATAACAACAAGGATCAAAGTTACTTTTTATGTCAGCTTACTCAGGAACAACTGAGTAAGGCTTTGTTCCCGGTTGGAGAGTTAAGGAAAAGCGAAGTGCGGAGTATTGCCGCCAAAATTGGATTGGCTACTGCTGAGAAAAAAGATTCTCAAGGATTGTGTTTTATTGGCAAAGTTCATTTGCCAGATTTTTTACAACAACAGCTTAAACCTAAAGTTGGAAAAGTGGTGGTCGTTGATGCCGACTCTCCCATTTTTAAACACAATTCAGAGGAATCCAAAATCAAGGCTACCACGCAACCCTTTTCGTATAATCCTTCGTGCGGAAGGATCGCGGGTGAACACCGAGGCGCGCACTACTACACGATCGGACAGCGAAAAGGGCTGAACATGGGAGGATTTCCGGAACCTGTTTTTGTAATAGGAACGGATACAAAGGAAAATATCATTTATATGGGGATGGGTGACCAGCATCCTGGTCTGTACCGGAGAGGATTATTCATTCCCTCTGGCGAATTGCATTGGATCCGGTCAGATCTACAGTTAAAAATTGGCGAACGAAAAAGATATTTTGCACGAATTCGATATCGGCAACCGCTGGAGCCTTGTGAACTAAACAGGGATGATAAGGGGCTTTCAATTATTTTTGATCGGCCGCAACGCGGAATTACGCCCGGCCAATTTGCAGCGTGGTACGAGGATGAAGAACTTATAGGGTCAGGTGTAATTGGCTGATTTACAACTAAAATAAAGCGTTATTTTCACTTTTTAATCTGTTCCTCGATCTGAAAAATTCAGGATCGAGTCCGAGACTGAGAAAAAAGTGGATGAATACTTGGTAAGGCTCTAATACTCTCTTCTCAATCTGTTCCTCGATCCGAAAA
>Ga0068872_10004310_pt1 | contig 10821 bp, 5 predicted proteins | sample NOAtaG_7_FD_66441 | JGI IMG/M metagenome (GOLD analysis project Ga0068872, IMG submission 66441) | Freshwater lake microbial communities from Lake Erie, under a cyanobacterial bloom - NOAA_Erie_Diel1S_2200h metaG | ecosystem: Environmental > Aquatic > Freshwater > Lake | place: USA: Ohio, Lake...
CGTGCGAGATGGCGAAGGACGCGAAGGAGTGGCGCAAGTCGTGGAGCCGAACATCCTCGAGCCCCGCGGCGTGCCGCACGGCAAACCACAGGCGGTCGAGGTCGGCAATCGGCGCGCGGGGAACACTTCCCCGTCTAGAAAAAGGGGCGCCGAGTGCCGACGACGGGGGCGACCCTTTTTACCCCTACAAAGGCGAGCGCCCCGCCAGCGCGGCGCCGACGGGGCGCGTGGTCACCTAGTCCGGCCAATCGCAGACGGGCACGGGGCGCGGTGGCGGGGGCGGCCAAGCACCGCTGTACTGCCCTGACCTACGTCCCTCCGCTCGTTACGCATCTCGCCAGCTTGCCAACCGCGTCAGACGAAAGGGGCGTGGTGAGTCTCAACTGCCCATCGTCGCATTGGCGGATGCCATCGCTCGGCAAGTCAGCGAGGCGGCGCCTAGCTTACCCGCAACCGTCTATCAATCCTGAGGGTAACCTGATGCGTCGTGTCGCAGTCATCTGTGCTACGCTCGGCTGCGCCGGGTGCGTTCCACCCGCACCGTCTGCGCCCGCGCCCACCGAATTGGTCGTCGCCGTTGCGGCGACGGAGGTCATTCAGCGCGCGAACCGAGCGGCGGCGCTACTCGGGTACAGCCCCGTTGTCGCCGACGCGAGCGGGGGCGTGCTTGTGACCGCCCGCAGCTACCAGCGCGACACATACACAGAGCGCCTGGTGTGCCGCTTCGCGCGCGGGTCGATCGCCGAGACGCACCTCGTCGCCCGCCATCGGGTAACGGTCAGCGTCACAGCACGCGGCGACTCAGCCGCCGTCGTGGTTCGCGGAGAAGTCGAGGCGAGCTATCCGTCGCTGAGCGGGGTGCTCGCCATGCCGGCGAGTACAACAGACTGCCAATCGACCGGCTCGCTGGAAGCGGCCCTTGCGGAGGCGGTGCGCGGCTCTCGGTAAGCACCCGTCCTTCTGGCCGGATGGCTGTCGCGCCGCGGCGACCTTGCGGCCCACCGGCGGGGCGGCACTACCGCGTGGGTGTTCAGCGGCCCACCCTCGCGCGAATAGGCGTGACGACCGCGGGCGCCACCGGCTCGGGCATTGTGGCGGCGAGCTTCTCCACGGCGCGCCGCGCGCCTTCGTCGGTGATCGCGGCGTACCGTTCCGTCGTCCTCGCCGAGCGGTGGCCGAGCACGCGACCCACTTCGGCCAAGTGCGCGCCGGCTTGGAGCATCCGCGAGGCGGCAGTGTGACGGAGGTCGTGGAACCGGGCGCCGTCGAGCCCCGCCGCGTGCCGCACGGCATACCACAAGCGCGTCACGTCCTTCCGGGGCTTCAGCGGATCGGTCAGCGCCGGGAAGACGTAGGGGCTCCCGACGAGGCGGGGCACGCCGGCGAGCACGGCCAGCGCATCGCCCGACACGGGGCGCACCACGTCGAGGCCCTTCGCCCGCTGGCGCACGACGCCGGCCTCGGCGTCCACCTCGGCCCACTTGAGCGTCAACACTTCCGCCCGCCGGAAGCCGGTGAGCATCGCAAACCGGATGATCGCCGCGGCCACCGGATCAGCCGGCACCGGAACGTCGGCCGACGGCGGGCGATGCTTCGCCGTGGCCCCGGTGACGCGGCGCCGGGCGCGCGACGGTGCCGGCGGGAGCCCCGTCCGCTCGGCGGTGTCGAGCGCCGCGAGGAGCCGCGCGACCTCGTCGGTTTGCAGGTATCGCTCGCGCGGCCGTTCCTTGTACGGCTTCACGTCCGCGGTGGGGTTGTCGCCCTTCGCGCGGAGCCCTTCGCGCGCGGCGAAGCCGAACAACGCCGACACCAGCCGCCGCACTTGATTGCCCCGCGCGGGCTTCTCGGCGAAGCGCGCCAGCAGCGCCGACACATCGGCAGGCGTGACGTGCACGACCCTCCGCGCGGCGAAGCCGTCCGTCTCGAAGTCGCGCCGGATCAGGTCGGCGTAGAGGGCGCGCGTCGTCTCGGCCCATGCCGTCGCCCCGCGGGCGAGGTAGCGGGCGGCGAGATCCCCCACGGTCACGCCCGGGTCAATCAGGTTGCGGCGCTCGCGGATGTCGTCCGCCCGGCGGCGCGCCTCGGCCACCGAGATGGCCGGGAAGGTGCCGAGGATCACGCGGCGCTTCGTGCGCTCGCCATCGCGGCGGTAGAGCAGGGAGAACGTGCGCCGCCCCGAAGCCCCGACCCGACACTCAAGGCCGGGCGTCAGGGCGTCCCGCACGGTGTAGCGCCCCCCGGTCGCGGGGAGGCGGTGCAGCGCCGCGTCGGTGAAGCGCGAGGCAGCAGGCGGGGCAACCGGCGCCTTTTTCGGACGCCCAGGACGACGGACTTGCGACACGGTTTCCCTCCGGGACTTGCGGCACGGGGTACCCACCGGGGTACCCACGGAAAGATATTCGGGGGGAAATCTCCGGCAACGTCCGGCAAGCAAGAGGGGCCATGTTTCCTATGAAAACCGCCCGCGCGCGTCACTTCGGGCGATCCGAGGCAACCCCCAGAAAAACCCAAGTCTGACATTCCCAAGCTGGATGTCGCGGGTTCGACCCCCGTCGCCCGCTCTCCCTATGTAGGTCGCATGAAAAGGCCCTCCGAACCGGAGGGCTTTTTCGTGTCCGGGGTACCCGCCGGTCTGCCCACGGCCGGATGGAGCTCGCCCGCAGGAGACGCATGGTGGCGGTGCCGCCGTGGGCTCGGCGCGTCTGCGGTCGGCCGCTTGCCGGACTCCCGCACGTTGGCGATGGAGCGACCCTCGGGAGTAAAGCGGCAGGGGGAACGTGCCGATAGTCCTCAACGATGTTCCCCGAGACGCGCAATCCAGCCGGTGAGACGGACCGTCACGGTGACGGGTCACCGCCAGGCGCCGGAGGTCCCTCCCGGCTTCTGCCGCCGTCGCGCCGGCGGGGGAGCGTCCGTGCGCGCGTGCTGGCCGGTCTCGGACTCGCGCTTGGGTTGCTGCTCTTCGCGCAGTTCCGGGCCGGGGACGATGGACCGAGGTCGGCCCGCCCCCCGAACTCCGGCCCAACCGTGCCCCACCTTGGCGACACCACGCCGGAGCCGCCACCGCGCACCCCCCCCACGCACGCGTGGACCGCCGCGCCCGCGCCGATCCCACCGTCCGCCCCCGCGCCCACGACGCCAGGCGAACCCGTGACCGTTGCTGGCCTGGATACCGGCGCGCGGGCCGGTACCGGGGCCACCCCCGGGGAAAGTCGCGACGCCTCGGCACGCCTTGTCGCGCCTCCACTGGTGTCGGAGACTCCGGCCTCTGGGCCCCGCGCGGCACTTGAGGGCGTACCGGTGGCGCAGCCGACCCTCGTCGCGCCACCACCTCCACCGATCGCGTTCCCGACCGACCTCCCGACCCCGCCCGCAGGCCCCGTGCACACCGACGGCCGACCGCCGGCGGTCCCCGCGCCCTGGGAACATCCAGACGGCCCAGGTTCGCCCACGCACCGCAGGGCACCGCGTGAGTGGTCGTGGTTCGGGGGGCAAGCCAGCATGGAGTGGACGGCCACAGGGGCGGGCGCGACGCCACTTGGCCCCGGCCACCTCTTCCTCGGGATGGCAACGACGCGTCGCCTCGCGTTCCGATTCGCGAGCTGGGGCCCGGTGTTCACCACTGGCCCGTGGTGGTGGGGGGTCAGCGGCGGCATGGGCTACGGTCAACAGGCGGATTCGCTCGGGGCGTACGCCGTGATGGCGACGGAATCGGGGCGCCTGCTGGATGTGCCCGTGTGGGGGCGCACCACGAGTTGGGGACCCATCGGGATGGCGTGGGTCGCGTGGCCAGTCACGCGGGGCCCCTGGGGCCTGCTGCCGTATGTGAGCGTGCTGGCCTCGCCCTTGGGGGGGCAACCTCGCGCGATCCCGTCCTTCGGGGTGGCGCTGCAGCGGCAGCGGCGGCCGTCGGAGGGCCGCCCGTGATCCGGTGGCGTGGAACCAGCCGCGCGTCGGGGCGGGGGTGGCCGTGGATGGTCCGCGGTGTCGTGACGCTGATCCTGCTGGCCGGCCCCGCCTGCAAGGACGCGCTCCCGCCTCAGAACGCGACGGTGCAGTTGCAGGTCGAACTCCGCGGGCTGGATTCCCTGATGCAAGGGCGGCCACAGACGGTCTTCCTCGAGGTTCGGGATGAGGAGGGTCGGACCGTCGTCGGTGCCCCGCTGGACGTGGCAGTGGCATCGACGGCGGCCGCGTCGGCCGGGACCGCCGCCCCCCTCGCCCAGAGGGGCAATGCACCGCAAGCCGGCACCGGGGCAGAGGCGCTCCGGCTGCAGGTGACCCGGTCGGGGGACGCCGTGCGGCTGCTTGCCAATGGCGTCGGCGAGGATTCGCTCGTCGTCTTCCTCCCTCGCACATCGGGGACGTCACGGGTCTTCGCGCCGCTGCGTCGCGCGTTTTTGGTTCGCGCCCGCACCGAGCGCCTGGTGATCACGGCCGGCCCGTCAGGCACGACAGGCACGTCACCGACGACCCCTGTGCCCCGATCGGGGGACACCCTGATGGTAGGCGCCGTGGGAGACACGCTGTGGCTCTCGGCGGGCGGTGCTGCCCCGCCCGGTGCGTCCGACTCGGCGCGCCTGGTGTCCCTGCCGGCCGGGACCATCACCTGGACGTGGCCGACGCAGGCGGCGGGGTGGCAGCCGGTGATGGATTCCGCCGGCGGCCTACGGGGGGCAGTGCCCACGCGCGCGGACGCGCCCCCGATCGAGGTCATCGCCACCGCATCGGCCTGGTGCGTCTCCGCATGCACCGCGCGCCGCATGCTGTCGGTGCGCCAGATCCCGGTGCAGTTGATCGGGCCGCCGGACTCCTTGGTCGCGACCTCCCTCGGGGACACGCTGACGTGGTCGTGGGTGCCCGTTGATGGTCGCGGCGTGCCCGTCCCGGGGACCCCGATCCGCCAAGGTCCGATTTCGTCTTCCCTCGATTCCTCGGTGGTGGCGGTCACCCTTCCGACCGCGAGCACGGGGCGCGCGATCGCGCGCGGGGCTGGAGTGGTCGTCTGGCGCGCGGAGATTCCCGGCACCGACGTGGTGGCGACGCGTCGCCTGATCGTGGCACCGAGCGCGGACACGCTCCGCGCAACGCAGGACACGGTGTTCATCGTCGGCCTTTCCCGGTTGGTCGGGGTGCGCTTCATCGCGCAGGATCGCCGGGGCCATGCACTGCCCGTGTCGGCCGAGGCGCTCGAGTTCGGGTGGCAGGGCCCGTCCCTCGGCCGGCTGAGCGTGCGGCCCGCGGACGCGACGATCGAGATCAGCAGCACGGCGGCGGGACGTTCCCTCCTGCTCGTGCGCTGGGGGACGCTGACCGCCACCGTCCCGGTGGTCGTCGCGCTCAACAGCCGCCGCCTCGCGCTGGTCGCCACCCCCGACACGCTGCCGGCGCTGTCGGACACCATGATCGTGGAGGCGCAGGTGGTGGATGACGCCGGCGCGGTCCCGGGTGTCCCGATTCGGTTCCACCTCGTGGACACGAGTCTGGCAACGGTGGACTCGCTCACCGGGCGGGTGGTCTCGCGCCGGAACGGGACGACGTGGCTCCGCGCCAGCACGCGGGATGCCGCGCAGCTCCAGGACTCGGTGCGCGTCGTCATCGCGCAGCGGGTGGCGCGGGTCGCCGTGACGCCGCCCGCCCTGCTGCTGACGGTCGCCGACTCGCTCGGACTGCAGGCGACGCCCGTGGACCGACGGGGGCATCCGGTGGAGGGGGTGCCCGTGACGTGGTCCAGTCTCACCGGGATCGCCAGCGTGTCGGGGGCCGGGATGGTGCGGGGCATGGGGGTCGGGACGGCGACGGTGCTGGCATCGGGCGGCGGCATCACGACGCCGGCGACGGTCCTGATCGCGCCGCCCTTCACCCGGTCGAGCGACTCGACGCGGGTCCCCGTGCCGGTCACGGTGGCGTTGGGGCCCACCGCTGCCGGCACCAGCGTCCGATGGAGCACGACCTCAGGGGTGGTGGATTCGCCGTCCAGCATGGTATCCCCCGAGGGAACGGCCACCACCGGTTGGCGCCTCCCGGCGACCGTAGGCGGGGCGGCCCTGCGCGCCACCTGGACCGACGTGGGAGGGCCGGCGCTCGGGGAAGTGGCGGTGCTGCGCGCGGCCGTCACGCCCGGGCGCGCGGTGCGGCTCGTGCTGCAGGTGGGGAACAACCAGACCGCCACGGTCGGAACTGCGCTGCCGGGTGCCATCCGGGTGTTGGCAACGGATGCGGCCGGGAACCCGGTGCCTGGGGCGCGCCTCTCGGCTCGCCCGATCGCGGGTGGCGGCGCGCTGCCGGACAGCGCCTTCACCACGGACTCGACCGGTGTGGCCGGCATTGCACCGTGGTCGCTGGGGCCAACCCGGGGCCTGAACACCCTCCTGGTGCGGCTACCGACCGACAGCGTGCTGGTGTCGGCGACTGGCGAGGCAGGGGCCGGCGCCCGACTCGTCGGCCCCGCTCCCGATACGCTGGTGGTGCAACCCGGTCGCCGCCTGGCGCTGCGCGCCCAGATCGCCGATGCGCTGGGCAACCGCCTGAGCATCGGTGGGCTCCAGGTCACCGCGCGGGTGTCGGCGGGCGACCCGCGCCCGATCACCGCCGACACCGTGGGCACGACGGACGCCACCGGCGAGGCGCTGCTCCCGGCCGTGCGCGTGGCCGGACGCCCTGGGGGGCGCACGATCAGCGCCTGGGCACCCGGTCTGTTGCCCCGCACGTGGCACGTGCGGGTCCAGGGGCCGCCGCCGGTTCGTGGCGCCTCAATGCTCGAGATCGTCAGTGCATCGGCGCTGGGGTATCTGGTCGCGGGCGACACGGCGCGCGTGACGGCCGTCGCGCGAGCGGCAGGTGGCGAGCCCGTGGGCGGGCAAGCCCTGCGCTTGTCCGCGCCGGCCCCGCAGGTCGCGCAGGACGAGCCCGCGACGTACACCGATACGCTGACCGGTGCGGCGACGGGGCGGTGGACGGCGACGCGCGCGGGCCGGTATCCGGTCGCCCTGCTTTGGGGCGACACGTTGGGCGGAGCTCGCACGTCCGATACGCTGGCGCTGGTCGAGGTGGAGGTGCGGCCGGCGGCTCCCGTCCCGAGCGCCACGCTCGTGGGTCCCTTCCCCTCGACACTGCTCGCGGGGCAGACGGACACCGTGCGCGTCACGCTGCGCGACCGGTTCGGCAACCGCACGGGGCTGCAGAGTGCCGTGGCCCTGGCGGCGCCGACGGGGACCGGGCTGAGCATCTGGACCATCGGGCCAGCGGTGATGGGGGCGGACACGGTGTGGCGCATTCCGGTGACGGGCCTGATGGCCGGGGCCCCGACGGCGCTGACGCCGGTCGTGGATGGCGTCCCGCATCCGGTGGCCGTGGTCACCCGGGTGGTACCGGCGGCGCTGAGCGTCGCGACGTCCACGGTGACGCCGACGACCATTGCGCTGGCCTCTGGCGAGAGCCGCGAGGTGGTGCTGCGGTTCCGCGACGCGCAGGGGAATGGCCTGGCTGACGGAGTGACGGTCACGGGCACGGTGAGCGGCGGTGGCAGCACCGCGAGTCTCGGCGCGGTGACCTATGTGGCGGCCGACTCGACGTATCGGGTGTCGGTCGTCGGTGCGGTGGCGGGCTCGCCGAGCGTGCTGCAGCTGACGGCGAATGGTGTTGCACTTCCGCCGATCCCGGTGGTGGTGAGCGTCGGGCCGGTGGACGCCGGGACCTCGACCGTCGTGCTCACGCCCAGCGAGATTTCCTCCGGCGGGACGGGCGAGGCGGTCATCACGCTCCGGGACGCGGCCGGCAATCGGCTTGGCGCGGGGGCGGCGGTGGCGATGCGGCTCAGCGGGGGGACGGCGACCGCGCTGGTGGGCACGCCGACGTACGTGGCCGGCGACTCGACGTATCGCGTGACGCTCACGGGGGTCCGGGCCGGGGCCGCGACGACGATCGTGGAGGCCGATGGCGTGACCCTGACCGCTGCTCTGCCGGTCACGGTCCGGCCCGGTCCGGTCGTGGCGTCCAGCGCGGTGGGGCCGCTGCCGCTCGCGCGCGCCATCGTGGTCGGCCAGACGGACTCCGTGGTGGTGACGCCGCAGGATGCCGCCGGGAACAAGATCGGCGATGGCCTGACCGTGACCGTGACGACCGGGACGAGCGATATCGCGATCGGTCCGGTGGCGTTTCGCGCGGCGGACTCGACGTACGTGGCCGTCCTGACGGGCACGAGCATCGGGGGCGCGCACGCGCTGCAGGTCGCGGTGGACGGAGTCGCCCTGACGGCGGTCCCGGTGATCACCGTCTTGTCCGCCCTTGACCCGAACACCACGACGGCGGTTGGCAGCGCGCCGACGGCCGTCGTGGAGGGCAGCCCGATGACGATCACGATCACGCCGCGGGATGCCGGGGGGAACCTCTTGTTCCTTCCGCAGGCCGTCGTTGTCGCGACCGCGGACAGCGGCACGAGCCTCGTGGCGCTGGGCGCGCCGACGTTCGCGCCGAGTGATTCGTCGTGGCGGATCGCGGTCTCGCCCGTCGGCACCGGGAGTCCGCGGCGGCTGACGGTGTCCATTGACGGGATCGTGCTCACGGCCGCGCCGACGCTTCAGGTGGTGCCCGGTGCGACGTCGTCGCTGGTCCTCGCGAACGGGTGGACGTCGCTGACGAACCCGGATACCGCCATCTTCACATACCGTACCGCGAGTGGTTCCAAGTGCGGGACCTGCGCCAATTCGATCCTGGCCGTCGCCCCTGGCGCGGGCACCGGCGACTTCACGCTCGGGGCGCCGGTCTTCGTGCCAGCCGATTCGACCTTCCGGATCCCGCTCATTGGCGCCACCGTCGGGTCCCGCGAGGTGACGGCGCTGATTGACGGCCGCTCGGTGCTCGGTGCGCCCCCCACACTCCGGATTCAGGACGCCCGGAGCCTGACGTGGTCGGGGGCGCCGACGGCAGCGTTGGGTGCCCCGTTGTCCCCCGCGCCGGTCGTCACCTTGGTGGACAGCGTCGGGCGTCCGGTGCGCGTGGCGGGACGGCCGGTGGTCACGACTGCGTCGCTTGGGGCGGTTGACGGGACGACCTCGGCGGTGACGGATGCGAATGGGCAAGCCACCTTCACGAACCTGATCCTGACGGGTGCCGGTACGCGCGCGCGCGACCTGACGGCGTCCTGGGCGACCGCATCGGGGACGCGGACGCTGTCCCCGACTGGCGGCGTGGTGGCAGGGGTTGCCGGTGCCGTCATCTGGAACCGCGGCGATCTGGGCGTCGTCCGAGAGGGTCAGGGGGTGTCCCGGTGGCACTCGATCGGATCGCTTGACTTCGACGCGGCCCAGAGCACCCCGTCCGCACGGCCCGACACCGCGTCGGCCCCCGCGTTCAACAGCCAACGCGTGGTGCGGTTCTCCAATACGACCAACAACTGGATGGTCTGGCCGGTCACGACATCTCCGGTCTTCCCCACGAACGCAACGTTCAGCGGAGGCATGACGGTCTTCGCGGTGGTCAACAGCTCGGCGAACCGCGGTCATGCGCGGATCTTCGAGATCTCCTGTGCGGGGGGATCGGGCTGCGGACAGGTCTATCTGGGCCGAGCGGGCGGGAACCCGTGGATCAGGTGGCGGACCAACTGGTCCTCAGGGACGGTGCGCGGCGGGGAGGGAATGCTGCCGAACGTGACACCCGCGGTGCTCATCACCGTAGCGCAGGCCGCAGGGTCCAGTACCCGCATGCGGCAGCGCGGGACCCTCTTCGATTCGACATTCACCGGGAATTCGGCACCGACCATCGGGGGGACAGCGCGAACGACCGGCTACCTCGGGTGGTCGGCGACGTCTGCCGCCGATGGTCGCTGGGCGGGGGACATCGCGGAGTTGATCATCTTCGGACGCACGCTGACCCTGCCCGAGATCGAGCAGGTGGAAGCGTACTTGCGGACCCGCTACGGCATCGGCCATACGCTAGCCATGCAGCGGCAGCCGTCCGCGACGGCGGCGAGCGGTGTTGCCTTCGCCATCCAGCCGGAGGTGCGGATCACCGACAACGCCTCCGGGCTCGGTCTCGCGGGGGTTCCCATCACGGCCAGCATCCAGTCGGGTCCCGGCGGGACGCTCTCCGTTTGGGTCGGACCCTTTGCGACCGGTTCCCTCACCGTCCGGACCAACGACTCGGGGATCGCCTCGTACAGCGGCCTGCAACTGACGGGACCGTCGGGCACCTATGTGCTTCGGTTCAGCGCTCCGGACGGGACGGTGGTCGCCAGCAGCACGATCACCATTCCCTGAAGCGTCGGAGCGTCCGGACCTGCTGCGGAGGGCTACGCGGGTCAGGCGCGGGGCGCCCTTAGGGTACGGGGCCCCGGTTCACCCGCAGACCTTCGTCATGCCGGGAGGTGATTCGAGCACGACCGAGAACGGGTATGTGCGTGCCGGTCCTCCGTCGTCCCGGATCACCGCCCGCCCGCGCAGGGAAGAGCCCTCTCGTGTCCCGCTGGCGTCGAAGTCCACCCGCGCGGTGACCTGCCGACACGGGTTCGCGGCGGTGCCCCCGCTCAGCGGGCAAATGGTCGCCATGCCGGTCCCCGTTGCCGACGCGACACCGTCGAGCACGATCGTGGCCGGGCCACCGGTCATCTGCCCGAACGCCTGGCCCCAGAAGACCAGTGCGAGTCGTTCGCGCTTCGAGAGATCGATCGTCAGGCGGATCGCCGGACCGTCCCATGGCGCGCAGTCCGGCGCGGCCTTGGCGCGAAGTCCCGGCGTCCCCGCGATCGGCGTGACGTGGCCGGCGGTGTCCACCTGGCCGGTCGGGCCGAACGCGGAGTCGCGCGCGACCGTCGGCGCAGCCGCC
>Ga0068872_10004311_pt1 | contig 10821 bp, 12 predicted proteins | sample NOAtaG_7_FD_66441 | JGI IMG/M metagenome (GOLD analysis project Ga0068872, IMG submission 66441) | Freshwater lake microbial communities from Lake Erie, under a cyanobacterial bloom - NOAA_Erie_Diel1S_2200h metaG | ecosystem: Environmental > Aquatic > Freshwater > Lake | place: USA: Ohio, Lake...
ATATCTTCAAATTCTGTTTGGTTGACTTTCGTGCCTGTATATGTTACTGCCATTTTATTTTAATTTATTGTTGTTTTTATAATTTTCGATTTCAATTTCAATCCATTCAATATCTTCTTTAGATAATTCTAAATCTTTTAAATATTCTTTTATTTCAGATCCATTTAAAGCTTCTAAAAATGAAGCGTAAGTAACACCTTGTTCAAAAGGATTTACAATTCCGTTGTTTAAATTTTCTTTCTTTGCCATTATTTTTTTTTTAAATTTTACCTCTGTTAAATAATACTTTTTCCTTGTTAGACATTTTCTCATAAGGAATTTCACTAAAAGAAACCTTAGTAGGTTTTTCAGCTTCTAAACTTAGATTAACCGCATTTTCATTAATCACATCAATAGCTTGAAGCGCAACGAATAACGAATTTTTTGTTTCTTTTAATTCTTTTTCAGACTTTGAAAAATTAGCTTCTAATTTTGTGTTATTAGATTTTAATGTTTCAATATATTTTTCAATGTTTTCTAATCTTGCTTTTAAATCATCTTTTGAAGCATCAATTGATGAATCCTCTGAACTTGGCGGAACAATGTTTGTAACAACACCAGCAACGCAAGTAATTACAGTTCCATCCTCTGTTGTATAATCTCCCTCTGCTGGAACAGCAACACCATCAGCACCTGTGTAAGTAGCTGCAGAATTTACTTCTAAAGCATCAACTGAAAGCATACTGCCATCATTTAATGTAACGTCTTCTAATTTAATAACAGGCTCTTCTTTTTTAACTTTTATTTCAATACCCATTTTTGTAAGTATCGTTTTTATTTTTTCTTTTAATTCTGAATTTTCAGCCATTATTTTTTTCTTTTTAAATTAATATAACATTTATTTTTTTTTTTACACAATTTTTTTTAAATAATTTCTTTTATAATAGCTTCTATTTCATTTTCATCTAAAACTGTTTTTTGCTCCAAATCAAAATAACCTTCCAAAGAAATTCCATTTACTTTTTTTGTTTTAATATCATTCCATATTTGAGTGTCATTTATTTTCATTGAACAAAAAATAGTTCCATCAGGTAAGTCAAAGCCTTTAGGCTGCACTATCCCTCGGCTTTCATCGCTCATAAATATTTCAAATACAAAAACACCTTTACTAATCTTATCGGTGTCATGAGTTAGCTTTACTTTCTTTTGGTTTTGGTCTGCCATGTACTTTTGTAATATTTGCATATTAACATCTTTTTTGTAAACAACATAAAACTCTTCATTGTCCACTATGCGAAGAATAGGCAAATCAGCAACGATTAAAGGAGCTGTAATAATTTTTTGTTCTTCATTAAAAGCCATTTTAAACTCATAAGATTTTTGCTCACTAAACATTAACCACTCGGTTAGCATTGCAGGGCTATCTACTAAAGCAATTGCATTTATTCCTTTTTCTTTAAATTCCATTTCAGAATTTTCTAAGTTTAATGAAGCGTATCTAATTGGTATTTTCTTTTCCATAATTTAATTATTAAAATGTTGCTTGTCTTTCTAAGGCTTTTACTCTATTTTGTTTTGATGATACTTCATCTACTCCAATGGTAGCGTTTACATTTATTGTTGGGTTTGTACTTACTCCAGTTGTTCCTGTTTTATTTCCCTCGCTATCAAAATTAGTTTGTGTATTGTTTTTAGCTGTATCGAAACTTGGCGGAGATGGTATGTTTACCGTTGGTGTCCCTCCACCTGCGCTTGCACTTGCAGAATCCCCTCCTCCATCAAATTTTGAAGCTGCTATTTTTGCAATATTCGCACCTGCTACTATTCCAGCAAATGCTGCATAAGCTGGACCCAGAACTGCACCTACAACTGGTACGGCTGCGCCTGAACTAAAAGCTGCCAAAACTGCTTGGACGCCCTGAATTGTCGCTGTTGTTATAGCAAGTGCTTTGTTAATTTTAAATTGTTTTTTTGCAGCCTCTAACTCTTCGGCACTTCCTTTTTTTAAATTATTTCTTTTAAATGTAAAGTATAAGTCGCTTAAAGCCTGAACAGATTGTAAGCCTTTTAATGTTGCGTTGGCGGTTATGTTAACTTTGTCTTTTTCAAAAGCTTCGTGTTCTGCTTTTTCTTTTGCCCTATTCTCTGCTATTTTTTTATTTCGTTCTTCTAATTTAGCATCTGTTTTAGCCATTTCAACATCAAATGCTGTCATTTCTCCAAACCTAGCTTCTTCTTTTAATCTTTGTTCTTCTGATTGTTTTAATTTTAAGTTGTTTAATTCTTCTTGCTGTCTTTTAGTAAACTCTTCAAATTTTAAATCTTGTTCTGATTTTTCTTTTTTTAATCTTTCTTCTCTATCTTTTTCCCTATCTTCTTCAATTTTTATTTTTTTTTCTTTCTCCTTTTCATTCCCTTCAATTCTTTTTTCAATATTAAATATTTCTAAATCAGTTTCTTCATTACTTAAAGCTTTCTTTGCAGCCATCATCGCCTCAAATGATTTCTGAGTATCTGCGATTGTAGCTTTTTCGTTTGCTGTTAACTTGTTGTAATTGTCAATTGTTTCGGCATAGTACTCTTTAGAATACTTAATTCTATTCTGCCTACCTATTCTTTCAACTTCCTGCAATTCAAGTTCACTTTTGCCAGCTTCTTTAGCTCTCAAAATTGCAAGTTTAGTATTCTTATCTAAAGATTGAAGGTTATCATTATTAAGCCTAGCATTTTCTTCAACTGCTAAATTTAATTTAGTAACCGCCTCAGCATCATCATTTATTACATTAAATAATGTTCTACCAAAATCAATTACTTTATCAAAATTATCTATTAATAATTTTACACCTTCAATAATTAAGAATATAGGAATTGCAGACATTGCAGAGCCTATGCCTTTAAATCCTGTTTTTATTTTATCAAAATCAAAGTTTCCAATACCTTCATTTAATAATCCAAATGAACTGGTCAATCCCTCAACGCCTGAACCTCTTAAACTTTTAGTAGAATCTCCTAAATCATCAAACTTATCTTTTAATTCCCCTAATGACTTCGTTGCTTTTAAATATTCTTTAGAACCAACGCCAAACGCCTCCGCTGCTCTTACTTGCTCGTCTTTGGCTTCCTTTAAAGCGTTCTTTAAATCTTTAATAGATTTTATTCCACTTTCAGTTCCCTTGACTTGTACTTCTACTACTACTTCCTGTTTACTCATTGCTTATAATATTTTCTACCTCATTTAATTTCATAGCACACAAAATTGAATTAATTGCATCGTCTATAATTATTGTTTTTTCTGTGTTAAATAAAGATTCTAAAAGTTCTATATTTGTCATATTGATACTATTTCTACGTAAATTTTCCATGATATAGTAGTTCCTGCTAATCCAGTTAAGTTGTAATAAAAATAATTACCTGTACTACCTACTCCTACAGATGTTCCAGTCATTGCGCCAGTCGCAGTTCCTGCTAAAAAAGAAGTTCCATAATAAGTTATAGAACTCGTTACACATTTTACATTTGCAGCACCTTCCCATTCTTTAAAGTCATTTGTAGCTATATTAACTGCAATTACTTTAGTGTATAATTTATTTATTGATGTTGGATTAACATAAAAACCAAGTATTATACTAGTAAATTCGTGCGTTTCGCCAGTCAATTCAATTATTTTAGCCCCATTAATGTAAGTGCAATTACCCTCGGTTGGTATTATGTTGTTACTGTTTATTAAAGTAACATTCGATAAATTAGTAATTGAATTATTAGAGCCGCCAATAATATTAATATTATTATTTATTTCGGATAATGAATTACTATTTCCTAAAATAATTGAGTTTGTCGATAAATCTGTTATGTTGTTATCATTGCCTAATACTGCAGAGTTAACTGCTAACTCAGATATATAATTATAGCTACCATTCACTAAACTGTTTTCGCCAGATACTTGGTTTGATGTTCCATTATTAATTAATGCTGTATTGTTTAAATTACTTACATCAATTATATTATAATTAATATCAGTATAATCAGTTGCAATTCCTTGGAATGCTGCCGTATTATTTAACTTATACATTTCAAACAAAGTAGAGTCTTCATTCAATGGCGTGTAATTGCTTATTCTGTCAACTACATAATATGCGCCATCAATGAATAATCTTTTCCTAAATGAAAAGTTCTTTATATCCAAAGAATTTACCCATAAGTATTTCTTAACTATTTTGCTATCCTTATCAGTAATGTTTAGAATAAAATTTCTGTGATGCTTATTGTAAAGATTATTTGTTGTAAATTTTGAGCCTAAAAAATTATAGTAAACAGTTTTTGGAACTCCAAAGCATAAGTCGTAAGTAGGATTTAAAGGGTCGTCTACATGGCCAACATACAAGTATTGATTTGTAATTTCATCCGCTGCTCCTTTTTCTGTATAGGTATAATAGCCCAATGAAGTCTTAACACCGCTGCAAGTTAGCAATCTAATTTTTGGTGTTATTTTTTGAATAACATTATTTTCTTTTTTATAAATTTTAGGAACAGCAACACCCATCCTATTATTGGCTACCAATGGCGTGGCCGCAAAGCCTAACTCAATAACATTCTGTTCATTATTAAATTCATTATCAGTTTTTAATTCCTGAGTGCCATAAGGCTCTTTATGTTTTTCAAAATAAAGTTTGTTGTAATAGTCTTCATCCTGTGAATATCTAAATACATAGGACTTGTAAGTAAATGTGTTTACGCTTATAACCTCATTCTTTTTAGTATCTGTTCTGTTTTCAAAATTTTCAATTGTACTATTATAATAATCATCGTATGTTTCAATGATTAAATTTTTATCATCATTAGGATCAACATCAATCAATAACTTAAATGCTTGAATTATCCATTTGAATAAATCTTTTTGTTTTATATTAACTGGCAATACATCATTTGCGTATACGGTATCGCCTACTTGAAAAGCTCTGCTATCAATTGCGTTGTAAAAAGAAGTGCCAGTTGCGCCACTTTTTAAAGTGTGAGTTAAAGTTGCTGTACCTGTTGTTACAAGTACATTCCCTCCAGTGTAAAAATTTCCTGCAAATTGAAGATAATTAAATCTTACTTCAACATAAGTTCCTGTTGTTAAAAATAAAGAATCAGTAACTACGTTTATATCAGTTTCAAAATTACCTCCAATTCCAGAAACAATATCAAAATTCTGAAAAACTGATTTTACCAAATTCCAACTAATACCATCTGGACTTGTTCTAATATATATTTCCACACTATGAATTGCTGATAAACTAGCAACTGTTCCATTTGTGTGGCTCCATGTAAATCTTAAATTATGCTTATAAACTAAAACGTAATTTCCTTCTTTGTTTATAATTCCATGACCGCCAAAGAACATATTGCCAGGATCTCCAAATGGAGAAGTTTCATTATTAAAATTTATAACTCCTATTGCGGGAAACGATGTCCCTCCAAACCATTGACCAACCCCTCCACTTAAATATGGTATACTTACATTTGTTACTATATCACTATTTAATCCAACATAAAATTTACTATTAGCAAGCACACTATCTCTTACTTTTAACTTATCAATATTTGGATAAACAACGTGCTTCTTAAATGTAGCACTATTCAAAATCGTTGAGGTAAACGTTCTTCCAGTTTTTGAAATTATTTTACTAATATATTCATAAACGTGAAACATTGGAATAAAATCAAAAACATCAAACTTATCTTCTATGCCTCCGTTGTTACCATTCTCAACGTGCCCGTAAATACAATTCAAACCAGTACCTGCATTACTACGTTTTGCTTTTTGAGTAGTTCTATTATAAACATGGTCGTATGCAGAGAAGTCTAAGTCATCAGCCGTGTCTTGATTTCCAGTAATTAATTTTTCTCCTATGTCTTGAAACAAATTAGTAACTGCTCCCAAAATACTTAGTTCATAAGTCTTGCTTTTATCAGGATTGATATTAATAGATAGCAATTGTAGATACCCTCTAAAGTTCTCGATTTCATTAACAATATAACGAACTTTAGTTTTTTTATTTTTATTAAAATATGAAGTTGAAATATTTATCTCAAATATATTTTCAAATATTTTATTTATTTCGTTTGATTCAGGCAATAAAATAGTTTTACTAAACGAGCCTTTTACTTTGTCAGGCTCATTTATATCAGATGCTAAGTAGTCAATTGATACAGGAATATTCTGCCCAAATGATACGTCAATATCTAATATCTCTAATCTTGTTGTTACCATTATAAGCCTCTTTGTCTAGTTTCTGTTATACCTAAATCACACTCAACTACATAATTAAACAAAGTAGTATTAATATGCTTTTCGTATTTATGCTCTTTTAAAGTTATTTGAACCGATCTATATTTACCATCAGGACTTAGCAAGTAAACTATTGGAGACGTAAATAGGTCATTTAACGAAGTAGATTGAGCCTCTGTAATCCAATCGCTGTTTAAAGTTATCTTTGTACTTACATCGGTAGAAATCACAAATGATTCGCTATCCCAAACATTGTTTGAATATGCGCCAGTTGAAGTGTTTAATTTCTTTCTCTTTTGATTAACAGTATTTCTTTTTATGCTATCCACAAAATTAGATACTAATTCAAAAGTAAAAAACATAATGTTTCCCGTTCTGTCCAAATAATACAAAACGTATTTTGTAAACTTAGTGTAAACATCAATAACAGTGTAAATGTTTGATGATATAACATTAATACTATTTATAGGCAACGATGTTGTGTTGTTGTCTAAAAAATAAAAGTATACAACATTTCCATTAACTGCATTTGTTGTGAAGCATTTAGTACCTATGTTAGCTACAATAGTATCATAAGTATTAACTGGCGTTACTATATTAAAAAATTTACTTTCAATAACCGTTGTAAAAGTATTATCACTATATAGTACTAATACTAATTTAACAAGTGCTCTTGCAGGATTCTTTATAAAATGAACAAACACATCTTGGTCATTCTCAATTTTATTGTCAATTATTATTTCATTTAATGAGCCTACTAATCCGTTTGATTTACTCAAGAAAGAGATTGGCGATGTTGTCAATAGAAAATTATTATAATTATAATTATCAAAATCTTCTTGCTTTAAACAAGCATCGAAAACATTGTAATTAATAGTTGTAGTAGATTGAATAGCTCCTGAATAATATTCCTTAATCTTTAACTGAACAACTGCACTCTTGCCAGTCGCTATTTCGTTATATGGAGAAGCAAGTAATGGGTTAAAGTAATGACTAATAAAATTCTTTGTTTGCTCCATTGCATTAAATACAAGCCACCCATCAGGTCTTTGCAATATGTTATAAGTGTAGATAACACCTCCGTTTACTTGAATGGTTACAATGTATTTAAAATCAGATACTGCTGTATTATTTGAAATAGCCGTAAATATCTGGTCATTATATGCAGGTGTTAATACTTGCGGTTGTTGGTATACTGTTAATGCCATTTACTTTTTTGTTATCTCTTTTATTTCTATTGTAAAATTACTTGCTATTTCTTGAGCTACATTTTTCTTAAACTCATCCATCCTACCATCCTTTAAAATCTCGTCAACAAAGTGAGTTCCTTTTAATGCTTTTGATTTTAATTTTCTCGCTACTAAAAAAGCTGCTTGTTTCTTTGCCCTTTCAAATGGCATTTTACTTAACTTCTTTTTTGTCTTTGCTTTTTCTTGCCTTCTTTTTAAATCACTTATTCTTATCTTTTCTGCAAACCCTCTAGTCGCTGACCATTCTGCTATTTTCTCTTGCCCAGCTTCACTTACTGGACCAGCCTTTCTACCTGAATTAACAACGTCCCAATAGTCATTTGCTTTTATAATTAAACGAACGCCATCCTTTGTTACCTCTACAACGTCCTCAATGCTTGCCTCTAATCTACTTTTTACTTTCTTTCCTTTATGTTCAGAGGCTCGCTCATCTAACTTTTTTTTTAAAGATGCTTTTAAATCAATAGATAATTTCTTTGCAAATTCTTTTGTTATGCTGTAGAGTTTATCTGCCACTTTTATTACTTATTTCAAATTTACCTTTGTCTTTTAGATAACTAAGTTTATTGTAAAATCGAATTACATTCCATTGCCAAATCTCATTTTCATTTAATCCTGAATCTTCTACAATTAAGCTTACTGAATATTCCCAGCCCCATTTTTCAAAAAAGTCTGAAACTCTAAATCTGAATCTATCTCCTTCATTATCTCTTGAATTATTTTCGTTTGCTCCTTTGTATAATCCGCTAAACTGTTTTCGTAAGTTTTCAAACTTTTTGAATAAAAAAAAACAGCCCCTAAAGTTTCCGATAGTTTCGATCGCTTAAATAATTCTACATTTTTAAAATGATTTGATTGAACGTATTGCCATCCGCTTAGTGTCAACTCTTGGTGGCAAATAGCCATTAATTCAGGTAAACATTTAATATAATTACCATTATTATTTTTAACCATTTGCTCGAAGTCTTTTTGCTGAGCTGCCGTATACAAATGAATTTCACTTATAAATCTAAATCTTTTAAATCCTAAAATAAAAGAAGAAGGACAATCAAATACTTCAAGTGGATTATTTAAAAATGAAGTTTGTATTAATATATTTTGTATTTTTTTTGGTGTCCAATTTTCTACTTCTTCAATAGACTTATTAGTTAAGATTGATATCTTCTTTATAGCCCTATCAATAAAAGAAATTTCTTTGTCTTCTTTTAAATATTCAATTTCTTGAAATTGTGAAACAGTTAAGTCTTTATATTTTTCTGGAATATTCATTTTATTAATATAACATTTTTTTAGTGGATTACAAGTGTTGATTTCTTTAATCGGTTTAAAGCTGGGTATCTTAATATACCATCAATAGCATGGTTATAAGCATCAATAGGTTGTGACGTTGGCTTTCCATCCCTATCAGTTACCCATTTATAATTTCTTAATTCTTTAATTAAATTAATACTTCTTTTAGTTACAAAAATCTTATGTTGTTGCAAAGTATCTATTGAATTACGAATACTATCCGCCCCTTTCTTTGCGCCTTCAATTCTATAACCAGCCCGTCTAATATCTTCAATAGACTTTGGTTCAGCACTATCCGCCACTATCATATCACTTTGCTTAATTCCTAATTCTTTAAATTTATTAATCAAATCGTTATTCGTTAATCTATTACTATAAATTAATTCATCAGCGTATAAATTGCCATTATATCTAAAAAGTGATCCAAAAGCAGAAGGGTCGTTTGTAAATCCAAAGTCTAAACCATGACAAATAAATTCAGCATCTTTTGGAATGTCATCACATTGCTCCCAATTCTCAAATATAACGCCTTGTAAACTTCCTATTTGTCCGAGTCCGTAAACGCTCCACCAATTCGCCCAATAGCTTGATGTTTCTGCCTTATCTCTTGCTTTCTCAATTTCTTTAATTATTGATTTATCTAACGCTTCATTATCTTTGTAAGTTAAAACAACAAAGTCCGTATCACTATCATTAACTAATTCTGCATCTACCCAAAACTCGCTAACAGGATTATAATCTAAGTAAATAAAACGCCTTGTTCTTATCGCTAATTGATAGTAGGCTTCCCAACTAATATTGTTACATTCATTTACAAATAGTACGTCACGTCTTGCACCCCTTAACTTACTTTCTGCATCTGCGCTAAAGAATTCAATATAAGACCCGTTGCTAAATGTATAAATCAAACTTGACTTATTAAAATTATCAGAATTATACATTCCTATCATTTCCATTATTTTAAGAAAATCCCTTAATGCTCCACGCTTTAAGTGTGGTATTGTTTCAGCGACTATTGATATTTCTGCTAATGGATTTTTAACAGCATAGTCAATTAAGAATGGAATAATCGTAAATGTTTTACTGGCAGAAGTACCACCCCTTACTATCCTTACTCTTTTCTTGAGTTTAGATATCTTGGCTTGGGCTGTCGTTTTCTGCAACATTGATATCTATTCCGTTAAATATAGGCTTCTCGGTTATTGTTTGGTTAATCGTTTGGCTAGGCACTCCATGAACTCTACTGATTAAGGTTTCTAAAGAATATAAAGTTCCTTTCTCTAAACTTTTGCGCATAGCATTTGCAATGGTACGCTCTAAGATAGTAGCGTGTTCATCTTTAAATATATCGGCTAATTCGCTTAAAGTCATAGCCATCATATTTTCAATAGTTTGATTTATATCCTGTTTATTATAACCCATGTCTTTTAATAGGCACACGAATTTACGAGGTCTGCCATTTGGGTTTCCGCTTTGTCCTTTTTTCCAACTAAATGGTAAAATATTTTCTTTATTGTTTGGCATACGCTGTTTTTTCGTTGTTATTAAAATCTTTTTTTATACCATATTTTATAAATTTATACCATATTCTTTCGTGAATATAATATTGTAATGGTTTATAAATTAATTCTATTGTACTAAATGCTGCTCCAATTTTTAATGAACCACTTATTATATACATTAATATAAAACCAATCAATGTACTTATAATTCGATAGCTTATTGTTTTTGCGATATGTCTTTTATTTTCTACTATCATTTTATAATAACTACATCACCTTTCCAATGCTATATAATTACAATTATTCATAAAATAGTATTTGTTTTAATTTTTGATATGATTCTTCTTCTGTCATATTTGTATTGTCAATATCAATATAATTACTATTTGGTTTTATATATGCTATTGATTTAAATGATTCTTTTATACTTTCTTTATCAGTATGTACATATATTTCAATTATATTTTTATTTAATATTTTTTTAAAATCTTCTCTTTGGTCTATATATGGAGATACTAAAGATATAACA
>Ga0068872_10004313_pt1 | contig 10820 bp, 6 predicted proteins | sample NOAtaG_7_FD_66441 | JGI IMG/M metagenome (GOLD analysis project Ga0068872, IMG submission 66441) | Freshwater lake microbial communities from Lake Erie, under a cyanobacterial bloom - NOAA_Erie_Diel1S_2200h metaG | ecosystem: Environmental > Aquatic > Freshwater > Lake | place: USA: Ohio, Lake...
CTCACGAACCCTGTCCAGGCTCGGTCGGTGACGACTGATGAGGAACTGAATGTCACCCAAGTCCTTGGGACTCGCCCGCACCAACTTGGCGGCGACCAGGTTTTCGATCGGCGGTCGGAAGAGCTGAAGCCTCCCCATGCGCTCGATGAAAACCGGTTGAAAGTCCCCCAGTTGGGAAACTCCGGGTTCAACCAACTGCACGTAAGGACGATCGGGCTCAAGGATCTGCTTGGGGTCGAACAACAAGCCCACCCTTTCGGCGGCCAATTGAAGCTCTCGCCTGTCGAAGTCGCTGGCGGACTTCCATACGTCCAATTCACCGGAGGTGCGTCCATCCATGCCCCCAAGCAAGCATGCTGCGGAACCGATGAGGCAGAGCTTGACCGGTGATCCCTCGTTCCCAAGGGACTCGGACAATTCCGCCAAGACTGTCGCCCATCCCTCTCCGTCCAACTGTGAACCTGCTTTCATCGTGCCTCGCTGTCTTTCAATCCACCGCAGACTTCAACCGGGCATTCGGAGGCTCGGCCACCAAATCCTTCAGGGCCCAAGAGTGACTACGCGGACCGTTCAACCAGCTTGAGCTTTCGGCTGACGTTGATCCCAAGTCTCCGACAGGCTGCTGACCGTTTCAATCACTCGGTGCTCGGGGTGATCCGTGAAATTTCATCGACCAGTGGCACCACCCTTCCATCGATCGCCGACTGTCTGACCCGTCGTGGAATTTCCACGCGTACCAGTCGAACCACATGGCACCCCACCCGGGTGGGAAACATCCTCAGACACAGCATCTCGGAGTGACGGCGCGCCTCCAATTCATCTCCGAGCGAGGCACGGGAACGTGGCCTGGGCGTTCCGCAGGATCCAGATCGGGTGATCGCGAGGACGGCAGGTGTTCCCCGAGAGTCGCCACCCGGCTTGCTTGCGGGCGGTGGCCGCCTCAACGTCTCTCCATGTTCCCCCTTTCACGACGGGCCGGAGGTTTGACCGCCGGGTGGCTGGCCCTGCTGGTCCTCGGATCGACGGTCTTCGATGGACGGGCCGCCGATCCCATGCCCTCGACCCGGATACGGGACGTGATCTACGGCCGGGCCGACGGCACCTCGCTGACCCTCGACGTCTTCAAGCCACAGAGACCGAAGGGCGTGGGGGTGATCTACGTGGTCAGCGGGGGCTGGTACTCGTCGCCCGAGTTCATCGGCCTCAAGGTGATGCAACCGCTGCTCGACCATGGGTACACGGTGTTCGCGGTGGTCCACGGGTCGAACCCGCGGTACCGCATCCCAGAGATCATGCCTCAGATGGAACGGGCGGTGCGTTTCGTCCGCCATCACGCTGCCGATTACGCCATCGACCCGGCCCGCCTCGGCGTCGCGGGCGGGAGTGCCGGGGGGCACCTGTCGCTCATGCTGCTGACGCGCGGCGGCCCCGGGAAGGCCGACGCCAAGGACCCGATCGATCGCGGGAGCAGCGCCGTGCAGGCCGCCGCTTGCTTCTTCCCGCCGACGGATTTCCTGAATTATGGCAAACCGGGCGAGACGGCCCTAGGAGAAGGCATCCTCAAGGACTTCAAGAGCGCCTTCGGAGAGGTACCCCAGGAGCCCGAGGCCAAACGCCGGTTCGGCGAGTCGATCTCACCGGCCTACCACGTCCGGGCGGGCATCGGTCCGATGTTCCTGCTGGTCGGCGACCAGGACCGGCTCGTCCCCATGCAGCAGTCGGAGCTCTTCCTGGAACGGGTCAAGGCCGTGGGAGGCACCGGCGACCTGGAGGTGCGCCCCGGGCAGGGCCACGGGTGGAAGGACTGGGAAAACGACGTGGAGCGCTTCGCCGTCTGGTTCGACAAGCATCTGGCTCCGAAGTGAGCGCGGGAAATCGCTGAAATGCCGCCCCGGGCCGGACGATGCCGCCATCGCGTCGGCCGGCAGACCTCGGGCAGAAGCCACCACGCCTCCCCCGATTCCGCGGCCGCTCAGGCGTTGTCCTGCAGGGCGCCGGGAATCAGGCCCTCGCAGGGAAGCGTCGCCGGGCCATCCTCGGTGCACAGGGCGTAGCGCACGCGGCGGCCGTCGGTCTGCCCGGCCCAGCCGCGGTCGTTGTCGTCCTCGGCATACATGGCGACGGCGGCATGCTCGCCCTTCGCGTTGATGGCGTAGAACGTGACGTTGAAGTTCGGGTCGCCGTTGGACTTGCGCAGGCGGCGCTCGATGGTGTTGGCGCGGATGCGTCGCAGGGCCTCCAGGCAGGCGTCCTTGGGGTGACGGCCCTGGCGCATCGACTCCACGATGAGGTGCGAGGACAGGTTGTAGAGGTTGGCCTCGCCGCGCCCGGTCGATCCGGCCGCGCCGATGGCGCCATCGACGTACAATCCCGCGCCCAGGATCGGGGAATCCCCGACCCGGCCGGGGATCTTCCAGGCCAGGCCGCTGGTGGTGGTCACGCCGGCGATTTCGCCCGCGGCATTGACCCCGTTGCAGTGGATGGTTCCCCAGTAGTGGCGCGGCGGGATGACCCCGTCGGCGATGAGCTGGCGCAGGATGCGCTGGTGGTCGACCTGTGCCGAGGTCTTGCGGTCCTCGGGCCGGAGGTAGTGCTTGGGGTCGGTCTGGCGCTTCCACTCGAGCCACGCCTTGCGGGACCGCTCGGTGTTGAGGTCGGCCTCGATGGCGAAGCCCAGGTGGCGGGCGAAGTCCTGCGCCCCCTTGCCGACGAGCAGGTGGTGGTCGGTCTGCTCCATCACGGCATGGGCCACCCGGGACGGGGTCCGCACGCCCTCGAGCGCCGCCACGCCGCCGGCGCGCTTCTTCGGCCCATGCATGCAGCAGGAATCCAACTGCACGACGCCCTCGGCATTGGGCAGGCCACCGTAGCCCACGCTGGTGTCCTCGGGGTCCAGTTCCACGAGATTCACCCCGGCGATGAGCGCCTCGAGGATGTCGGTGCCGCCGACCATCCGCTCGAAGGCCAGCTCGACGCAGGTCTTCGACCCGCCGTTCTTGTGGAAGTTGCCGTTGGCCGAGGCGATGACCACGGGCCGGGACGTGCGGGATCGAACGACCGCAGGAGCGGCCAACACGGCACCGGAACCGAGGGGGGCGGCCGCGGCGACCAGGCCGGTGGACTTCATGAACGCGCGGCGCGACTGGCGGGGATTCATGATGGCGAGCTAGGCCGTGCGACCCGTTTGGGTCAAGCGTCGGTTTGTGGCGCTCCGACCCGGGCCTGGGGCCGCCCGCGCGCGCCGGGATCGATGCACCGGTCAGCGGGCCGCCTTCCCACGCTGGGACAGCAGGAAAGCCAGGAGGTGGTGGAAGTCGTCGGGCGGCAGGACCTCGGTGAAGTTGTCGGGCATCGGCGACAAGTCCGTCTCGTGGGTCTCACGGATTTCATCGAGGGCGAATCGCCGCTCCTGGCCGCCGGCGTCGAGATAGATCCTCTGGAGGCCCTCGGCCCGTCGGAAGAGGCCACTGAAGGTGTCCCCATCCTTCAAGGTCACCAGGCTCTGGCGGAAGATCCGATCCACATTCCGGTTCGGGTCGAGCACGTCCTCGCAAAGGCGCTCGGCACCCCGGTGGCCCACGCCATCCAGCTGCGGCCCCACCTGCCCGCCCCGCCCGGCCAATGAATGGCAGGGCCGGCAGTGGGTCTCGAAGATCCGGGCACCGGTGGTGGCGTCCGGCCGGGACTTGAGGAAGGCCGCATGGCGGTCGGCCACCCGTTGGCGGCGATGCTGCTGGCCGGGATCGACCTCGGCCACTGCCGGAAGCCGATCGCGGAGGTCGGGACGGGTGGCCAACAGTCGATCGCGGAGGGCCCGCTCGCCCAGCAAGGCCGCCGGGGCGCGACCATCGCGCACGGCCTTCACGAGGGCCTCGGCACCTTCGGCCGTCCCGGCCAGAGGGAGCGAGATCGCGCCCGCCGCGCCGGACGGGGCATCGGCCAGCACCCGCAGGAGGAGCTCCGTGGCGGTCCCGGGAGCGAACCGCACCAAGGCCTGGGCGATGGCCGCACGGTGCTCGCGGGTCGCCGACTCGTCCCGCAGCAGCGATTCGGCCACCGGTTCCGCCCCGGCATCGGCCATCTCCAACAACGCTCGGACACAGGCCAGGCGCGCCTCCACGGGACTGCGCGCATCCCCGGCACGCCGGCGGAGGACCGGGACCTGGTCCCGGAGCCCGAGCCGCGCCGCCCACTCGGCGCCGAAGCGGATGCCGGTCGCGGTCGCGGGTTCGTCGGCCAGGGAAGCCTTCGCCAACTCGGCCGCCCAGAGACGGATGGACGGACCGGGAGCCGACCCGCGCTGGGACAACCCCTGCTCGACCGCCTGGAACCATTCGAACTGGACCGACCGATCGAGGTCGGCCCGCTGGCGACAGGCCATCACCCACTCCTCAAGGTCCGATGGCGATCCATGGCGCGCGGCGTGGCGCAGACGGTCCCTGAAACCCGCCTCGCGGGGACTCCGTCCCTTCAGGTGGTCGAGCAGGAACGCGGCGGACTCGGCCGACGGGATGGCCAGGCAGACGTCGGCCACCGCGGCCACGGCTGCGTCATCTCCGACCAACTCCCGGCGAACCCTCCGGAACGCCGCGTCGTCGAGCAACTGGTCGCGGAGCGCCTTGCGCACCTGGTAGACCAGGTGGGTGTCGGCCTCGGGCACGGCAGGGCGGAGGGCCAACAGCGGCGCGACGGACTCGAAGGACGGATGGCGGGCCAACCCATCGGCTGCCGCACGGACCACCGGTGCCGACGGGTCGCGGAGCGCCGCGATCATCCGGGCCCGATCGGCCTCCGACCAGACGGTCCGTTCCACCTGTACCCGCATCGCGTGCAGACGGAGGAGCGGTTCGGGATCGGCCGCGGCCAGGATCCACTCGGTCGGGCGCAACAGGCCACGGCGTTCAAGGATCCACAGGGCGCCGATCCTCTGGGTCGCCGGCGCGGATGGATCGGCCAGGGCGGCCCTCAAGGGGGCCACGAAGGGCGCGGCCTCGGCGTCCCCGAGGTCACACAGGTGGTTCAGCACGGCCAACCGGTGCGAGAAGCTCGGGTCGGCCAACCGGGCCACCGTCTCGGCGACCGGGAGGCCTGCGAACTCCGGACGCCGCCGCAGGAGCGGCTTGCCGTCGGACCCGCGGCGCACCACGCGCCAGATGCGCCCGCTGGTGCGGTCCCGCCCGGGGTGTGAGAGCGGCACCTCCACGTGGGCGATGATCCGGTTGTAGAAGTCGGCGATGTAGAGGGCTCCATCGGGCCCGAACTGGACGTCGACGGGGCGGAACCACGGGTCGGTCGTGCTCACCAGGTCGGGCATCTCGTGGGCGATGCGCGTGGAGCCACGGTCCTCGATGCGGTCGCGGTTCACCCGGCTGGTCACCACGTTGCCCAGCAGGAAATGGCCCTGAAACTCCGAAGGCCAGAGCGGCTCGTCGCAATAGGCCAGACCGGCGATGGCCGTGGAACCGTGGCTGTGCCAGAGCATTTGCGGCGCGTAGCCCAGACCGTCGTGCGGTTTGCCGAACACCGGATAGAAGCCGCCGTGGATGACCTGGTAGATGGGCATCGAGTGGCAGTCGGAGGTGAACAGGTTGCCCATGGGGTCGAAGCACAGGCCGAAGACGTTGGCCTGCCCGTCGCCCACCTTCTCGATGCGGGACCCGTCGCCCCGGAACCGGAAGGTCGCCCCCCGCATCTCCAACCAGTGCCCGTCGGTGCCCTTCACCCGCGTCTGATTGCCCACGCCCTGCCCGCCATGGAACCAGCCGTTGAAGCCGCGGCGGAAGTTGTTGGCGAGGTTGTGGGTGTCGGTGGCGCCGAAGGGTCCGTAGAGCACCTCGCGTCGGTCGGCCAACCCGTCGCCGTCGGTGTCCTGCAGGTTCACGACGTTCGGGATGCTGAACACGATGGCCCCGTTGCGGAAGGGCGCGACCGCGTCGGGCATGCTCAGGCCATCGGCGAACACCGTGTTGCCCCGAGCCCGGCCGTCGGGAGCGAAATCGGACAGGATGCGGATGACGTCGCCCGGCGCCCGGTTCGTCGAGGTCTCGATCGGGTAGGCGCGGGTCTCGGCGATCCACAGCCGGCCCGACACGTCGAAACTCATGCTGACGGGCTTTCCGATGTCCGGCTCGGCGGCGACCAACTGCACCTCGAAGCCCTCGGGCACCGAGAAGGCCCGCAACGCCTCGGCCGGGCTGCGCCATGGGGTCGAGCGCACCATCTCGTCGAAGGCGGGCGCAGCCGTCTCCTCGGCCGACAGCACTGAAATCATTCCGAGACACAGAACCGTCCGGGCCAACGACCGGCCCGGGATCCCACGTTTCGGGGTCCCCAGCGGGACCTCGTGGGAACCATCCTCGGATCCGTCGCGCAAGGATGGGCAAGTCGGGGGGATGGTTGATCCGGGGTCCATGGTCAACCCTCAGCAAACCCGGGAAACGCCCGAATGGCAAACGCGAGGTCCCAAGGTGGCGAATCTGCTGCCAGCGTTGCGGTGCACGTCCTGTGTCTCGGCGAGGTTGAATTGAGCGCGTGGCTTGGTACCGTCTCCGACATGACCCCCAAGGCCGTTGCTGCCCCCACTGTTTCCTGCAGACCTCCTGGTTGCCTGGCCAAAGGGGGCTCCCGCGGATTCACCCTCATCGAGTTGCTGGTGGTCATCGCCATCATCGCCATTCTGGCCGGAATGCTCCTGCCGGCCCTGGCCAAGTCGAAGACCCGGGCCCAGGCCATCCAGTGCCTGAGCAACCAGAAGCAACTGACGCTGGCGTGGCAACTCTACACCGACGACCACTCCGACAACCTCGTCTGGAATGAACTCACACCCGACGGCTCAGGTTGGGTGCGGGGCATCATGGATTATTCGGCGGGCAACTCCCACAACACGAACCTCGCCAACCTCATCAACCCCACCTACGCGAAACTGGCTCCCTACACCCAGTCGCCGGGCATCTACCGCTGCCCCGGTGACCGCAGCACGGTGACCATCGGCGGCCGCCGCATCAACCGGGTGCGTAGCCTGTCGATGAGCCAGGCGATGAATTCGCGGGACGACTGGCTGAGCTTCATCACCAAGGCCAAGTATGTGGTGTTCCGCAAGGGCAGCGACCTCAACCGCATGGGAGCCTCGCAGGCCTACGTGTTCATCGACGAACACCCCGACAGCGTGAACTACGGGGATTTCGCGGTGTCCATGAACGACGGGGCGGCCCCGGGATCGATCTACATCATCGACTACCCGGCCAGCAATCACGGCACCTCCGGCGCGCTGAGCTTCGCCGACGGCCATGCCGAGATCCACAAGTGGCTGGACCCGCGCACGATCAAGCCGGTGCTGCTCAAGCCGATGACCCTGGTCGTGCCCTCGCCGGGCAACAACGACATGCGCTACATGTCCGAGCATGCCTCGGTGCGGCTGGAGTGAGACGGCTGGGCTGGTTCCTCCCCGCCCAGCGATCCCGGAACCCCCGTCCAAGACTCCTCGTGCAGGCCTCCAACCCACCGCGAAGGCTCGGCGTTCTCCGGGATCTGATGCCCGCAACCTGCCGTCGGGCAGCCCTGTTGTTGATGTTTTCGGCTCTGGTCGCTCAGGCTGGACCGCCCACCTTGCGCGAGGACTTCCTGCGCCTGGACCGGGTGTGGGACCTGGAGTTGGAGCTGACGGCCGAGGCCTGGCAATCCATGGAACCTCGGGCACAACCGATGGTCCCATTCGAGCCACGTCAAGGACGGGACGATGGTCCGCCCGGGACAGATGCCAGGCCATCGCCCGGACTGCCGGAACGACGCGAACCTCGGCACCGTCCCGATACCCCACCCCGCGGTCCCGGGGGCATGCCACCAGGCGGCTTCGAGTTCCCATGGGTCACCGGGAAGGTGACGGTGGACGGCGTGGTCTTCACGAACGTGGGGGTGCGCTTCAAGGGCAACAGTTCCTTCAACGGATCCCGCGGTTCCCTCAAGCGGCCCTTCAAGCTCGACTTCGACCGTCACGTTCCCGGCCGCACCCTCTCGGGCCTCGAGGAACTCTTCCTCAACAACAACGCCAACGATCCCTCCCAACTGAGGGAATCCTTGGCCTACGCGGCCTTCGGCAAGGCCGGCGTGCCCGCACCCCGGACCACGGGGCTGAGGGTCTGGCTGCGCCGGGGCGACTCCGAGCCGCGTCGCTACCTCGGGCTCTACACCGGGGTGGAACCCGTGGAAGGCGATTTCCTGAAGCACCACTTCGGTTCCAAACGCGGCCTTCTGACCAAGCCCGAGCACGTTCGGGGCCTGGAATCCTTCGGGGACGACTGGGCGGCCCATGCCTCGCGCTACGAGCCCCGGTCGACCGTGCGGGCCTCCGACACCCGGCGCTTCGTGCGCCTGCTGCAGGACCTCGACCCGTCCACCGACGCGATGTTCGTCGAGGCCGTGCGGCGCGGGGTGGACCTCGAGGGGCTTCTGCGCTTCGTGGCGGTGAACGCCTGGTTGGCCAACTACGACTCGTTCCTGGGCAATGGCCACAACTACCACCTGTTCCTGCCCTCGGAGGGCCGCCTGCACTTCATCGCCTGGGACCTGAACGAGGCCTTCGGACGTCACCCCATGGCCGGGCCGGGCCTCGAGCAGGCAGGCTTCTCCATCCTGCGCCCGGCAGTCGCACCCAACGCGTTTCTTGAACGCGTGCTGAACCAGCCCGAGTGGAACGCAAAATACCGGGCCCTGGTCGAGGCGCTGGGCAGCGGCCATGGGGCATGTTCGATCCAAAGCCTGATGGCTGATCTCGACATCCTGCGGATGGCACGCCGGGAGGCGCTGGCCACCGAGCCTCGGGAAGGGGCGGGGCGCGGTCCCGGAATGGGAGGCGGATCGGGGCCGGCGGACCGGCTGGGTGGACCACCACAACCCGGGCGTGGCCCAAGGTTCGACTCCATGCCGCTGGAGGACTGGATCCACGAGCGCCATCGTCTCGTGCGGGCGGAACTCGACGGCCAGAGGACGGCACCGGCGCCCCGCCTGCGGATGGGCGGACCGGGCCCGGGGCCGGCGCGCCCCTTCCGCATGCCCATCACCGGGGGTCCCGATCCCGTCCCGTGGCCTCGTCCAGACGGCTCCCCGGGTCTGCCCCCGGGCCTGGGCCCAGACCCGACATCGCCCCAGCGGCCTCCCGGCGGACAAGCGCCTCGGCCGTGAAGGTGCGGCGGCGACATCGGGTCCACGGCTTTCGGCCATCCCCCCCTCCACCGAAGTCCTTGGAGAGTCAGCGCGGCACCTTGAGCGACGCCGCGTGGAAGCGCCGCAGGTCGGGGTCGTTGGCCTTCACCGTCTGGCTCTGGATGTAGGGCGGCAGGCGGCCGATCCGGATCGTGTCGGGCGAGATGAACCGCCAGGACTCGGCATGGCCGTCGGCGAAGCTCAGCGTGGCGGCTCCGGCATGGCGCACCGACGGGAAATCCACCCAGAACCACTCCCCAGGCTGGGTGACCACGAAGCGGGCGTTCTCGATGCTGTTCTCGTGCTCGTCCAGGAAGACGAACGCCTCGGCCGGCGTCGGCACCACAATTTGCGAAAGCTTGTGCCAGCAGGTGAGGTCTTGCGGGTCCGGCTGGTCATTCATCGAGGCGCTCATCGAGACACTGCGGGAGCGCGGGATCCTTCGGGCGTCGCGAACCGTGGATCGATCGGCCGGGCACCGATAGATCCCGGAAGCTTGATTGTAGGGGAAGAGCAGACCCCGGCGGATGTTCGCGTCGTTGGTGTCGGTGAACGCATTGCCGGTCACCCACGTCCGCGCGGTGGCATTGGCCCCCTCCCGACCGCCGATCAGCACGGTCTCGTTTGGTGGCAGCTCGTCCTTGAAGTCGTCGATGTAGAGCAGCCACGCGAGGTTGAGCTGACGGTAGTTGCTCAGGCACTGCGTCCGCAGGGCCTTGTTCTTGGCCTTGCCCAACGCCGGCAGGAGCATTCCGGCCAGGATGGCGATGATCGCGATGACCACCAGCAACTCGATGAGCGTGAAGGCCCCACGGGCTGCCTGGCGATGACGCGGATCCTCTCCCGGGTTCGAGGACACGGTCCCCAGCCTTTCCGACGCCCGCATCGATGGCGCACGGGTGCGATTGAGATTCATGCAGGTTGGTCATCCGCCCTGCCCCTCACCCAGATCCGCGGGTGGAGGCCCATCATCCGATCTGAATGAGACGCTATCCGGGCGTGGAAGGGCCATCAACCCATGGTTCCATCCGCGCCAAGTGCGCGACGTCGTTCGAACGGCCAACGACGCCGTCGCACGGAATCTGCAGGCCATGGCGCGGCGCCCTCTTCCGTTCAAGGTCGATGCCAACCAGCGGCGACCCATGGTCCACCCACCCCAAACCACCGCCGCATCCAGGCAGGCCATCACCTCCGGACCCAGCTCCCCGACGGGTCCGCCCGGGACGTTCCGCCCTCAGAATTGGTCGAGTGCGGGAATCAGGATTGCCCGGCGACGGAGCTCCTTCAGCGCCTGCTCGTCGTCGAGGGCGTTGACGCGTTCGCGGAGGGCGAAAGGGATCTCGCCGAATCGGGTCTCGAGCACATCGAAGATCGACTCACGCGAGGCGCAGAGAACCCCTTCCTGACGGCCTTCCTGACGGCCTTCCCGGCGACCTTCCTGGCGGCTGAGGCGTTCGAAGCTGGTGACGTAGGGCATGCGGTTGGGGTGTTGGAGTTGGTGAAGGTCGTCTCTGAAGGGAACCATAAGCTCGTCCGGCAAGGGCATCAACCAGTCCATCAGGCGCAGGAGTTTCCAGATCTCATCCTCCGTGTAACCGGCGCCGAACAGGCGGACCGTCAGT
>Ga0068872_10004315_pt1 | contig 10816 bp, 4 predicted proteins | sample NOAtaG_7_FD_66441 | JGI IMG/M metagenome (GOLD analysis project Ga0068872, IMG submission 66441) | Freshwater lake microbial communities from Lake Erie, under a cyanobacterial bloom - NOAA_Erie_Diel1S_2200h metaG | ecosystem: Environmental > Aquatic > Freshwater > Lake | place: USA: Ohio, Lake...
AGGCGTGCGGGTTCTGGATCGAGTAGCGGACCCCGGCCTGGGCCGCCAGGTGGATGACCCGTTGCGGCTTCTCGCGGGCGAAGAGGGCCTCCATGCCGGCGCGGTCGGAGAGGTCCAGGCGATGGAACCGGAAGCCCGGACGCCCCTCGAGTCGGGCCAACCGGGCCTGCTTGAGACGGACGTCGTAGTAGTCGTTGAGGTTGTCGAGTCCGATCACCTCGTCGCCGCGGCCCAGCAGCAGCTCCGAGGTATGGAAACCGATGAATCCGGCGGCGCCGGTCACGAGGATCTTCATGACGTCTTTTCGGGTCCTGAGGATGCGGCCGCCCGCCCGGAGTGTCACGCGAACCCTGCGACGACTCCGCCCGGGGGCGCCGCTCAACGCCCCACGCTGCGGTACAGGAAGCCCAACGCCTTCATCTCGGCGGGGTCGAGCAGGTTGCGGCCGTCGAAGACGATCGGGGTGGTCATCGCCGCCCGGATCCGGGCCCAGTCAAGCCGCCCGAATTCGGACCACTCGGTGGCGATGACCAGGGCATCGCAACCGGTGGCGACGGCCTCCGCCTCGGGAACAAACTCCACGGCCGCGCCCGCCGGGAAGAGCGAACGCGCCTTCTCCATGCCCTTGGGGTCATGCACCCGCAACCGTGCGCCATCGGCCAGCATCCGGCGGCAAAGGTCGATCGCCGGCGAATTGCGCACGTCGTCGGTGTTCTGCTTGAAGGTCAGCCCCAGCACCCCGATGTGCTTCTCCTTCAGCACCCACAGCGTGTCGGTGATCTTCTGGTGGAAGCGCTCCATCTGGGAGGCGTTGATGCGCTGCACCTCCTTGAGCAGGCGGAAGTCGTAGCCCAACTGCTCGCTGATCTTGATGAAGGCGCTGAGGTCCTTGGGGAAGCACGACCCGCCGAACCCGAGGCCGGCCTGGAGGAACCGGGTGCCGATCCGGGCGTCGAGCCCCATGCCCCGGGTGACCTCCTGGACGTTGGCCCCGCTGGCCTCGCAGATCACCGACAGCGCGTTGGCATAGCTGATCTTGAGGGCGAGGAACGAGTTGGCGGCGTGCTTGATCAACTCGGCCGAGTTGGTGTCGGTGACGATGACCGGCGCGCCGAAGGGCTCGTAGATCTCCCGCATCTTCGCCGCCGCCCGTTCGCTGGAGGTGCCGATCACCACCCGGTCGGGCTTCATCAGGTCGTCGATCGCGAAGCCCTCGCGGAGGAACTCCGGATTGCTCACCACGTCGAAGTCGGCGTCGGTCTTCCGGTAGCGCTTGACCGTCTCGGCGACCTTCTCGGCGGTCTTCACCGGCACGGTGCTCTTGTCGACGATGACCCGGTACCCCGACAGGCAACCGGCGATCTCGCGGGCGACGCCCTCGATGAAGCTCAAGTCGACCGAACCGTCGGGCTGCGGCGGCGTCGGCACGGCGATGAACACGGCCTCGGAACCGGCGACCCCCTCGGCGGTGGAGGCGGTGAAGCTCAGCCGGCCGGCCGCGACCGTCCGGCGGACCAAAGCCTCGAGCCCGGGCTCGTAGATGGGGATCTCGCCCGCCTGGAGGCGGCGAACCTTCTCACGGTCCGAATCCACGCAGATGACGTGGTGTCCCACGTCCGCGAAACAGGCCCCGGTGACCAGTCCCACATACCCGGTGCCGATGATCGAGAGGTGCATTCCGAAGGAGACCACGGTGGAGGTCCCCCGTGGTGAAACAACCCGGTGAACCCGGGGCAATGGGCTACGGCTTGGCAGCCGGGGCGTTGGTGGTCGCCGGTGCCAACTCGGGATGGGCCTGAATCAGGGCGGCCTTGCGGGAGGAGGCCTCCTGGCCCGCCATGCTGGTGGCGTCCCGAGCCGCCTCATCATAAAGGGCCAGTGCCTCCCGGTGCTGCTTGAGGGATTCGTGGACCAGGGCCTTGGCCAGACGCGCCTGGCCCGCGAGCGGGTCGGTGGCGAATCCGGACAGGAACCGCCCGTAGGCGGCGATGGCCTCGGCGCCCTTGTCCTGGGCGTCGAGGGCGCTGGCCGCGCCATACGTGGACATCCCGCCGAGCGGGCTGTCCGGGTGGGCCTGGTTGAAGGCCTCGAAGGCCTTCTGGGCCTCGGCATACTTGCCGTCCTCGAACAACTTGGTGGCGGCGAGGAATTCCGAACGCTCGGCCGCGGCGGTTCCCGGGTGCTGGGCGGCGATCTTGGAAAGGTCGGCAGCACTCGCGCCGGTCCCCTTGGCACCGGGGGTCAGCGCCGCCAACAGCGCCTGGTTGGCACCGGCCTCCGCCGACGCGCTCAGGTTCTTCTGGACGATCAGGGTCACCACGAGGGCTGAGACCACGGCGAATCCGATCCCGAGGGTCTTCTTGTTCTCCTCGAGCCAGGTCAACACCGACAGCGTCAGGTCGGGTGCGGGCTGTTGCTCCTCAGGCTTCGGCTGGATCTGCAGGCTCATAACGATTGGAGGGGAGATCATCGGGATCAGGGCCCCAAACACAAGCGCACAGTCGGAAGGGGGAGGAACCGCCTCACCATGCGGTCCTGAGCCACGCCCGGTTGAAGCGTGCATGGCGGATGGTCTCCCGCCCGGCAACCGCCTCGCTCCAGGTGGCGTGGAACCACCCGTCGCGGGCCTGGAGCAGCGACGGGTAGGAGAAGGAGCCGGCACCCGGTGGACAGGCCGCCAGCGAGCGCCGGACCGGCCAGGTCTCCCCCTCGTCCTCGCTGACCCAGATGGCCAGCGAATGCCGCCCCGACTCGGTGTCGTTGCCGATGAACACCCATTCCCCGGTGGGCAGGACCACCACCTCGGCTCCGGAGCCCGGGTTGGGGATTTCCGAATCCACCGCCTCCGTCCAGGTCTCCCCGCCATCCCGGGATTCGGCACGCAGCAACCGGTGCGGCGGCGGGCCATTGTCCCGCATCCAGGCCACGATGGAACCGTCGCGTCGGACGGCCAGGCTCGGCTGGACGTTGCCCAACCCGAGGATGGGGGCCGACGGCCGCCAGGTGAGCCCCCGGTCGTCGGAGATGGCCACCATCGAAAAGGAGTACCCATCGTGATACAGGGGCAGCAACCAGCGCCCGCCGAGCAGGCTCAGGTGGGCCCGGGGCATCCAGCCCAGGCGTTGGTAGAGGCGGTTGGTGGCCCCGAGTTGGATGCCCTCGACGAAGCCGGAGACCTCCGCGCGCTGCTTCGGATCGAGATCGGGCCGGGAAAGCTCCCGACCCAGGCGCGGCAGGAGCGAGCCGGCCAGGCGCACGAAGTCCTCCCCGGGCGCCAACAGGATCGGCGTCATGGACTCCCAGCGCACCGGCCCACGATGACGCCAGCGGGAGCTCACCCGCGCCTGGAGCAGGGTCGATTCCCACGTGTTGGCAAGGATGGCGGCATGGAACAACCACAGTCGGCCTCGTTCGTCGACGTGCAGCGACGGGTTGCAGTCGGGAAAGCCCGGGGTGTCCCACAGGGTGAAGCGCGTCTCCCAAGCCCGCGCCCCGGGCCGGCGGCGGGAAGCCTGAATCTTGACGTCATCGGCCTGCCGTTCCCCGGATCCGTTGAACCATGCCACGAAGAGGGTGCCATCCGGAGCCTCGACGACGCAGGAGGCGTGGTTGTGGCGGGCCTCGGGCGGGAAGATCGCCTCGGAGACCAGGACCGGGACCGGCTGCCGCCCCCCGGCCCCGAGGGTCAGCAGGGGCGTCAGCGCAAACGCCAGCCCGACCACCGCCACCCAACGTCCCAGGAATTCCAACCCCGTGCACCTCATGCCTCAGGATAGGCCGGACAAGGAGATGATGTCGTCGGGGAAAATCCCCGCGCTCACGGTGACGGACCATCCGAACCGGGCGGCTCGGCGACCGGAAGCCCCGCCCAGCGCCACGACATCATCCCGCGGTGGAGATGGTGGATCGAGGTGAACCCCAGGTCCCGGAGCACCCGGACCGCCTTGCGGCTGCGGTAGCCGCCCTCGCAATACACCAGCACGGGTCGGGTCCGGTCCCAACCCTCAAGACGTCGCGGGAAATCCGCCGAGCCCCAGGGGATGCAGCGGGCCCCGGGGATCACCCCGCGCGCGGTCTCCACTCCGCTCCGGACGTCGAGCACCTGCAGCCCGGCGCTCTCCGACCAGAGCCTCCGGGCTTCGGCCACCCCAACGTTCCCGGCCGTCGATCCCGGGATCGGGGCGAAGAGACGGGCATCCCAGCGGGCCTCCCCCACCGTCCAGGCGACCACGAGCAAGACGCATCCCGCGAGGATCCACCCGGTCCCCCGGGAAAGGGACCGGACCGTGGACCCGGGCGCAGGTGGCCGGTCGGTCATGGCCCGGTGAGATCGATCACCCGGTAGTACCGCTCCGCGCTCGTCTCCGAGCCCGGATCGTCGCGCAGGCTGGATGCCTCGGCGGCCGTCCACACCTGCAACGGCACCCAGACCCCCAACACGCCACCGCGCTCGAGCCGGTAGCGGCGACCGGCCGCCCCGTCGACCCGCAACCGGACGGAGCCATCCGGCAGGAAGCCCACCAGTTCCAGTCGCGGCACCGGCGCGCCCCGGTTCGAGGCACCCGGACTGGGTGTCGACTCGACCGGCGCGGCCGTGTCGCCATCAGGCAACCGGGCCCACGACCGGTCATCGACACCGGGCACCACCGCCCGGAACAGGTCCACGGCCTGCGACACCCCGCCGACCTCACGCCCAAGCATCACCAGGAACCCGGTGCCGGCGGCCGACGGAAGCCGGAACGAGGCATGCCATTCCGAGGCCGAGCCCTGCGAGGGCTCCCCGTCGGCGAAGACCACCTGGAACCCGCCGGGCGGCAGCACCGCAGAGGCCGGGAACGCCCACCGGTTGGAGGCGACCGCGTCGTCCGCGAGGAATAGGCCCTCCAGCGGGACCGGCAACTCCCCGGTGTTCACCAACTCGATCCATGGCTCGGCCTTGCCGGTGACATCCCGGAGACCCTGGGCATTGCGGGGCAGCACCTCGTTGATGCGAAGGGTCGGGAACTCCGGCAGGACCGCGGCGACGTTGTTCGGGGCACCCGGCGTCAGCGTCGTGGCATCGCCACCCTCCAGCGTGACTTCCAGCCCGAACACCACGTCCGAGCTGCCCGCATTCACCTGGTGCACCTCGACCGCGAAGGTGTTTTCCCCAGGGACGAGGAGGTCGGACGGCAGGGTGAACGGCCCCTCGAGGGCCGCATCGCCCACCGACCGGCTGGCGAAGGTGTCATGGGTGACCCCGCCCTCGGGCATGCCCAGCACGTGCGCCCGTCGCCCGTTGACCCAGAGCACGTACCCGTCGTCGAGCATCACGCGGAAGCGGACGGTCACACCGGCCGTCAGCGCCGGAACCGAAACCTTGCGCCGGAAGTAGTAGGTCGGCTGGCCCAGCGCCAGCGCGGTGGTCTTGTTGGTGGCCAGAGCGGCGGACTCGACATGCAACAAGCCGCCTCCGCTCGGCCAGGCCGAGTCGTTGTAGCCCGGGGTCACCCAGTTGGTGCCCCCGGCGGGCGCGCCATCCTGGTAGTACCGCCAGGCATCGGTGAACCCGATCACCCGCCGGCTGCCCTGGAAGGCCACGGCCTCGGCCCAGTTGCCCGGACGGTTGCGATCCCGACGGGCATCGACCACCTGCAACGACCGGTTGGGCCCCTGCGTGCCGGAAGGCCACGGGGCCAACCCGTCGTAGTCCACGCGGTCGAGCACCTCATCCGTCCCGCCCGGCGCAGCCGGCCGGACCAACCGCAACGAATCGGCCACCGGCCCCAGCGTCCCGCTCCACTCGCCCACCACGCCCGGGAACAGGCCGAACACCTCGGTCATCCGGGCGCGATTGGCGACCACCAGCACGCGGGATCCCGGGGCCATCGTGGTTCCCGATGGGAAGGTGAAGCTGAGGTTGCTGCCGCCCAGGCGCAGACCCGAGAGATCCCACGCGGTCCGGGAAGACCGGTTGAACAACTCGATGAACTCGCCGCCGGCCGGCGTCGAGCGGCGCAGGATCTCGGAGAACACCACCTGGAAGCGCGGTCGCACGGTGACCTCGAAGCGCCGGGTGGCGCCGAGGTTTCCCGGTCCATCGTCGGTCACCCGGACGGTGATCGTCTGGACGGATCCACCGGCGTCATCGTCCGGCGTCCACCGGAAGCCGCCGCTCACCGGGTCGATGGTCGCCCCGGCCGGAGCCCCCGGCTCCAGCGAGAAGCGCAGGGACTGGGCGGGCTGGTCGGGGTCCGAAGCGCGGACGATGAAGGACACCAGGCGCCCTTCGTCCACCGTGATCGGAGCCACGGGCTCGAGGGTCGGCGGTTCGTTGGCCTCGGCCACCTCCAACAGGAGTTCCCGCACGGTGGACTGCGGCTCGGACGATCCGTCGAAGGCACGGATCAGCACCACCACGCTGGCAGGTCCCTGGGCCTCGGTCGGCGTCCAGGAGGCCATGCCGGTCTGGGGATCGAGCATGAAGCCCTCGGGAGCCGAACCATCCACCCGGAAGCGAATCGGGGTGCCCTCGGGATCGGACGCCGAGAGCGCCAACGTCCACGCCCTGCCCTCGGTCAGCGCCTGCGGGGGCGGTGGGTCGAAGCGGGGCACGTTGTCGATCTCGACCACACGGATGCGCAGCGATCCGGTGGAGGCCAGGGCGGGCACCCCGTCATCCACCACACGGTAGGCAACGGTCTGGGTCGTCCCCCCGAGGCTTTCGTCGGGAAGCCACTCGATCTGCCCATCGGTCCCGAGGCTCAGGCCCGCCGGTGCGGCCCCGACCAACTCAAAGCGCAGGGCCTGTTCCGGACGGTCCGCATCCGAGGCACCGAGCCGGGTCCGGAACTCGATTCCCTCGCGCGCCTCGGCCAGCACCTCAGGCGGGACGATCGGGGGACGGTTCACCTCACGCACCGTCACCTGGACCCGCACCTGGCCCGTGCGCACCGGGGTGCCGTTGTCGGAGGCGCGGATCAGGAATGCGAAGGTTCCCGGCCCGTCGGTCTCGGAAGGCATCCATTCGAAACGGCCGGTCACCGGATCGATGACCGCGCCGGCCGGGGCGTCGGCACCGAGCGAATACCGGACCTGCTGACCCGCATCCGGATCCACGGCGGAAACCGTGAACACCACCGGTTCCTGCTCCGGCACGCTGATCGGGGCCAGCGGTGCGATGACCGGCGGCCGGTTGCCTCCGGCCAGCACATTGGGCTGACCCGGCGTCGGCACCTCCATGGCGTAGAACGGGGCGGGCCCACCGTCGGGGAACCGGCCCAGGGAGACGTCGTTGGTCTGAGCCCCGAAGACGATCGCATCGACCAGCACCCCGCGGGGATCGAACAGGCCGACCGACTCGCCATCCCGGGCAAGGGAGAAGTCCACATGGAGATCGGAGACCCCGGGCCGGTTCTGGGACGACTCATTGTCGGCCCACACCCGGAGGAATCCTCCCGGCGGGATCGGGTAGCCGGAGGGGATGCGGAACATCGACGTCACCGCATTGGTCAGGCGGTCGGTCAGGTAGAACCCGGACAGATCCACCGCGCTGGTGCCGGCATTGTGGAGCTCGAACCAGTCCTCGTACTGGCCGTCGGCGGGATCGATCGCCGTCCTGGTGTTCTGCGCCATGACCTCGTTCACGGTGACGCGGAACTCGGGCAGGGACGGGTCGTTGGCGGCGCCGGGTGTCGGGCGGAAGAGGCTCTGGAGGTTGCGGGCCACGCCGTCGGGCACCAGGCCGACCGAACGGTCGGCGGGCAAGCCAATCCATGGGACGACGTCCAGCACGGTGCTGCCCGAGGCCCCGCCCTCGTTGCGCACCAGCGCAATGAACCCGTTGGTCGGGCTCAGGCGGAACGACGCGTGCGGCACCCCCGACGCCGATTGCGATTCCTGGCCGTCGCACCAGACGGTCAGGAACCCCTTGGCCGGAACCACCGAACCCAGGGGGAAGGACCACTTGAGCCGATTGGTCCAGGTGTCGGTCAGGAACAGGCCACCCAGGTCGAGCGGCGAGTCGCCGGCGTTGAAGATCTCGAGGTAGGGGTCCCGGTCGCCGGCGTTGTCGCGCGGTCCGTCCGAGTTCACAGGCAGGACCTCGTTGATCCAAAGCGGCGGGAATGCCCCCAACCCGGTCGCGCCGGCATTGGCCCGGCCAGGCGTGACCCGGTCGGCGGCGTTGGTCGGGGCGGCGGCCCAGTTGCCCACCCGCCAGGAGGACTGCGAGGCATCGATCCGTTGGAGCGAGGAGCCCAGTCCGTCGGCCTCGGGCGGCCACGGCAGGCCGTTGTCGTACCGGACCTCGCTGATCACCACCTCATTGGTCCCGCTGCCACGGATCAGCGACAACCGCTCGCCGCCGTTGTCGAGCGATCCGGGGAATTCGTCGAACACCCGCACCCCGGCCCCGTAGGCCAGCGCGAAGGCCGCCCGGTCCCGCACCAGCACCCAATAGCCCCCCGGGGGGATCACCGCCCCCTCGGGGAACTCGTAACCCACGCCGTTCAGACGGACCCCCGACAGGTCGAACGAGCTTGAGAACGAGCGGTTGTGAAGCTCCACGAAGGAGGCACCGGGTTCGGCGGGGTTGTAGTGGATCTCGTGGATGCCCACGAAGTCGGCCTCCGCCTGGATCAACCCGTTGTACCTCACGGTGACCGAGTCGGTGAGGCCCGAGATGGGGGTTCCATCGGCCCGCACGGCCACCAGGTTCAGCTGGTTGGTGCGGGAGGTCAGCGGGACCCGAAGCCGGAAGTTCTGCAACGAGGTCCACTCGAGGGGCATCGGAACCCCATTGACCTCGATGGCCGCCGCCGCGAACGGGGCCGTGCCGTCGATGACCGCCACGGACGTGGAGGAGGTGAAGTCGGCCCCGCCGTTGCTGGTGATGGCAAAGGCCTTGGCGTCTGCCGCCTGGATCTGGGTGTTGAGGTGGGTCCGACGGCCGTTGAGGTAGGTCGCGATGGCCGACGGGGACGAGGCTCCGGTGACCTGGTTGAAGGCCAGTGCCGCCGTGCGCGCGTTGAACTGCGGCTGGTATTCGGCAACCGACAACGGTCCGGCCACCGCGCCCTGGTAGGCTCTCCACGCCATCCGCTGGAAGGTCGGCGTTTCGAACATCACATTGACCGCCGCATCGTTGCCCCCGAAGAGGCGCCGGTTGGTGGCGTCGCCCACGCCCAGGACCCAATCCATGTCCCAGGGCAGGATGCGCCACCGGCCGCCGGGTTGGGCGTAGATGTATTTGTTCTGCGAGTTGCCCGTGCCCCAGGTGTCCCAGTTGCCCAGGCATCCATCGAGGGCGAAGGTCCGCATCCACTGGTCGATGTCGGCGACATTCAGCAGGTTGGGGACGAAGTTGGAGGTCCGGTCGTTGGCCGCGGTGACCAGCGCGAAGAACTGGGTGAAATCGCTGGCCGTCGTGCCGCTCGGCCGTCCCTGCCAGTTGTAGCGGTAGCGGGCCGGACGGAGCTGGCCGTTGGGATTGCGGAAGGCGGCGAGATCGGCCCCGGTCGGCGAGAACCCGCCGGAATCGTCGAACTCGAAGGCGAAGGCGATCTTGCGCAAATCCCCTTCCCCGCCCTCGGGATACCACGCCTCGGCGTAGTCGTTGTTGGGCTGCTCAAGATCCTCGGCGACCGACCCGAAGGGCGTGCCGTTGCGGTAGAACCGCATGTAGGCCGTGTTCAGGTAGGGGAGCCCCATCCGGCGGGCGATCCAGTTGGCGATCTGGTTGCGCATCCGGGTCGCCTCCTCGCCACCGTTGCCGGTGAGGCCGTACACGCGGTCGCGGGTGCCCAGGAGCAGGTCGTCACCGGGCACCGTCAGCGCGTAGTCGGCCTGACCCGTGAACGGGCTTCCCTTGCGCCGGATGCCCGCGTTGTAGATGACCCGGAGGTTGCCGTGGACCAGCGTGGCGTCGCGGTAGGTGTTGTCGAGGCCGCCCACCAGCGGGGAATCCTGCCCGTTGCTCAGCAGCGTGTTCTGCGCCGAGGTCAGCCAGGCATGCACGTGGTTGAAGCTCCCCGCCGGCACCGGGTCGCCCCAACGGATGTTCGCGCCCGTGACCGGTGCCAGGCCCGCATAGACCGGCCCGTTCGGGAAGGTCGTCGATGCCGTCGTCCCGGCATTGTCGAAGGCCTCCACCACGAACTGCAGCAGGTCGCCCGCGTTGCGCCCGGCCAAGGTGGCCGACCAGATGCCGTCGCCGGCCACTTCGTCGCCACCCGCCCCGTCGTCCCGCATGGCCACCGACGAGAATGCCGCCGTCTCAACGGCCCGGAACCGCAGGCTCACCGAGCTCAGCCCGTCGGGATCCGCGACCCGCGCGCTCACGACGACCGGCTGCCCTGCCGCCGGCACCGCCGGCCGGTGCGTCACCCGGTCGATGGAGGGGCCCGCGTTGGACACCCGCCGGCTGTTGGGGGCACCCGGCGTCCCCAGGTTCTTGGGCACCTCCAGCCGCGCAGCCAATTCCAGGCCTCCGCCGCGCGTGCGCAGCAGGATCTCCGGCCAACCGGCCACCCACCGGGCCCGCACGCGCAGGGTCATCACGGCACCGTTGTTGAGGTTGCCGGACAGGGGGGCTCGCACGCAGTTGCGGCCCGCGTCGAGGTCGCCGGACGCGATCACCCGGAGCGCGCGGGTGCCAGCGAAGGCGCCGGTGGACTCCACCCGCGAGCGGCGATGGTGGCCCAGCACGGCCCAACCGGTGGCCCCGGTGCCCGTGCCGACCTCGAAGCCGCCGTTGGTGAGCACCGCGGTGCCGGCCCCGTTGAGGACCTCCACCTCATCGACCAGGCACTCCCCCGCCCCGAGCATACCCAAGTGC
>Ga0068872_10004316_pt1 | contig 10815 bp, 7 predicted proteins | sample NOAtaG_7_FD_66441 | JGI IMG/M metagenome (GOLD analysis project Ga0068872, IMG submission 66441) | Freshwater lake microbial communities from Lake Erie, under a cyanobacterial bloom - NOAA_Erie_Diel1S_2200h metaG | ecosystem: Environmental > Aquatic > Freshwater > Lake | place: USA: Ohio, Lake...
ACCTCATTTTGTTCACAGGGGATTTGGTCAACAACCTGGCCTCGGAGGCGACCCCGTATTTGGAGATGTTTGCCAAACTTGAGGCGCCTGACGGCAAATACTCCGTTTTGGGAAATCACGATTACGGCCATTATGCACCCTGGGATTCCGAGACAGACCGATTGGCCAACCACGAAGCAGTAAGGCAAAACCATGTTAAAATGGGCTTCACCCTGCTCAATAACTCGCATGTTGAACTCCAAAAGGAAGGAGACAGGATTTGTGTGGCCGGCGTTGAAAATTGGGGGCTACCACCGTTCCCACAATACGGAGACCTTCGAAAAGCCCTTTTGGATGTCCCCGCTGATAGGTTCACCGTCCTCATGTCACACGACCCCGCCCATTGGGATGCACAGATCAAAGCCTTCCCCAAACATGTCCACCTGACGCTCAGCGGCCATACACATGGATTTCAGATGGGTGTTGAAATCCCAGGATGGAAATGGAGCCCCGTTCAATTGCGTTACAAACAATGGGCTGGGCACTACCAAGACGAGGCCCGCCATCTATATGTCAACAGGGGCTTTGGCTTCATTGGCTTCCCGGGCAGGGTGGGAATTTGGCCCGAAATCACCGTAATTGAATTGACAAAAGCTTGAACCTATCCGTCGACATGCAGGATGCACCATTTGGGAATTATTTCCGTGTCTTGGGGGGCTTGACATGGCTTTGCATCCTCTGTTTCGGGCCGTCTCATGCGGGTGCACAAACCACCCCAAAAGATGTTTGGGACGTGCTGCACTATGATTTTCATCTGAACCTTTCAGACAACAGCGACACCATCAAAGGGTTGGCCAACATCCGGGTCAAAATATTGGAAAAAAAGCAAGATTTCGGGCTTGACTTGACTAGTATCGACGAAAAAGGAAACGGTATGCGGGTGTTGCAGGTTTCGGAGGGTGGAATGCCGATTAATTTCCGCCAAGAGGGTGAAAAACTGTGGGTTTCCCCTCAACAATCCGGCGAGAGAACCATCCAAATCCAATATCTTGGCGTTCCGTCCGATGGTCTGATCATCACCAAATTGAATAGTGGTGGAAAAACCTTTTTTGGTGACAATTGGCCCAATCGAGCCCACCATTACCTCCCTTGTGTTGACCATCCCTCGGACAAAGCGACGGTGTCTTTCAGCGTAACTGCTCCCTCCCGCTACCAAGTCGTTTCCAATGGTTTACAGGTTTCGGACAGCCTGGGTCCACATGATACCCGCACGACCCGTTATGTGGCTTCCACGGTTTTGCCTACCAAAGTCATGGTGGTTGGTGTTGGGCAGTTTGCAGTGAAACAATTTGATCATTCGGGAAAGGTACCGGTAAGTGCGTGGATTTTTCCTGAGCAAGCTGAAAATGGTTTCCGCGAATATTCCAAAGCCGTACCCGTGTTGGCCTTTTTCGAAAAATGGATTGCACCTTTCCCTTTTGAAAAATTGGCGAATGTGCAGTCCAGGACGAGGTTTGGGGGCATGGAAAATGCAGGATGCATTTTTTACCACGAAAATAGTGCTCGTGGGGACGGAAGTAGCGAGGCATTGATTGCCCACGAAATCGCACACCAATGGTTCGGAAACACGGTCACCGAATCAGATTGGAAACACCTTTGGCTTAGCGAAGGATTTGCCACCTATCTCACTCATTTTTACATCGAAATGACCTACGGAAAGGAAGCAATGCTGAAACGGTTGAGAAAAGACCGCGAAACAATCCGCATGTTTCCACCCACTTATGAGCGGCCTGTGGTGGACAGTTTGGAAAAAGATTACATGAATTTATTGAGCCCTAACAGCTACGAAAAAGGAAGTTGGGTCCTGCACATGTTGAGGCAAGAAGTTGGCGATTCGACTTTTTTTCAAATTCTGAGGTCATTTTACGACACCCACCGTTTTCAGAATGCCACCACCGGGGATTTCCGACGTGCTGCTGAGGTCATTTCGGGAAAATCATTGGGTACATTTTTCGACCAATGGCTTCATCGACCGGCCCATCCGAACTTGGAGATCAAATGGGATGCCCTGAAGTCAAAAAAACACATTCAAATCACGGTCAAGCAACTGCAAAACCATCCATTCGAATTCGATTTGACGGTACAATTCCAATGCGAAGGGCAAGAGCCTGTTTACCGAAAGCTGCAAATTTCAGCCCAAGAGGAGGCCTTCAATCTCGATTTCGATTCCAAAGTCACGGGCATTTTGGTTGACCCCCACACTGAATTGCTGTGGCAAGGCACTGTGAAGGCATTGAACTAAACCTTCGGCCACCATCCTGCGATTTGAGGTAAAAGTCACAATATAAATTGCGCTTGTAGTTTTTTTCTTACAAATTTCTTCTTATCTTTCTTTTCGAATTTGCCTGCCGCGTAGTGAAGAGCGGCTTTGATGTTGGAATTTTAGCGTATTATTTTGATGAAAGACCTGAGGCAGAAGACACTGGCTATCCTGTCCAAGGTGGCTGAGGACATTACGTCCGCCACTGACGCAGAGAGTGTTTCGCATGCCCTGTTCAAAATCGTTGATGAGTTCATCGAAGTGCCTTACAGCTCGTTGTTTTTGTGGGATTTCGATGAAGAACGTCTGCGTTTGTATTTGAACAAGGGTTTCAGCGAGCAAGACAAAAAGGATTCCGAGGATTCGGCCATGGACCGTCATCCGGGTTGGGTATTCCGTACGGGCAAGCCGCTTCATGTACGCGACATGGACACCGAAGAGGTACCCTCATTTGTGAAATCCGGAAAGAGGTCTTTCAAGGTCCGTTCACGCCTTTGGATGCCCATCACCACAGCAGACAGATCTTTGGGCGCATTCGGTTTTGCCAGCGAAGAGCCCGATTATTTCACAGAGGAACACAAATCCGTATTGGCATTGGTCTGCAGATTGGCAGGCAACATCTATTCCAACATCGTTTTCAGCAAGACCGAGCGCAAATACATCGAAAACATCGAGTTGTCGATGCGCAGGATCCAAGAGGCAAGCAACGCACAACAGAACTTCATTTCCAAAATGAGCCATGAAATCCGGACGCCCCTCAACGGCATCATCGGTATGGCAAAATTATTGGAAGACACCCGCCTTCAAGGGGAGCAAAGGAAATTTGTCGAAATCATCAATGACCAATCACGCATTCTGCTGAACCTTATCAACGATGTTTTGGACATCTCCAAGGTCCAATCCGAGGATTTCAGGTTGGTCCACTTCCCGTTTGATCTCCGTGACACCATCAACAGTGTGGTCAACAGCCACAGCATGGCCGCCCGGAACAAGGGGATTCAGCTTGGATTCAACTTCAAAAGCAACCTCCCTTCAGAAGTACAAGGCGACGCCTTGAGGTTTTCACAAATCCTCAACAACCTCATCAGCAACGCCATCAAATTCACGCCCAAAGGGAGCGTACAAGTCGAAGCTGAAATTCTCTCGGAAACCCCTGGGAATATTAAGTTGGCCTTATCCGTGAAAGACACCGGCATCGGCATCGAACAAGACAGGCTCCAGGACATTTTCCTCCGATTCGTCCAAGCAGACGACTCCATCAGCCGTGATCACGGTGGCTCGGGATTGGGCCTGTTCATCGTGAAAGAGCTCGTTGAGAAAATGGGAGGCACCATTCAGGTCGAAAGCGAACCGCAGGTGGGAACCACTTTCCGGGTGGAATTGTCGCTTGAAAAAGCTGCCATCCAAAGTTTGCAGCCCGAAGTCAAGGAAGATTATGACCTTTCCGGAATCCGCGTTTTGGTTGCCGAGGACAACCCCGTGAATTTGTTGTACCTGAAGTCCATGTTGGAAAAAAATGGCTGCATCGTGGTGGAAGCCATGGATGGCGCGGCCGCTGTAGAATTTTGTCGTGAAGAAGATTGCGACATCATCCTCATGGATTTGCAAATGCCAAACATGGACGGAATCACCGCCTCAGGCATCATACGCAACGTTTTGAATTCCAAAATCCCCATCATTGCACAGTCCGCCAGCACGGTCCAACGAGAAATTGATGCATGTTATGAGGCAGGAATTAACGATTATATCGCAAAACCTTTTACCTTTGATGCATTGAAGAAAAAAGTGGCCTCGGCCCTGCATCTTCAATCCATAACAAAACCTTTTATACCACAACAAACAACCGAACCGATGAAAGTGGACCTGCTTGCCCAAGCCATGGATATGGCCGGCAACGACAAAATGTTCGCCTTGAAGATGATCCAGCTGTTCTTGGAAGAATTACCCAAAGAACTGACCACCATCTCCTTGGCACTTGCAGACCGTGATTTGGACAAAATGCGTCGAGCCGCTCACAAGTCAAAATCGACTTTCGGCATCCTTCGCATCCAAAGCCTCACAGACATTTGCGTGGACTTGGAAGCCTTTGAACCCAAAGGAAATGACTGGTCAGAAGCCGAAAAACTGTTCGTACAGTTCAACGACATTGGCCGTTCCCTCCTGGAACAAGGACACAAAGACCTTCAACGGGTAAACGCAGTATAATCCCGCCCAACTGCAATGAAAAGACTCGGTTCGAAATGAATGCCGAGGGTTATCCTTTTTCCATTATCTCCCATTGGAGCCTGAAGAACTGTTCGTGGCACCACGAGCCTGCCTTTTTCATAACTTGAGCCAAAATCCCCGCTCAATGGCCAAAAAGGTGATTCATTCCATCCTTCGTTCCTATCTCCTGAATGCGGTTTCAACGATTGGGGTGACCCTCACCACATGGATGTTGGCAACCCCTGATGCCAAAGCCCAAACCTGTCAATACTTAGCCTACGATGGCTTTCCCTATTCTGACAGCACAGTTTTGCACGGTGCCTATGGAGGCACGGGTTGGGATGCTCCTTGGGATGTTCAAAATGGTAATACCGCTTTACCAGGCTACATGGCACTCGGACAACCCTCAATGGGATTCGGGGCCTTGCTCACGGCAGGCAGTCAGGTCGTGGGGGGCCGTGCCTACCTTTCTGCAGGACGGAAACTCAACCTGAACACCAACGGACCCTTCACCGTCTACAGAAAATCCAATGGTAAATTGGGCTTGGCTGGAACAACCCTCTACATGAGCGCATTGATAAGGAAGGACGTGGCCAATGACGATCCCGTGCATGTAATGTTGCAAGGGGGCAACAATGTGGCCTGGGTTCCAAATGCAAACCCTAGGATTCAACTCGGTTATTTCGGAACAAGCTCCAACCTGAATGGTACCCGGTATTGGGGAATTGCCTTGGATGGCGTGAGCCATCGTTCCAACCAACCCATGGTCCCGGGACAAGCGGCCCTGATTGTGGTGAAAATTGAATTCGGAGTGAGCGGCGGAACAGTTTCAGCCTGGGTCAACCCCGCCCAAATCGCAGGAAACGAACCCACCCCCGACCTGGTAGTGAATACGACCAACGTGATGGAATATGTGGCCGTGGCCACCACCTTGGGAAATTCACCCTTGCAGGGGGCACTGGATGAAATCCGCATCGCGTCGTCCTACGCTTGTGTGACGCCCGATACCCTCATCGCGGTGAATACGCCTCCCTTTGCCGCATTCACGCCAACTCCACCCAATGGGACCATGCCCTTAGCCGTCTCATTCGATGGATCGGCATCTTCCGACGTGGATGGCCCCTTGGTGCCTCCCTTCTATTGGGATTTCGGAGACGGAGTCCGTGATACGACCTCTACCCCTGTCACTGCTCATACCTACAATTTCTTGGGAATTTTTACACCCACCCTGCGCGTTCAGGATTCCGGGGGCCTCACCCACACAGCATATGGAAGGATCACTGTCAGCAATGTCCAAGGCACCTACCCCTGTTATTCCTACCTGGAAGCCCTCAGCCGCCCATCGTGCGCCAACCCGTACGGAAGTTTCAGGGTCCAAGGCATCAACAACCCCACCTTGGTTTTGACCAATTCCGTGGGACAACCGATGTCGACTTCAAACGGAACCACGACCTTTGACAGTCTTCTTTCCGGGCCCTATACTTTGCTCGTGAGCGATGCGGTGGGCTGCAGGGACACTTTCGAGCTACAAATTTCAGCAGACAGCAGTTGGTGCCCTGGTTGGAATCCCCCAGCCTGCTTGAATTTGGGCATCAACCTCGACGGAACAAGCTATTACGACCGACAAAGGATTTTCAAGAACTTTTTCTCCACGGCCAGCCAATGGATAACGTTCAATGCATCAGGACCGAGCCCATGGGACACCCAAATGGCTTCAGAAATGCCCGTTGACAGTGCAGGTTACCCGTTGGAAATCCCGTTCAATAGCAGCATCGGGCCCCAAAAAGCAAGGGTCATGATTTCCGCCATTGGCCACATGCTTCCAGGCGATTATGTGGTGCTCTACGACGGCACAGGCACGCTACAGGTTCTCAGCGTGAACACCACCCTGTCCATTCCCGGAAGGATAGAATTCACAATCCCAGCCAATTACGACAACAACATCTGGATGGACCTTTCTGCATCACAGTCTGTCGACCCCATCCGCAACATCCGCATCCTGAGGGTTCAGCATGAGTCCAATTACGCTGAAGCGCCCTATTACGAGGCCTTCATGCAAAAACTGCAGCCGTTTTCCACCATCCGTTTCATGGACGTCATGGCCACCAACTCCAATTTCCCTCCATTGAATTGGAACGACCGCAAGCCCAAATTTTTCTATACCCAAAGCACCGGGGTTGGGATGTCCTACGAACATATCGTGGGAATCGCCAATGAAGCACAAAAAAACATTTGGATCAATATCCCCCACACAGCCTCCGAAAGCTACATGCGGGAAATGGCGAAGTTTTTCCGTGACAGTCTCGCATGCGGACTGGAAATCTACGTGGAATACTCCAACGAGGTATGGAACTGGATGTTTCCGCAAGCCCATGAGGTGGCCCAAAATGAACCACAGAACATTGCCTACCCACGCCGTTATGCCGAGCGATGCCGCAAAGCCTTCCGCATTTGGACCGAAGAATTCGCCGGGCAAGAAAGAAGGCTTCACCGGGTGCTGAATACCCAATCTGCCTACCCGACCTATGGCATGCATCTTTTGGCCCACTTGGAACCTTCAGAATACGATTACCTCAGCCCAGCTTGGTATTTCAGTTACAACGGTTCGGCATGCTCTGCAGGATTCGATTCCACCACCACCCCAGTACAAATCATCCAATGTTCCCGAGACCACTGGCTCAGTACGCTCGCCACTCAAAGGAAGGATTACCTGAATGCCGCCCTTTTTGGAAAAAAAATCGTGAATTACGAAGGCGGACAACACATGACGGATTTTGGTATGATGCCCTACACACCCGCAGTTTGGGCGGCGCAAACCCACCCTGACATCTACAACCTTTACAACCAGGTCATCGATACCTTGAAACGACTTGGCACCGACTTGGCCATCGCCTACAACCTGGCGCGCATCAACGAAACGATATGGGGGTCATTCGGACATTTGGACGACATTGACCTTTCCCCTGACAGCAGCAATGCCCCCAAATGGATGGCCCTGCTTCACAACACATGCCCCTACATACCGCCGCAACCTTTGGACACGACAATCTCGGTTTTGGGTGGAAGTTTGGCGGCAACACCAGGAATGGATGGATACCAATGGTACGACTGTACCTCCGGTCTGCCCTTGCAAGGAGAAACGCAACAGACCTTCACACCATCCGCTTCGGGCTCCTATCAGGTGCAAATCAAACGTGGAGCCTGCATCGGAAGGAGCGGCTGCATGGTCGTAACTGGCACCTTGAATACCCTTGAACCCACATTGATTGTTTACCCCAACCCAGCCCAACATTCCCTGAATTGCATTTTCCCTTGGGAAGGCAATGCCACCCTCAGCAACCTCCAAGGACAAACCTGTTGGGAAGGGCCTGTCGGCCGAAGCGAAACGCTGGACATCCAATCGCTCCCGAACGGTGTTTACTTTTTAGGATTTGAGGGCCTGAATGTGAAAATCCTCATCCATCGATAACCTCCCATCAAAAACCAACATGGAACAACCAGCAGCCATGAAACCCAAGCGACCTACAGCCATTTTGGCTGCAACGATGCTGTACCTGTCCAGTGCCCTGCACATTTCTTTGGCCATTTACCACCTGATGATGCCCATTGAAGACCGGAGCGAATTCGGGGGGCTGCGCACCTTGAGCGATGTTGCATTTTCGATCCTGACAATCCTGTTTTGCATCGGTATTGGTGCGACGGCCCATCAACTCGGAAGGTCCAAAAATTGGCCATACCTACTGAATGCCCTGTTGCTGATTTTGTTGATGCCGGTCATGGCCATCAGCGGACTCCCACAAGTCATTTGGAGGGAATTTTCGCTGAACAAAGAAATCCTGCCTGTCCTGGTATTGGGAGCTGTGGTGCTTGATTTCATTTTGAAATGGAAGGCACAACGAAAACAAATCATTTGATTCCTTGGACCTTCCACCTTTTGGCAATCAAAATCCAAACCCGATGAAACATCCTATGGAAAATTTGGAGCATTACATTGAAATCAACCGGAGATCATGGAACAACCGGGTTTTGGCGCATGTGGCTTCCGAATTTTATGATCAAAAGGGGTTTTTGGAAGGCAAAAACACCCTGAAAGAAATCGAGTTGGACCTTTTGGGCGATGTGCGGGGCTTGTCGGTGCTACATCTGCAATGCCACTTTGGGCAGGACACCCTCTCTTTGTGCAGGATGGGAGCACGAGTCACGGGGGTAGACATTTCGGACAAGGCCATAGAAGTGGCAAACGAAACCGGCGAGGCAATCGGATGTGAAGCAAAATTCATTTGCTGTGACCTGTACAGCCTGCCCAACCACCTTCAAGGGCAATTCGACCTTGTATTCAGCAGCTACGGAACGATTGGTTGGCTACCCGATTTGGATGGTTGGGCCGGTTTGGTGGCCCGGTACCTGAAACCAGGCGGCAAGTTCGTGTTCGCCGAATTCCATCCCGTGGTTTGGATGATGGACGATGGATTCACGTCAATTTCCTACGATTACTTCAACACAGGCCCCATTTTGGAGAGTGAAACAGGCACCTATGCCGACCGAAAGGCAGACATCCAACAAGATTACGTGATGTGGAACCATGGCTTGGGTGAAGTGATGGGAAGCCTGAAGAAGCATGGATTGAATCTGGATGATTTCAAAGAATTTGACTATTCCCCGTACAATTGCTTCCAAGGAATGGTAGAGTTCGAGCCTGGAAAATTCCGCATCGGCCATTTGAAAAAGAAAATCCCCATGGTATACGGATTTGTTGCCTGCAAACCCATTTTAACCTGAGGAATTGCAGGCAGTACAATCGCCCCCGGCAGAATCCCCTGAGGATTGTTAAATTTGGGTATTGAAAACATCGAACCTCGAAAATTAAACCCATAACAACCAGGAAACCAGTCCATGCCCAAACCGAAAATTCGATTCTCGACCTCTGACATCAACCGACTGAATTCGGAAATTTCACTCAACATCGGGTTCAGGATTTCTGGGAAGCCCGACTGCGAAAACCTTTCCGAAATCCTGGTAAAGGAACGGCTAGGGCAAATTTCGGCATCCACCTTGTACCGGCTGTTTTTCATGCCCGAAAGCCATTCGCCCTACAAAAGCACACTGGATATTTTGTGCCGACTAGCAGGATATTCCTGCGCTTTGGGTTTTTTGGAAGGTCAGGGCGACACGTTGATGCTTCCCAGGCAGTCGGGCATCGATGCTCCTTTGGCACTCCCTAAAGGTTTGATTTTCCATTGCATTGAAAACAAGGCATGGACGCCCTTGCATGGATATTTTGACGATGCTGTCTCGATGGACCAACAGACACAGGTCAACATTGGCCTCACCCTTTTCGACGATCTGACCCGTTGCAGGGACCCAAAATCTTTTTACAAATATTTCCATCGACATCCATTCGTGCGGGAGTATCTGTTAGAAATCCTGCACGATCCCTATTTCCGTTTGAATGGTTTCGATGCTGCCTACCGTCTTTACCTTTCACCAGTGGCACGCCCCCGGAATGCAAAGGACTATCAGGACTGGATTTTTGGCAACTCTGTGCTCCTGCGGTACCACTATCTCCGAGGCTCGCTTTCCGAAGCCAAAGAACTGGGGCAGACGCTCTACAAGAAGTCCATTTTCGAAGATTCGGCGCACAAAAACATCCATATCTTCCCTTACAGCAGGTACATGGCTTACCATTTGTGGCATTTGAGCATGGAGGGGGCATCTAGATCAAGATTGGCCCGGGAGGCAGAACGCATCTTGGAAACCTGTCACGAATTGAAAGCTCGATTGGACACCATGGGAAGGTACATTTTATTCCATACCGTGGCTGAAGCCTTCGTTCATACGCCATTGGAGTTGACTTTCCATAAAAGGTTGATGGTCCACTTTGAGGATGATTTCAAAGGATTGCCGGCTGGTCTGATGGACAGAAACCTGAAATTCAGCTTGCGTTACTTCGACTGCAACGGAATTGTTTGGCGACGCAAAATCGCAGGTTGATAGAGCCACAAACTTGAACCAAGTTGCTCTGCAAAAGGTGCCGACATTTCCTCTAAATTCAAGACTTCAGGCATGATGTGAAATTGTAGCTCAAGACTACATTGACGCAATGCACCCGATTCGGGATATTTACCATCCATCTTCAACCGATTACGATATGTTTGGATTCAAAGGACTTTTTGGTTTTTCATTTTCTTGGAAGCGCCTTTTGGGCATCTCGGGCTTGAAAAACAGCATCGCTCGGCGCACGGGTGTACCTACAACCATGGGAGGAGTGGAGCGTAAATTAGGACGTGGAATTTTGGGCCTGTTGTTTGGAA
>Ga0068872_10004317_pt1 | contig 10814 bp, 6 predicted proteins | sample NOAtaG_7_FD_66441 | JGI IMG/M metagenome (GOLD analysis project Ga0068872, IMG submission 66441) | Freshwater lake microbial communities from Lake Erie, under a cyanobacterial bloom - NOAA_Erie_Diel1S_2200h metaG | ecosystem: Environmental > Aquatic > Freshwater > Lake | place: USA: Ohio, Lake...
CCCATGCGGAAAACCGCCCTTCCACCCAGGCCGAGGGGATCGCCGCCCACCAGTCCTACGGATAAAGTATTGTGTTTGGCTTCGAAACGGTTGCGTTTCTTTTTCTTCTTTTTCCTGCGGTCAAACAGGTCGTCTGAGTACCCGAGGCCATTGTTCAAAACATCTTCTGTAAGGAATACCCCGGGGCGGGTGGCTTGCATCTGTGCTGAAATGGTGGATGGGACCAACATCCCAGCTGAAATCAAGAAAGCAAAAAGGGTGTTTTTCATTTTCTCGGAATGTGCGAAAAGGGCTCAAACCTGTCATGATTACGCAAACATCGCAGGGAAAGTTGAAGAAATGAAAATATCCCGATGCGGAATCGGTTTGGCAAGGGTCAAGGGCTGTATTTTTGCGTCATGACAAAACGCGTTTTGGTGGTCGGAGCAGGTTGGTTGGGCAAGCCATTGGCCATGCGGTTGAAAGAGCGCGGGCATGGTGTGCGGGTGACGGCTACTTCTTCGGCCAAAGTGGAATCCCTTCAGCAATCTGGTTTGGAGGCCATGTTGCTGCATGTGGATGCTGCGGGTTCACAGCCTGAATTGCCATTTGCGGACGTGATGGTGGTGACGGTGCCACCCCGGGGAGGGCAGCAACAAAGCGAACAGGCATTGGGATCCTTGGCGGCGGCGGCATGCCGGGCCCATATCCCTTTTGTGGTGTATTGCAGCAGCACTGGCGTTTATCCTGATTTGAACCGCGAGGTAGGGGTGGAGGATGCCCAAGATTTTCCGAGTCGGCATTCGGGTGTCCGCTTATTGGCATTGGAGCATCTTTTTTGCCAAAATCATGGTTTCTTGACCACCGTGTTGAGGTTGGGAGGCTTGCACGGACCGGGCCGTGAAGCGGCTGCTTTCCTCAATCCTGAGCTGGAGCATGCCGGTGCCGACAATCCGGTGAACATGGCGCATCTGGATGATTGTTTGCAGGCCTTGGTGGAGGCGGTGGAGTCCGACCCGGTGTCCAAGGTCAAAAACGTGGTGAGCGTTCCGCATCTCAGTCGCCGTGAATTTTATGCCCGCGCCTGCAAGGCCGCAGGATTGCCGGAGCCCAATTGGAACGATTTTTCCCTGCCATGGAAGCGGGTGATGCCTGACCGATGAGCACCTATGCGTGAGCTGCTTGCAGGGCTGGGTGCCTTTGGCACGGAGGAGCTGCGCCGACGACCCCGGAAGGGAGCGACCCCGACGGCGGGAGGGGACACGCCCTCCATTCTTTCCAAGATTTTCACTTGATTATTTTCCGCAGGATTCCTTGCGCAAGGTTTCCAGTTCTTCGGGATTGTAGTAGTCCGCGAATCCCATTTTTTCGGCTTCATTAAGGTCTAGGCAGCCTTTTTCGGTTTTTCCGGCCACGATTTGGGCTTTGGCCCGATGGAAATAGGCCCGAGGGTCGTAAGGATCCAGTTTGATGGCCCGGTCGAGTTCTTTGAGTCCTTGTTGCACCTTGCCGAGATTGGCATGCGCCAAACCAATGCAGTGCAGGGAAAATGCACGTTGGTCGTCGGCTTGCAACACGGTGTCCAGATGGAGGGCGGCGAGGCTGTCTTGGCCTTTTTGAAGCAGGAGGAAGCCCAATTGTTCACGGATTGCAATGTCCTGCGGGCGTAGGTTCAATCCATGTTCGGCGGCAATCACGGCCATGCTGAGGTCACCCACCCGTTCAAAGAGAAGGGCCCTGGTCAAATGGGCCTCCGCTGCCGAGCTGTCTTTGGAAAGGAGCAGGTCGAGTTCGGCGTGGGCGTCTTCCAAACGGTCGAGTTGCAGGAGGATGTAGGCGCGGGTATTGCGCAGGCCATGGGCTTCCGGAGCCAAAAGGATGGCTTGGTCGGCATCGGCGAGGGCTGCGATGAGGTTTCCGGCAACGAGGTTTGCTTGGGAGCGGGTGATGTAGGGCAATGGGTCGCCCGGCGCCAATTTCACGGCATGGTTGGCCTCTTTGAGGCTTGCTTTCACGTCTCCCAGGCTCCAAAGGGCTTCCGCGCGGAGGGTGTAGACCTCCACCATGCGCGGTGCGAGTCGTTTGGCCAAATCCAAGTCCTTCATGGCCAAATCGGCATCCCCCTCGGCAAGGTAGATTTCTGCCCTCAACAGCAAGGCATCCACGTAAAGAGGGTCGCGCCGCAGGCAATTCCGGATGTCTTTGAGCGCCATTTCGGCTTGTCCGCTACCGGAGAGGCATCGTGCGCGTTCTAGGTATGCCTCCACAAAATCAGGGTCCAAGTCGAGGGCTGCATCCCAAAAAGGGGTGGCCTCCGGGCAGCGACCGAGGTTGCTGAGGCACAATCCGGCAAAAAAATGAGATTCGGCACTGTCGGGAAGGGATTCCACTGCCGCCAATGACACCACCAATCCCTCCTCGAAATCGCCTTCCGTGATTTTTTCGAACGCTTGTTTGAGCAAGTCGACGTTTTGTGCGGCAAGCGGCTGTAGGTTCCAACCCAAGATGAGCACCCAAATGCAGAATGTCAGTCGGATGGAGGATTGTATGGGTGTTTGTTTATTCATGTCACATTCTTTCTTTGACCAAGGCGCCCACCGCCACAGCCGCCAACAACAAAAATCCGGCCACGATGGAAGCGGTTACGGGGTCGCCCTGCCAAGCCATCATGAATCCGAAGGCCAAGGCGGGAAGCATGATGGCCACGAGCCAAAACAAACCCCATCCGTTGTCTTGTTGCCGGTGGACCGCCTGCGGCGGGTTGGGTTCGTCCTCCCATTCCACTTCGAGCTCTTCGCCCGTATCGGCATCCACCAAAGCATAACCCGGGAAGGCCACCACGTATTGGAGGTCATAGGCTTCGCGGAGGGCAGGGTCACCCAGCACTTCGTAAGCTTCTTTGAGTTCCCTGAAAGCCCGTTCATCACCACCCACATCGGGATGCAACTGTTGTGCAAGGCGCCGGAATGACTGCTTCACGGCCTCGTGCTCGCAGTCGGGTTCCAGTCCCAAGGTGGCGTAGTGGTCTTTCATGCGTGGTGGCCGAAAGTTCGGCAGAATTATCAATCGCCGCAAATGAATGGCAAGGGGGCAGGACTTGGATTCAGCGGTTGTCCCGAAATCGAAATCTTTACGGTGGCTGCGGTCCGTGCCCTTAAAAACATTAACTTTGCGACCGCTTGCAGGCAAGGTGCAGGCCTCAACGTTTTCTTTTCATTATGCTTACGGTTACCAGCTTAGGCCTCCAATTCGGCAAACGCGTCCTGTTCGACGACGTCAACATCAAATTCACCCGCGGCAATTGTTACGGAGTGATCGGTGCAAATGGCGCCGGAAAGTCTACTTTCTTGAAAATCTTGGCCGGTGACATCGACCCCACCCGTGGCTCTGTGGCCCTCGACAAGGGCAACCGTATGGCGGTATTGCGGCAGAATCACTTCGAATTTGAGGATTTCGAGGTACTCGACACGGTCATCATGGGCCACCGTCAGATGTACGACCTCATCAACGAGAAGAATGCCATCTACGCCGACCCGGAAGCCACACAAGAAGATTACCTGCGTGCCGCAGAAATGGAGGAAAAATTTGGTGAGATGGGCGGATGGACTGCAGAAAGTGACGCAGCCGGCCTTTTGAGCAATCTTGGGGTGACCGAAGACCTCCATCACCGGAAGGTTGGTGAATTGAGCGGAGCCAACAAAGTGAAAGTATTGTTGGCGCAGGCTTTGTTTGGAAATCCAGACATTTTGGTGCTCGACGAACCCACCAACGACCTGGATCCCCGTTCTGTGGCTTGGCTTGCCGATTTCTTGGCCGATTTCCCCAACACGGTCATCACGGTTTCGCACGACCGTTACTTCTTGGACATGGTGTGTACCCACATCGTGGACATCGATTTCATGCAGATCAAGTTGTTCTCCGGCAACTACACTTTCTGGTACGAAATGAGCCAATTGCTTCAGCGTCAGGCTGCCCAGAAAAACAAGAAGATGGAACAGCAACGCGAGGAACTTCAGGAATTCATCCGCAGGTTCTCCGCAAACGCCTCCAAATCCAAGCAAGCCACAAGCCGGAAAAAGGCCTTGGAAAAACTCCAATTCGAGGACCTTCCCCATTCCAGCCGTAAATACCCCTACATCAACTTCACTCCGGCCCGCGAACCCGGTGACCAAATCGTGAAGGTCGACAACCTCGGTTTGAAAAACGAAGAGGGGCAATGGCTGTTCAAGGATGTGAGTTTTTCGATGATGCGCGGCGATAAGATCGGCCTGTTGGGTAAGGATTCCGTGCAGGTGACAGCCTTTTTCGACGTGATGGCGGGAAGCATCCAACCCACCGAGGGAAGTATCCAAATCGGGCAAACCATCACGGTGGATTATCTGCCCAACGACAACAGCGAATATTTCAAGGATGAGCTCGACCTGAATCTCGTGGATTGGCTCCGAGAATTCTCCAAAGAGAAAGACGAGCAGTTCATCCGTGGTTTTCTAGGCAGGATGCTCTTCAAGGGCGAAGAGGTCTACAAAAAATCATCGGTGCTTTCCGGAGGCGAAAAAGTCCGCTGCATGTTGTCCAAAATCATGTTGAGCGCTCCCAATTTCCTCTTGCTGGATGAGCCTACCAACCACCTGGACTTGGAAAGCGTGACCGTTCTGAACACGGCCATGAAGGAATTTCCAGGGTGCATGATTTATACCTCCCACGACTTTGAAGTGATGAACTCTGTGGGCAACCGCATCTTGGAGCTCAAGGACAAGGGCTGCATCGACAAGATGTGCAACTTCGAAGATTACTTGAAGCAAGTAGGTAGACCGGCCTGATTTTCAATAGGTAATTCACCCCGAATTCAAGGGTTTCATACGAAGTTGTCATCCACCCACCTTGGAATGTGGAGTGGATTTTCATCCTGCAGTTCGGGTGGCAACAATGCAGCGGGGCAGTTTTGGAAAGCCACGGGTCTCATGAACCTACGGATGGCGTCGGCACCCACGGCGGTGAACCTTGAATCGGTGGTGGCGGGGAACGGGCCTCCATGATGTTGGGCAAGCGTGACCTCCACGCCGGTAGGCACACCGTTGAACACCAACCTTCCGCATCCGTCCTGAATGGTTTGAAGCAGAGAGGAATGGGCGCCACATTCATCTGGGAAAGCCATGACACTTGAAGTAAGCTGCCCTTTCAGGATTTTGGCCACCTGTTTCATTTGTTCGAAATCCGAGCACAACACCAACAGGGAAAAGGGGCCGAACACTTCTTGGTGCAAAACGGGATTGTTGATGAAATCCAAGGCTGACACCGATAGGATGCTAGGAATGGCCTGTAAATCATCCGAAGGGGTGCCGCTTTGGCCTTGGAGTTTCACCCCCGGTTGTTGGAGGGCGCGGTCGAGGTGGGAGCGGTAGGAAGTGGCGATGCCCGCATGAAGCATGGGGGCAGAAGAAACCGACGCGATGAATTCCGACAAGACCTCAACAAAACGTCCCAAGGCCTCCGATTCGATGCCGACCATGATACCGGGATTGGTGCAGAATTGACCCATGCCCAAGGTGATGGAGGCGGCCAACATCTTGCCAATATTTTCAGGTTCAGCCTGCAATTTTTCAGGAAACAGGTATACGGGGTTCACGCTTCCCATTTCGGCAAACACCGGGATGGGCACGGGTCTGCTTTGGGCAAGATCGAACAGGGCCTTTCCACCCGAAAATGAACCTGTGAATCCAACGGCTTGGGTGTACGGATGTTGGACAAGGGCCGCACCGGTGGCATGGTCGGCGCCGTGTACCTGTGCAAACACGCCCGCGGGCATGCCGGTATCACAGGCCGCCTTGAGGATGATGGCTGCAACAGCGTCGCAAGTTTGGGGATGTGCCGGGTGGGCTTTCACGACCACCGAACAGCCTGCAGCCAAAGCGGAAGCCGTGTCGCCTCCGGCAGTGGAATAGGCGAGGGGGAAATTACTGGCTCCGAAAACGACCACCGGACCGATGGGCACATTCATTTTTCGAAGGTCGGGTTTGGGAGGTGTACGGTTGGGGTCGGCGTGGTTGATTTTGGCTTCGATGGCATATCCGGAGCGCACCGCATCGGCATAACTCCGCAATTGATGGCAGGTGCGGGTCAGTTCTCCGCGTAACCTCGGTATTCCAAGGGAGGTTTCACTGTCTGCAATCTGGGCCAAGGTTGCACATCCTGCCTCCAATCCGTCTGCAACGGCATGCAGGAAGGCCAAGCGCTCCGAAACGGGCAAAAGCCGGTACTGCTCGAACCCGCTCTGGGCTTGACGTAGGATTGCGTCGATGTCTTGGGTCGGTTTCATGGAACAAGCACGTTTTCAAAGGGTGATTGGGGCTGAGATGACAATTGGTGGATTCGATTGTCCGGGTTGACCTACTGAATCCTTCATCGTCCCCTTCCCATCTTCAATCACCTCTCAAATGGTTCGCCGCATTTCCGATTGTAGGCAGACGATTGGCCTGGAAGTTCAATATGGGGGCATCGAGAAATCCGAATGTTCAGACGGCTACATGTTGCTTCACGAGGTCTTTCACGATGAGGTCCACGACTTTACTCACATGCTGAACGTGGGTGTCCACTGCCTTCCAATCGGGTTCGGAGTCTCCGTTCAGCTCGTTCAGGGCCATCAAACTGTCGCGGATGGTTTCTGCTTTGATCATGAGCAAGGGAGATTTGTTCTTGTGGGCGACTTGTTTTAGCCGCACGGCATCCCGTGATCCCGCGGCCTCTTTCATGTGAACGAGGAATTCTTGGAAATTCACGATCATGGTTTGGACAAGTTGGGCAATGAATTGGGTGTCCCCTTCGGCCATTGCCACGAAATCTTCCAGCGTGTAGAGTTGTTGCTGTTCCGAATTCACAGGGTTTTGAATTTCGATTTCTTGGGTGTCTTCCTGACCCAACATGTAGTGTTTGAGTTTTCGAACCAACTCTGTCTCCTTGAAGGGTTTGGCAATGAAGTCTACCATGCCGCTGTCGTAGCAGGCTTGGATTTGTGATTTGTGCACCACGGCCGAAAGGGCGATGATGGGCACTTCGAGCTTCAATACCTCTTTGATGTGGCGGGTGGCCTCGATGCCGTTCATTTCGGGCATGTTGTAATCCATTAAGATGGCGTCGAAATGCATTTTTTGAACCATATCGATGGCTTCTGAGCCCGACAAAACGCTGATGGGAGAGAGGTTGTAATGTTGGAGCATTTTGCGGATGACGATGTGGTTGAGTTCGTAGTCATCCACCACCAATACCTTTTTGCCCGTGAAATCAGCCACCAGGATTTCCTCGTCCCCGTTTGCCTGGTAATGGGTGGGCTCCAATTGGAAGTGCATCGTGATGTTGGTACCGGCACGCAACTGACTTTCCACGGCCACGCTGCCCCCCATGAGATGCACCAACTCCCGGGAAATCACCATTCCCAACCCCGTGCCCTGAATGTTGAGACGATCGCTTGCCTGGTCCTGTGAAAACTTGGTGAACAATTCCTGTTTGAAGGCTTCCGACATCCCGATTCCGGTATCTGAAACCTCGATTTTGACTTGGTGCTCCTTGCCTTGGGTATTTTCCAAGTGGACGGAAAGCTTAACTCCACCCTTTTCAGTGAATTTCAAGGAGTTATGGAGGAAGTTGAGCAGGACCTGTTTGATTCGGAGCCCATCACCCAAATACCCCTTGGCCAGGGAGGGATCGAGGTCCACCTCGAAGGAAAGCTTCTTTTGCGAGGAAATCGGGGAAAGGATGGACACCAGCTCTTTGGAAATTACGTCGAACGAAAACGGTTGGGTCACGATTTCGAATTTCCCGGCTGAAATCTTGGAAAGGTCCAGGATGTTGTTCACGATGGACAACAGGTGGTTACCGGAGGTGTTCAGCAGTTCGATGAGTTCCTCGGTGTCTACGTCGAAACGTTTCTTTTTGAGCTCATTGGCAAAGGCCAAAATGGAGTTCAGGGGTGTACGCATCTCATGCGTCACGCTCGCGATGAAGTTTTCCTTGTTCTTTTCTGCGTTTTCGGCTTCCTCTTTGGCCAAAATCAGGGCATGTTCGTTTTTTTTCTGCTCGGTGATGTTGGAGAAATAGAAATTGACCTCTTGGGTATCCAACCTCGACAAAAACACGTTGAAGTACTGCGTACCGATTTGGATGTTGGAAATCAAATTCTGGGATGAGGAGTCCAATTCCATCACGACTTTCCGCACAAACTCAGGGAGGGAAAATGACCGTCCATTTTGTTCGATGGTTTCGATTCCATGTGAGCTTTTGTTTTGCATCATGATTTGACCATGACGGTCGGCCCGCAGCACAGGGTGAGGGTTTTGCTCAGGGAATTGGGCCAGGGAATACAGCTGCCGCTCGTAATTTTCCCGCGTCAGAGCCCTTGAAATGCTGTCGGTGCACATCTTGAGGATGGCTACCTCGGCTTCGGTGTAGGGTTTGCTCTCCCGGCAATTGTCGAATCCCATGAATCCCCACAGTTTGCCTTCGTGGATGATGGGCAAAATCAGGATGGCATGGATGAGTTGCTCCTGCAAATGCTCACGGAATGTCTGGTCTGGAATGTCAGAGACCAAATAATTGAAACAGGCGTTTTCCTGCAGTTCTTCCAAAAGGAACCGAAGGTCATCTTCCGTCCTGCCTTGTAGTTCTGGATTGTGCTCTTCGGAGATTTCCGGCACGCGTGACCATTCGGCAATCTGAGAATACCGTGGAGCACCCTCGTCATCGGTGAACTGTTGGAACAAATAGCACCGGTCGGCACTTGATGATGCTCCCACCAATTGAGTGGCGGCCCGAATCCCTTGTGTCACGTCCTGGTTGTGCAGGAGTTCGTAGGTGGCCTTGGAGGCAGAAAGCAGCATTTGCTCTCTCGCCTCGATTTCCCGCTCGAACCGCTTCCGCTCAGTGATGTCCCTCAAGATTGCGACCACGTATTCCCGACCACCGATTTCTTGGAGGGTCACACTTACTTCCACCGGGGTGACTTTTCCGGTGGTCATGTTGACATTATGCGATTCGATTTTGAGGTTTTTAACCTTCCTGAGGTGGATGATATGTTCCTGCCATGCCTCCCGATCCTTGAAATACAACTCAAACTCACCCACGAACAGGTCCATTTCCGGATTCCAATCAACCCCCAAGCGTTGTTGGGCCGTTTTGTTCATGAATACGACCTTTCCATCGGCATTGGCTACCTGGAAAGAATCCTGTGTGTTTTGGAGGAAACTCTCCAACAATTCGAAACGAGACAATTCACTGCGGGAAGCGGCTTCATTTTGTTTGGATTGCTCCAACTGCACGAGCACACGGTAGGAATTGTGTAGACTCGTCAATACGGTTGAAATTTCCCGCAAATAATATTCCTGAAGTTGGGCCGTCCTGTGTAAAACGAAGGCGCCTGCATCTCCAAAATGGAGCTTGTAATGGTATCCCGATGATTCCTCAAGCAGTAACCCCGAATCAAGGGTAGACAAAACCGAAGTGGTGATTTGGTCAGGAAGTACGTTTTTGTTGTGGAGGGGGATGATTACCGTGTGGTCTTGTTTCGCCGAATCAAAAAACGATACCGAAATGCAGTTCAGTTTTCGCAACAACAATTTGGCAATTCTTTTCAACGCATCATCGGGTGAGCCGGTGGCAGCTCCTTCCTTGGCCAAGTCCAACAAGATGGTATGGTCCAGGATCGATATGTCATTTTGTGGGCTCAAAATGATGCCATCACGGTCGTTTTGTTGTAAATCTCCAAATAACTTGACCCATTGTTGGCGATTTCACCTATGGACAGCACTCCAAAGGCTTTCGCGGACGGGTCAAGGGTGCCAATTTCCTCCTGAAAATCAGCGCCCAAATACAAATATCGTGAAATGCAGTCAATAAAAAGGTGTGCCTTTGAATCCTTCAAGCCATGGCCCCTTTTCTCGGCAATGCTGCGGGCCCCATTCAGCAATTTGGATTTGGAGCCGTTCAAGAGATACACGAATTCTCCGGAGGGGATGTAGTCCACGATGAGCAGAGATTTGCCGTCCGTAGAGATGGGGTCGCGTACCACGAAATCTGCGTCCTTCCTGAGGATTCCGAAGGGGTAGGATTTGGCCACATCGAAAAAGCCGTCTACAGCGATTTCTTGGTTGAAATTTCGTCCCAATTCTTCTTGATATACCTCAAAAGCAGGCCTCCAATTGATGCTCAAGATGCGGTTGCCCTCGATTTCTGTGATTTTAAGCGGCTGACCCACAGGCTCCCACCCGTGTGCAATCTGTACTTCCAACTCCGCCTCCATGAAGCCCAGGACGGCATGGTCGGTAAACGCACCTTTTTCTGTGAAAACACATGGTTTGGGCACAAAATCCAAAGACCCAGTTCCTCCGCCCGCATATTGAACCGAATTGCCGAAAAGGTCATACAATTCGTCCACGAATTCTGTTTTATGGCTTCCGAAAGCATCGATCCAACACAAAACGGATTTCGGCAGATGCGTTCCATGCGTGACCTCCGTGATTTTTTGCTGTATCATGGTGGGTTCGGAAAGATCCACGGCAACCGTATTCATGGATTGGGAAATCCCAACAACCACGGCTCCTTGTTCGTAGGTTTTACCCTCGAAAGCAATGGCGGGAAACACACCCCCCAACAATGGCTTGCGTGCGGCCGAGAGGATGTTGTCATAATCCGATTGGACCAAACCCGATTTGTCGCAAACAAACAACAAGATGGAGGCCGTCCCCAGATGCTGATTGAGGTGCTCGATGGTGGATTTGGTTTGTTCGAGGATGTTGTTTTCGATCAGATGTTTCATGTATATCACGCCCATGTTTGGGTGCACAAGG
>Ga0068872_10004318_pt1 | contig 10811 bp, 13 predicted proteins | sample NOAtaG_7_FD_66441 | JGI IMG/M metagenome (GOLD analysis project Ga0068872, IMG submission 66441) | Freshwater lake microbial communities from Lake Erie, under a cyanobacterial bloom - NOAA_Erie_Diel1S_2200h metaG | ecosystem: Environmental > Aquatic > Freshwater > Lake | place: USA: Ohio, Lake...
TAATAGGTCATAGTAAAAACCATTTCTCAGTGATGCTCCCCACTTATTACTTTTCTCTACCCAACGTACTAAGAGTTTCCCACATCTTCTCTAAAAGTTGATAGGGTCTGAGCATAGTCAAATATTGTATTAAATAAATCTGGCATATCGGTAAAAAGTTTTTCTGCATTTTCTGGAGTATATTCTAATTTTGTCCCATCTGCTTCTAGGCCTTCCCAACCTACCATACAAGCTGAGACAAATGCCTTAACTAGAATTTCTCTTTCTTTACTAGCAGGCAATGTCCCTGCCTCTACTTGTCTAGCGTAGGGCTTATAGTATTTTGCCATAGCCGCTTTTACTTTTTGCTCATTGGCCCCACCATATCTTCTAACAGTGAAGTTTACAGCATCACTAAGTTTAAAAATTACTCCGTCCGTTTCTGCGTTTTTGTCTGTCTTAAATAAATGATCTAAATTGGTTTTCATGTGATCTCCTTTGTATTTTAAAATACTCCCCCAAAATAAAAAACCTCGTCAAGTTTTAATTTGACGAGGCAAAAGGAGGTACTAAAATGAAGCTGTCTAAAGCCACCAACTCCCAAACCAATAGGAGGTACTAGAATTTAAAGATATATAAAGATTTTTCTCCGTTATCTCCAACCTTTGCAACTCCAGACATACTTAAAATTACGTCTTGGTTTGCACCCTCTGAAGATGGGTCACTGAAGCTTAATTGAACTGCAGGTAAGTAGAAAGCGTATCCACCATCTGCGTTCTTAACTGAGAAAGCAATAGCTACTGGCTCTTGAGTTAATTTCTTAGAAATTAAACTCCAGTTATCATTAGATAAATATGCTGACATACTTACTGAGATAGCCGCAGTACCAAAGCTGTAGTCAACTGGAGCAGTTTCTCCAATACAGTTTTGTGGAGTGTTATTATTATCTAAAGACAATTCAATTGATTGGATACAAAACTCAGTAGAGTCAAATGTACTTCCAATTTTGATTGCATTGATTGGCATATCAATAGAGCCGTTTAAAGATTGAGTAGTAGCTTGAGGGTTAATTGTTCTACCATTAGTGATAAAGTCAATAGGGGCAGATACGTCATAATAGTCAACACCGACAAAACCAAAGTTCCCGTTGACGATTTCTCCGTATGCTACGTTTAGTGACATTGTATTGGCCATCATACCTTTATAGATAATTGCTTTTGTAGATAGGTCTGTGAAACATTTCTCGATAGAGAATGATTTCTTAGTAGTTCCAATTCCGATCTTGTCACATACTTTAAATGCAGTTCCAGAACCTACTTCAGATACTATTGTATCTGGAAATGCAATATTAATTACAGTTGCAGATACGATATTTGTTACTAGAACTTGAGTATTGTTTACAGCGTTTGTAAATCCAGAAAGAGTTAAAAAATCCCCAACTGCTACATCTGTGTTCCAATCTCCAGAAACTCTGATTAACTCTGAAGTAGCTGTGTCGATCTCTAAATCAACAGTAACTAAAGTATCAGTAGCAAATGTGCTTAACATTGCAGATTCGATAAATTTATTTAAAAGTGACTCAGGAGCTAATTCAAAATTTAATTCTCCTCCTACAGTGAGGCCAGTCACAATTTGGCCTGAAGCCAATCGGTCTGTTCTAATTTGTTGTGATTCAGTTGTCTCAGGTGTTCCAGATAATGCTTCTGAAGTGAAACGTGCTGTATCAAAATTTCCTGCCCCTGGAGTAGTACCAAGTACAGATTCTTCTATTACTCTAACACTTACTAAATTTGATGAACTCATTTTAATTTCTCCTAGTTATTACTAAATTAAACAGTCAATATTATTAAAGGTCAATAATACCTAAAGGTCTATGTCATACTCATATTCTATTAAAATACTGGCACTTGTCCAACCTGATTCAAATTGGAGTGTAGCACCTGCTTCAAAATTTGGAGGAGATACTGCCTCTATCCTCACTCCGTCTATATTTCTTCCTCTAAATAAGTTTCTAATTGTTTCGCACCTAGTTAGAATACCTGCTCCTGCATTTAGCTTTGCAACCCCTACTACGTGTAGGTATAAAACTCCGATCTCTCTATACTTACCAGTTGAATTAGTTGCAGAAAGACTTACAGGAATTTCTTCATTGCCTATAAACTGTAGCCCTATCCACGGGTCATTACGTCCAATACTATTTCCATCTAGCATCTCACGCATTTCTCTAAACTCTGCAGTAAGGTCAACTACTTTTTCTGTTGGAAGATTGGTATCTATGAAGTCTTTTAATTTTGTACGTACCGCTAAACTGCTCATTGTAACAATCCTTTAATCCCACCGCCCCTAAGTCTAATTGTAATTGTCGGATACAAGTAGTACCCACTATTGAACTTGCCATTGGGGTCGTATGTATTTCTCCATTTTTCTTGTGTTCTCCATTTCATCAATGGGACTTGTGGAGTTATATAGTTGCCTGGCAAAAGTTCAAATTTTATATCTGTTTTTTTCCCGTGTTTTGCTTTAATTGATTTTGCGGCCAATACGTAAGTGCCATTTGGCTTTCTAACAAACTCCCCTGATCTCTTTTTTTCATCAGTGGATTTTTTTATCCTTACGTAGTCCCCACCCTTATTAGCTGAAAAATTATTTCTTTCTAATTTCCCTGCGTAGGGTGCAAAGTTTACAAATCGTATTACATCAGATTCATAGAACTCATTACGTTCTAGGTATTGCTCTAGTTCTCTAATACTAGTTGCTATCCTAGTTGTGTTTAAATAAACAAAATTCATTTTGAGGTATCCTCCAGAGCGTATCCTACTCAGCATCAATATTTTGCTATAGGTCTCTAAAAGGACTTCTCGTATATCTTGTTTTGCTATGAAATTTATTTTACCAAATGGTTTAACAAGGAATAGATTGGTTGTTCTTTTCCCATCAACTAGGGTTAAATGGTCTTTATCAAAACCTCTAGCTATTTCTTCTTTCAAAGTCCCACCTGCTAATAGGACTAATTCTGTCTTAATCATTTCTGCAAACTCTTTAACTGAGTCAACACTATTTAAGTCTATATTTGAAGCCTCTATAGTGGTAGTTCTTCCTTCAGTTACTTTTGTGTACGTCATTGCTATCATGTAGTTCTCACACGGAAGCCCATGAGCTCTCCTTTAAGTCCACGTACATCTACAATTGACTGGATAACATTTTCTCCATAGGTGTCAGAGATAATTCTATCACCTCTTTTAGGAGCTATATAGCCAGTCACCTCTTGAAATTTCTTAGTAGGAATAATGAACTCTCTGCCCTCTGAAACAACTTCTTCTGGCCCTTCTAAGTTTCTCATATAATTTGAAAGTGCTAAAGTTATGTCGTATGTAGTTGGAGAGTCATCTGGTCTTTCAAATGTAGCAGTAAAAGATACTAAACTAAGTGCCGCATTGAAAGCATCAGACAACATATTCACCGCCTGTGATAGTTCCAACTATCGGTCTTTCACTTCTGAAGCTATCTAAAACATTTGCCCAATTTCCTAGAATCATTCCAAATTTAGATTTTCTCTCATTCGCTTGGAGAGTATAGTCAAAAGCAATATTGATTGAGCCTGGTATAGATATTTGTTGAACATCTTGGCCAAAGTTAATTGCTACTCCACTTTTCTTTTTATTGTATTTTTCTTCAACAATTGATTTAACACACGCTTGAATGGTCATTGGTATTGTTGCATATCCTGCAGTGTACTCAACCACAATATTATATTGGTCAGTAAACCACTGAGAATTTTCATATTGAAGAAACCATGTCTTAGGACTTACGCGATAGTCTGCAGGGTCTACAACTTCTCCGTCTTTTTCAACACTAGTAATAGTGGATACTGGATAATGATATAGTGGAAGCTTATCTACATTTTCACCTTTGAAGTCTTTATAGTAGAAAGTTTGAGTGTAGTTTGCTTGAGCAAATTTTCTCCCACAATAATTTTCAACTGCTTCTGATACCACAGATAATTGCTCTGTTAAAAACACATCATAGTCCGTTGTGGTCTCACCTAAATAGGTTTTCATATCTGCTAAACTAACTAACATTTTGACCTCCTAAAATCCGATCACTGCCATATCTACTGGCACAACCATACTATAGTCTTTCTTTAACATTCTGCCCAAAACTTCTGTGCAAAAGTATTTACTACTTTTTGCCCACTTATTTGTCTTAGGCATAGGTATATTAAACAACATAAATCTTATAAGGCAAATAGAGTAATAGCATATCCCGTACCAATCATATCCTTTCCCCCATATAGAAGAAAAAATCTTTGAGAATGAGTACCTATCAATTTCTATGTCCCTGCTTTGTCTATATAGAATAGTGTTTATTTCTAACCAAGAATCAAATGGTACTATCCTAACTCCACTAAAAAGAGTTGACTCGTAGACAAACCCGTCTACCAGTATTGCTAAATGTGACGGAACTAGTTCACTGTCTAAATTTGGGTATAGTTTACCAGTGCCCCAACATATTAGTTTAGAGCCTATGAGTTCATTTTTAGATAACAATATTTCTACTTTCATGGTTTAAAAAGTTCATAGCATATTGCAATTCTATGCTTGAATCCTGCGTTATGTTTAAAAATCATTCTTACTTTATTTGTGTGGTATGTTGCACTGTATGCCATGTATTTAGAAGCCCTTCCATCTACATCAAAATATGACTCTGGAGGAATGAACTCTAAATTTATTCCACCTTGAGTAAATGGTTTTGTTCCTCCGTATGCTTCTGGAACATCTGGAACTGCTTGAACCCAAACTCTAACGGGTTGATTTGGCCGAGCAATTTGGAGTAACATAGCTCCCACAATTTCATAGTCATGTGTTGGCTCAAAATCAATAACAGTTTTAATACAGTTTGAATCTGCGTCTGCTTGGTCGGAACATTCAACATTCCCTTCCTTGTAATACTTTGCAGTAACATGAAGAATTACATTACCACTAACATCTTTATAGTGAAGTCCAGAAATATTTGAAGATTCAAATTCTATAAATGGTAGTTGATAATGAAATCCCTTCTGTGCAGCGGCAGTTCTTAAAATAGGTCTGCCAGTATCGTCGTAGTCAGAAGATATAGTCCCTTTCAATCTCTCTATCTGTGCATTTACTCCAGATATATCAGTAGTACCATCAGAAGATATTCTAACAGTCCCATTTGCTATGTCTACTAATAGAGTGTCGTCACTTGCATAGTGTATTCTCTTATCTGAAGGTATTTGAAAAAATGTGTTAGCGTCTACCCCAACACCCTGATAGTATTTTGTTGTTTGAGATATGTTATGTATGTAGCAATTCATTTTTATTCTCCGTCATTACGTATCCAAACTTCCATAGCTAAGTTAGATGCGTTTGCTCCGTTATCGATGTATTTAACATAAAGTAGGTCACCTGCCACAACTGGAAAATTGAGACCAGACTGCACAAAAAACTTTGTAGCAGTTTTCGATATTGTGTAAAATGGTGTTCCAGTAGTTGCATTTAGTCTAAATTCAAGAGTAAAGTCTGCGTTTACTGAGTTTGAAAAAGTTATTTCTAACAAAGAACCATTCTTAGGAATTACAAAAGGGGCACTAAGGCCACTTAAATTTGAAGCACGACCTAAGAATGTGTTGTTATTTACAACCCCGTTGTGTGTAAAGATAAGCGGTACTCTACCAGAAACGGCAAAACCAGAACCTTGTGCTAAGTTTGAAAATAGAATTGGGCTTGCATTGGCAGTGTCTTTGTATAGAAGTTTCCCATCTATGTCTTTACCAATATACTTTTCACCTAGAGCATCAAATAGGAGTTTTTCTACTATAATTCCTGCGTCATCAGGATTCTCTTGAACTCCTTCTAACTCCTCATTCTCTATTTGCAAAATTGCGAATCTTACTTTTCTCATTTAAAAAATGTGGGAGATTTCTCCCCCACACCCTCACTTAAAATTAAGCGTTCTTTTTAACAAATTCAACTTCTACGTGTAAGTCAGTAGCGTTTTTAGCTACCCCAACTCTCCAGACATATTGTCCAGAAGTATTTGGAATAGTTGAAACAAGTGTAGACCCGTCCCAATAGTAAACTGTTCCTGCAGTTGCTCCAGAAAGAACTCCAGTTAGAATAGTGTCGTTTGCCAACACTACAACTTGTGAAGTTGCAATCTCAGTAGTTAAAGCAAGACCAATTCCTCTGTTACCAATAGTAATGTCGTCGTAAGGTAACACAGTGTTGTTAGCTGAAATGTATAGTAAATCACCTTTAGTAACTCCCCCTGTACCAACAGTGTATTTGTTACCAAATTCTTTAATCAACATATACAATTCATCATTAACATCTTCTTGATTGTTAGCTAAGAAATATCCGTTAGCATCTTGGACACCTACGATAGATGCACCAAGGCCAGCAGAAGTAGAAGCTAAGTCAGAAGCTCTTAATGCTTTTGCATCTGCAGAGTCAATCGTAAATATTGTTGCCCAATCAATCGCAAGATTGTCAGACCCGTCATCAATTAACCCGTTACCTGCAAAATCATTTGGCTCGATAGCCGCTTGGTTTCCTACTAGCTTGATACCTCCGCCTGGAACGTAGTCAAGTCTAATATCCATACCAACTTTTACAGCACCTAAAGAAGCAGTAGTTGCTTCAAAGTATTTTTCAACCCATGCAGAGCCGTTGAAGTAGTATAGTTTGTCGTTCTCGTCATCTACTGAAACGAACATACCAGTTGTAGGAGTAATAAAATCCCAAGAAGTTCCATTGAACTCTGCAATTTTATTTTCTTGTCCTGCAAAAGCTCCAGTAGCAGTAGCGATAACTAAGTATCTATCTCCAGTAGAAGGTGAACCAGGGTTTACAGTCACTCTGTCAATAACTGAATCTTGGAACTCAAGATTAGCAATTTGTGAAACAACTGCTTGTAATTGACCATAGTTTACAGCATCATTTGTTGTAGTACCATTTGCTAAAGATGTAATTTTAAATCCACCTAAAGATTGGTTTCCAGTAAATGCTCTTGTACCATCTGCTTTAATATAAATAGTGTGATCGTCATCTCCAAGGCCACTTAAGCCCCCGTGGTCAATCGCACCAAAGTTAATCATAGATGAATCTAACTTTCCAGTTGCATCTAGCAATACTGGCTTATTAGCACTTCCAATTCCACCTACGTTTGTAAAATCAACTGATTCAAACGCTTCTGATTCTGTTACAAATCCACTAGCGTCTAAGTAATAAAACTTTTTACTCATACTTTAATCTCCAATGTTTCAGGGTCGTAACCCCAATTTTTAGGTAAGCCGTGATTGGCCCCTATCTCGTCCTTGATCTCTTGATGCACAATGGAAAATTCTGTGAGTTCTTTTTGCAGTTTGTTTATATGTTCTGTCAGTTCTTTTATCTCTTTCAATTTTAAAGTATATTGAGCAGAAAATAAAGCTGACTCCTTTTCTAGCTTCTCTCTCTTAATTTTTGCTATGTCTAAATCCTTACTAATGATTTGTCCCCTAAAAGCACAATGCTCAAGTTTTCTAACTTCATCTATTTTAATCATAGGAACTTTTTCATCTGCGTTTTCTAATTGTTTCTTTGCCATATTATGCCCTTACTACCCTTTCTCCTCTTAGGACTAACATCTTTCCACTACTGAAAGGTTGTCCTACCATTATTTTAACTCTACCTGACACAGTTGGGATTGTGGTAGATATTTGACCTGGAACTGTGTCGGATAAATAATACTCTTTAGTCACATCTAAGCCAGAGAATATCTCAGGTGTTACCCCTAAAACTCTAACATTGCACGTAGTAGAAGTTGGCTTAGTCTCAACTATACCTAATATATTAGAGTTAGTTAAACTATCTGCCAATGCGTTCACGATAGTTCCGAGTGGAGTTGTCCTAACAACTGCTCCAACAAATACACTTACGTCACAAGGAACATTTGGTATGACTACGTTAGCAGGCTCAGGGCTAGATATGTTTACTGTTACTTGACTTGGGTCTGATACAGTGTATCCAGAAAGAGTTGTAACATCTGATAGAAGTACCCAATCTGCCATTGTGGTAGTATTAACTACCTCTACTAAGTCTCCAGTGAAATTTATACTTTTGGCACAATCTGTTATTTCTACACCTTCATCAAGTATCGAAACACAATTAGGGACTACCTCTATTGTTGCTTTTTTATTTAATGAGTCATACGTGACATTTATATTGTCACCAATAAAATCTAGTATCTCAGAAACACCTAAAAGAACTCCGTCTTTTTCTACTGATACTTCCCCTCCAGTTACAGGAGTTGTCTGTCCACCACTTTGGCCACCGACCATGAGCCAAGAACTAGAACCTTTTGGAAGTTCTACTGAATTGGTTTCTATATAAGTTCCGTCATCGAATAAGAACTCGAAAGAAATTTTTCCATTTATTTCTTTAACTTTTATATTAACTATCTCTGCGGCATCTTTTCCGTCTTTCCCGTCTTTTCCATTTTTCCCGTCTTTCCCATCTTTACCAGAAACTCCAGTTAGACCTTGAAGACCTTGGATACCTCTTGGGCCAATCAATGATTTAAAGAAATCTGACTCAGTGCCAGTATTTCCTTTTTCTACCCAAATCTCATAAGCAGATTTTCCAGTTTCACCTTGAATACCTTGCTTACCTCTTTGACCTCTTGAACCTCTTAGGGTTAATTTTTCTTCATCTGTTAAATGCTCAAACTTTAACTTTAGTTCTTCTTTTTCTTTTTCTGTTAGATCAGAAAATTTTAAAATAAACTCTCGTTTATTTTCTATTAAGGCTTCTTTTATTTTTTCTCTATTTTCTTCAAATGAGAAATCTTTCCCATCTCTACCATTATCCCCAGTCCTACCTCTTTGACCCCTTGGGCCACGGACTAGTTGTTTTTCTTCATCTGATAGTTCTGAATATTTTAGAGTAAATTTATCTTTATTGTTTGCTACGTAGGATACCAGTGTCTCATTTATTTTTTCTTCATGTTCTTCAAAAATGAAATCTTTTCCATCTTTCCCGTCTACCCCGTCCCTACCTCTTAATGACTCAGTATCAATTTCTGGAGTAAATTTATCGACATTAGACAATATGTAATTGGTGATAAGATCAGAAATACTTTCTGAGTGTTCTTCAAATACAAAATCTTTTCCATCTTTCCCGTCTTTACCGCTATTCCCTTTAAGTGACAGGATTTCTTCTTCTGACAGGTCTGAGAATTTTAGCTTTAAACTTTCTAGGTTATTTTCTACGTGTTGTTTTACAAAATTGGATATTGATTCTTGGTGTTCGTTGAAATCAAAGTCTTTACCATTAGCACCACGAGGCCCACGAGGGCCTGATACAACAGGAACTTCTTTTAGGTAGTCCTCAACAATGGCAACTACCAATGATAATAAAACTTCTTTTTTCACTACTCACCAATGCGTATAAAACGATTTAGTTTTTAGTTCTTCTTTTTAAAAAATCTATAGCAACCGCTTGTAATTCTTTTTCGTTTTCATCTTCTTTGTCATCTTCAGTAGTGTCTTCTTTTTCAGTTTCACCACTCTTAGAAGATACTTGAGCATCAATAACTTCATCTACTCTATCGCTAGGTGTAAAATTATTAACTGCTATGTAGAACCTATCGCCTCCTTCATAAGGGGCCATACCTTCTTTCGATCTTATTTCATTGGGAGTTATTGCTCCGTTTTGCATCATTTTATTAAAATACTCTGCACGAGTTTTCATGTCACCACGGAAGATAGCGTACATATCGAATTGACTGTACTTATCTCCAGATAGGCTATTTAAAAGTTTAACATCAATCTCTGACTCTAAATTTCTTGCCCATGCGTCTAAAGTATCTAAGGCAACTTCTAGGTTTGAGTGTTCAATGTTGTTATATGTTGCAGAATCCCCATCAAATAGTTTTGTTGGAGGAAGTCCAAGAAACCTAGCAACTTCTAATACTGAAAATTTTCTTGATTCTAAAAACTGTAATACATCAGGAGATAGAGAAATAGCATTGAACTTTGTTCCTTCTTCAAGGATAGCAGTTCCACCCGTTTTCTTTCCTCCATGATTACTTTTCCAATCTTCTTTTAGTCTTGAAAATGCCTCATCAGAAAGATGACCTGGAACTTCTAAAACACCCGTTACCATTCCACTGTTCTCGTACATTGCACCTGCAAACTTATCTGCAGAAATTGCAATCCCTAAAACAGTTCTGGCATAGTGAACTAGTCCTTGTCCAATTTGTCCATTGGCCGTGCAAAAGTTCGGTATATGTAATACGTCCTTTGGAGGTAAATAAACAGTCTGACCAGATACAGTGTGAGTACCATCAACACGATAAGCAATTTCACCCGTAATTTCATTTCTTACCTTTGTAACCCCGTAAGGGTCAATAAGATGTAAAGCCACAGGACGGCCCAAAAAATCTCTTTCAATTTCAGCATACCCATTTCCAGTATTTATTGAATTTTGAATTATTGAAACTTTAAAAACAAATGCGTTCATTTCCTTATTGGGAGCAATATTAAGGAGTTTAAAAATAGCACCATAGTCACTATTGTTTTTCCTATCTTTTATCTCTAATGGTAATTTTGCAATTTGAGTAGAGATATATGTTAAGCCACGATAATAAGCGGCTACTTGTTTTGCACTTTCTTCAGAGACATAAGAGCCTGCAGAAAAACCAGTTATTGATCTTTGAGCAGGTAGGTATTGCCTCTTGGTAAGTCTGTTAAAAAAGTTTGTAATTGCACCCATAAGAATTATTCTTCTTTATTTTTCTTAGATTTAGATTTAGGTTTTTCTTCCTTAACT
>Ga0068872_10004327_pt1 | contig 10801 bp, 10 predicted proteins | sample NOAtaG_7_FD_66441 | JGI IMG/M metagenome (GOLD analysis project Ga0068872, IMG submission 66441) | Freshwater lake microbial communities from Lake Erie, under a cyanobacterial bloom - NOAA_Erie_Diel1S_2200h metaG | ecosystem: Environmental > Aquatic > Freshwater > Lake | place: USA: Ohio, Lake...
CGGAACTCGAATACAGAGGAAAAAACTGGGTAGAATGCCTTGAAGTCCTGAAACTGAAAGAGTATAAAGTTGGCATTACTTCCCGAAGCGACAAATTTTCCAGCCTTGAGCAGAACCTCAGATTTTTATCAGCCGAACACAATTGTGATTTCATCATATGCGCCGCCAATGAAATGATGAAAGGGGTTAAAAATCTCATTCTGGATTTCGCTGAACATGGCTGGGAGATTGTCCGAATCCAAAAATATCCCATCTTTTTCAGCCGCGAAAACAAGGAAAATCAGAACAGATTAAACAAACAGGCAGCAGAAAAACTGGTGGAGAAATTCAATCATATTACTTCTAATCAATAAAGAAACCATGACACTAACTGAGAACAGGGTTGGTATGAAAACACGCAGTGAAAGGAATCCCCGACTCAATCCGGCAGAAACCATTTTTTACCCATTTCTGCTTCTCAATTTTGCCATTACAGTGAATTTTCTTTCCTGGAAAGAAGAACGATACACCAGAAATGCATCCTCGCTGACAGCATGGCAGTTTTTCTTTGTTGTTTCTTCCGTAACCATCTGGCTCTTTCCGGCTGTTAAAACCACGAATGATATTATCTGGATTTTCTGCACCCTCGGATTTGAGTTATTTACCTGCGTATTCGGCACCAGCAAATGGCTTCAGAGCATTATTTACAAGGCAAAAATCGGGAGTAAAATTTCCAAAAAACGCAACCTCGGCATGCTGAATACTTTGGGTATTTTTATTATGCTGATGATCTCTGCCGCCTTCCTTGTTTCCGTCATACTGAAAGCTTATTGGTACCATACCAGATTTTTCTGGTGGAACCATTGATGCGTCCGAAACCATGTGCATTTTTTAATGCCCGCAAAAATAAACCTGATTCCATGCCCAAAGTCCTTCAGTATTTATTTTGAAGCTTATTCCGCCATCGCAACACCCGCCCGGAAAAAAGTTCAACCTGAAAAGGACGTTTCCTGACATAAAACCTGCTCTTTTTTTTGAATCGGGAAAGCAACTATTCTGATTCTTGCTGACCTTTGTATCAGGCCGGAATGTAAAATGCGTCCGGCGATTATTTTCGTTACCGCATGCAGTCTGTCAGTAAGAAACAAGCCCTTCATCATGCCGTCCTTCTGAAAGAAAAACTGAAACAGGCAGGACTGGAAGAAGAATTACGCACCCGCCTTCACCGTGCCATCAGCTGGCTCCAGTGTGCAGAACTGCAGTCAGAAGAGGCCGACATCCAGTTTCTCAGTCTGTGGATTTCCTTCAATGCCTGTTATGCCATGGAACTCACGGAGGCTGAATCCAAACCGGAAAGAGAAAAATTCAAGTTGTTCATTTCCACGCTTGTAAAGCATGATGAGACAGGAAAGATTTTCAGCCTCCTGTGGAATAAATTCGGAGGGCCGGTGCGCTTACTGATTGAAAATCATTTCATTTTCAAGCCATTCTGGGATTTTCAGCGGGGTGAGATTCCGGAATGGGAAGCCGCCTTCGAACGCTACAACACCGAGGCCAGAAATTGCCTTTCTGCCAACAAGGTGGATGGTCTGCTGCACATCATCCTCGACCGGCTTTATGTACTGCGCAACCAGATTTTTCATGGGGGTGCAACCTTTCGCAGCCAGGTAAACCGGCAGCAGGTAAAAGACGGAAATGCCATCCTGGCTATGCTGATGCCCATTCTGATTTCCATCATCATGGAACATCCGGAAGAAGACTGGGGCCGTCTGATGTATCCGGTAGTGCGGGATAACTGATTACTTCTATTTTGTAATAGAAATCTGTAATATTCGTTTTCAGGAAAATTAAACCGCTATGAAAACAAACCTCAGAATCCTTCAGTTCGCCCTGCTGCTAATGGCCGTTTCCTGCGGATCGGGCGAATTCTCTGAACCTCCGTCGGTCGTTTTCGGAGAACCACAACCCGATGGAATTGAAAATGAGCCCGGCTTTCCAGCAAGGCTGCAGGGGAAATTCCGCAGTCTCTCTGACGGAAATGCGCTGGAAATCAATGAAAAATTCATCATCAGCATCACCACTGCGGATGAGAAAATCCGGATTTCCGAACTCGACTCCAGTCTCCGGCTGTATGGCGACACGGTCCTTGATCTGAAAACCGGTCAGAAAACGAAAGTTCTTCTGCAGGGTGACAGCATTCTGAGCAGTTTCAGTTTTACCGATACGGTTTTCCGACTTAATTACGATAATGTTCTTCGGAAATTCCGGGGCCATTATTTCCTCAATACCCGGTACGAGGGCGAAGCCTGGGATGTGAAGAAGCTCAGTCTGGAAAAAGGCAGACTTCTGGTAAGCAGTATTCGTGAAAAGGAAGAAATTGAATCCCTGCAGGCCATCACAGAATCGCCGGCTGACACATCTTTTCCGAGGAAATTCAACCTTTCGAAAAAACAGTTCCGGGAATTTCTTGGAAAAGACGGCTTCCGCAACCAGAGTGTGTACATCCGCGAAAAGGGCCTGCGCTGAGGCAGTTTTTTTAGGGAAAGTCTTCGCTAATTTGCAGGCTGAATTTCTCCCTGCATGTCTGCCTTCAAACGAACTCTGATAACCGCCGCCCTGCCCTACGCCAACGGGCCGGTGCACATCGGTCACCTTGCCGGCGTTTACCTTCCATCGGATGTGTATGCCCGCTATAAAAGACTGAAAGGCGAAGAGGTGCTGTTTGTCTGTGGTTCAGATGAGCATGGCGTACCCGTAACCATCCGTGCACGCAAAGAAGGGATCAGCGTGCAGGAAGCGGTAGACAAATACCATGCGCTTATACGGGATAGTTTTGAGCAGTTCGGAATTTCCTTTGATGTGTATTCCCGCACCTCGGCGGCCGTGCACCATCAGACCGCTTCGGATTTTTTCAGGAAAATGAATGAGAAAGACGACTTTCTTATCCAGACATCCGAGCAGTACTTTGATGTGGAAGCCGGGCAGTTTCTGGCAGACCGCTACATCCAGGGAACCTGCCCGAAATGCGGCTTTGAGAATGCTTACGGCGATCAGTGTGAAAGCTGCGGCTCTACGCTGAGCCCGGCTGAACTGAAAAATCCCCGCTCCATGCTGAGCGGAGGAGCTCCTGTGCTGAAGGAAACAAAGCACTGGTATCTGCCTCTGGATCGGTATGAATCATGGCTGAAAGAATGGATCCTGGAGGGGCACAAAGAATGGAAGCCGAATGTGTACGGCCAGTGTAAAAGCTGGATTGACCAGGGCCTTCAGCCCCGCGCCGTGACCCGCGACCTCGAATGGGGCGTGCCGGTTCCGGCCGATAATGCGGAAGGCAAGGTTCTTTATGTCTGGTTCGATGCGCCCATCGGTTACATTTCTGCAACAAAAGAATGGGCTCAGGCCAAAGGACAGGGTTGGGAAAAATGGTGGAAAGATTCAGAGACGCGATTGCTGCACTTTATTGGCAAAGACAACATCGTTTTTCACTGTATTATTTTCCCGGTAATGCTGAAGGCACACGGTGATTTTATTCTGCCCGATAATGTTCCCGCCAATGAATTTCTGAATCTGGAAGGCCAGAAAATTTCCACATCCCGCAACTGGGCCGTATGGCTGCATGAATACCTGAGCGATCTTCCCGGCCGCCAGGATGCGCTGCGTTATGCGCTGGCAGCCTGCGCACCTGAAACCAAGGACAATGATTTTACCTGGAAGGAATTTCAGGCCCGATTCAACAACGAACTGGCCGACATCGCCGGAAACTTTGTAAACCGTGCCCTGGTACTCACCCATAAGTACTTTGAAGGAAAGGTACCAGCCTGCGGCGATTTGCTGGATGCTGACAGGGAACTGATTTCTGTGCTGGAAAAAGCCCCCCGGCTTGTGTCCGATAATCTTGAAAATTTCCGTCTCCGGCAGGCTCTGGCAGAGATGATGCAGGTAGCCCGATCCGGCAACAAATACCTGGCCGATACCGAACCATGGAAACTCATCAAAACAGACCCGGAGCGGGTAGCTACTATTCTTCATCTGGGTCTTCAGGCTTCGGCCCTGCTCGCACGGCTGATGGAGCCTTTTCTTCCTTTTTCCTCTGATAAACTGAAAAGTATGCTGCCGGAACTGCCGGCTGTCTGGCCCGGAAATGAGGTATTCGTTTTACAGAAAGGATCGCCCATCGGCAATCCTGAAATCCTTTTTGTAAAAATCAGCGATGAAGAAATTCAGCAGCAGCTTGACCGCCTGGAAAAAAGCCGTGCCGAAAATACTGCTGCTGAACAAAAAACCGAAGCGATAAAAGCGGATATTGCTTTCAGCGACTTTGAAAAAACAGATATCCGGGTTGCTACCATTCTGGCTGCCGAAGCTGTTCCCAAAACAAAAAAACTACTGAAACTCACCCTGGATACCGGCATAGACCGCCGCACAGTGGTCAGCGGAATTGCCGAATTCCATGACCCTGAAAAGATTATAGGTCAGCAGGTTTTGCTACTGGCTAACCTGGCTCCCAGGGAAATCAAGGGCATTGTTTCGCTGGGAATGATTCTCATGGCGAAGGATTCCAATGGCGAACTCGTATTCGCATCTCCTGCCCGCTCCGTTATGCCGGGCAGTAGTGTGGCTTAAGAAGCTGCGCTTTTTTTGTTTTCCAGGAGTTCCAGCAAGCGCTTCTTCTTTTCCCGTGAAACCGGAATAAGCTGTCCGTCTTTCATTTCTAGCCAGCCATCGCTTCGGTTCAGCTTATGGGCGTGATGCAGGGAGATAAGGTGAGAATGGTGAACACGGAAAAATCCGCATTCCAGTAGCTGACTTTCGAAAGAACCCAGATTCTTACTGATGCACAGGGGCTTGCCAAAACTCCCATGAACCCAGGAGTAATTCCGGTCTGCCTCCAGGCGGACAATCTTGTAAGATGGTATGATTTGGGTACCCTCCATGGTATGGAAGGTTATCATTCTGGAGTTTTCCATTGGGGCAAGGATTTTCCTCACCCGTAATATGGCCCGGTTTAGCAACTGCGTACTGAGCGGCTTTACCAGGTAATCTGCCACACCAAAACCAAAAGCATCCAAGGCCTGGTCTGCATGAGCCGAAGTGATAACCACCTCAAATTCCGGCCGGGCGCCATTTTCAAAAAGGTCGAAACCATGGGAACCGATCATCTCCAGATCCAGAAAAACCAGATTCGGTCTTACTGATGCCAGGAGTGGGCGGGCCTCGGCAAGGCTGGCTGCTTCTCCTGCAATTTCTACCTCATCCGGAAGCTGTTGAAGCAACTTGCGCAGTATAAAACGCGCTCCTGGCTCGTCGTCTATTATGATGCAACTTATTTTCATGTCGGGCTGACGGTCACCAAAAGTATGCTCTGAAATCAGATAATCAGAAAAAAAATGCAAACGGATAACTAAATCATACCAACGGATAAGCAGGGTGGCCTTAAGTCCGGGCGCTTGCTTATCATTGTTAAATCCACCGGACGATGGAAGTCAGGGATTTCAGGTTGGAAATTAATCACTGTCTTACCACTGGGTGCGTGTACTGAACGAAAGGGGCCGATTTGAAATTCTTGTTTTTCAGAGATCAGGCTTTCAGGCCCCGAACATTTGAGGAATGATTCCTGAAGGTGCAGCAGACCAGGCTGCATCCTTTCAGGAATTTATCCGATTTGAATTTCAACTTCGGGCGAAGTTGCATGGCCTACGCAGGTGAGCACATACCCTTCCTGAAGTTCCTCATCAGAAAGGCCATCGCTTTCTTCCATACGCACTTTACCGGAGGTACATTTTCCCCTGCAGGCAGTGCATAATCCTGACTGGCAACTATAAGGCATATCCAGACCCGCATCAAGAGCAGCGTCGAGTATGCTTGTTTTTCTCGGGGCAGTGAACTCAAACCACTTTCCGTCGAGCAGAATCCGAAAGCGGGCATCGGTACCTTCATCGCTCATCTCCTTCTCCGATTCAGCCATGATCTCTTCCACCGGTTTGCTGAATCTTTCGCGGTGAAGGCAATCCTGCTTCACACCCTGGGAGAGAAGGACCGGCGTGATGGAATCCATCATTCCGGACGGACCACACATAAAAACCTGCGTTTCTTCAAAAGGCGAGACGGGCTTCAAATCTTCAATGAGCTGCATGATTTTCTGCTCATCAATTCTGCCTCTTTCCCCAAACCAGTTTTCCGAAGGCTGGGAAAGAACGTGAATTACCTTCAGTCTGGAAGGATATGCATCTACCAGTTTCTGAAGTTCCTCACGATAGATAATATCTTCCTGACAGCGGTTTCCGAACAGGAGCGAAATAAAGCTCTGAGGCTCTGCCAACAGAACAGTTTTCAGAATGGAAAATATCGGGGTGATGCCGCTGCCGGCTGCAAAGAGCATAAACCAGCGCTTTTTGCTGCTGTGGGGATGATAAACAAAACTGCCCAAAGGCGGCATCACTTCAAGCATCATTCCGGGATTGGTATTGTTTACCAGCCAGCTGCTCATTTTTCCGCCTTCCACCTTTTTCACGGTGATGCAGCAGTCTTCGCTCTTCAGGGGCGAAGAGCAAAGGCTGTAGGCCCTGCGTATTTCTTCCCCTTCAACCCTTGCTTTTATGGTGAGAAACTGGCCTGCCTTATATTCACGGAAGGCAGGATGCGGTTCAAAAACGAGGCTTAGTGCGTCAGGACTTTCACGCCTGACATCTTTTACTTTAAGCGAATAAAAATGATGATCCATGAGAATGCCGGCTCCTGCCGGGCTGCAAATAAAAAGAGAACATCTGCCACCGGATAATTGTTTTTCAGTCTGGAAAAAAGACTTCGAAAGGACTGGCCTGATGATCTCCAATCCATGAAACAATGAAAATTCCGGCAATGAGGAAGGCGACAGCTACTTTTTGCTGATTCTTGAGATTTTCACCATAATAATTCATCGCAATTACAACTGAAACCAGGGAGGAAAAGCCAAGTATGGTGGTAGCCATTGGCAAGGATGCCTGATAGGAAATCATCCGGAAGACGACTGATAAGCCGCTCATGATGCCAATGGTGGCAATAATCCATTTATAGTGTTTCCAGTGATGACGAAGCTGCTCGGGTGTCCAGCGATAGGGCGTCTTTTCTCCGTTTTTTGCCCTCATTTTTCCAAGCATTCGCGAAAAAAAAATATGCAGAAACGCAAGAACCAGCACAGAGCCTTCCTGCACCAATAAGATTGCCGATGGGCCGACTGTGTCTGCAATATAATAGGACCAGGTAAAAACCGTCCCCAGTAGAAGTATACTTAAGAGGGAATAACGGAACCCTGCATCGCCCATATAAATAATTCGGCCATTCGAAAACCGGAATTTGAGTAACAGCAGGCCAGCAAGAATCAAGGCAAGGCCGGTTTTGTAAAACTCACTGAAAGTGCCCTCGGGGCGAAATAGTATGTTAAAAAGCACCGGAGCAATAATGGCGATGGAACAGGTTGGAATTACAATTGAAATGGGACCGGATTTCACGGCCTTCACCAGAAAGTAGAGACCGGGATACGAACAAAGAAAAATCAGAAACATGCCCCAGAAGCTTGGGGAATGATAGGAAGGATCTATCTGGAAGGTATCGAAGCCTGCAAAAAAAACATAGGGAATAACGATGATCAGAACAAAATAAGAACGGTATAGAATCAGTCGCTTGCCGCCCAGAACCGTCACCGGCTCCTTCCAAAGTGCGTTGTAAAAACCACTCATCAGCATAGACAGGATGAGCAGAACCATATAAAGCGGTTCAACGGAATAAAAGGGCAGGACCAGGAGACTTCCCATCGGCTGCAAAATGCTATACAAAAAAAGAAATGACAAGTTCAGGAGCGCAATTATCCGTTAAAAAGCACCATTACCCTTGTCTTTTACAGCCATTCGCCGGGCTATAAGTATGGTAAGCAGGCTGAAAAAAATGGTAGACCAGCCAATAATGTCGTAATACTGAAGACTTCCGTCCGGTAATTTGTGAATGACTTTTCCGGCAAGAAATCCGGCAAGACCACTGGAAAGCTGCATAAGCGAAGAATTGAGACTCATAAACCCGCCGCGGTAACGGGGTTCAACGGCATTGAGGGTAAGAGTCTGGGAAGGAACAAAGCGGCCGCCGGAAAAAATAAAAAACAGGCTGGTAAACAGGAGCGCAATCCAGATGGATACCGAATTCATATTGGAAATAGCATACTGAGGAATAAAGGCTGTGAGAACCAGAATTGAAAAAACCTTTGTAGCGCCGAAGCGATCCACCAGCTTGCCAAAATACGGTCCTGTAAACAGCGTAATCGCACCGCCGGTAATGTAGATATAGCTGAGCTCCATTTCCTTGAAACCAACATTGGCAACCATGTAGGGCGACAGAAAGGGTATCATGGTGAAGTGCGAAAAGGAAACAAGGAAGGTGAAAATCAACGCCAGCCTGTGCTTTGGAAAGGAAAGGATTTCGGTCAGGAGGGCGCGGTTACCTGCATTTTCACGACTTGCTACAAGGTGCCTGATGCCCATTGGCAGAATCCGGTAGGCAGCTGCAAAAACCATTGCACCAAAGGCAGCTATTGCAAAAAATGGCATTTGCCAGCCGTATAGGGTTCCAAGGTAAAGCCCGGCCGGCACTCCTAATACCGAAGCCGCGGAAAAGCCTGCCATTACCATACCGGTTGCCCTGCCCCGAAGTTGCAGCGGGAAGGTATCGGCGACCAGACTCAGCACCTGAGATCCGATAATGCCGCCCAGCAATCCTGTAACAATCCGGGCTGCCAGGAGCAGCGGATAACTGCCGGAAAGTCCGCAAAGCAATGTACCTGTAATAAAACCCGCATAACAGGTAAGAAGTGTTCTTTTCCGGCTGAAACGGTCTACGAAAAAAGTGCCGGCAAAACTGGCTATACCGGCCGAAACAGAATAGGAGGCTACGAGGAGGGAAAACTGAGCCGGACTTATTGCCAGCTTCCGCATCAGCTGCGGTGCAAGTGGCATCAGGATCATGAAATCCATGATGTGTGAAAAGTTGATGGCTGCCAGTACCAGCAGCAGAAGCCTTTGCTGCCTGCTGAGCGAAGATTGAACTTTCAATGAATCAGGGTTTCTCAGGCATAGCCCATCAGTTTATACATCACATATCCTGCAATTTCATGAATGAGCAGACTCCAGAGCGGCCAGGCATCATCACTGGGAATCAAAGCTTTCTCCAGGTTGAAGCTGGGGTCATTAAATTTGAAATCCACGGGAAAAACATCAACTTTAATTCCGGTTTTTTCAAAACAGGCGCGTGTTCTGCGGCAGTGAAAAGCCGAAGTGAAAACCAGAACCCGAGGATGTTGAAAGTTCCTCCGGATGATTTCAGCGGAAAAGACTGCATTCTCACGGGTATTGCGGGCCATATTCTCCACCAGAATGTCCTGCGGGTTTACCAAACAGGTTGTCATGGATTTCTTAATCATATCGGCTTCCAGCGCTTCGCTGAAACCGGGAATTCCGGAGCCGCCGGAGGGCAGCAGCTTTTTTACTTTTCCCATGCGGTAAAGCTGAATGGCATGCATCATCCGGTCAACGGCAGATGTATGGTAAACCCGGTCACGGGGTTGTTTTGCCGCATCGGTGAATCCACCCATAATAACACCCACATCATAGGATTCTTTTAGTTGAGATACCGGAATAACCGGCTCCTCCCAGAGTGAATAAGCCCGTGTGGCAAGCCATTCATTGCTGAATAACAGGAAAAGGAAAATGGCAGAAATCAGACATATTTTCCTGATTTTCAGGTTCCGAGCAAAAAGAGAAAGTAGCAATAAACACAGCACCCATACAACAGGAAGCAAAAGGTGCATCAATGTTTTTGAAAGCAGAAAGAACATAGGGTTTGTTCTGCAAATAAGATGAATTTCCCGTCAAGCACCCTTTGAAAATCAGCCTTGACGGAAATTTCCGTCGAAAATTCCAAACCGGCGTGCAAAGCTGTGAATACAGGCTGCCCAAAAAGCACCGATGGCAAAACCACAGAGGATATCACCTGCAAAGTGCATACCCAGATAAACCCGGCTCCAGCCATTCATAAGTGACCAGAAAAGAAGGGCCATTCCAAGCCGGAAATTACGTATGCCGCGAGGGAGCAGTAGAAAAAACACCGCCAATGCCATGGAATTGGCCGCATGGGAGGAGGCGAAGCCGTACATGCTTCCGCAGCCGTCCGGTAAGCGCAGAAGCGGAAGCAATTCCGGATTATGACAAGGCCGCAGCCGCTGAAACAAAGGCTTGAAAAGGGCACTGGCAGTCTGATCCGAAAGCAGAATAAGCAGAACAAGGCCACCAAGCACAAAAGCAAGTTCTTTACCCCGGAAAGTCCGGATTAGGTAGTAAAGCAATAAAGCGTACATGGGTAGCCAGGTCCATTTCCAGGACCAGCAGATCATGAGCGTATCCAGCCAGGGACTGAGCCATTGATTGAGAAAAATACTTACTGCGCTGTCGGTCTGACTGAACCATTCCTGCATGGTACAAAAATGAATGAAATCCCGATTACCTGTTAAGAATTCTAAACGCGAAAAAATTTTGCAGCAAAAGGTAATTTTGGAATTCCGCCGTTTGTAAAAATCATTTGCCGGTGACAAACATCTCTGTCCGGTTGTCCCGGATGATTGTCAAAATGTCACCGGCAAATCCCTTTTCCTGCCGATGAAGGGGAATGGCATTTTGTTTGCCAATGCGGAATAATGAAAGAGAATTTCTGTTAATACGAACTAAATTCAGGTAAAATGAACAAGTACATTTCAATTTTTTCAGCCGGTCTGGCAGGCAGCCTTATTACGCTGGGTGCTTACAAA
>Ga0068872_10004330_pt1 | contig 10796 bp, 5 predicted proteins | sample NOAtaG_7_FD_66441 | JGI IMG/M metagenome (GOLD analysis project Ga0068872, IMG submission 66441) | Freshwater lake microbial communities from Lake Erie, under a cyanobacterial bloom - NOAA_Erie_Diel1S_2200h metaG | ecosystem: Environmental > Aquatic > Freshwater > Lake | place: USA: Ohio, Lake...
AGTGGTATTCGCATTGAACGCCATGTGCTGACTCCACGCGTGGTCGTTGGCGATAGTATCCGTGAGCGTATCACCATCACGAATGTGTGGCCTATCCCGCGCACGATGGTCGAGGTCATTGATGACTCAGCGCTGCCCGAACGTATGGCAGGCGTTGTGCTTGATCTTGGTGCGCGACAAGAGCGCCAACGCGTGTGGCGTAGCCGTGCCGTCATTCGTGGCGTGTATACACTGGGCCCGACGATTGTGGTTGGGAGTGATCCATTCGGCTTGTTCCGCATCGAGCGTCGTTTTGTGGCCCACGATCGCGTGCTGGTGCATCCACGCCCGCGGCAGGTGCGTTTAGCCGCAATTGGCCGTTCGCTCATGACCGGGCAGCGCACCAGCGGGCGTCGTACCAGCGATGACGCACCGCTTGTCGTCTCCGTGCGGGAATATCGCCCGGGCGATAGCTTTCAACGGGTGCACTGGCGCTCTACTGCCAAACGCGGGCAACTGATGATCAAAGAAGGCGTCAATGAGCCTGGTGTGTCAGCTTGGGTTATCGTTGATGCCAATGTTGCTGTACAAGAGTGGCGTGGGTTGAGTTTTATGCCGGGGAGTATGCCAATCCCCGATTCAACCGAGGAGTACGCAGTATCAGCGGCTGCTTCGGTGACACAACAGTGGATTGGTCAAGGACATTCGGTTGGGCTCGTCGCCCACGGGCTGGCAGTACTTAATATCTCGCCACAACGTGGGCTAGCGCAACGCCTTGCGCTTTTTGATGGATTGGCGGCGTTGCGGTGTGGAGGCAATACGCCGCTGAGCGATGTGTTCGGCTTGCATCGATTTTCGGCGGGACATACCGTGTGTGTGATTACGAGTGATACCGATCCGGCTTGGGTTAACGCGGTAGCCATGCTCAAAATTCAAGGTGTTGATGTGTTTGTAGTACTCATCGAGCCACTGCAGTTTGGTGGGCGTCGAGATATGCAGGCAGTGCGTAATGCGTTGACACACGCCAATATCGATTATAATAGGGCGTCGTTCGTTCAATGAGGAACACGTCATGTATATTTCTTTTGCCACAAAAATAGACCTCGCTAGCTGCGAACAGAATTGTCAATTTGCTGCAGACCACCAGATTCCAGCGCTAGATATCGTGCTTACGGATGTTGCCCAATTGACACTCGCCCATATCAAATCGATTCGTCACCTGCTGAATGCCTATGGCCTGCGCTGCGCCACAGTGCACATGCTGGGTGTCAACCACCTGACAGTTGATATGGTCCAGCGCCAACAGCATCAAATATATCGTGCCTTGGCGTGTGAATACACTGCGGTGCTTGGTGCGTCAGCGTTTGTGACAACGAGTGGCAAACGCTCACACGTGCTCGATGAGAACGCCTACATGTTTGCCCAAGAGCTCCGCCCCACGATTACCACGCTTCATGCGAGCGGTATTCTTTTTGCGGTACAACCTGATAGTGCTGGATTTGTTGACAGTACTACGGCGTATGAGCGTATTTGGTCGCTTATTGGCAACGTCTATGGGGTTTTTGATCCGGTGGCGCTGCATCGTAGTGGTGATGATATGCTGGCATTTGTACGCCATCACGCCGGCCGTATCGCCCATGTGCGGGCAAGCGACACGGTGTGGCAACACGGTCAGTGTATCGCGTCACCGCCGGTCGGTATGGGGGATTTGCGCTGGGGCACACTCGTGGGATTGCTATACGAGGGTGGCTATGATGGTGCGTTGTCGATTACGCCAGCTGGGAGCTTTTGGGGGCGAGCGAATCAACGGCAGCGGATGATTTTGCTGTCACAACATCATCTTCAACAATACCTGTTTGACGATGACCACGAGACTATTTTGGCCACCAAGTCAGCGTCGTTCTATGGTAGGATGATGTAGGCGAAGTGCCACTCACACGAGGAGGTCGTGATGGCAGATGGTGTGCGAATTGGTATTATTGGTTGTGGTGGCATGGCGCGTCACCATGGGCGTATGTTTGATGCACTGCCAGGTGCACGTGTCGTTGCGCTGGCTGAGCCGTCGCAATCAAATCTTGATCGTTTTATTTTGGAGACTGTCTCCGACAAAACACAACTTCCCAACACGTACGCCGACTACCGCGAAATGCTCAAAAAAGAGCAACTCGATGGCGTGGTGATTGTAACACCTCATAACCAACACTTCACCCAAGCCGTTGAGGCGATGCAAGCTGGTGCGCATGTACTTGTCGAAAAGCCGATGGTCATCGATACCGAAGATGCATTGGCCTTGATTGAAAAAGCCGAACAACTCAACAAAGTGGTCTCCGTGGCATTTCCCGGGCCATTTACTTGCGAGTTTCAGTATATCCGTGAAAGCGTGGCCCATGGTGACTTAGGTCAGCTTTCGCTGGTCACCGGTGTCTGCGCCCAACCATGGATCCAGCACCAAAAAGGCACCTGGCGCGCCGATCCGGTGCAGTCTGGCGGTGGCAATTTGTACGACAGCGGCGCGCACATGTTCAATGCCATGTTGTATTTGACTGGACAGGCCGTGACCGAGGTGCAGGCGTTTGTGAATAACAAGGGCGAGGCAGTAGATGTGGCTGGCACGGTGATTATGCGCTTTGCGAATGGTACGCTCGGGTCAGCTGCAGTCAGTGGTGACTCGACCATCTTTGAGCAGGGGATTTATATCCAAGGCACTGGTGGCAGTGTCAAGACCAGTATTTATGGGGGCACGATGGAGCATTGGCACAACGGCAAAATGGTCAAGTACCCCAATGTGCCAGTGACTGACTCGCTCCAAGCCAACTTCCGTGATTGTATTTTGGGGATTGCCCAGACACCAAGTCCAGCGCTGTTGGGCTTGCGTCAAGCGCGCCTCATGGATGCAATATATGCCTCGGCTGCAAGTGGTAAGCCTGTTGCAGTTGTCGCAGATTAGTGTGAGCCTAGTGGTGTGGCGCTCCGTCTAGGATGTGGTAGCCATGTGAATGATTCACAGAAAGGTCTGTCATGAAAGTCGGTATTTTGTCGGTCCCAGTGCGCGACATGCCCATCGAAGAGATGATTGCATGGGCAGCATCAATTGGTGTGCAACAAATTGAGTTGAACGTTGAGCCAGGTGGTAACTTCGATGCAACCAAGGTTACCGATGCAGACGTCGCTAACCTCAAAGCGTTGTTGGCCAAGCACAATATCAGCTTGTCAGCCGTGGTCTGCTATTGGTTTAGCATGATGACCGGCGTCAGCGACGAGCATCGCGCCAAGTCCAAAGAAGTATTCGCTGCCGCTATCAAGTTGGCCGCCAAGCTCGACTGCAAGATGGTCGGTGCCTTGGCCGGATTCCCAACTCCGGGCAAAGACCGCAATAAAACCATCCGTGAGGACTTGCCGGAGCATATGCGTCCAATGGCCGATTTGGCCAAGCAACACGGCGTCAAGATCATGTTCGAGAATTGGTATGCCACCAATCTGCAGAACCTCGAGAACTTCGCCACCTTGTTCGAAGTTTTCCCCGATGCCCACATGGGTCTCAACTACGACCCATCACACCTCGATTGGCAAGAGATCGACTACATCGACGGTGTGCGTGAGTTCAAGGATCGTATCTTCCACGTGCATGCTAAGGACGTCTGGGTCAACCCAACCATCCGCGCTCGCATTGGTAGCAATGCCTCGGGCTGGTGGCGCTACGTGTTGCCAGGCTACGGCCGCATTCGCTGGGGTGAGTTCATCACCACCTTGCGCCGCGTCGGCTACGACGGCGTTATCTCTGTCGAGCATGAGGACGATGCCTTTGGTGCCCAAGAGGGCTTTGTCAAGTCAGTGCGCTACTTGCGCTCACTGACCGACTAAATTCCCTACATAACTACCAATGAACGGCGGGACGGGTGATAATCACTCGCCCCGCTGTTGTGCGTATGGCGGTATAATTTAGCCATGCATATACCAGATCCGACCGTCGAACAACTTGCCGTTATCGCCCACCCGCTCCGCCAGCATGCCCGCGTCTTGGCAGTGGCTGGCTCCGGCAAAACTACCACCATCGTGTTGCGCGTCGCCTACCTCATCAAAGAGCTGGGCGTTGATCCACGCGGCATTCGCGTCTTTGCCTATAATGCCCTCGCCCGTAACGAACTCAAAGAGCGGATTAGCCTGCTGTTGCCCGACAAAGCCGACCAACCGCGCGTCGACACGTTCCATTCATTTGCCTTTCGCTGGATAAAGCAAGCCATCAGTGAGCAAGTGATCCCCGAACCGCTTGAATGGTGGCTCGACGACGAAAGCGATAAATCGCGCCTGTTGATGCACCGTTCGATTCAATCACTCGTGCAAGAAGGCATCATCGAGGATGGTGCGGTCGATGTCGATGCGGTATCGGCTGCCATCACCCTGTGGAAGGCTGCCCTCATTCCAGCAGGCAGCGAACGCGCCGCTCATGCGAGTAGCAGCGACATCCCACTCGTCTATGCCCGCTACGAGGAGATGCGGCAGTCGTTGCAGGCCGTCGGGTTTGATGATTTTGTCGGCATGATGCTCGATTTGGCCGACAATCATCCGCAATTCTGGCGCAAAGTCGTTGGTGGCTTGCGCGTCTTGATTGTCGATGAGTACCAAGATGTGAATTTTGGCCAGCAGTTACTCGTGCAAAAAATCGCCGCCACGAATGTCGATGTGATGGTAGTCGGTGACGACGATCAGACCATTTATGAGTGGCGTGGTGCCCGCCCCGATTATCTCATTCAGCGCTTCGGCCAAGGATTAACACAGCGTAATATGGTCGATTACCCGTTGACCGTCAGCTTTCGCTTTGGCCCGCTGCTGGCCCAAGTCGCCCACAACGTGATTGTGCGCAATAGCGTGCGCTTTGCCAAAGACTTGGTCTCAGCGAGTTTGCAACGGGCTACGGCTGTGCAAATCATTGAGGATCGCACTAGCCAAGCTGGCATCATCGACCAAGAGGTCAGTGAGCAGTTGCAGACCTGGCTGAGCGATCATCCGGCCTCGTCGGTAGTGGTACTCGGGCGCACATTAGGGCAACTTCAGGCGTTTGAGATGGCCTGTTTGCTCAACGAGATTCCCTATCGCGTGTTGGGTCGCGGTCCGTTTTATCAACGTCGCGAGCATATGATTTTGGCCGATTATATGCATCTGGTGAACCACATTGATGCGCCGCTCGATGAAGCACTCGGGCAGGTGTTTATCCGGATTGCCAATACGCCGATGCGTGGTTTGCAACGCGATTTCCTAAAGCAACAATTGCGCCAAGCGGTGCACCAGGAGCAGACGCTCCGGCAGGTGCTGGTTGAGTTGAGCACCAGCGAATCGTCGTCAGCCCAGGTACGTGCCCGCCTTGACGACATGCTCGCCATGTTCGAGCAGTTGACACGCATGCTTCGTGACGAGGCAAGTGCCTACGAAGTGTTGACCTGGTTGACGCAACAGTTACGTCTTGACGAGCATTTTGTGCGGGCCTACGGCCGCGGCGAGGCGGCCGCCGAGCGTTCAATTGCTGTGAGGCATTTGATTGCCGTCGTCGAGTATTTGTCAGTGCCGGCAGCACAGTTTGTCACGTGGCTCCGCGAGTTCGATCATACCGCCGGCAAAGAAGAGCCTGAGCAAGTGTTGTTGACCACCGTCTACCGCGCCAAGGGCCTTGAGTACGACCATGTGCTTATTCCAGCAGCGCTTGAGGGCTACATGCCGGCCTACGGCAATTCGCCCGAGGTGTATGACCGCAGCGACCCCACCGCCGTGCCGGCCGGGTCAGATGCCATCGAGGAGGAGCGCCGGCTTTTTTATGTGGCGATTACGCGTGCCAAAGAGTTGCTGACGATTGGCGTGCCATTACCGAAGCCTGGCCTGGGTCGCGATGCTTTACCTACCGCCACGCCATCGCGCTTTGTCAAAGAGATGAAACTCGAGCCGACCGAGCAGATTCTGCAGAGTGCCACCGACGACGCTGATGCGCTGACCGAATCGTTACTAGAACACGGAGCTAGCAAGGGACTGCTGACGCACCTCGCACGCTATGTAGCCGATGATCCGCAACTCCTCAAGGTGTTGCAGTCATTCAAGGGTGAAATTTGGCCGATGCGCCCGTTGAAGTTAAAAAAATAAATCGTCAATGCCCCCCTGTAGAGCCGTAGCATGCTACGGCTCTACAGGGGGTAATGATTTACCAACCAAACGGTTCGAAGGCGGGGATTTCTTGTGGCGGCACGAGCGTGCGCCCTTCGGCGCATATCGCCCGGGCAGGGCAGTGGCGACAGTAGTGGTGCTCTGGACGAGCTGGGTAATCCCCCTCAACCAAATGGGTGGCTGCCGTTGCCACACGTTGTTGCGTTTGACGCATCAACAGTTCATCATTGGGGATTGGAATCATGGTGCCTGTACGTGCATGATAGACCGCAATTGCTGGGATAGATGCGTGTTGTTGTTGGCGCATCCATGCTTGGGCATAGAGGCGTAACTGGTCGCCGTGTCGCTCAACGATGCCGTCCATGCTCTCGTCCGTTTTGTAGTCGACAATCATGCCGTTCCATTGCCGATCAATCACGCCCGTCATTTCGACGAGCGCCCGTGGTGTCTCGATGCGCCAGCGTATTCGTTGCTCGACCTCGTGCAGTCGCGGTGGGTGTTGGCCGAGCGGTGAGGCAAGGTAGGTCGTCAGCATCGATATCAGTAGATGCATCGTATCTGGATTGACGGGTTTGCCGTAGCGTTGTACCGCCAACTGGCACAGGTGCTGCGCATCGGCATGTGGGTGATGGGCATGTATCTCTGTGGCAAAGTGGAAGAGCGATCCAATCGCCCGGGCTGACTTGCCGACCGCCTGTGGGTCATCCGCGATTGGTAGTTCGATTGGCTCTTGGGCCAGACTTTGCCATGCATCAAGATGCGAAGGCAGTGTGTAATGCCCGGCTGGCGCGTCTGTCCAATGTGGTGTGCTCACTTGTTCCTCAACTTCGAGCAAATCATCAAGCCCGCTCCGACGCTGGAACCGATAGCGTTTGGGGCATTGCATGAGTTCGTGCAATCCGGACGGTGAGAGCGAGATGATTTGCTTGCTGGCGATGCGCTGTATGTGTGGCCGCTGGTTAGCGATTGTCGGTTCATCAGGGAACGGTTCATTGATTACCGTCACATCAACTGGTGTCGTTGTAACACCATGAATGGGTGTGTCGTTGAGGGAATCGTACATCTTGCGGAACAGGCTGTCTCGTTTTTTGCTGTTCTCAGTCGCACTGACCATCAAAAAGCGTTTGGCACGGGTGAGTGCCACATACCATAATGCAACAACTTCGTTGTATTTTTGTCGTTCAAGCTCGAGGGATGCAGTGCGTTGTGTACTGTCTTCGCTGCTCGGATCAACCAAAACGCCGCTTTGGAATGTCATTTGTTCGTCGGATCGCACATCAAATGCATGGGCATCCGGCACAAATACCGCCATAAACTCCAGTCCTTTGGCCGCATGCACGGTCATGATTTGGACCGCATTTGCGTTGGTTTTTAGTTCGGGCGATGCGCTATCAGGCTCATGCCGAATGCGTTCGAGTAACTCACGAATCAATTCGTGACTTGATCCAGTCTGCATGGCACGGCAGTCGTTGATGAGTTTGGTGAGCATGCGCTGGCCGTAGGCACCGTCGCGTTGCCATAAGCCAAATCGTTCGATTGTCGTGGCAAACCATTCAGCTGGGGGGAGTTGCCATTGTAGGTGTTGTGCGTTGATAAGCGTTGTTACAAACTGTTGGATGTGTGGGTGTAATTCGCCGCTCTTCTGGAGCAAACGCCATAGGCTGGTATCGCGTTCTTGTTGGCGAATTGCGCGCAAGCCTATTTCGTCGCAGGTGCGCGTCGCCGAAAGCAGCGCCCGTGTAAGTGATTGTTCGTTGGCCGGGTCGTAACAGGCGATCAACAGGTGAATCGCATCGAGAATCAGCGGTCGATGATAGAATGGATCGCTTTTGCCGCGATCAAACGGAATTCCGGCACGTTCCATGGCGTTGGCGTAGATATCAAGGTGCGTGCGCTGGCGAAGTAACATGGCCATGTCGCCATAGTCAATACCGTGCGTCGTGTGGAGCTCACGCATGCGAGATGCAACGGCGTCAGCCTCGTTGTTACGATCGCCCATCAACCAGAATCGCACGCAGTCATCAGGCGCTGAGGGCGTTCCAGGTGGTGGATGGAGTTGTGCAGTTGCATCGAACTCTACTGGGGTATTGAACCGGTATGTGGCCAGACTGCGATTCGCCACGGCGAGAATTGGTGCCAGTGAACGCCGATTTTCGGTCAAATTTACTGTGACCTGGCTCTGTTCTTTCATGTGCACGATATTTTGCACGTTTGCTTGCCGCCAGACGTAAATGGCCTGTCGTGGGTCGCCAACGACTGTGCGGGCAGCGGGGCCGTGTGGACGTGGAGTGATGCTTTCGAGGAGGTTGGCCTGCGCGCTACTCGTGTCTTGGTACTCATCAACCATGATGTAGCGCACTTGCTCGAAGAGTTCGGGGAAGCGCTCCTTAATCACAGGTACGATTTGAATCAAATCATCGAGATCGAGTTGACCACGGAGACTCAAATCGTGGGCGCGGGCTGCGAAGTTCCACGCCAATAACTGGCCAAACAGTGTATGTTTGTCACTGACTGACTGTGTCTTTTTGATGGCATTGATAAGCTTTTCGGATGTGAGCCCCAGGCCTTTGGCGTCAGCAATCATCTGATTGAGTGTGGCAAATATTTTCTCGTCATTCCAGTCGATTTGGTCGATTAACGTATGCAGATGGGCAATCGCCTCTTGCCAACCATGATCAAGGAAGCGCTCCCAACAGGCTTCGCCAATGGTATCGCGTTCGCGTTCCTCACAAAACGGTTCATCCGGGTTCAGGTTAAGGGCAATGCTCCGTTGCAGGGCAAGGCGTGCGGCAAACGCATGAAACGTCGAAATATGCGCTTCGGCCATGTCAATCCGACTAAACGGCAACTGTTCGTTGATGACGGTGTACATGATGCGCGCCCGCATCTCGGTGGCGGCTTTTTCGGTAAAGGTCAACACCACAATGTTGCGTGGATGGAGCGCTGGGTTGTGTGTAAGCAACTTGACATAGCGTCGTGCTAAGGTTTCGGTTTTGCCAGTGCCAGCCCCAGCGATGATGGCGAGTGTGGCGTCCGGCGCGGCGTTTAGTGCTTGTTGTTGCCCTATATTTGGAATAAATTGCTGCGTCATTATCGTTTCCTTGTTATTGTGCATCATCACAGATATGGGTAAATGGGCAATACATACATTGTCGTGATGGTTTCGCGGGATACGGTGCATGACGCATTTGGTGCATAATCCTGAGCAGATCCTGCTGAATAACGCCGTGCAAGTCATTGATGGATACGTTTAGGCCGATGTGTGAGTTCCCCGATTTGACGAATTCCGTGGCTTTGTCAACAACGTATACACTACGGAGCTGACTATTTTTTTCACCTTGCCCCAAGTAAAATAGCGTGAGCGTGTCAGCTGCAGGCGTGAGTTGCCATCCTGGTTGGTTGAGACCGAGTAAATAAATCGGAATTTGGAAGTTCGAGAGCTCCTTGCCCTCTTTTTTCATAAAGCCATTGAGCAAATCAGAGTATGCTTTGGGCTTGCCACTCTTGTAGTCAATAATCTCGTAGCGTACATATGACCCCATATGCACCATGTCGATGCGGTCGATTCGCCCGACAATGCGCATGCCCTCGATGCGAAAATCAAGTTGGTGTTCGAGCAGGATCGGGCGCCGATTGGGTATTTTGGTGTAGAGCTCTTGCTCGTACTGCCACCAGCGCTGTAACATGCCGTGGATGCGCAACCAGTTGCTCCGCAGACGTAGACCGGTGTCAAAGCGTTGTTGCCAGGCTTGTGTTGCGCGGTAGGTGCCACCGCCAGGGAGTGCAACTTCATGGCCGTGCCAAGCGGCGTGCAACGCGCTGTGGAGCCGCTGCGGCATGACGGCCAATCGAGCGCGGAACGCCTCAAGCGATTCACTGCGCAAGTCGACGTTCTCAGTTGCACCTGTGCCTAAAACGGCACACAACACCTCGTGAGCCAGTGCGCCCATATCGAGACTACGCTCATCGACCTCACTCTCATCATCATGCCCAAGCTGAATCACTTTCTCGTAGTAGTAGCGCCGTGGACAGGCGAGGTATGTGCTGATTTGACTTGCCGAGAACGAGTTATTTGTCAACAGCTGAATCGGTTGGACAACCTCACGCATATGTTGGTGCGACTGTGGCAATGGTAACGTCGGTACACATGCAATCGACGGGTGATGCACTTGCACGTGACCGTCACGATCAAATGTCGCGAGCCCATCGAGGAGCTGCGCCAGGTATGGCGTCGCCAGCTGGGATTGACCGTTTGCCCCATACTGGGCAAAACTGAGCACGACGTGTTGGGCATGACTAGCAATTAGATTCATAAAGCGGCGTTGCTCGCGGTGTTGCCATGCATTTGGCTCTGTCAGTGCCGGCTGTGCAGGCCGATAATCGGGGTGGAATACGGCGCATAGTGCTGATTCTGCAATCAACTGGAAGCCTTGCGTTGCCCGTGGGGCGACATGCTCGCTTAATCCCATCACAATCACACAATCGTGAGCACTGTGTGCACCGGTCGTTGAGATCGTGAGTGGAATCGTGGTGCGATAGAGTTCACGCATGGGCGCTGGTAATGTATCAACGCTGAGCAGTAGTTGATCTCGTTGGTGAACGGTGAGTTGATGCTCCTGCGCTAATTGATCGATCTCGTCGATGCGCTCCAGCCAGGTGCGAGTCTCGCG
>Ga0068872_10004335_pt1 | contig 10791 bp, 4 predicted proteins | sample NOAtaG_7_FD_66441 | JGI IMG/M metagenome (GOLD analysis project Ga0068872, IMG submission 66441) | Freshwater lake microbial communities from Lake Erie, under a cyanobacterial bloom - NOAA_Erie_Diel1S_2200h metaG | ecosystem: Environmental > Aquatic > Freshwater > Lake | place: USA: Ohio, Lake...
CTAAATGACTTCTGCTTAGCAAAAAGATCATCAACATAAGTTTTTGTAGTCGCATGTGATCCACTTATTGGAGCAGACACTTCAACAGTACCAGAAAACTTACCATTTCCAGAAACCTCTAAAGCCTCAGAAGGAGTTTCAGTATTGACACCTACCTTACCATTTTCAACGTATAATGTGGTCGAAGCGCCGCCGCCGTTAACCTCAAAACCGCCAGAAGCAGTTACCGTACCAGTAATGTCAAGATTTCCACTTATAATCCCGCCAACTCTTTTATCGAGATAATTGCCCTCAATATCAACTAAACGAGTATCAAGCAATCCACTTGCAGTAGCGAGTGAACTATTAAGACCGGAAACCTCATTTGTTATTCTAGTATCAAGAACGCCAGAAGCATTTGAGAGATCAGTAGAAAGATTGCCACTAAGATTTCCAAGCGTAGTTATCAAACTGGAAGCAAAATTCTCATCGTCACCAAGCGCGGCAGCCAACTCGTTAAGAGTATCAAGCGCGGCTGGAGCCATATCAATGACGCCACTTATGCGATCATCAATATAGGTATTAAGATTTCCAGAGACCAAATTAATTTTACTATCAAGTGCCCCACTTGCCGTAGCAAGGTCGGTACTAAGAGCAAACAATCCACTTCCCAATCCAGTAGAAAGCTCACCACTTAATTGCAATAATGAATTATTAAGAGCTACGCCAGTAGCATCAAGTTCAGAAAGGTAAGCAAAGCTTCCGCTAGCTCCCGCTTCAATTCTACCAGCGTTGCCGCTGATATTTATATTAGTCAAACGAATTTGTTTAAAAGCATTAATCATAATTTTATTTTTTTTTAAATTTTATTTTTAAGTAGCTATAACCACTTTAAATGAAACTACTTATAATAACTATATACATTATTATTTTGAGATATAGACCTATTACGTCTAAAACTTTTTTTAAAAACCTTAAAGCGACGCTACCACATGTAGTATATAACCATTAGATGACAAATAATCACTGAACTCTATATCAAATCCTAACTTTGTAACATTAGATATCTGATGATTGTATATTAAATCGTCTATGTTGTTTTCTATCGAGCAAGTAATAGACTTTGGTTTCTGAGTCAGGTTCCTTGGAAAAAATATATTTGTTGCGTCAATTCCAGCAGATAAAGCCACTTGAAACTCTAAATCAGCAGAGGAATTCAACTGAACTTGTGATAAAATACTTTGTTCTAAAGCAGCTAAGGCATTAGCGACAGGAATAGAAACCGGCTTATCAATATCAGCGGTATTATTTACATTTCCAAGACCAACAACAGAAGGGTTTACATTTACGTAACCAACCAAACCATTTACAGCCTGGACCGGAGAAACGTTCGACTCTACAACTACAACTTTTGATGAACTAGATAAATCATTTACTTCAATAGTGTACATAATATCTTTTATTACACTTTTTTAAAAAAGGCTTAGAATAGCACTCTGCTACTCAGGATGCGCCTGATACCAACGCTAGAAAACCAGCGTTTAAATCTCCGGAAATGTTAAAAGCTCTTGCACCTTTAGCGTCGTCGGACAGATTAGAAGAAAGAAGTCTATATCCATCGCTTTTTTCTATTATTTTTCCATTTAGTACATTGGTTTGATAAACAGCTCTAGGATCGAAAGCTTTAGCTGAATTTTCTTCGTTTACACCTGTTACCATAAAAAGAAGAGCTTTTTCAGATACGCCGTTTCTAGAAAAGCTTATTTCCACACCTATAGGGTCGGAAGCTGTAGGATTGGATGAGCATAGAGGGTCTGAACCCCAGAAATAATTCTCTGACACGTTGCAGCATGCCGTACCACTAATGCAATAACCGGTTACGATACCCGATTTAGCAATCGGATCGCGATCCTTTAAAAGCATTGGCGAAGTTGTGTTTGTTAAGTTTTTTATTTCATTACATAAAACACAAGAATCTACCAAGTTTCCAGGCACTGGCGCAGCCTGCAAAAGCTGTTCGAGCGTTGCGTTTTCATCTGCGTTAAAAGCATAAGACACAAGATCAACTCTCTTAAGAGTATTACTGACAGCAGACGGTGCGGCGCCGCTTAATAAAAAACCAAGAGTGGTTCCTCCAAACTTTTTATAAAAACGGAAATTATCGAAATTATAATTATACAAAGAGGCAACTCTTCCATTTTCTTTTTCAGTATTTATGTTGTTTCTTAAACTGCCGGCTAAAGACGGAGCGCCAATGTTGACTATTTTATCTACATAAAAAACAGGGTCGCCCTCCAGCTTTATATTCTGTGATTTTTTTCTATAAGAAACAACCATTCCAACCTGTTTTCCTCCTTTATAACAGTTGCCATCTTTTATCTCCGTTCCCACTCCCTCGACAGCATCTGTCTCCTGATACCAATCTAAGCACCAATGACCGCTTTCAGAAGGAGAATTGTATCTACCAATTGCGTCAGCGTACAAATATATATCTTGATCAGAAACTACATCTACAAGATTATCGTCATCGTTCGGATCATAGTCGAATGAAGCACCAGGCAAAGGAAAAGATTTTTTCTTATTCCAGTATAAATTGCACCCGAATCCAAATCCTACCGGAGGAGGAACGTCCTCATCTATAGTAGCAGAAGATAAAAATTGGCAGTTTGAACATAAGGTGCTTGGATCCGATAAAACAAACTTTTCGGGCTCTTTTAACACGTAAGCGGTAATTCCATGATTATCATACAAGCTTGAAACTAAAAAATTACCTTCCGAGTTCATAGACAAATCAGATCCTAAAAAGGCATTATTGTAATCGCTTAATAAATCACTTCCGATTTTAATTCCACTAGGAGGGATCAACGAGTTGCTACCGTTTTTTCTCAAAACAAAACTTTTTAACCTTCCGAAACCCGAAGGCTTAGAGGTATCTAATTTATTTGAATTTGCAGATTTTATTTGTAACGCTTGGTAATTGCATGGGCTAGAAGCTGCAAAAAAATCTCCAAGAGAATTTGCAGAAACGGAAAAAAATGGATCTCTTCCAGTCATTTTTAATAATGACGGATAATCAAATCGTACTCCTGAGACACCTGTCGTTCCGGTTATATCATAAATTGAAACAAATGGACTCGGGTTCTTGTCAAAACTTCCGGATGAGCCAGATGAGGTAGAAAAGTTGGCTTCCGGTCTGATTTTAAAATATATTAGACCAGGCACGCCGGTTTCGCCAGAGTTCATAGGCGTAAGAGTTGAAGCAAAAAAACCAGTTAGAGTTGGCGAACCAGTAACGCTAACTGAATTTATTAGAGATGAGGAAGTCGTACTAAAAGTAACGCGTAAGCCCGGCGGTAAATCGACAGCACTAATACCAGTAACAACACAATCCTTTTGAGCTAATGGAATGTTTTGAGAAACCTCTGACCCTTTATCAAACATATAAAGCGAACTTGAATAGAATAGCCTACTTAGCGGTACGGGATCGATTTCAATCAAGGCGTTGAGAGTTCCTACTACTTCTGTTATCACAGACGAAGGCGGTGTCGGCTGGTCGCTCCACCATTTCATACAACTCCGAACTTGACTTGCGGTACCTCCGCATCCAAACTCCCTGATTGGTTCTTGCTCTAAGTATTGTTGTATTAAATTAAACGTGCAAGTCCAATTTCCTACTTCAGTAGGCTTTCCTTCTAAAATAGTCCCCGCTTGTTTTGATGAAAAAGGCTTATTTAAAATATTTCTAGGAGAAGAGAACATTCCTCCTCCATAAAAATTCCCCTGCGCGCTTGAATTCTCAGTTAATGTTATACCAGGAGGGAGACTGCCTGACGTTAGCTCCCAGTACCATTCTGATAGATAAGAATATTTATTTCTAAGATAAGGGGGTGAGTTGTCGCGTGGGCCTGGATATGGTTTTTTTTTATAATAATCATCCATGTATGTCTGGCACCCAGGGTTAGTATTGCCAGGTTTAACAGGGTAAGGAAGAATATAGGGATTGCCTCGCCGCCTGTCATGAATAAGAATTCCAATAAACGGCTGGTTCAAGATGCCTTGATAAGTTTTATATGTGCACGTGCTCATTTTTTATATATTTTTATTTCCGCCAATTATTATTCTTTTTCCATTTTCGCTAATACAAACAGAAGAGTTAGATATTAAATTGCTATCATCGTTTGTAACAAATCCATCATTATTCCATTTCATCCCCCTTTTATCGAAACTTAAAAGGTTTACTTTTTTACTTCTACTTGGGTCGTTCTTTAAAGAAACATCTCCTAGCATAGCTACTTTATCGCCTGAATTATTTGCCGACATCCATTTGCCGTTATTCATTCTACGATTATCCGGGGGCTGAGGAGCTACATCAAATACAATACTTTGAGAATATTCGGAAAATAAAAAAGCAGGAATAACGGCTGATCCGATGCCAGTAAGAGATCCATTTTCTCCTAAAATAATTCCGACAGCGCCTGCGCCGACAATTTTTAAAAAACGAATAGGCATAGTCAAATCTTTTGGATATAAACTTGGGTTGCCGGTAACAACTAATTTATTTTGCTCTGTCGCCACAAATAAAGTTTTGTCAACCGCCGCCACAGAGGCGGCGAAAACTTGGTCGAAAACTTCCGAATTCCCACGGTAACTTGTATTATAACAGCAATCATCATAACACTGATATCTAGGAGTAGGAAGAATAAACGAATCGACTTTTCCGTTCTTTCGAAGACCAATCCAGCTTTCCGACCCGACCACGATGCTAGAAAAATATGAGCTTTCATCGGTTTTAAGAATAAAAGGCTTCTGATCGGAAAGATTAGGATCAATACACAAGCCACCTTTCAATGGAAATGCTTCTACTCCTTGATCATTTAAAGCTATTATATAATCTTTAGCTACAGACATACTCTTTCTTTCTCCAACGGTCGGAGCGCTAATAATAGAAGACTGCCTACTGTTTCCAAAGCTCCAAACAGCAATTCTTCCGTCGTCTTTTAAAGAAGCAAACGTACTGCCGTATGCCGAAATACCAATGACGCCTGAACGAGCATCTGCCGGGATTTCTAAAAGCCCAGAATAACCCCAAGAAATAACCGTTCCATCTTTTCTAAGAGCAATAATACCCTTTCCTCCAGCTGCTACAGAAACAACGCTTTCTGCTTCTGTTGGGGTAGCAACATATTCACCCGTGTAAACATTCCATGTAACAACTGTATTGTCGTATAATACTATAGCAGATAATCCAGATGTGGACACAGCTACGTCTAAAGCTCTATACGACGAAAGAACTGGACATACAAACGTTCCCTCTGCCTCAGGGGTACCTTTTATTTTTTGATTTGCAAAATCAATAATTAAACCAGTAGGCAAATCTAGAAGAAAAGGTGAAGAAGGATCGGAAGAGCTTGGAAAAGAAATTGAATGTTCAAAATATTCTCCAACGGTCGCGTTGAGTTGTAAAGGTCCTGGTAATCCCCACATAACAGGAGCAGACTCAACAGTTAAAGTAATTGTAAAAGTACTTATATCGCCAGTATATGAGGTAGCTTTTACTTCTAATTCTACAGTATCTTTCAGGGTAGAAAGTACCCCTACAATAATTCCTTCTTTTCTTTTTATAGAAAGACCAGACGAAAGAAGGTCATCATCTGTACAAGACCAATCTTTAACAGCAACGTTGCTGCCTAGATTTGTTACGAATTTTTTTAAATCTATAATTACAGGTCTTCTATTCTTAACAACGACACTGCCCGACTCAACAATTGGATCTCCGTAAGTTATCTTAAACTCAACAATGGCGGTGCTGGATCCTGATGTTCCCTCGGCTTTAAGCCTGATCGTTGTTGTCCCCAGATTAATTTTGGTATTTCCGGTAAAATTACCAATTCCAGTCTCTGTATCATATGAAAAGGAAAATCCCGGAGGAAGCACGGTTGCCGGTTTTACACTAAGCGTATCTTCAGGATTAAGAATTGTAATTGTTGCAGATATAGGGTCGCCCCAGCCGATTGTAAAGTTATATTTATTTACTGGCTCCTGCGCGTTAAAAAGAGGTTTTGCAGTAATAACGTTTAAAGTTAACTGGTGCTGTCTGCTCCATGCTACTTGTCCATTTCTATATCCTCTTCCCATTAACGTAAAAGAGACAGAGCTTCCAACTAAGGAAGTAGGAGGAGTTCCTGTAATCCTATTCCTATAACTATCATAAGTCATCCAGTCTGGTGCACCAACAAGCGACCAAGCAGGACTATCTACAAGGGCAAGATCATTATAAATATCCAGCTCATCAGCTCTTCTTGTCAAAGTAAATGTAAATTTTTCAGCTGCATGTACAACAATATTATTGTCGGGTCTTTCAACAAAAGGTTTTCCCGTATCAATGTCCGCAAAACCCTTATGTATTTTAACCAAAATTGGTTTTTTAACTATCCACTTCGGATCAGTACCACAAAAATAATAGTTTGGGAAGTCGCCCTGTGCCTCTGATATTAAATAAGAAGCACCGTTTAACATGCCTAACTCTCTTACCTTAAAAGGTAAAAGAACCGCTCCATTTTCATTAAGCAAAGGTAAACTTAGATCGCTTCCGCTAGTAAGGGCTCTCGTAAAATCGAATCTTTGTTTTATCGCTAACATAGAATTTGCAAAGCAACTGTGATACGGCAGATCCGGATCGGTGTGGTCCCTAAAATTGCCGCGCCCAGCCACAGCCCCCGGTCCGTACATGGATTCCAACCTGTAAGGAAGATCAGGATCAAGCCAAACTATACTATAGCCATTATCTAAATTTATTACGCCGCTGTCGTTAATATCCAAAACTTTAATATTTTGTTTCTCTAAAGCAGCTGCCCAGTTTTGCAAAACAGGATTTAAAGTTACGATTTTGCCGTCTGTTGTTAAGGCAACAAGGCCTCGCATATTGGCTACTTTCGTATAAGAGCGCAAGAAGTTCGGACCAGTGGCTGCGTATAAAGAAAAATTAGACCAGTTAGTATAAAGCGACAGCAGCGCCATATCGCCCCAGGCTCTAAGTCCTCCATTGACGGTAGCGGAAATAGCATAGTCTTGAGTAAGGTAAACACTCCTGACAGAGGGAAGATTACTCGGTATACCCCTTATTACACCAGATTTGTCCCAAAGATACTGTGCCGAGCTGCTAGATCTTTCTGAAAAGTTCCTCCACTCAACTCTATTTTGCGGGCACCTACAGGGACAGCCGTCCTGGGAGCAGTTGCATCCCCACGGCCAGCCACAAGGATTGCCTGCCGTCCATATGCCACAATTAGGCGGTCTTGGGTCAAGGCAAACAGGAATTTCCGCCGCTCCACCTGTATGAACGGTGCTAGAATAAGAGTAACCGCCCCAAGGAACTATCGTTCCATCGGTTTTTATAGCTAAAATTGTCCATCCAGCGGCTTCTATTTTTTTTACTCCCGATCTAGCGTTGCTTGGAATGTTTTTAACTGCATTTATAACGGGACTAGAACCTTTAAATCCAATAGATTTAACCTCTCCTGACTTTTTAAGGCATATAACTCCTGGAGATCCAGAATATACAATAGTGTTCTCCTCAACGTCAGAACTGAACAACCACGTAAAATACGCCCTCACCCAACTCTTAAAACCATAATCGCCCTGAAAGACTATAAAATCTTCAACGTCGTTTTCTTGCAATAATCCTATAATTATTTCTGCATCGTCAGCATCAAGACAGCCTCTCACGATAAAAGGCTGGAGATATTGAAACAAGGCAGCTGAACTACGGTCAGAAAGACTTAAATCAAAATCAAGACACGATCCAATATTTGCTGAAACATTGAATTTTCCATCATCTCTAAGAAAAATTTCTATCTGACCAGAAGCAAGTCCTTCTTGCCGGGATCTATCATCTAATTCTACGGCGACGGTATAGTCACTTAAACCTTTGGTAAATGAAATTTTGCTTATTTTTTTTATCAAAGATCCGTTGGCGTCTGAGCCATTATTCTTTATAGTGTATAAATCCGCATAATAACTTCCAGTAACTCTAGCCTCGCCAGTAAGAATGCCATTCGAAGAATTTATTGATAATCCAAATGGCAAACCAGGACAATAAGAAATTTCAGTAATGCCAAGTCCAGATGCAGGTTGCGTCATGTCCGATGCAAATCCACCCATAGGACACGGAACCACGGCATAATGTGAGGCTCCAGAATTTTGAAGCCCCAAATAATTAAGAGGTTCATTAACTACTCCAGTTATAATCGTTGTAGAGCTATCTATTGTAACCATATGTTTTTATTCTTATCTATTAAAGGCTTGTACACTTTTCTTCGCCAGCTTCGATCCACCCCAAAGAAGCTAAGCTAAAAGATCGAACGCAGCTAGTATCTATTTTTATTATTCCTATTGTTAAAAAATCTCCAGCCCCATTTAATGAAACGCTAACTGCCACAAAACCTGACTCCGGCGTTGGTGGATCTATATTAATATTTTGACCTTCTTGATTCCATGTTAAAGAATTGAAGTTATATCTATAAACTTTTACATTAACTGCCCCTTGCTGAGAAATAGATCCAACTGCTAACATCGTACCTGCTGCTGCTAAAGACAAGCTTGGCCCAGATCCCTGGCTGTCAGAATCAACACTTATATCAAGTCCTATTTTTTGAAAAGAGTCCCCTTCCGCGTCGTCATATTTAAATACTCTTGCCAAGCCTTTATTATCAGGAGTTACATACCCAACTGCAAAAGCTCGTGAAGAGAGCGTTTTATCTACTACAATAGATCTATTTCTATTTTGTTCATCGAATATTAAACCGCCGACTGGCTCCCAAGTAAAAGCAGTGTAATCTAAACTAGAAGCCTGGCAATCGGTCTTTACTGTTCCTAAATTTGTTTGTATGATACCACCCAACTCTTGGCATTCAACTAGTCCGGACGGATGATTAGTTTCAATTGACCCAAGGTGAAGGCTAACTTTTCCAAAATTTTCTTTTATATAGCCATGATTTTCCTTAACGAAGCCAGAATTAACCACCATATTTCCAAAAGAATAAAGAGTTGTCGAATTTGATGAACTATTATTTATTATTCCGGAATTAGTATTTACAGTATTTGTATTATTTTCTATTAATCCTCCGAGCTCATTGATCGTCACGAGCCCCGAATTATTTGTAATTTTTTTATAATTTGAACCCACTTTAGCAGAGTTTTCTGAAACCAATCCGTAATTTTTTAAAACATTCCCATTTCCTGAATTAATAATTACAGATCCGTACAATGTATTTTCTTCTACCGTTCCCTGGTTTCTAAATATTAGATTTCGATTTAGTGAAACAACGCCATAGTTAATATCAATAATCCCATGATTCGCTATGATTGTTCCATAATTTTCATAAGAACGACTAGTTTCGGGAATATTATTTAAAAAAGATCCTCTACTAACATAACCAAATTCAGGAATATATCCTAAGTTTTCTAAGCTGGTTTCGGTTTTGTACCAATTGTCTACAGAAGACCAATCTCCCGATCCCTTATACCAATTTAGCTTAGGAGCTGACGGCGAAAGATTCGGACAAGTTCCAATCGTTCCAAAATTCGATATAACTCCTCCTGGATTTAAATTACAATTAATTATTGAGAAATTATTATTAACGACCCCAGTCAAATTATTTTTTATAATTTGTCCAATGTAATTCAAATTCAAATCTAAATGGTTGTTTTTTACTGTCCCAGAATTATCACTTATAACTCCGTTATTGTTTTCTACATTTCCTTTATTAAGAGTAATAGTTCCATAATTTCCAGTAACATCGCCAAAGTTAGACACTAAAGTTCCGCTATTTGCAACAATTTCACCCAAGTTTTTTTCGACTATAGAATTATTAATCTCAATTATTCCTTCTAGTTCATTAACCTTTACCTTTCCATTATTTTCAATTATTTTATTTTTATTGCTTTCTACAGAAGCCTGATTCGAATTGACTGTTATTTCGCCAAAATTATTAACTATATTACCGCTATTCACAAGAATTCTGCCATTATTAACGCAAATACTCCTTTCTTGAGGTGCGCTTTCTAAGGTAGACCCTAACGCAATGCCGTACATAGCGCTCTGAGGAGTTTCACTTACCGGATTTCCACCTATTTCGCTTGTAAAAAAGTTACCAGTATGAAACCAAGAATTATTGTGAACAGATCTAAACCAAATATCTGGGCTACAATTTGTCTTTTCATAAAAAACAAAATTACCACTAGCTGGTATAAAATAATGTTTACCTTGATCAAAAGTCGTAAATCCTTGAAAAATCTCCGGATCTTCTTTTCTCCACGTTAAAATTACGCCATCAGAAATAGTTTTTAAAGAATCAAAAAAAGGTAAACCTTCATGATTACGTATGCTTATATTATCCCCATGATAAGCTGCTATTTGACCGTTGAATACTATTTTTTTTTGTTGATGAGCATAAAAATCAGTAAATACCACATTAGAAGAAGCATTAATTAATAAACCTTCACCCCTGAAGATGCCTTGAAAGCCTTGCAGAAAACTCGGGTCACCTTTATTCCAAGAAAGAATCTTTCCATTTGTTATTTTTCTAACCTTGGAAATCCCAGCCGGCAATTGATCAGCAAGAATATCTAATCCAAGATTTTCAAAAAGAGAAAACCCTGAAGTGACAGTTACATTAAAACTTTTTCCTAAAATAGTCATATCGTTACGTTAATGTTTGTTGCTTTGTTGCTGAGTCTACATAGGTTCCGCCAAAAAATCCATTATAAATAGTCCCTGTAGCGGATGTTATTTTAAATGTTGCGTTCGTCAAA
>Ga0068872_10004343_pt1 | contig 10777 bp, 5 predicted proteins | sample NOAtaG_7_FD_66441 | JGI IMG/M metagenome (GOLD analysis project Ga0068872, IMG submission 66441) | Freshwater lake microbial communities from Lake Erie, under a cyanobacterial bloom - NOAA_Erie_Diel1S_2200h metaG | ecosystem: Environmental > Aquatic > Freshwater > Lake | place: USA: Ohio, Lake...
GGTGGCACCGGGAAGCTCCGGCGTCGGAGTTTGTGGCATCCGATGCGAAGGGGGCGTATTCGTTTGCGGATTACCTGGCGCAGGAGGAGCGCGTCTTTGCGGAACTCGATGCGCTGGTGGGCAAGCGGTGGGCTGGGGAGTCAGTCGGGAAGTTTTGCCGGTATAAGGCGGATTCGGTCTGCAACCCGGCGACACTGTTTGAGCGGAACTGGAACCGGACGTTTGTCTTTGAGGCCAAGGAGCCGGTGGGGGGTGTGCTGCTGGTGCACGGGCTTTCGGACGCGCCTTATTCGCTGCGGGCATTGGGTGAGCGGATGCACGCGGCGGGGTACACGGTGATCGGGCTTCGTGTGCCGGGGCACGGGACGTCGCCGAGGGCGCTGGTGGATGCACGCTGGGAGGACTGGGCCGAGGCGGTCCGTGTGGGGATGGTGGGGCTGCGTGCGAAGGTGCCTGGGGGGAGGCCGCTGATAATGGTGGGGTATTCCAACGGGGGCGCGTTGTGCGTGAACTATGCGACGGGGGTGATCGCCGGGGGCGCGGCGGCCGCGCTGCCGAGGGCGGATGGGCTGGTGCTGATCTCGCCGATGTTGGCGATCACGCCGATGGCGGAGTTCACCCGGCTGTACCCGGCGATCGCGCGGGTATCTGGTGAGGAGAAGATGTCGTGGAGCGGGATCGAGCCTGAGATCGACCCGTTTAAGTATTCGTCGTGGCCGACCAACGCGAGCTTGCAGGCGCACCGGATCACCAGGCACGTCGATGCAGACCTGGCCCGGCTTTCGACACAGGGGAAGATGGGCGAGTATCCCCCGGTGCTGGTGGTGCAGTCGGTGGCCGACGCGACGGTGCTGACGCACGGCGTGATCGATGCGCTGCTGGACCGGCTGCCCGCGGGGCGGGGTGAGATGATCCTCTTTGACATCAACCGGTTTTCGTGGCTCGATGGGTTGACGGGCAGCGAGTTTGAGAGGGAGATCTTGCCGAGGCTCAAGAGGCCGGGGCTGGCGTTTAAGGTGGTGCTGGCGACGAACCGTGAGGTGGACTCGCGGGAGGTTGTCGCGCGGCAGTATGAGGGTGGGAAGCCTGTCGATACGCTCATCAACGCCGAGTGGCCGGCGGGGACGTTTTCGCTTTCGCACGTTGCGATACCGATACCGGTTACGGATCGGGTCTATGGGTTGGGGGAGGTTGGGCTGCCGCCGTTGTTGCCTCTCGGGACGTTGTCGCTTCGTGGTGAGCGTGGTGTGCTGACGATCTCGCCTGGGTTGATGATGCGGATGCGGTACAACCCGTTTTATGAGTGGACGGAGGATCGGATCATGGGGTGGGTGCGGTCATTGAGAGCGGGGGCATAGGGATCCTGCTACGCTTAGGTTATTGTTGTCGGGTGTAGAGTTACCTCAGAAGGGGAAGCCCTGCGAAGACGGCAGGGCAGAACAAAGGGAAGTACACAGATGCAAAGCCGCACAGGTCAATGGTTTGGTCGATGGGGATTGTTTGGTGCGCCCGGTGCGTTGTGGGTGTCGTTGGCCACGGGTGGGGTGTTGCTGTTTGCGGGCGGTTGCCGGCAGGAGTCGCCCCCGGCGGTAGAGGTGGTGCGCCCGGTGCGTACGACGGTGCTCAAGGCGAGCGAGCAGGCGCGTGTGGCCGCGCTGCCGGGGATTGCCAAGGCGACGACGACGGTTGAACTGGCCTTCCAGGTGCCGGGGCTGCTGGTAAGGCTGCCGGTGGAGGAGGGGCAGGAGGTGGCCAAGGGGGACGTGATCGGGGAGCTGCGGGTTGAGGAGTTCAAGTCTCGTCAGACGGCATTGAACGGTCAGCTGGAGCAGTTGCGTGTGCAGCTGCGGACGCTGAAGGCTGGTGTTCGTCCTGAGGAACGGCTGCGACTGGAGAGCGACCTGCGAGCGGCCGAGGCACGGCTGGTGAGTGCCAAGGCGCAGTACGAGCGGTTCTCTGGCCTCTTGGCGAGCAACGCGGTGGCGCGTGCGGACTTTGACCGTGTCGAGGCGGAGTACCGGGTTGCGAGGGAAGACAGGCAGACGGCCCTGCAGCTGCTGGAGATGGGCACCAGTGCGCGCAGCGAGTACATCGAGGCAACGGAGGCCGAGATTCGCGGGCTGGAAGGGCGCGTGCGTGAGGCGACGTTGCAGGTGGAGGACACGACGCTGCGTGCGCCCTTTGCCGGGGTGGTGGCGCGGAGGTTTGTTGATGCGAACCAGAGCGTAACGGTGCGGCAGCCGATCGTGCAGCTGCAGACGGCCGGGGAGTTGAGCGTGGACGTGGACGTGCCCGAGCGGCTTATGGCAAAGGACCTGCGCACGGCGGACCTGAGCGCGACGACGGCGGAGTTTGTGGCGATACCCGGCCGGCAGTTCCCGGTGCGGATCGGTGAGATCGCGCAGGTCGCCGACCCGGTTACGCAGACGTTCCGGGTGCGGTTTGTGCTGACAACGCCACCGGGCGTGAACCTGTTGCCGGGGATGTCTTCGATCGTGCGGCTGCGGTATGGGCAGGCGGGCGGTGCGGGCGGCGCGCTGCTGGTGCCGTTGGCGTCGGTGTATACCGAGGGGAGCGGGACGAAGGTGGTGTGGGTGATCGGTGCGGACTTGGTGGCCCGGCGGACGCTGGTGAAGGTTGGTGTGATCGTTGGCGAGAGTGTCGAGGTGCTCGAAGGCCTCCGTGAGGGCGACAGGATTGCTACCGCGGGTGTCTCGCAGTTGCGCGACGGCCAGAAGGTGCGAGACCTGGGTGATGCGCTGGGGGGAACAGGCCAATGAACCTCGGCGTAAGCTCGGTCAAAAGCAAGCGCGTTACGTTCTTTTTCATGTTCCTGCTAGTGCTGGGCGGTGTGGTGGCGTTCAAGCAGCTCGGCCGGCTGGAAGACCCGGAGTTTACGATCAAAGAGGCGTTGATCATCACGCCTTATGAGGGTGCCAGCGCGCAGGAGGTGGCCAACGAGGTGACGAACGTCATCGAGCGTGCGTGCCAGCAGCTCGGGCAGCTTGACCGTGTGGAGTCTGAGTCGGTGCGTGGGCGGTCGACGGTCAGCGCGATCATCAAGGGGCAGTACAACGCCGACTCGATGCCGCAGGTCTGGGACGAACTTCGGCGGAAGGTTGCCGATGCGCAGTCGCAGCTGCCGCCGGCGGCGCGTGGGCGGTCGGTGGTGGTTGACGACTTCGGGGATGTGTTCGGGATTTTCTTTGCGATCAACGGCGAGGGCTTCAGCGAGCCGGAGTTGCGGCGGTATGCCGAGTTCCTGCGTAGGCAGCTGGTGAACGTGCCGGACGTGAAGAAGGTGGACCTCTTTGCTGCGCAGCAGGAGGTGGTGTTCGTTGAGATTTCGCGCAAGCGGCTGTCGCAGCTGGGGATCAACGAGGAGCAGATATACGCCCAGTTGCAAGCGCAGAATGTCGCGGCCGACGGTGGGCGTGTGCGCGTAGGTGAGCAGTTTTTGACCATCGACCCGCGTGGTGGGTTTGCCTCGGCCGAGGACATGCTGGACATGGCCATCGGTGCGGGGGGGACGGGGGCGCAGCTCTTCCTGCGTGATGTGGCGACGATCCGGCGTGGGCTTGAGGACCCGCCGAGGCGGATCATGACGTTCGACGGCAAGCCAGCCGTGGGGCTGGGGATATCGACAGTCAAGGGCGGGAACGTCGTGAGCATGGGTGAGAAGGTTCGCAAGCGCCTCGCTGAGCTCAAGAGCGAGCAGCCGATCGGGATGGAGATCGGGGAGATCAACTTCCAGCCCGAGGCCGTGACGGAGGCGACGAACCTGTTCGCCTTCAACATCGCAAAGGCCGTGACGATCGTGTTCGTTGTGCTGCTGATCGCGATGGGGCTGCGTGCGGGGTTCATCATCGGGGTGATCCTGGTGGTAACGATCCTGGCGACGGTGCAGGTGATGTACTTCCAGCAGATTTTGATGGAGCGCATCTCGCTGGGGGCGTTCATCATCGCCCTGTGCATGCTGACGGACAACGCGATCGTGGTAACCGAGAGCATCAAGGTGCGGATGGAGGCTGGGGAGGAGAAGATCGAGGTGATCCGCGACAGCGTGGCCCAGAACCAGTGGCCGCTGCTTGGCGCGACGGCTATCGCGGTCATCGCGTTCGCGGCGATCGGGCTTTCAGACGACTCGACGGGTGAGTACGCCCGGTCGCTGTTTTATGTGATCTTTATCTCGCTGGCGATCAGCTGGGTGACGGCCATCACGTTCACGCCGCTGCTGTGCTACCTGCTGTTCAAGCCGTCCAAGGACCCGGCGTACCGGGACCGGGACCCATACGCGGCGTTGCCGTACCGCATCTTCCGCAGGATGCTGATTGTGTCGCTGAAGTTGCGCTGGGCCGTGCTGGTGGTGATCGTGGGGTTGTTCATCGCGGCGGTGTATGGGTTCGGGCACGTGCGGCAGAACTTCTTCCCCCCGGCAACTCGCCCACAGTTCATGGTCGATGCGTTTTTGCCCGCAGGGACGGATATCAACGAGTCGGCCAAGTTCGCCGACAACGTCGGCGGGTTTATCAAGAAGCAGCCCGGGGTCAAGCACGTTACGGGGTTCGTCGGCGGCGGTGGGCTGCGGTTTTTGCTGGTCTATTCGCCCGAGAAACAGAACCCGGCATACGTGCAGTTCCTTGTTAATGTTGATGAGCCCGAGAGCATCGACGCGTTGATGGCCACCATCCAGGGGTACCTGGACAAGGAGCACCCATCGGCCAACGCGATCGCCCAGAAGTTTCTGCTCGGCCCCGGCGGCGGTGGGCGCGTGCAGGTGCGCTTCAGCGGGCCTGACCCGGGCGTGCTGCGCCAACTCTCGGCCAAGGCGCGCGAGATCATGAACAAGGACGGCGGCGCGCTGTGCGTGCGCGATGACTGGCGCGAACTTGAGCCGGTGGTCCGCCCTGACCTGCTGGAACTGCAGGCAAGGCGCAACGGGATCACGCGTGTTGACGTTGCACGCGCGATCGAGACGGGCTTGCAGGGGCGGAACGTGGGGTTCTACCGCGAGCCTGGGCAGGCGGGGCTGGGGACGTTCCCGCAGGAGGCGCGGCTGCTGCCGATCATCGCCCGCCCGCCCGAGGGTGAGCGGACGGGGATCGACGCGATATCGAGCATGCAGATCTGGAGCCCGGTGGCGATGCGGATGATCCCGCTGCGTCAGGTGGCCACGGGCACGAGCGTGCAGTGGGAGGACCCAGTGGTGATGCGGCGGGACAGGTTCCCGACGATCACGGTGCACTGCGACCCGCGGTCGGGTCTGCCGAGCCAGCTGTTCAATCGCCTGAGGCCCGAGATCGAGGCGATCGAGTTGCCGGCGGGGTACACGATGGCCTTCGGGGGCGAGCACGAGGACTCGAAAAACGCGCGTGCGGCGTTGGCCACGGCCCTGCCACTGGCGTTGATGCTGATGGTTGCGATTGTTGTGATGATCTTTGACTCGATCCGCATCACGATGGTGATCTGCCTGGCGGTGCCGCTGGCGATCATCGGTGTTACGGGCGGCTTGCTGCTGATGAACCAGCCGTTTGGGTTCATGGCGTTGCTGGGGGCGATCGCGCTGGCTGGTGAGCAGATCAAGAACTCGATCGTGCTCGTTGACGAGTTTGGAACGCAGAAGAACGACTACGGCAAGTCGCCGTACTGGGCCGTTGTCGACGGTGCCGTCAGTCGGTTGCGGCCGGTCATGCTGGTGGCGATCACGACGGTGCTGGGGATGATCCCGCTGCTGACGGACCCGTTCTTCTCGGCCATGGCCGTAACGATCATGTTCGGGCTGGGGTTTGCGTGCGTGCTGACGATGATCGTTGTGCCGGTGCTGTTTGTGATCCTCTTTAGGATCAAGGCCGAGCCGGAGTCTGCACGGACGCCAACCCCCAAGCCGGGTGCGGCCAAACCGGCGTAGGTTTTGTGAATCATTGAGTGTTTGTTCCAAGGAGTAACCATGCAGACCGATCAACTGAGTCAAGCCATCAACCCGGTCGTTCGTTCGGGCGTCCTTGCGCGCTCGCGCCGGTTCACGGCCGGGGTGTGCGTGCTGATCGCCGCAGGTACTTCGGTGCTGTTCGGGTGCGAGAACGCCGGGCAGGGTGCCGCGTCGGGCGCGGCCGTCGGCGCGCTCTCCGGGCTGGTCATCGGCTCGATGTCGGGCAACGCCGGCACGGGTGCGGCGATCGGTGCCGTCGCCGGGGGCGCGGGTGGCGCGGTGATCGGGGACCAGAACCGGCGCAACGCCCAGAACGCGCAGGCCCAGGCGAACGCCACGGCAGCGCAGCCACAGGTGATTGTCGTCAACGCACCACCACCTGCTCCGGGCCTGTCGCCCGCTGATCGAGACCGTGCCGCGCTCGGGAAGTTTGCCCGCAACTGGGTCGTCAGCGGGTGGGAGACGGTCAACGGCGAGCGGCGGTTTGTCTCGGGCACGGCTGTGGGGAGCGTTGAGAACGCCTTCTACATGCGGCTGGACATGCAGGTGACCGACCAGTTGACCGGGCGGATCAATAGTGGCACCGTGACGCTCGCCTCTGAGCCTGGGCGTGGGATGACGCTGAACAGCCGGTTCAACACTTCGCCCTCGCCGGTGGCTTATGTTGGATCGGTCTCTCCCGACGGGCGGGTCTTTTCGTTCAACGAGGTGGGGAGCCAGTTGGGCCGGCGGATGACGATCAACTTTTTCTCGGACGATGGTTTCACGGCCGATGTCGCCGAACTGCGCGGCGGGAGCACTCTCCCTTCGGCCAACTTCACATTCTCTGCGCTGCGGTAGGGGCCCAGCGATAGCGCCCTTGTCGTCGGGCAGGTCAGATCGGAGCATGATGGTGCGTTTGATTTTAGTTCTCTTGGTTTTGCCGGCATGTCTGCTCCCCTCATGCTCGGCCCGCTGGCGCGCCCCGGCGGTGCCCGAGGGGCTGACCGATCAGGTGTTGCTGCTGAACAACCCGGCCATCCGCACGGCCAGCGACTATGTCAGTGCGCCGTTCATCGAAGAGATCGCCTCGGCCATCAGGACCGAGGTCGCTTACCAGCGCTCGCTGGGGCACAACGGGACGCTCCCGCGGACGAACATGCTGGCGATTTCTGGCGGCGGCAGCTATGGCGCGTATGGTGCGGGGATTCTCTGCGGGTGGACGACCCGCGGCAATCGCCCGGATTTCAGCATCGTTACGGGCATCAGCACCGGGGCGTTGACTGCTCCGTTCGCCTTTGCAGGGCCGCAGTATGACGCCAAACTCCGCAGGGTTTACACCACGGTAACAACCGCCGACCTGATTTTGTTCCGGGGGATTTTCACGGCCCTGACGGACGACTCGGCCTTTGACACAGGCCCACTTCGGCGGATGATGGAGGAGCTCATCGACCAGCAGATGATGCAGGACATTGCGCGCGAGTATGCCAAGGGGCGCATCCTGCTGGTGGGCACGTGCGACCTGGACGCCAGCCGGGGCGTGGTGTGGAACCTGGGGCTGATCGCCAAGATCAGTTGCGAGGGAAACCCCGACGCACTCCGGCTCTTCCACGACGTGCTGATGGCCTCGGCGGCGATACCCGGCGCCTTCCCCCCGATCATGATCGACGTGGTCATCGATGGGAAGAAGTTTCAGGAGATGCACGTCGACGGGGGGACCAAAACGCAGGTTTTCCTTTACCCACCATCGTTCAACCTGCGGGCCGAGTCCGAGGCCCGTGGGGTCGTGCGCGACCGGTCGGCGTTCATCATCCGCAACGCGCGGGAGGTGCCCACGTGGGAGTCGGTCCCCCGCCGAACAACATCCGTGGCCCGGCGGTCGATCGGCGCTTTGATCCACACGCACGGGCTTGGGGACCTATTCCGAATTTATCTCATCGCCCAGCGCGACCAGATTGACTTCAACCTGGCCGCGATCCCAAGCACCTTCACGTACAAGTCCGACGACCACTTCGATCCGGTCTTTATGACCAAACTCTTCGACCTGGGTTATGCCTATGCCAGCGGGCCCGACGGCTACCCGTGGGACAAGTATCCCCCCGGGTGGGTCTCCGGGTCGACCGAGCCGCCCCCCGGGCAGTAAGCACCCGACGGCCCGGGGGGAGCGTGTGCCGCAGTGTTGTTGGTTTTGCTGACACCCGCCCGATAGACTCACCGCATCGAGGGCTGTTTCCTCATTTCGCGATACCCCGACCACACACCCGGAGCCAACCATGACGACAACCGCATCCAATATTGCCGACATTGACAGAAAGTCTTGGCTGCCGATGGTGGTCATCGCGATGGGGCAGGCGTTGATGTCCTTCAACGTCGCGGCGATCCCGATCTCGATGAGCGGGATGGTCGAGAGCTTCCAGACGCCACCGACGACCATCGGCACGGCGATCGTGATGTACTCGCTGGGAGTCTCTGGCTTTGTGATGCTCGGGGCCAAACTGGGCCAGCGGTTTGGGGCCAAAATCTTCTTCCAGGCCGCGACGGCACTCTTCCTGCTGGCGATGATCCTGATGGTCATCAGCCCGCGTGCGGAGATCATGCTCGCGGCGCAGGCGCTGGCCGGTTTTGCCGGCGCGTCGCTGGTGCCGTCGCTGGTGGCGTTGATCGCGAATCACTACTCGGGCAAGCAGCAGGCCGAGGCCGTGGGTTGGCTCGGGTCGGCACGGGCGATCGCCGGTGTGCTGGCATTCATCATCGTCGGGTATGTCGCAACGATCAACTGGCGGCTCGGCTTCGGGCTGCTCATCGCGCTGTCGGTGGGCATCCTGGTCATGAGCACCAAACTCAAGATGTCCAAGCCAAGGCCGGAGGTCAAGATCGACGTTGTCGGCGTGATCCTCTCGGCCGTGGGCATCATCTGTATCGCCTTTGGGTTCAACAACGTCCGCAGTTGGGGGCTGCTGACGGCACGGCCGGCCGCACCATTTGACATCCTGGGCGCATCGCCAGCGCTGCTGCTCATCATCGTCGGCGTCATGATTGTTACGGGCTTCTTCGTATGGACACACCGGCAGACACTCGCCGGGAAGACACCCCTGCTGCCCCTCCAGGTCGTCAGCTCGCCCAAGGAGTGGGCGACGCTCGTCGCACTCTTTATCGTCGTGGCCCTCGAAGGTGCCATCAACTTTACCGTCCCGCTGTATATCCAGATCGTCCAGGGCAAGTCGAGCATCGAGTCGTCCAAAGCGATGATGCCCTTCATGCTCACGGTCTTCTTCACCGCGATCCTGATCGTCAAGCTCTATCCCAAGTTCACACCCCGGACGATCGCCCGCATCGCTTTCATGTTCGTCGCGGCCGGAACGGCTTGGCTGGCGGTGGTCATCCGTAATGAGTGGACCACGCCGACGGTGATCTTGGGACTGTTCATCGTCGGGCTGGGGCAGGGTGCGCTCGTTACGCTGCTCTTTAACGTCCTTGTTACGGCCTCGCCTAAGGAAATGGCCGGGGACGTTGGTTCGCTGCGAGGCGTAACACAGAACCTTGCCGCCGCGATCGGAACCGCGATGGTCGGGGCGTTCGTCGTCGGGCTGCTCAGCTCGGCGATCATCGTCAACGCAAGTTCCAACCCGGTCATAACGGCAGAGCTGCGCGACCAGGTCAACCTGACCAACCTCAACTTTATGCGCGACTCGCAGGTGGTAGACCGGCTTACCGCGAATACAAACGCCACGCCCGAGCAGGTAGCCGCGGCCCTGGAGATCAACGCCGCGGCACGCATCCAGGCCCTGAAGATCGGGTTCCTGGTCATGTCGGGCCTGGCCCTGCTGTCGATCATCCCGTGCAGCTGGCTGCCGGACTACAAGCCGGGGGACATCATGCCCGATGGTGCCAAAAAATCATAAAAAGCACAAGGAGCACGCAATGAGCCTTCCACGACTGCTCTTTCTCTCACTCGGCGGGACGATCACGATGGTCCCGTCGGCCGGGGGCGGGATTGCCCCCAAGCTTGGCGCGGCTGAGTTGGTCGCGTCTGTGCCTGATCTGGCCGAGGTGGCGCAGATCGAGGCGCGGTCGCTCTTTCGCCTGCCCAGCCCTTCGCTGACGTATGTGCACCTTGTCGAGGTTGCCAAGGCGATCGAGGAGGGGTTTGCGCAGGGCTTTGACGGTGCGGTCGTCATCCAGGGGACCGACACGATCGAGGAATCGGCGTTCCTGCTCGACGTGCTCGTCGGGGGGGACAAGCCGGTGGTGATCACCGGAGCGATGCGCGGGGCCGATGCGCCGGGGGCCGATGGGCCGGCGAACCTGCTGGCGGCGGCTCGCGTAGCCGCGTCGCCGTTGTCGCGTGGGTTGGGGACCTTGGCGGTGCTGAACTATGACATTCATGCGGCGCGGTTTGTGCAAAAGTCGCACACGGCGTTGCCCTCGGCGTTTTTGTCGCCGCTGGTCGGGTCGATCGGGACGGTGATTGAGGGGACGCCGCAGTTTTATGTGCGCGTGGCCCGCACGCCGACGCTGTCGACCAAGGGTGGCCCGCCGGTGCCGGTGGCGTTGATGAAGGCAGCGATGGGGGACGATGGGCGTGTGTATGGGGCGTTGCCGGGGCTTGGGTATGCGGGTGTGGTGATCGAGGGGATGGGCGCGGGGCACGTCCCGGCGGATGTTGCGCCGATCTTGGGGGAGCTGGCCGCGAAGGTGCCGGTGGTGCTGGCGAGCCGGTCGATGACCGGGCCGGTCTTTACCAAGACCTACGGGTACCCGGGGGCGGAGATCGACCTGATCAATCGCGGGCTGACACCGGCGGGGTATCTGTCGGGTCTGAAGGCCCGGCTGCTGCTGGGGCTGGTGCTGCGCGAAGGGAAGGACGCC
>Ga0068872_10004344_pt1 | contig 10777 bp, 9 predicted proteins | sample NOAtaG_7_FD_66441 | JGI IMG/M metagenome (GOLD analysis project Ga0068872, IMG submission 66441) | Freshwater lake microbial communities from Lake Erie, under a cyanobacterial bloom - NOAA_Erie_Diel1S_2200h metaG | ecosystem: Environmental > Aquatic > Freshwater > Lake | place: USA: Ohio, Lake...
CCCCCACCGCCCTTCTCCCCCTCTGCCGCTCCCCCCACTGCCCTGTGTCGTCTCGGCGCCACCCGCCGGGGCCACCGCTTCGGCCGCCGCGTTGCCGCACGGTGGGGCAGGCGCTCGGAGCGTCATCCTCTTACAAACGGGTTGGTCCGTCGCTGCACGCCGATGGTGGTGGCGGGTCCGTGCCCAGGGAAGACGCGGACATCGTCGCCCAGGGGGTAGAGGCGGTCGCGGACGCTGGCGATGAGCACGGAGGCATCACTGCCGGGGAAGTCGGTGCGGCCGATGGACCCGGCAAAGAGGGCGTCGCCACAAAGGACGGCGGCGGGCGGGCCGGACGGCGGCGATGGCGAAGGAGCGTCGGCGAGGCGGAGGGACAGGCTGATGCCGCCGGGGGAGTGGCCGGGGGTGTGCAGGACCTCGGCGAAGAGGGTGTGGTCGCCCCCGGGGAGGGTGAGGAGCTGGCCGGGGTCGAGCGGGCCGTCGGCGGGCTGCGCGGTGGCGACGTCCATGCCTCCCAGGCCGGAGAGGTTGGCGATGGGGTCCTGCAGCCATGAAGACTCGGCAGGATGGATCAGGACCGGGAGGCCGGGGAAGGCCCGTCGGACGGCGTCGACGCCGGCGATGTGATCCACATGGGCATGGGTGAGGATCAGACGCTGGGGGACGAGGTGGTGCCGCTGAATGAAGCCGATGAGTTCGTCGGGGTCAAAGGAAGCGTCGACGATCCAGCAGGGATCGCCGGGCTCGGGACGTACCCTGGCCGTGACCACGTAGCAATTGGTGGCAAACGGACCGAGCGTAAAGGACCAGATCCCGGGCGCCGGGCGGCTGCTCATGCGGGGAATTTAGGCCCGGTCGGCGGACCGCCCCGCGATCCGGTTGTGGATGTGGATGGGAGCGGCCCGGGCCGACGGCGGCGGGGTTACTGCACGGGCACCTCGGTGAGGGTGCGGCGCTGGAGGATGCCCAGAGCGGACTGGGCGGCGGTGTTGTCGGGCTGTACGGCGAGCACGCGCTGCAACTGGGTCTGAGCCTCCTCAACCCGTCCCTGGTCCATGAGTACCAGGGCACGGTAGACGACCGGGGTGGCATCATCGCCACAACGGGCGACGGCCTCGTTGAGGGCAGCGAGCGCGCCGGAGAGGTCGCCGGACTTGCGGAGCAGCATGCCCCGGAGCATGTAGCCCTCGTGACGGTCAGGGGCGATGGCGACCAGCCTCGCGGCGGCCTGGCGAAGGGTGGCGGCATCGTCAAGCTTCAGGGCGGCCTTGCCCAGGAGGACCCACATCTGCACGTCGCGTCCGCCCTCGGGCTCAGCAGCCATGTCCTGCAGAACTCGACGGGCCTCGCCAGCGCGGTCGATCTCCATCAGGCAGCGGGCGCGGAGCAGTTGCAGGTCGCGGCGGGCCTGAGGGGCGACCGGGGTAAAGGTGGAACGTTCAGCGCGTTTGCCTTCGGCGGGTGCGGCGGCGGGCTGGCGGGCTCGCTTGGGATCCAGAAGCATCGCAAGGTTGAACTCGGCGTCGGCGTACTTGCCGGCGGCAGCCTGCGCACGAGCGAGGCCCTCGAGGATGGTGTTGTCCTCGGGGGCGAGCAGGCGGGCGTCGGAGTAGGCGGCAACGGCGGCATCGGTGTCGCTCTGCAAGGTGGCGATGGCGGCGAGCGTCTGGGCGACGGCGGCGGAGTGGCTGAACTGGTCGCGTTTGGCGGTTACCAGTTCGCGGGCTTCATCGAGGCGGTTGAGGCTGACGAGCATCTCGGCGGCGGCGACGAGGTACTGCGGGTTGCTGCCGTCAAGCTCCATGGCTTTGCGGTAGCGGGCCAGAGCGGGCTCGGGCTGGCTGAATCGCTCGTGGATGATGCCCAGGAAGTACTGCGCGTCGACGTTCTGCGGGTCGAGCTTCTCGGCTTCCTGAAGGCTGGCCATGGCTCCTTCGAGCTGGCCGCGTTCCAGCAGCACCCGGCCCTTGAGGACATGGGCGGGTGCGAACTTGGGGAGAGCGGCCAGGGCGGCATCGGTCGAACGTTCGGCCTTCTCCAGGTCGCCGGCGGCGAACTGCTGCTCGGCCATCTGGAGTTGCATGCCGGACTTGAGACCGGCCATTCGCTGCTGGGCGAGGTTGGAGCCCTCGGCGGTGTGCTGACCGCGGAGGGAGCAGCCGGCCACCCCCCCGGCGAGGACGACCATCGCAGAGGCGGTGATCAGGACGGAGAGCGGACGAGATCCGGTGGTCATGGCAAGCTCCGGGAGAGAATCAACGGGCGGGTCGGCCGACGGGGTGCGGAAAAGCACAAGGGCCTGGCCCGTGCGGGCAAGGCCCTTGTGTCATCGGTTCAAACCGGAGAAGTTGGGGGGCGGGGTGACGCGGCCGGGGTGTTCACCCACGGCGGAACGCGGCCGCCCCCCGCGGCGGGTCACTCGGGCTTGGCCCCGGCAACCGGGGTACCGGGGTTCACCGGCGTTCCGGCGACGAAGCCGGCGGCCTGGGCCGGGGTGTCGGCAGCGGCCTGCTCGGGCGAACCATCGGTCGCGAAGGACCAGACGGGCTCGGGCTCGGCCTCAGCAGAGGGGACAACCGCGGCGGCAGCGGGCGGAGCGCCGTCCGGGGCGGGGGTCGGGGCGGGCACGGGTGAAGCCGACGCGCCCGACTTGCCGCCGACCTTCTCGCGAGGCAGGTCGACCGAGCCCCAGGGGGTCAGGTGGGGCTGGCTGCCGGAAACACCCTGAGGCAGGGCGTTCAGGCGGCTGCTGACCTCCTTGTCGACAATGTCGTGGAAGAGGCTGCGAGACGGCCAGACTTCACGTTCGCCAGTGAGGCGCTCGCGGAGCCGCAGGGCCTCGGGCTGGTTGGGATTCAACTGCAGCGACCGCTGGAGCTTCCAGAGGGCGGTCTGAGTGTCGCCACCGCGGGCGGCGTGCTCAGCCTCGACGTTCAGCTGCGCGGTCATGCGGTCGCGGGTCCAGGGGAGGAGACCCTGGCGGCTGCCGGAGCGGACGCGGTCGATGGTCTCGTCGCCGGCCTTGCCCTGATCGGCGAGGGCGGCATCGGTCACGATGTTGGGGGTGAGCAGGAAGATGATCTCGGTGCGGTCAATGGCGTTGCTCTGGCCGCGGAAGGGCAGACCGATGATCGGGATGTCGCCGATGAAGGGGACCTGATTGCGGCTGCTGGCGACATCCTCGCGGAACAGGCCGCCGAGGACGACGGTCATGCCGTCGGGCACGATGACGTTGGTGACGAGTTCCTGCGTGACCTCGTTGGGGATGATGATCTGAGCGCCGTTGGCGCCGGGGATGCGGGTGGGGTTGGCCTGGCTGAACTGGGGCTTGAGCTCCATTCGCACCTCGGTGCGGGCGGCGTTGACGAAGGGCCGGAAGTAGAGCTGCACGCCGGTATCGAGGAACTGCACCGTTTGGGTGGTGCTGGTCTCGGTGGCGGTGGTGCTGAGGTAACCGACGCGTTCGCCGACGAGGACACGGCTGGGCTGGCGGTTGAGGGCGAGGATCTTGGGGTTGGCCAGCACGCTGGTATCGGACACCTGATCGAGCATGCGGACGAAGAGTGCGACGTTGTCCTGAACGATGCCGATCTTGAAGCCGCCGGGCTCGTCGGTGCCGCCGACGGGGCTGGAAATGTTCACGCCGTTGCCGACCGGCTGCTTCTGGTCACGGAGGGCGTTGACGATGCCGAAGGGTCCGCCGAGGGCCTGGGTGGCGAAGTCCTGAAAGCGGAGGTCCCCGATGATGGAGAAGTCGACGCCGAGGGCGGTGTCATCGGTGACTCGGGTGGAGAGAACGGTGGCCTCGACGAGCACCTGAGCGGGCTTGGTGTCCAGCTCGATGAGGAGCTTCTCGATGGCAGCGATGTTCTCCTCGTAGTCGATGACGACCATCGTGGATCCGAGGGCGAAATCGTCCTTGCCGGCCGGGGACGAATCACTGATGGAGAAGCTCTCGGTCTTGGCGTTGGTCTTGATCTCGCCGCCCTGGCTGAGCATGGGACGGACGAACTCCTGAGCGTCGGGAGCGGTGAGGTAGTTCAGGCGGATGACCTTGGCGACGCGGGGCTTCATGGCCCGCTCGCGCTCGATGAACTCCTGAACGGTCATGACGTAGATGAAATTACCCTCGCGGATGTAGGCGAAGCCGTTGACCTTGAGGATGGCATCGAGCGCTTCGAAGAACGTGACGCCGAAGAGATCCGCGCTGATACGTCCGCCAACGCTCTTGCTGGCCAGGATGTTCTTGCGGCTCTGAACGGCAAGCAGTTCGAGCACCGTGGTGATGTTCTCATCCTTGACGGAGAGATCAACGGTCATCTGGTCGGAGACCTTGACGGTGCCCTTTTCGCCCAGCTTGGCGCCCTGGCGCTGGCCGCCATCGCCGGCGGGCTGGGGCGGGGGAACAGACATCTTGGGCTGAGCGGCCGGCGCGTCCATGGCGGGCTGGGCGACCGCAGCAGCATTCAGGGCGGCGAAGGCGACAACGGGAAGCGCCCGCCCGGCCACGAAGGCGAGCACACGCACGCGGCCCCGATTGCTGACACTCGACTGGGTGTTGTTCTTCATGGTCGTTCGCTCCGGCGGCAGTTCTTGAAATGGCTGTGAGAAGTCGTGCCCGCGATCGACAGCAGCCCTGCCCGATCGCCATCGCACGTTGGTGTGGTGTCGGCCGTTTACCAATGTGACTTTGGGGAGTTTGGAGAATCCGCTGAAGGTCACCCGATGGAGAAATCCTCACCAGCGGAGCGTGCCATGCGGCGCTGGGTGAGCGCAGAACATGCCGAGCCCTGACGCTGATGCGATGCACCGGCGCCCGGTGGGGGCGAGCGTGGTGATTCGAGGCCGGAAGGATTGGCGGTTGTGGCCCATTTGAATCGGGCACTACTCGGGAATGGATCGATGATCCACGGTGAGAGTGACGGCGTCCAGACACGCCCATCGGGGCTCTGCCGGTCTGCTCGCAGGGTGGCCACAGACTGGGCTCAGGAGTGAGCGTCCTGATGACATTACGGGGCTGTCGATCCGCTCATTTCCTTGATTCAGCGGGGGCATCTGCATCGGCCCGGTCGGCCGGGGGCAAGGAGGGGGCGGGCGTGTCCTCGCCAGGCGCGGACATCGGAGCGGCCTGGGGCAAATGAACCAGAGCGGGTGAGGGATCAGCAACGGCCCGGCGCGGGTGGCCGGTGACCAGCAGCAGGCGGGCGGAGATGAGCAGGGCCATGACGGCGACCGCGGCCCCGAACCAGGTGAACGCGCGTTTGCTGGGGTGCTTCATGGCGGCAGCGCTTTCTGCTCTGTGCGTGCTCTGGGTGCTCGGGGGCTGACGGGCTCAGCGCGAGGGCGTGAGGAAGACGGACAGGGATCGGCGCTCGGCCGGGGCCGGCCCGGCGGAGCGAATCAGGAGCCGCCGCCGGGGATCGGCTCGGTGGTTTCGCCACCGGGGATCGGCTCGGGGTCGGGCAGCGGGACGACGGTGACGGGCGAGCGTTCAACACGGCGAACGTTCACCCGGCCGGTGAAGGGCTCGACGATGACGTCGAAGCTCTGACCGGAGCCGTCGATTCGGATGACGCCGCCGGTGCCGGGCTGATCGCTGCCGGGGGCGGCGACAGGCGTCCCCAGGTCGTCGTAGATGATCCTGGTCTGGTTGTTGAAGTTGGCCGAAGCGAGAATGGCGTTGCCGTATCGGGGATCGCGTAGCGAGACGATGTAGCGACCGCCGGGACCGTCAGGGGAAAAGAGGGTTCCGGCATCGGGATCGATGTTGCCGTTGACCACGCTGACCAGTCGGTAATTCTGGCCGGGGACATCGAACAGAACAGCGCGACGCTCCTGGAAAGCGATGGCATCGGACTGAGCGAAGGTGAGATCGGAGACGACGGTGCGAACCGCGGCCTGAACACGGAGCGCGCCGACGGACCCCATAGCGGGTATGACCATCGCCCCGGCGATGCCGAGGAGAGCGACAACCACCAGCAGTTCGATCAGCGTGAAAGCCCGCGAGGACGTGCCGCCAATGTCTGCAGGTTCGGTCACAAGCCGGTTCATCGATGATTCCTCCACGCCGCGCTGGGCGGAGCGCCGGCCAGAGCGGAGCGCCGGCCGTTCACTGGCCCGGGCGGGCCTCGTCGGACTGGACCGATGGGTTGCTGACGATCACCGGGGGCATCTCCAGCACCTTGACGTTCAGCGGGCGTTCCAGCCGAGCCTCGAGGCGGCTGAGGCGCTGGCTGATCTCGGTAAGCGCCTCGTTGGTGCGACGGGTGAGATCGCCGCTGTTTGGGAAAGGTGTCGGCGGCTCGCCGCCGCTGCGGGTCTGGGCGTAAACGGGCTGAACTTCGGGTCCGGCGCTGATAAGTCCGGCAACACCGATGACGGCGTTGGCCAGAAGCAGGACGCACATGACTTTCATGCCAGCGCTCAATCGCTCGCCAGCCTGATTGATCGTCGAACGATTCATGCCGGACTCCTTGACATACTCACCCCCCACCAGCGGGATACTGATGTTGATCGGACCGATCAGACCGAAGGTTGAGCAGCCGGTCCGACAACCGACAAAGCGAAGGTGTTCGCTCAGCGGGGCAATGGCCGGTCATCCGAGTCGAAGCCGGCAGCCCAGACCCGACCGGTGTCCGGATCGAAGATCCACCCATAGGCACCGGTGAACACGACGTCGGCGGCGGATCCGTGGACGACTCGGCGGGCGTTTTCGCCGCCAACCCAGGCGTTGGCGGGAGCGGCCTGAAGAAACTCGCTGTTACGACCGGTGATGGCGCCCCAGTCGCCATTGCTGCCATCGATCACGAGCGGCAGCGCTCCGGCGTTGCGGGCCATATACATCTCGACGTGGCGGCGGATCTTCTGTAATTCACTGAAGGTGGTGCCCTGGGAGGACTCGGCCGCCGCGCCGCTCACAGAGGGGACGATGACGGCCGCGAGGATGCCGAGGATCACGATAACGATCAGTATCTCAACGAGGGTGAAGGCGGAACAGTGCGCCTTGTGCATTGCGAACTCCGGAACTCCCCTGCCAAACCCATCGCCGCTTCTGCCGGCTATCCATGAACAAAAGCGGGCCGAATCCCGCGAAGGATCCGGCCCGGTCTACCTGAAGGCGGGGCGCGAAGGCCCTCACCGTGGCGTCAACAAGATATTGCGAAGGGTTACGGCGTGATCCAGACGCGGTTGGCCTCATCGAAGCCGTTCGCCCAGATTTCGCCGGTGGCGTCGTTGTAGACCCAGCCGACGTCGCCCGCAGCGACGGCTTCGGTCGGGGCAGCGGTGCCGGCCACAATCGTGGCGGTGCCGGTGCGGGGGTTGACCGGGGCGGCACGCATGAAGTTCGGGCCGATCATCGGATCCCAGCCGAACGGAGCCGTAGTGGCACCTTCGGTCAGGCCCGGGAATGCACCGTTGTTGCGAACCCGGAACAACTCGATCTGGCTACGGATCGTCTGCAGCTGCGTCACGACGTTGCCCGTCTGGGCGTCTTCGCTGGCGCGGGTGAACTGCGGGACGACGATCGCCGCGAGGATCCCGAGGATCACCACAACGATGAGGATTTCGACCAACGTGAATGCCTTGCTGCGACGGAGATTACCCATGAACCTGACTCCTTACACTTAGCGGTTTCCCTCGGCACCCTAGCCGAGCGGCTGACAAATCCTGCCCGGTGCCTCGCGGTTGACTCCGCCGCGGGCCGTCGAAGGGTCATCGGCCCAAGCGGCGGTCAAGTTGAGAATCGCAGAACCTGCGCGGGGGCTTTGCCCCAGCAATGATGGTTCAGGGTCTTCCGCAGGGGTCGGCCGTGGCGGAGATGCGGGACAGCCATCGAGGAGCGGCGAGATTTTCGGACGTGGCTCAGCAAGGCCGATCTTCGGCAACTGACGCGGCGAAGCTGCAGGGCGAACCAGCGGGCCGTTGGGGCCAAACAGGGGAATCACCGCACGGGCGGGCGGTGCGTGGGCGAAGCACAACCGGGCCGGAAGGTCGCTTACGACGCTCCGGCCCGGTTGCGGGTGTACACCAGATTGGTCAGGGCCGAGGGGGTTTGGACACCCCTTTGGCGTTACTTCTTCTCGCCGACGACCAGCGGAATGATGCGATCGGTCTGGAGGTTGAGGGCACCGATGAGGGCGGCAACAGCGGTGGCGTCGGCATCGCCAGCGGGGACATAGGCGAGGAGCTGCTTGACGGTCCGCTCGGGAAGGAGGTTGCCGAACCGCTTGGCGGAATCGGTGGCCTTGGCAAGCAGACCGATCATGTCGTCACCCTTGGCGTTCATAGCGGCGGCGATGAGGGCCTCCTGAACACGGGGCTCGCCGATGCGGGCGAGGACGTCAGCGACAGCCATGCGGGTGCCGCCAGTGTCGGAGGCGAGCGAGCCCAGCAGTGCGGAGGATGCATCGGCGACGCTGAACACCGGGTTGCCGGCGACGGCCAGGTCACGCAGGGCGGCGACGGCGCGGGCCTTGTAGGCAGCGGCGTCGTCGGCGGAGACGACACCCCCGGCGGCCTGATCAACAAGCTGCTTGACAGCCTGAGCGTACTGCTCGGCGGTCAGGCCGTCACCGACCAGGCGGCTGAGGGGGTCGCGACCGACGGTGCCGCCGAGTTCCATGCGGCCCTGGGCCGAGGCCCGGGCGAGCACGGGGGTGGCGGCGAGTTTGCTCTGCCCGCGGACTTCGCTGACGGCGGTGGCGGTGGCGGCGGCGGGGAGGCTGGTGACGATCAGGTCGACTCCGGCGGCGGAGGCGACAGCCTCAGCGACGGCGGCATCGGCGAGCGACGAGCCGGAGGCGAGAACGGTGTAGCCCTGCTCACGCAAGCCGGCGGAAAGGGACTCACGACGCTCGGCGGCGTCGGCGAGAACCACGGCGAACTTGGCACCGGCGTCACGGATGACGCTGCCGAGCAGCGGTACGACCCGCTCGGCGCCGTCGAAGCTCTGCTGGGGCTGGCCGGCGGCCAGGGCGAGGGCGGCCTCGTACTGAACGCGGCGGTTGGGGTAGCGAAGGGCCTCAAGAAGGGGGCGACGGCCGCCCTCGCCGGCGGCGGCCATGGCGGCGGTGCCGGCGGTCTTCTCGATGGAAGCGATCACGCGGCGGACGAGGGCGGTGTCCTGACGGTCCAGGGCACGCTCAAGCACGCGCTGCATAGCGGCCGGGCCGGCGGCGACGGCGTAGTACATGGCATCACGCCGGGGCGGCTGGTACAAGGGGTTGTCGTACCCCTCGGGCGAGTTGATCTCACGGGAGAAGTTGCTGCCCAGCCAGATGGCCAGAGCCTGGGCGTTGGCGGCATCGGCCTTGAGTGCGGTCTCGGCGAGGCGCATGGCCATCATGTCGTGGAAGACGGGCGTGCGGACGGGGGTGGCGGAAAGGCCGCTGGCGGGGTCGAAGGTCCAGGCGAGCTGCATGTCCTCACGCGGGAAGACGGTGAGGGACTCCTCACGCAGGCTGTAGCGGTCGGCGAGGCTGGCGAACTGGGCGGAGACAGGGGCGGCCTGATCGAACGAGCCGGCGATCTTGGTGATGGCGGCTCGGGCGGCGGACTTGACGGCGGGGACGTTGCTGGTCGCGAAAGCCTGGTAGAGGTAGGGCAGCGAGTTGGGGTATGAGATCTCGCCGAGAATGCCGGCGACGACCTCCTGCATGGTGGGGTCCAGCCCGCCCAGCGTGGAGGCCAGGGGCATGACCGTGGAGCGACCCATGTCGACCAGCAGCTGGCGGACTTCGGCGTTGAGGGCGATCTCGCTCCGCTTCTTCAGGGCCTCAAGCAGCTGGGGCACGGCGTACTCGCTGGCAAAGGCGAGACGCTCCCGGGCCAGCAGCCGCTGGCGCTGGGTGCCGGTGAGCATGGAGATGTTGCGGGAGATCTCACCGGCGTCGCGGGCCCGCTCGAGCTTGCCCTGCTCGTAAGCGCGGAGCAGGCGGCTGGCGGTGGCCTCGGTTTCGCCGATGCGCTGAGCGCGGGCGGCGGCCTCTTCGAAGCGGCTGAGTTCCCCGGAGCCTTCAAGGAGCTTGACGAAAGCGTCGAGCTTCATGCCCTTTTCGGTCTCGGCGTTGCCCCAAGGCTTGGCCAAGCGGTCCAGCAGGCCCTTGCCGAAGTCGTTGGCGAGCTGGGCGCGGTCGATCCGGACATAGTGGATGAAGTCACGGAGCAGTTCGTCGTCGGTGGGGGCGGCGGTCTGGGCGGCCGCGGCGGAGACCATCGACCCGGCGAGCGCCAGCGTCACCGCGAGCTTCGAGAAGCCGTTGAGACGACGGCCGAAGGCGGTGCGGGAGATCGGCGAAGTGCGGGAGGCAACCTGGTCGGGCACGAGGAACTCCTTCTCTATCTATATCTGTATCTGACTGTGGTCCGATGCGTCGAAGCGTTCCGAAACTTTCCCCACCCCTGCTGATCCGATCACCCCTGGAAGCCCCCCTCTGCGGCCCCTTGCCTGCCCGCCCGGCCACCCCTCACCCCGCTGACCTCTGCCCCCCCTGCACTTGTCAAGAAGGACGGGTCCACCCACTCAGACGCCGGACGGTCGGCGTGCGGGTGCAGAAGGTAGGCCAGTCCCCCGTACCAATCCCGCCCAGGACTGCCTGGCTGCAGGCCCTCCGAGGCGGGCGACTCCCGGACGGGTTCCAACCACGGGGGCCCACCCCGGTCCGACCGCCGGGCACGGGCGGTTCCATGCGGCCTGAATTCGGTGGCCAGCCCCCCCCCCCCCCCCCCCCCCCCCCCCCCCCCCCCCCCCCCCCCCCCCCCCCCCCCCCCCCCCCCC
>Ga0068872_10004345_pt1 | contig 10776 bp, 11 predicted proteins | sample NOAtaG_7_FD_66441 | JGI IMG/M metagenome (GOLD analysis project Ga0068872, IMG submission 66441) | Freshwater lake microbial communities from Lake Erie, under a cyanobacterial bloom - NOAA_Erie_Diel1S_2200h metaG | ecosystem: Environmental > Aquatic > Freshwater > Lake | place: USA: Ohio, Lake...
GCTGCTTACGAGCACGCTTCTGCTCGGCCGCTCCTTCCAGATCGAGACGGAGTCGGGGGCCTTGGAGGCTCTCCTCCTCACGCCGGTTCCCGCGCCGGCGCTGTTCTTTGGGAAGGCCCTTGCCAACACCATTCTTCTCGTCGCGCTCGCCGGGGTCGCGCTCCCGGTCGCCTTCGTGCTCTTCGACATGGGGCTGCGGGAGGGCCCGGGGCCCCTGCTGGCCGCGGTGCTGCTCGGGGCGGCGGGCCTCGCCGCGCCGGGGACGCTCTACGCCGGTTTGACCGCCCGCCTTGGCGCGCGCCAGGTGCTTCTTCCGCTGCTGCTGTTCCCGCTCATCGTGCCATGCCTCCTGGCTTCCGTTAAGGCAACGTCCTTGGCCTTCTCGGGGGACCCGATGGGCCAGATCGGCTCCTGGTTGCAGCTCCTCGCCGCGTTCGACGCCCTTTATTGGAGTATCTGCGCCCTCCTTTTCGGGAAGGTCATCGAATCCGCATGAAGTGGGAACTTCTCGTCCTCGCGCTCGGGGTGCTCGTCGTCGCGGCGGGTCACGCTTGGGGCCTCTTTTTCGCGCCGCCCGAGGCGATGATGGGCGACGTGGGGCGCATCCTCTACGTCCACGTCCCCACGGCGTGGGCCGGGCTGCTCTGCTTCTCCACGGCGTTCATCGCCGCGATTGGCACCTTGTGGAGCGGCCGGGCCGGCTGGGACGCGCTGGTCGAGGCCGCCTCCGAGGTCGGCGTCGTGCTGACGGCGCTCTTGCTCTTCCAAGGCAGCATGTGGGCGCGGCCCACCTGGGGCGTGTTCTGGACCTGGGACCCGCGGCTCACCACCTCCGCCATCATGCTGGTGCTGTTCGTCGGCGTGCTCGTCGTGCGGCGGGTCGTGGAGGTGCCGGAGCGCCGGATGACGCTGTCGGCGGTGGCGGCCATCGTGGCCTTTGTCGACGTGCCCATCGTGTACTTCGCCGTCAAGTGGTTCCGCACCTTGCACCAGGACTTCAGCTCCCCGCGCACGGTAGACGGCGCGATGGTCACGCCGCTGCGCACCGCGGCCATCGGCATGATCTTGCTCGCCACAGGCCTCATCGTGGCCCGCTGGCGGGTCATTCGGGCCCGCGTGGCGGCGGACCTGGACGCCCCCGCCTTGCCCGCGCGGCCGGCGGCCCTCGACCTCGGCGCCTCCAACGGGCGGTCCGCATGACGCCCGTCGGCTCCGGCATGATTCAGGGCGGCTGGGAGTTCGTCTGGTCGGCCTACGGCCTCACCTGGGTCGTGCTCGCCGTGTACCTGGCGTGGGTCCTGCGCGCTGCGCTGCGCCCGTCGCCGCCTCGGAGGTTGGAATGAACCCGGCCCTGCAACGTCGCCTTTTTCTCGTCGGGGCCCTCGTGGTCGCCGGCGGCGCCCTCGGCGCCGTCGCCTTCGGCAGCATGGGCGAAAACCTGGTCTACTACTGGGATCCGACGCAGCTCGTCGCAGCCGGAGACGACGGCGTGGGCGCCACCGTGCGGCTCGGCGGCGTGGTGAAGCCGGGCACCGTGGACTGGCGTCCGGCGGAGAACGCCCTCGCGTTTGAGGTGACCGACGGCAAGGCCACCGTGAAGGTGAAGGCGACGGGCGCGCCGCCGCAGATGTTCCGCGAGGGCATCGGGGTGGTCGTCGAGGGCACGATGACGGACGCGGGCACCTTCGAGAGCGACCGTCTGATGGTCAAACACAGCAACGAGTACAAGGCGCCGCCTGAGGGCATGGCCTCGGGGGACCGCCAGAAGCTCTACGAAACGGTGGAGGGCATTTGATCCCGCTCCTCGGTCGGACGGCGGTGCTGTTGGCCCTCGCGGCGTGCGCGGTGGGCTTGGTGACGGGCGTCGTGGCGGCCGTGCGCCGCAGCCCGGAGGCCCTGCGGTGGTCCCGCTGGATGGCCTATGCGTTCTTCGGGGCGAGCACCCTGGCGACGGGGTTGATGGAGTACGCGCTCCTGACGCACGACTTCAGCGTGGACTACGTCGCGGAGGTCGGCTCGCGGAGCACGCCGGTCTGGGTGTCCATCGTGAGCCTGTGGTCCAGCCTCGACGGCAGCATCCTGCTCTGGGCCTTTGTTTTGGGCCTGTTCATGGCCGTGTTCGCGTGGTCCACCAAGGGCCGGCACCCGGAGCAGACGCCCTGGGCCCTCGCGACGGTCCACTTCGTCGGCGTGTTCTTTGCGTTCCTGGTCGCGGGGGTGGCAAACCCCTTCGGGCTGGTGGACCCGGCGCCGGCCGACGGGCCGGGGCCCAACCCGCTGCTGCAGAACCACATCCTGATGGTCGTCCATCCGCCCATGTTGTACCTGGGCTATGTCGGAATGACGATCCCCTTCGCGATGGGCGCCGCGGCGCTTTTCGCCGGGCGCCTGGACGCGGCCTGGACGCGCGCGCTTCGGCGCTGGATGCTCGTGCCCTGGGGTTTTCTGACCGTCGGCATCATCCTGGGCGGCTGGTGGAGCTACGAGGTCCTCGGTTGGGGCGGCTGGTGGGCGTGGGACCCGGTGGAGAACGCGAGCTTCATGCCCTGGCTCACGGCGACGGCCTTCGTGCACAGCGCCATGGTGATGGAGCGGAAGGACCAACTGAAGGGCTGGACCATCAGCCTCGTCCTCGCCACGTTCCTGCTCACGCTGCTCGGCACGTTCATGACCCGCTCGGGCGTGTTCAACTCGGTCCACAGCTTCACGCAGTCGCCCATCGGGCCGGTGTTTCTGGGCTTCCTCGGCGTGTGCCTCGTCGGCAGCGTGCTGCTCGTCGCGGCGCGGGTGGACGCGATGTCGCCGCCCAAGGAGGGGCTCGCCGGGCCGGCGTCGCGCGAGATGGCCTTCCTTGGCAACAACCTGCTCTTCGCGGCCTTCACGTTCACGGTGCTCATCGGCACGGTGTACCCGCTGCTCAATGAGGCCATCACGGGCAAGCAGATCAGCGTCGGGCAGCCCTACTTCGACCGCATGAGCGCGCCCATCGGCATCGGCATCGTGTTCTTGATGGGCGTGGGCCCGGTGCTGCCGTGGGGGCGGGTCGAGGGAGCGGCGGCGCTGCGGCGCCTCGCGGTGCCGGCCGTGTCGGCGGTGGTGGCGCTGGGGCTTGGCCTCCTCGGCGGTCAGCGCAGCGGCTGGGTGCTCGCCACCATCGCGCTCAGCGGCTTCGCGCTGGGCGCCACCGTGCTGGAGGTCATCGAGCCGGCGCGGGCGCGGGCGCGGGCCCTGGGCGAGGGGCTGGGGACGGCCTTCGGGCAGGTGTTGGTGAAGGCGCGGCGCCGCTACGGCGGGTACATCGTGCACGTCGGCGTGCTCATCATCGCGGTGGCCCACGCGGTCGCCACGGCCACCACGGAAAAGACGACGGTCACGCTCATCGAGGGCGGGTCGACGCAGGTCGGGGAGTATGCGCTCACCTACCTGGGGGCGGAGTCCCTGGACGAGCCGCACCGGCGCTCCCTGGTCGCCCGCTTCGGGGTGTCGCGGGCGGGCGAGGAGCTGGGCGTCCTCGCGCCGCGGCTCAACCACTACAAGACCATGGGGCAGCCCATCGGGACTCCGGAGGTCCGCTCCGGCCTCGACGAAGACCTCTACCTCTCGCTCATCAACGTCGACCCGGTGGCCCGCAGCGCCTCGGTGGACGTGCTCATCGAGCCGCTGGTGTGGTGGTTGTGGTTTGGCGGCGGGGTGATGTCGCTCGGGACCGTCGTCGCGGCCTGGCCCGCGCGCCGGCGCACGGCGGCGGTGGTGGCCCCGGCGGCGGCGGCCGTGGACGGCGTGCCCTCATGAAGCTCAACTGGAAGGTGCTCCTCGCGGGCTTGCTGCTGGTGGTGCCGCTCATCGGCGTCCTCGCCTCCGGCTTCGGGCGGGATCCGCGGGGCGTGAGCAACCAGCTGGAAGGCAAGCTCGCGCCGGACTTTACCTTGACGACCATGGAGGGCAGCCCGGTCACCCGGAGCAACCTCACGGGTGCGCCGGTGGTCCTCAACTTTTGGTCGACGTGGTGCCAGCCCTGCCGGGTGGAGCACCCGCACCTCCAACAGGCGGCGCAGGTCTACGGCGCGCGCGGCGTGCGCTTTTTCGGCGTGCTCTACAACGACACGCCGGAGGCGGCGCGGCCCTTCTTGGCCCGCAACGGCTCGCTGTTCCCCACGCTGCTGGACCCCTCGCAGCGGGTCGCCATCGACTTCGGGGTGGCCGGCGTTCCCGAGACCTTCATCCTGCACCCGGACGGCCGCATCGTCCGCAAGTTCATCGGCCCGGTGAGCTTCGCGGATCTGTCCGCCGTTCTGGAGCCGCTGCTGTGAGCGCCGCCTTCGCCGTTCTGCTGGGCGCGCGCCTCGCCGCCGCCACCGAGGTCGGCGCCCCTCCGCCCGAGGCTGCGCCCGCGGCGCCCCCGGCCGCCGCCGAGGCCCCTGCACCCTTGCCGGAGCCGCCGGCGCTCGCGCCTCCCGACGAGGCGACCGCCCGCGCGCTCACCGAGGAGGTCTCGCGGGGCCTGCGCTGCCCGGTCTGCCAGGGGTTGTCGGTGGCCGACAGCAACGCCGACTCGGCCCGGGCGATGCACACCCGCATCGGCGAGCTGGTGCGCCTTGGCTACTCCCGCGAGCAGATCGAGGCCTACTTCGTGGACCGCTACGGCGAGTGGGTTCGGCTCGCCCCGCCGCGCGAGGGGCTTCACTGGCTGATCTGGCTGGGCCCGGCTGCCTTGTTTGTTGTGGGCGCCGTCGGCCTCGCCGCCCGCGGGCGCGGCGCCGCGGGGGCGCCTGCTCCGGTGGCCCCGCCGGGCCCGCCGGCGGGCACCCCCGACGCGTACCGGGCGCGCTTCCTCTCCGAGCTGGACGACGAGGGCCGCTGAATGGACTGGAACACCTGGGGCCCGCCCCTGCTCGTTCTCCTGCTCGGCGTCATCGTCGGGTTGGTCGTCGCCATGCGCACGCGCCCCGGCGCGAGCCACGCGCGCGCGGCAGACCGCGAGGCCCTGCTCGCCCGGAAGGAGGGGCTGCTGGAGCAGCTTCGTGCCCTCGAAGCCGACCGCGGCTCGCTCACGCCCGCGGAGTGGGAGGGGCGCCGCGAGGCGCTGCTCGCCGAAGGGGCCGATGCGCTTCGCGCGCTCGATGCCCTGGAGGTGGCGGCGGGGCCTCTGGACGCCGGGGCCGTCGCCGGCGCGGACGCGTCGGCCGGTGCGGCGGGTGCCTCCTCGCGGCGCCTCGGCTGGGCTGTCGGCGTCCTCGCGTTCTTTGCGCTGCTGGGCGTCGTCCTCACGGAGGCGAGCCGGCCTCGCGCCCAGGGCGGCTCGATGACGGGGGGCGGGCCGGACGAGGCGGCGGCGGCGGCGGCGGGCGCGCCCGCCCCCGAGCGCCCCGAGGTGGGGGCGGCCCGGGCGGCGCTGGCCGCCAATCCTCAGGACCTCGCGGCCTTGAATCTCCTCTCCTACGAGGCGTTGCTGGTTCGGGACTTTCAGACGGCGATGGGGCACATCGAGGTGGCGCGCCAGCTCGCCCCGGAGGACCCGGACGTCCTGACCCACCTCGCCATCCTGCAGATCGCCGTGGGGATGGCCGATCGCGCGGAGCCTTCGCTGGAAGCTGCCGCCGCCGCTCGCCCGACCTCCGGCAAGCCGCTGCTGTGGCTGGGGCTGCTGCGCGCCCAGCTCGGGCGCACCGACGACGCGAAGGCCACGCTCGAGCGTGCGCTCGCCTTGGAGCTGCGCGGCGACGAGCGGCAGTTCGCGGCGGCCCTGCTCGCCGAGGCCAACGCGCCCCGCGCGCCGGCGGGGCCCGTCCCCGAGGCGATGGCCGCCGGGGGCGGGGGCGGGGAGGCTCCGGTGGCGGCGGGTCCGCCGCGTCTGGGCGTCACCGTGCGCCTCGCGGACGGGGTCCAGGCGCGGCCCGACCAGCGGATCTTCCTCATCGTGCACCGCAGCGCGGAGGGCCGCGGGCCGCCCGTGGCGGCGCGCCCGCTGAGCCCGGGGGACTTGCCCGCGGAGGTCTCGCTCTCGGACGGGGACCAAATGATGCAGGGCCAGCCCTGGCCGGCGGAGGTCTGGGTCTTCGCGCGGCTGGACGCAGACGGCGTCGCGGGGTCGAGCCCCGGGGACGTGGAGAGCGCGAAGCTTGGGCCCGTGGCCGCGGGGACGACGGGCCTGACGCTCACGATCGGCGGGTGAGGGGACGGCGCCGCCGCAGGCGGCGCGCGCCAGGCCGACCAGAGCGCGGCGCCCGGCGGGCGCCGGTGCCGCCGGGGGCGGCACGGAGGCGCGGCGCGCCGACCGCGGCGGGGGGCCGGTGCCCGGCCCGGAGGGCCGGGCAGGCGCCCTGGCCTACGCGTTGTCGCCGGGAGGAGCGGCCACGAAACGCTCGATGGAGATGCGGATCTGGGAGACGCCGTAGCCGCGCTCGACGCTGACCCACGGCACGTTGGCGGCCCGGGCGGCGGGGAGGACGATGCGGTCCGTGTCGTGGCCGATGAAGCGGCGCAGGACGACGACGAAGTCGATGCCGCCGTTCTTGACGGCCTCGGCGAGGGTGGCGGGGTTGCGGGAGTGGTCGGTGGTGAACCACTCGAGCGACTGGAAGGCGAAGGCGGCCTGGATGCGCTGGCGGGCCTCTTCGCGGCTGTCGCCGCCGATGATGGCGGCCTTGCGCCCGCGCACGAGGGACCACCAGGGCCAGTCGGCCGGGATCTCGGGGGCCGGCGCGGACAGCTCGGCGTCGAACTCGCGGTCCTGCTCTTCGGCGTCGCGGATGGACTTGCGGAGCTTCTTGAAGGCGGCGTGCTTTTTGAGGAGATCCTGGCGCGGGGTGAGGATGCGCAGCAGGCGGGGGTCTTCGGAGGAGACGCCGGCTTCGAGGGCCTGGAGGGCCTTCTGGACGATGACCTCGCCGCCGTCCGGGTCTGTCGAGCAGAGGAGGTCGAGCTCGGCGAGGACTTTTTCGGGGTTGAGGCCGTGGGAGTTGAGCCAGCTCTGGAGCTCCGTCCAGAAGTGGATGGCGTCGGCGCGCCAGGAGCCGTGCACGGGCTTGTGCGTGCGCTGCAGCCCGAAGACGAAGCCGGGCTGGCGCTGCTTGCTGTAGAGCGTCATCGCGGAGAAGACGCGGTCCAGGTCGGAGGTGCGGGCGGGGTCCCAGAGGCCTTCGAGGAGCTCATCCTGGAGGTGGCGGGCGCGGGCGACTGTCATGCCGACGAGGGACTTCTGGATGTCGCGCGGGAAGTCCGGCCAGCGGCCGATTTGCTCGGCGGTGGTGGCGGTGCCGAGGCGGATGACCTCGGCTTCGACCCGCTCCTTTGTGTCCAGGAGGCGAGGGACCTCGCCGAAGAGCGCCAGCACGGGCCGCAGCTCGGCGGGCGGGGGCTCGGTTTTGGTTGGGGCGGGCGGGGCCTGTACGGCGCGGCTCCAGCCGGGGCCAATCTGCACGTTGGCGAGCGCGCTCAGGTCTGCCGGCGGCGAGGGCGGCAGCGCGGGGGCCGGCGGGGCGGCGGGCGTGGACGGGCGGGAGAGCACGCCTGTCCGTAGATTGACCGGTGTGGAGGCGGCGGCGACCACGCGGGCCGCCGAGGGGGCCTCGACCGTGACGTGCTCGCCGCTGCGTGCGAGCACGACCCGACCCCCTGCGCGCTGCCACGAGAGCACCAGCCTGCCGAGATCTCCGGCCAGGGCATCCCGCCGGCTGCGCAGCGCGTCCAGGGCCGCGGCGCCACGCCACTCTTGGAAGGTGTCCGTCGCGGCGAGGGACATGGCCCGTGCGTAATCGACCTGGGTGGCGCCGAGGTCGGTGAGGGCTTGCTGCAGGGCTTGCTCGATCTCGTCGAGGTGGCGGTCTGCCGGGGACCGTGGCGGGGATGACTCGTCGGGGTGGGTCTTCATGGGTGCTCCGCGCGAGCGGGGCTGAGGCCGCTCGGCCCTTTCAGGTTAACGCGGGACCGGGGGGCTCGCGTCCGACGGCGGCGGCGCTTCCGGTGAGGCCCATGAACGGTCGATACGTCCAACTCGCGTGTGCGCTCGGCTTTGTGGCGGTGGCCGCGGGGGCCTTCGGCGCGCACGCCCTGGAGGCGCGGGTGGCCCCGGAGGCGCTGGCCTGGTGGGACACCGGGGCGCGGTATCTCGGCCTCCACACCGCGCCGCTGTTCGTCGTCGCCGCGTGGGCGGGGCGCCCGTGGGCGCGCCGCGCCGGGGTCGCGTTCGTCTTGGGCAGCGCGGTCTTCGCGGGTACGTTGTTCGCGATGACGCTGGGCGGGCCGCGGTGGTTGGGGGCCATCACCCCGGTGGGGGGGACGCTCCTGCTGGCGGGATGGGCGCTGCTGGGGTGGGCCGCCGCAGAAGGGCCCGCCCCCAGGACGGCCAGTCGTCCGGCCGGAACAACGCCGGATACAGCGCCACCGAGATGAGGGAGAACGGGCCCACCTCCATCGCGGCGTGGATGACGATGTGCATCCCGAGGCCCACGGCGGCGTAGGCGAGGCGGAGGTCCACGCGCGCGTTGAGGCGGCGCCAGGCCCCGCCGCGGGCCGGGGTGGCGCGCGCCCAGAGCACCCACAGCAGCAGGGGGCTGCCGACCTCAAACAGCCAGACGCCGAGGGTGCTCGCTTGGAGCAGCGGCGCCGCGGGGGCGAGCCAGGCCATGTCCGCGCGCTGCCAGGTGGGCTGTTGGAGGATGTAGTAGAGGGCGTGCAGATCCCCGCCGGGGACCCAGTGAACCGACAGCTTCTGCCAGCCCGTGGAGGTGTACATCACCACGAGCTGCAGGGTGAGCAGCCACCGCGGCCACGCGGACACCGGGCGGGCGCTTGACCACGCGCCCGTCTGCGCGCGGCAGCGGAGGGACAGCGTGGCGTCGGACTCGGCGAGGACGAGCAGCCAGAGGGCGTTGACGATGAGGGTGTCGTAGGAGCCGCCGGCGCCGGGGTTGATCCAGAACAGCGCCAGGAAGGCTTGCTGGGAGAGCAGGGCGGCGAGGCGGCTGGCCACGCCGAGGAGCAGCGCGGCGGCGCTGCCGACGCCGAGCGCGAACAGCGCGTGGACGAGCGCCGGGGTGACCCCGCCCAGGTGGTCCGTCCACCAGGACCCGCCGGCCTGGGGGCGGTAGCCGCCGTTGGCCGCGTCGAGCAGGATGACGGGCATGACGGGGCTGAGCCAGACCGTGAGGAAGGCGTAGAGCACCGCGAGGGCGACGCCGATGCGCACCAGCGCGAGGGAGGTGCCCGCCTCGGCGGTGGACAGGGCGCGGACGAGGCGAGACCAGAGCTTCATCGGAGATCTCCGAGGCGGTACTCGCGCAGGCCCTCGACCTTGGTGCTCGGCACGACGCCGGCCGCCGTCGCCTCCGGGCTGAGGGTCCGGTAGCGCTCCCAGTAGATGCGGGCGCGGGTGGCCTCCGGGAAGTCGGCGGCGGCGCGCCGGGCCAGATGGTCTGCGAGGTGACCATATGCTTTGCGATAGGACTTCCAGGAGAACCGAAAGAGCAGGCTGCGCATGCGGTCATGGGCGAGCACGGGCTCCATCCACGTGGCCTCCGGGTCCACCTCGCGGAAGATGATGCTCCACTCGCCGTCCTCTTCGATCTCGACATTGAGCCGGGCGGGCACGCGCTGCGGCGCGACGAACATGCGCCACGATTGGCGCACCCCGAGGCGCTCCGTGTAGAACCCCAGCGGGGCGAACACGGCGCGCCGGGCGTCCATGAACGCCGCGGCGAAGTCCCAGAGGTGGGACTGGAAGGTGGTGTCGTCCGCGGCCATTCCGAGCGCGCGGAAACGGGCGGCCCAGGCTTTCAGCTCGGCCTGGACCGTCGGGTCTTCCCAAGCCGAGCGGTTCATGCCGCCCTCGGGCGCGGGGACGCTCATGCCGACGACGACGGCGACGTGGAAGACCACGAAGGCGGCGCGAAGGTGGGGCCAGGCGCGGGCCAGCGGGCCGGTGCCGCTCATTCCGCGGCCTCGAACACCAGAGAGGACGCCGACATCAGCGCGGCATGGGTGATGTCGGGGCCCACGGGCACCCCGTCGAGCCGCACCTCGGTGACCACGCCGGACCCGCGGCGCTCGATGGTCAGGGGGCCGGCGTCGCCCCGGCCGACCACCACCCGCGAAAACCGCGGCGCGCCGAGGACGTAGCGGTCCGTGCCGGCCAGCGGGTAGAGGCCCAGCGCCGCCCAGACCGCCCACGCGGAGAGCGTCCCGCCGTCATCGTTGCCGGCGAGGCCGTCCGGGCCGGTGCCATACCAGCGCCCCCAGATCCAATCCACCCAGCGCTGGGTGGAGGCCGGGTCCCCCGCGAGGGCGAAAAGCCAGGGCGCGTGGAGGTCGATCTCGTTGCCATGCCAGTACCAGACCTCGGGCACGCCCTCGATGTCGTCGGCGGCGTCGACCTCGGCCTCGCGGAAGAACTCGTCGAGCCAGCCGCGCGCGACCGCGGGCCCGCCCATCAGGTCGAAGAGGCCCTCCGGGTCGTGGGGGACCATCCAGCGGTACTGACGGGCGTTGCCCTCCGCGAAATCCTCGGTCCACAGGGCGACGTTCTCGAGGGCGGTGAAGGTGCCGTCGGCGTTGCGTCCGTGGAAGTAGCCGACAGACGGGTCCCAGAGGTTGCGCCAGGTCTGGGCGCGCCCCTCCAGCCACGCGAGGGTGTCGGGCTCGGCGCCGAGCGCGGCGCCGCCGCGGGCGAGCGCGTGGTCGGCCAGCGCGAGCTCTTGGGTCCAGGCCACCGAAGCGCCGACGTGGTCTGCCGGGTAATAGCCGACGGTGTCGAGCCACTGGACGTCGGGGCGCCCGCCG
>Ga0068872_10004355_pt1 | contig 10768 bp, 5 predicted proteins | sample NOAtaG_7_FD_66441 | JGI IMG/M metagenome (GOLD analysis project Ga0068872, IMG submission 66441) | Freshwater lake microbial communities from Lake Erie, under a cyanobacterial bloom - NOAA_Erie_Diel1S_2200h metaG | ecosystem: Environmental > Aquatic > Freshwater > Lake | place: USA: Ohio, Lake...
GGCTGGTTCCCAGAAGATGATGGCTGAGCCGACGGGTTGCCAGGCCGGTGGCTGCGGCTGTTGAAACTGCTGCAGCAGAGTATCAGAGAAGCCGGCCGGAGCGGCGATAACCAGCAGTGCTGCGGGGCAGAGCTGTGCAAGTTCCTGCAGCAGGGGTGTGAGAATTTCTGCGGTAGCGGGCGTTTCGGTTCGCAGCAGTACGACGGCGGCCGTTTCGATCAGTCGGCTTTGTTCATCTGTCAATTCACGAATTTCGAGGCAGGCGACGGGGGCGGATGCGGGCAGGTGTGCGGGCCCGGTGTTCGGTTTTGTGAACCGGCACAGAGCCGGCTGTGTGCGGTCGGGGATTCGGCAGGGCCATTCCCGCAGCAGTGTTTCTTCCAGCCATTCGCAGAACAGCTGTTCGGCATCGGTTCGCGGGGGTGTGGGCAGGGGCAGTGGTGTTCTGGCGGAGCCAGCGGCAGGGGTGTCCGTGGGTGGGTCTGAAGGTGTTTCACGGGCGCAGTTGCGGCACAGAGGTCCGGCGGGCACTGAGTGTCCATCCGGAGTTGTGGAGGCAGGCTGCTGACCGTAGACGCCGTGTCGGGTGCGGATGAGGGTGCCGCAGCGAGCACAGGGGCAGGGAAACGGGGCGCCGGTCGGCCGCGAGCCGACCGCTGATTTGACCGTGGCTGCTGTTGTGGTGGACGGATCTGTGGCGGCGGCCGACTGGCTGTCCGGATGGTCGGGGAAAGGGATGAAATCGGGGCGTCCGTAAAGCACGCAGGCTGTGGGCAGGGCGGCCTGCGGGCCTGGTGCGGGGGTGGCGGCCAGACGTGCCTGCCGCAAAGCTTCACCCACGCTGACTCGGGTGGCCAGGGCGTCATAGAACGCGGCGACAAGGTGTCTGGAGGCACTGTCGGCCACGCGGACGACGGGACCGATCAGGACTTCGACGCCGCGCTGCAGCAGCAGGCTGGTGAGTGATGCGGGTTCGGGACCGTCGCTGACGTCAGGAAGCTGCAGGGCTGCGCAGGAATTCAGAAACAACACTCGGGGAACTTTTGGCAGGTTCCGGAGCTGTGACAGGGGATACGTGCTGTAGTCCGTCGGGTTTGAGCGACTGGTGGCGAGGACCAGTTCGCGGGCGGGTTGCCCGTCAGGTCCTGGTACAGCATGCCCGGCGAAATGCACCCAGGAATTTTCACTGAGGATACGACTGAAGTCGGCGACGGTGAGTTCCAGTGGTGCTGCATTCAGGGGCGAGAGCCGATGTGGGGAGTGCAGCAGTGCTCTGAGGCGGCGTTCCACGATTCGCTGTTCAAGATCGACGCTGATGAGTTGCCAGCTGTCGGCCGTGGGTACGCAGCCGGTGCCGGTCAGTGGCCTGTCGGGGTCGAGGGAATTTGCCGGCTGCGCGGCGGCGGGTGCGGATGACTGCAGGCGACGTCCGACGGCAAAGCGCAGGCCCAGTGCCTGTGACTGGACGGGCAGCGTTTCCCAGGGAATTCGCTGACAGTGCAGGTCGCCGACAATTGTGAGGTGAGAGCCCTCCGGGGTTGCTGCCAGCAGTTCGAGCTGTTCCGGGGTCAGCAGCAGATCCCGCAGTTTTTCCAGGTCCTTCAGCCAGCGGCTGAAGCCGGCCGAGGCAAAGGGATCGCCGCTGCTGGTGACGTCGGAGGCCAGACGGTCAAGGTGCTGCAGGACGTTGTACAGGGTGTCCTTGATGTCGTCAGAGCGACAGTCGGGCAACTGCAGTGTCTGGCTGGTGTGCGGCAGTTGCAGTAGCAGGGTTGTCATGAGTGTGTTTCCCGTCCGGACTCAGGTGACAAAGTGCTGACGCCATGGTTCGGCGATGAACTGGTGCCCGTCGATTGACAGGTGCATGTTGTTTTTCAGTCGAACGATGTTTTCGAAATCAATCGGCTGATTTTCGATAACAACCGCACAGCCCGGTCCTCCAGGAGTGATCCAAAGACCATCGCCCAGCCGGAAAACGACCGCTTGAACAGGCCGATTGCCATTGCGTTTCGGGAGCAGCCAGCCACAGACAGCGGGATCGTAGCCAATTCGGAGTACATCGGGCATGAAAACGCAGGTTTCCGGAGCATCGTCGCGATTAAAGACGAGCACGTCAGAACACCAGTTCAGCGGTGCAGGCTGACCGCTGAATTGGGCAAATTCCGACAGTTTCGAAATGAACTCCGGGTCATGATTCTGGACACGCTGGTAGGTCAGTCGGAGACTGGATTCCGGACGATCTGCTCCACTGGTCCCGGGTTTCAGGTGGCCTTTGTTCGCGGTCAGATCCAGGGATGCGTGGTGGATCTGTCGGTTGTCGATCAGGGTGCCGTGTTTGGAGTAATCGTGCAGATACAGTGAGTTTTCTCTGCGGGCGATCATCAGGTGGGTATTGCTGATGTAGTTGACAACCTTTTCTGAGGTCTCCGGGACCCGCAGCACCAGATCGTTGGGCGGATGGCTCAGGTGCTGGCTGCTCCACGTATTTGCTCGCCCCATCCGCAGTGTTTTGCCGGCCACAAGCAGTATGTGGCGGTCGAGGCTCTCGTTGCTGCTGTGCTGTCGCAGTGTGAGCCGGAGTGGTCTTTCGGTTGCTGTCAGGGGTTCGCCGAGGTGTGTTTTTCGATCCAGCATTGCCAGATGATCAGGTGCGATCAAATCATCTCTGTGCCGTGGACGCAGTTGAGTGGTTTCCGCGAGTGGGATTCGGAGTATTTCATCGACTTGTTGCCGAGGGGCGAAATTAAAATTGTACTCGTTTAACCCACCGACGACGTCCTGTCCGTGCTGGCTGTTGTCGACGGTGATGTTCAGGGTTCCGTCACGCTGTTCCTGGAAAAGGAGCCGGCCTTCAAGAAAGCGAAGTGCATTCTTCGGCAGGACGCGGACGCTGAAGGCGAGTATTTGTGGTCCCTGCAGACGGCGAATTTGCAGCGTAATCGGGTCACTCGTCCACTGATTGGTCTGTAGGTCCATGATTTGATTGAGGTTACAATCTTCGCTGGCCTGTCCTTCCGGTGTTCTGAGCCGAACAATCGTGTCTGCGGGTAGTTTGTGACCGCTGACAATACGCAGTGTTACCGCCAGATCCGGGGGGTTTTGGACATGTCGCAGCAGGACGGCCCAGACGGAATCATCCGGTTCGTGTGTGGTGGTGGCAGTGGTGGTGGCACGTAGATTTTGCGCAACGGGCTGAGAATTGGGACTTTGCGGCTGTGCACCGTCGGGAATCATTTCCACTGTGCTTTTTCCGCAGCCTCCGCATCTTTTCCCGGCCTTTTGGGCATCTTCCGGAGCCAGTTTCAGCTCCCAGCGGCACGTTCGGCAAATGAGTTTCATAGCAGATACTTTCACAGTGATGCTCAGATTTCCGCCGTCAGTTGCAGTGCCAGTCCATCCAGTTCTGTCTGAGTTCCATCGGCGTTGTGCTGCAGTATCAGCAGTTCGGCGGTGCCGGCCGGCACGTCAGAGAATTCTGCCAGTTGATTGTGCGGTCGTGCTTCGAGGTGCGAACCATCTTCGAACTGCAGCCGCAGCAGGAGCAGTTCTGCGGGTACGACGGGGTTGAGGAAGGTGATCAGGACAGCCACGAGGAATTTGGAACGCCCGCGTGTCTCGATCTGAATTTCCAGTTCGCACTGCGACAGTCGTTCGGCGAATCGCAGCTCGGACTGAGCAGTGCTGTCACGCGCCATTTCGGTTTTGCGGAGGACTCGAGCGGGCTGTTTGTCGGCCCACTGCAGGAATGATCCGGAGCGTCGAATGGAGGCGACGACGGGGCGTCGTCGGGCTCTGCTGCTTTCGGATCCGGCTGGAACGGATTCGAGGTCTGTGACCGTCTGCAGCATCTTGTGATAGATGTGAATGGCTGCGGGATGTCTGTTCAGGACGTCAGCTGCTTCATCGAACAGGGCGGCCCGTGTCTGTTCGTCATCGTCTGAGGCAGATGAGGCGACGCTGATGGCCAGTGACAGCAGTGCCTGGTGGTCGTCTTCCAAAAGTTCCGGCAGAGCGCTCGCATCCTGCGAGGGCTGTGCATTTGGGAACGGCTGCAGGTGATCTGCGGGGTCGTTGGGTTGACGTGAGTTGTTCATGGCCGATGTTCTGTTGAAAGAAGTTCAGGTAACAGCAGATGTGGCTCAGCACCTGTTGCCGGGCCCCGTCACAGCCGCAATCCCTGCGTTTGCCGTGTCGGTTACCCATCGATCAGGAAGTGCGGAAGCAATTTCCTGCGGAAATCCGGAAGAATTTACACATGGTTCAGATCGAGTCCACTGCAAACTGCCTGCTGCAGGGAGAGTAAAGCCAGTTGCGACTGCAGTTCCTGAGCGGTGTCCCGGAAGCCGCAGGTGACCAGCAGCGATTGTTGTCCCTCGCCGGCGGGCTTTTTCATGGCCTGCCGAATTTGAGTCGCAGCGGCCTCCACCGTGCCCACTGCCACATCCAGAACCTCGGCAATCTCAGAGTCCCGGAACATGTCTTTTTCCCGAGTGGCCTGCAGCTGGATTCTGGTATTCAGCCAGCTGCGGCGGGCGGAGGTCTCGTCGTAACACGATTCGGCGAACTTCTTCAGATCATGTTTTGCCTGAGCTTCGGCATTCACGGGTCTGCGAGTACCTGGTGTGGCTGCGGAATACGCTTCGGCCCCGGGCGACCAAAGTGCCCGGACCTGGTCCAGGGAGGTGCAGTGGACAGCCTCTTCAGCAGCGGTCAGGCAGCGCTGCAGAAGCAGCTGCCGGTCTCGGGGATCCGGGGATGACCGCTGAAACAGGTTGCGAAAAATGTGCAGTTTGGAGGTTTGCGCCAATTCAAGCTGGTGGTACAGCTGATCCAGATCACGCAGCATTTTGCCGGTGTTTTCTTCCCGGTCGGGCGCGGCGGTTGTGGGTTTGGCGGTGGAAACGGCGTGCAGTCGTTCTGCCAGCTCGTCACTGCGGCGGGGATCAGCGGACCCGTCCAAAATGTTCTTCAGAGCTCGTGCCCGGCAGGGTGCGAAAGCCGGCATTGGCCATGGTCTGAGCAGGAAGACCGCCTGTTGTCTGGAGGTCAGCTGCAGACTGTCCATCAGGTTGAAAAAATCATCCGGGTCGGCAGCATCGCTGTCCGTGTGGCTGGCAGGCGAGGATGTGTCGGGCTGGGACTGTGCGGAGTCTGTCAGCTGGGCAGAATCAGCGGGGCTGCGTCCGATCAGCGGGCGAAGCTGTCCTTTGGCGGTCAGGAACATGTGCTTCCAATAATAGGCCCGAAAGTCTGATTCCTGTCCGCCGGCGAGGGCCGCGCGGTATTTGGCAACAACCCCGTCCCAGTCGTGTTCAGCTGTCAGTTTTTGGAGTGTTGGGAGGAAAACGAGGTTGTAGTCATTCGATTCCTTCAGTTCTTCTGCGTGCTGCCAGGGTCGCAGTTCCCTGAGCAGCAGGCAGATGGTTTTTTCGAGGCGATCGTAGAAAAATGCTGAATCGAGCAACTGCTGCCGAGTTTCGCTGCGATCGGGGCTGGGCTGCCACAGCACGGCTTTTATTGTGTGCTGCAGGTTCGGGCAGTGGTGGTCCGCGGCCTGAGCCGCTGCCAGCAGGGAATTTACGTCCGGCTGCAGGGCGGTGGTTGGCAGCCAGCTGGCAATTTCCGTAACGGCCAGTCCCTGCAGATAATGCTCAAATGTCAGTTCGCGCCTGCCACGGCGTTTCAGTTCGAAGCTGGCGAGCAGTTTCGGCCATTCGGTGCTGCTGAAACAGCGATCCTGCAGCAGCTGCCAGCCGGCCTGGAAATACGGGGTCCCCTGGCCGGTCGCAGGTTCTGTCGCTGCTGCCGGCAGTGCCCGGCCGGTGCACAGCAGTGCCAGCATTTGTCGGCAATGCCACTGACAGTCGTGGCCGGCGGGGGTGTTCAGGTAATCCTGCAGGTTGCTGGAGGGGGGGATCCGGGACATGTTGCTGGCTGTACCAGAAGGCTGAGTGGAGTGTTGTGCGTGCAGTTGGGTGTCTTCCGGCTGCCGGGGTGACACGGAGCTGAGCAAGTTTCCCTGGGGCCGATGAGACGTGAGGCCTAAGCTTAGCGATTTGAGCATGGGAAGTCCCTTCCTGTGACGGATTTTTTTGGCGAAAGCTGCGGCGATACGAAGCACTGTGGGAAGAAAGTCTGTTGGCGGCGCCTGTTGGGAAAAAAAACGACGGGATTTCGCAGGAACTCGGGAAAACGGCTCCTGAAGACCGGGCAACTGCCGGCTGGTGGTCGCAGTTCGCGATCGCAGCGCGGCGACTCCGCCTTTGCGGAGCGACTTTCAGGAGATTTCTAATGACGCGTGGAATGCTTTGGACAACCGTTCTGCTGGGGGGCCTGCTGGCTGACAGCGGATGGGCTCAGGAAAGCCCGGTGCCGACAACGCCGGAATTTCGCCGGCCGTCCGGTCTGACTGCCTATGACTTCATGACGGACGCGGACGAGTTTTATTATCACCATCTGAGCAAGCTGTGTCTGGGCGGGGACATTGCCGAATGGCCGCTGGTGCGAACCCTGGCGACACTGGGTGCCGATGTGGTGGATTCGCCCGCGCTGGCTCGAGCCGCCAATCATCAGATCAATATCTCAGAACAGCCGCGGGCCCGGCTGATCAGCCAGATGGTTGACGAGTGTGCTGATTTGCTGGGTGTCGTTCCGCCTCCCACTTACATCGATGGCAATCCGGTACCCAACGCGTACGTGACGGGACTGGCAACGCCGCATATGCTGGTGATTACTTCCGGTCTGCTGGAGCTTTATCAGGACACTCCGGATGAGCTGCGTTTCGTGATTGGTCACGAGCTGGCACACATTCGCTGCCAGCACCTGCGGACGCTGCTGGTAGCCCGGCTGGTGGTGTTCCCGATCATCGTTCGCAGCCACGCTCCGACGCAGACACCGCTGGGAGGCGTGGTGGCATCAGTTGCCGGGCTGACGGCCCTCGGCACGCTGACTCACTGGTTTCGCGCGGCCGAGTATTCAGCGGATCGCGGAGCGTTGCTGTGCGTCGGTGGCCGGGTGGACATTGCTCAGCAGGCGCTGGCGCGTCTGCTGCATCAGACGCGTCAGTCCAACAAGCTGATGGATGCGAAGCAGGCTGCGTTCGATGTGAAGCGTCTGTACCGTGATCAGCAGGATCTGCGTCATCGTCCGCTGGTGCAGCTGCTCAGTTTTGTGGATCAGTTTTCTGCGTCACATCCGTTTCTGGCGGATCGCTGTGTGGCTCTGGAAGCATGGGCACAGTCGGAGGACTACCGTCGTCTGATGACTCGCCCCGAACTGCCCAAACTGCGCCTGGCTGTAACGGGGATCACAGTGCGCGGTATTCCGCCGGCTGATCTGTATATCCCGGGTGTGGATTCGGGGGAAACCGATCCGCTGTTGCATGTGACTTATGCCGGGACCACGCATGAGACGGAGCGAGCTGCGGACAAGACAGAACTGCAGCTGCAGGATCTGGATTTCCGTTTTTCGTGGGAATCCGGGGCCGGTGTGATTGTGGACCTGTATGATTACAACACGGTTCTGCCCAACCGACTGGTGGGCTCAGTCAGGCTGCAGATCAACAACATGGAGCCCGGTGAATTCACTGTGGAAGCTCCGCTGCAGCTGGATATCGAGAGTCCGTCAACGGTGGTGGATCTGCCCATTGTGACGCTGACGTATCGCCTCGAATACTCCGAGCCGAAGTCATTGGCTGACAGCGGCCCATCAGATTTGAAGTGAGACCTCAGCGGCAGTATTGCCTTTCGTTGCAGCACGTTTGGGCGGCAGTCATCTCAGCGGTGGCTGCCGCCCGCTTTTCGCCCATTTTTCAGGACTCCGGAGCAGGATGACCGTCATGATTGCAATCGCCAGCCGTAACGAACCAAGTGATCGTCGATCTTTTGCCGAACGGGCAGCCGGGCTGCAGCGGAGACTTCAGCATGTGCGGGGGATCTGGCTGTCGGCTGCTGCCGGTCTGCATGGCATGGTAGACACGGCGCTGCAGCGGGGGCAGTGGCTGCCGCAGCAGATTGAGGTTGCCTGTGAGCAGCTGCGGTGCGCCCGGGAGCAGCTTGTACTGGAGATTCAGGAGGTCACTGAACCGCTGCAACTGCCGGACTGGACGCCTCCCGGGCCGCATGAAGACTTCGACGGGATCGCGGAACGCCTCCACGACCTTGCGGAAATCTGCGGTGAGCTGGACAGGGTTCATGCTGAGAGAATGGCTGGGCACCTGACGCTGCTGGCGAGGCTGCAGCAACTGGTGGCAACGTGCCCGGAAGCCGACGCTCCTTTAAGGCAACTGCAGCAGCGGGCTGCCGGTGTGCAGGAACAACTGCAGGGGTGCTGCCATGCGGTCACGGATCGGGAGGTTGAGCGTCTGCTGGAAGTCTTCGGTGCTGCGTTGCTGCTGGCGGATGATGCTGAAATTCGGGCCGCTGGTGATCAAGGTCCTTGCAATTCTGCGGCGACTGCAGCAGCGGCCTTCCGAATCACAGCGGAAAATTTTGGCACATTGCTGGCCGTGGAACTGCTGCGAGGCATGTGTTGCCGGCAGAACGGGCCGGAGCCTCGACATTGCCCTGACCCTGAGGCACAGGCCGATCCGGAAATGCCGCCGGTTGAACAGCCGGTTGAACAGCCGCCGGTGGCGACGAGTTGCCCGAATCAGAGCGTGATATCCGCAGCAGCCCCGCAGCCGATGCAACTGGAACGCCTGCTCAATCGCTTTTCGCAGCAGGCTCGCCTGGGCGACGTTGGGCGTGTGTGCCGGGGAGTCAATTCTGCCAACCGCAGCCTGAGGAAGCTGACACTGCGGGAACTGGCCGCCATGGCCCAGCCCCTGAGGAATAAGGCAGTGCAACTGGCCAGCCAGTTGCCGAACTCTGAGAGCTCTGACGGCAGTCCGTCGCTGGTCTCCGCACTACGGTGTACCGCGCTGGCGATTGATTGTGTGACAATTGTGCAGCGCGACTCGAAGGGAGAAGGAACTTTCACCCGCCGCGATCTGGATCAGGCAGTCAGCCTGCTGGACGAAGCAGTGCAGCAGTCGCGGCTTGCAAAATCCAGCTTGAAAGGCGCGGTAACCATCTCGCTGCCGGAATTGAGTCAGATTGCCGGTTGGCTGGAGACCAGCCAGACGCCTGCGGAATCTGTGAAGCACAGAAATTCGCCCCGCGTGCTGCCGGGCGGTCGAATGGTGTCCGCGCCACTGCTGCAGCGGCTCAGCGACACCTTCAAATCGCTGCATCAGCGGCGGCAAAGACAGACACTGCTGGGCAGTGCCGGTCAGTCATGTCTGCAATTGCAGGCAGCCGAATGCGATGCTGACGTACTGTCAGCCTGTACGGAACTGGACGGTTGCATCAGCCGGCTGCTGTCCCTTGGGCTCAGTCCAAACGATGCGGAGCTGCGCAACACATTGCTGCCATTTCACGAGATTCTTTGGGATTACTGCGATGAGCTGAGTCTGTCGGAGACTCAGTCGCAGGTGGTTGATGCAGTGGCGGAAAATCGTCCTGATGATGCACCATTTCGCTGGTCGCAAAGGATGTTGACGGTCATGCAGCACCTGCATCAGTGGCGGGAAACGCACCCGACCGAGGCGTCAGTTGAGGACTGCCGCACCGAGTCGGTTGCCACAGTCAGGAGTCTGCTGAGCGGGAAGGTGCTGGTGGTCGTGGGTGGCATCTGTCGCCCGCATGCCGCTGACCGTCTGAAACGGGAATTTGATGTCTGCGAATTGCGCTGGCTGAATGCCACAAAAGCAGATCGAGTGGACTTCTTCCAGCCCGAACTGCGGGGAGCCGCTGTGGTGGTTCTGATCACTCGCCTGATGGGGCACAAGCATTCCAGAATTCATGATCTCTGCCGACCGCTGGCCATTCCCTGCGTGCAAACCCGCTATAATGCGGGATACAGCGTGAACCAGATCGCTGATGTCATTTTAGCTCAGGCCAGTGAGCAACTGAGGGTTGGCTGATCAGAAGCCGGCGACTGTTCCGATTGCACAGACCCTGCGGGCCCCCGGCATGCCCGCAAACTTTGCCATGCTTCCGCAGCGGGCATCACTCGCGAAGCAGATACGACTCGCGCTGTCCGCACGAGATTCAGCGGGTTAACCGACCGGCCTCGCGATTTCACAATCTCGGTTCTGCAAATCGGCAAATCAGGCCGATGTTCCCAATGCCGTTTTCCTGGCACCCCCACCGCTATCTTCCTGTCATTGCTCAGCAGTGACAGGACCTCGCTGGAACAGGCCGTGCAGATGAAGTCACTTCGCGACAGCTATGAATTTCCCGGGCGAAAAGCAGCCATCTGGCTGCCGGGAATCGCCGCCTTCCTGCTGCCGCTGATCATGTATTCGCTGAGCAACCTGAAGCTGCAGAATGACGTTGGAAACTGGCTTCCGGACAGCGATGAACAGTCCGCAGTGCTCAACTGGTACCAGAACCTGTTCCCCGATGATGATCGCATCCTCGCTTCCTGGGACGGCTGTTCACTCACTGACCCCCGCATGGCCGAGTTTGCTCGACGGCTGGAAGGTCGTCGCAGCGGCGAGATCCGCGAGGGCGGCTCACCGTTCATCGCTGAAGTGACTGAACCGGCAGACCTCCTGCGTCGCATGCGCAGTCGCGACATCCCGCTCACAGAAGCCCTGGAACGCACCGGAGGACTGCTGACCGGTCGCGGACCGCTGCGAATCGAGCTGGCGGAATTCGCCCGACTGCATTCCCGCAGCGTCGGCGAAAGAGCTGTGCGGCTCGGAGCAGAGAAGTTCGGAATC
>Ga0068872_10004358_pt1 | contig 10764 bp, 9 predicted proteins | sample NOAtaG_7_FD_66441 | JGI IMG/M metagenome (GOLD analysis project Ga0068872, IMG submission 66441) | Freshwater lake microbial communities from Lake Erie, under a cyanobacterial bloom - NOAA_Erie_Diel1S_2200h metaG | ecosystem: Environmental > Aquatic > Freshwater > Lake | place: USA: Ohio, Lake...
CCGCGTCCACCAGCGCGGGCGGGAGCACGAGGTAGCCCAGCCGCAGCGACCGGCCGAGCACCTTGGAGAAGCTGCCGGCATGGACCACGCGGCCGTCGCGGTCGAGGCTCGTGAGCGCGGGCAGCGGCGCGCCGGCATAGCGGTACTCGCCGTCGTACTCGTCCTCGACCACGAGTCCGCCGACGCGGCGCGCCCAGTCGAGCAGCGCGAGGCGGCGGCCGACGGGCATCGCGCCGCCGAGCGGATGCTGGCGCGCGGGCGCGACGAAGGCGCCACGCGCACCGCGCGCCGCGGGGTCGGCGGCGATGCGCGCGGCATCGAGCCCGCCGGCCTCGACGCGCACCGGCACGGGGCGCAGCCCGCAGCGCAGCAGCTCCTCCGCGATGGCGGGATAGCCAGGGTCCTCGACCACCACGCGCGCGCCGCGGGCGAAGCCGCAGGCCGCGACGAGGGCCGTGGCGTCGGCCATGCCCGCGGTGACGACGACGCGGCCGGGATCGCAGTCGATGCCGCGCCACTCGCCGAGGTGCCGCGCGATCGCCGCGCGCAGCGGCGCCCAGCCGAAGGGGTCGGGCTGGCGCAGCATCCCCGCGCCATGCGCGCGCCAGCCGCGCTGCAGCAGGCGCGCCCAGGCCTCGTGCGGGAAGAGCGCCGGGTCGAGCGCGCCGACCGCGAAGGGCCGCCAGGGCGCGGGTGGCGCCGGCGGGACCGGCGGCGCCGGCGGGCGGCGGGGCGGCGGCGCGGACCGCGGGGACTCGGGCAGCCGCGTCGAGACGAAGAGGCCCGCGCCCGCGCGACCCTCGACATAGCCCTCCGCGACGAGCTGCTCGGCGGCGAGCACCGCTGTCGAGCGCGCGATGCCGAGCTCCGCGGCGAGCGCGCGCGTCGACGGCAGGCGCGCGCCCGGCGCCACGCGCCCCGCGAGCACGAAGGCGCGCAGCTGCGCCGAGAGCTGCGCGTGCAGCGGCGTCGCCGAGCCGCGGTCGACGCTGAGCGCGAGCGCGGCGCCCTCGGCCCCGCGCGCCCTCCTGGGTGGTCTGGTCATGTTTCCTCCAACTGGATCTTTCCTCCATACCAGATCGGGAGGACCCTGCGCGTCGACGCCAACGATGGAGGCATGCATGGCCGACAAGCCGGGACCCAGGACCGAACGCGTGCGCACCAGGCGCATGCACCAGCGCGGCGCCTACGACCGCGCGACGATCGACGCGATCCTCGACGCGCAGCCGCTGGCGCATGTCGGCTACCTGCTCGACGGCGCGCCGCTGGTGACGCCGACGCTGCAGTGGCGCGAGGGCGACCATGTCTACTGGCACGGCTCGTCCGCCAGCCGCATGCTCGAGCGCTGCGACGGCGCCGAGGTCTGCGTCACCGTCACGCTGATGGACGGGATGGTGATGGCGCGGTCGGCCTACAACCATTCCGTCAACTACCGCTCCGTCATGCTGCTCGGGCGCGCGCGCATCGTCGACGAGCGCGAGGAGAAGCGCGCGCGGCTGCGCGCCATGGTCGAGCACATGTTCCCGGGGCGATGGGAGCGGCTGCGCGCGATGACGGAGCAGGAGTTCAAGGCGACGACGGTGCTGGCGCTGCCGATCGACGAGGCCTCGGCCAAGATCCGCAAGGGTCCGCCAGGCGACGACGACGCCGACCTCGACATCGACGTCTGGGCGGGCGTCATCCCCCTGCGCATGCAGGCCGGCGAGCCGGAGCCCGATCCGCGCGGGCGCCAGGGCGTGCCCGTGCCCGACCACATCCGGAAATTCCGCATCGGCTGACCGGCGCGAGGCGGCCCGCGCGCGCTCAGGCGGCGGCGCGGGCCTCCAGCGCGCGCAGCCGCAGCGCGCCGAGCAGCATCAGCGCCGCCAGCGCCGCAAGCATCCAGAGCCCCGCGGCGAAGCCGCCCGTGGCGTCGTAGAGCACGCCCAGCGCGATCGGCCCGCCCGCGCCGCCCACCTCGGCCGCCGAGAAGAAGAGCCCGCCCGCCGTCCCGGCATGGCGCTCGCCGACGCCGCGCGTCTCCACCAGCGCGAGCAGCGCCACGGTCATCAGCGAGGAGCGCGCGATGCCCTGCGCGACCAGCCCCGCGGCGAGCAGCGGGCCGGGGTCGGACTGCAGCAGCACCGCGCTCAGGCCGGCGAAGGACGCAAGCGCGCCGAGGATCGCGAAGCGCCGCGGCGGCGTCGCGAGGCGCGGGATGAGCAGCGAGCCCGCGATCCCCACGAGCGTCGGGATCGTCGCCCAGAGGCCGGCCTCGGCGGGCGTCATGCCGTCGGCGCGCAGCAGCTCGGGCAGCCAGTTGTTGAGGCCATGGTTGAAGGCGAAGATGCACACGCTCATCGCCAGCAGCACGCGCACCGCGGGCAGCCGCACGAGCAGCAGCAGGACCTCGCGCTGCGGAGGCCGCTCGGCGGCGGGCGGCAAGGCCGGCTCGTTCGCGCGGATCGCGGGCAGCGACGCGATCGCCAGCCAGGCGAGCGCGCCCGCGAAGGCCACGCCGCTCCAGGCCGCGAGGACGGCGCGCCAGTCCTCGCCGAACAGCGGCATGAGCACGGAATTCGTCAGCGACAGGCCCGCGATCGCCCCGACCGCGGGCCCGGTGATGTAGATGCCCATCGCGAGGCCGCGCTCGCTGCCCTTGAACCAGTGGCTGACGACCTTGGGCGCGCCGGCGGAGACAAGCGGGCCGCCGATGCCGAAGACGCCGACGGCGAGGCAGAAGCTCCAGAAGTCGAAGGCGAGGCCGCGCATCGCCCCGGACAGCGCGATGAAGAGCGCGCCGACGAAGATCGCCCGGCGCGCGCCCAGCCGGTCGAGCAGCGCGCCGCAGGGAACCGCCGCGAAGATGTAGACCGCCTGCCAGATCCCGAGGATGGCGCCCATCTCGGAATGGCTGAGCGCGAGGTCGCGGGTGATCGGCAGGACCAGCGGCGCGAGCGCGACCGCCGTCAGCCCGAAGCAGGCATAGGCCAGCCAGACGGCGAGCAGCACCAGCCAGCGCGCGGGATCGGCCCCGGCCGCCGCGGGTGGCACCCCGCCCTGCTCGCTCGTCGCGGACATCTGCGAGGCGGACCATACATCAGCCCGCACGCGCCGCCATGGGCGGCGCCGGGCGCCCGCGCCTCAGGCCGCGGCGGGGAGCGCGAGCCGGATCGCCGGATGGAGCAGCCCCTCGGCGGCCATGTCGAAGGGATGCGTGCGCCCGAAATGCTCGTTCGCCGTCCAGGCGTCCTCGACCGGGTCGTGGTCGAACCAGGGCGACACGCCGAGCACGAGATGGATCCTGGTCGCCGGGGTCCCGCCGCGGCAGAAGACGCGATGCGGGCGGTTGGTGTCCCAGGTATAGGCGCGGCCGACGCCGAGGTGGTAGGGCGGCTCTCCCGCCATCTGGAAGACGAAGTTGGGGTCGGTCGCGAGCGGGATGTTGAGGCGCAGCGTCTCGAAGACCGGTTCGTCGCGGTGCCAGCCCTCGCGCGCGAGATAGGCCTCGTCGCCGGCATCGACCGCCGCGCCTGGTATGACGCCGACGCGGCTGCGCACCAGGCTGCGCGAGAACCCGTCGAGGAAGGCGCCCAGCGCGCCCGCGCGCGCGAATGGCGTGCGCTGCACGAAGCCGTAGCCGTCGAAATAGGAATCCCGCAGCTGCTCGTGCCGGCCGACCGAGTTCCAGAAGAACTCCTCGCGCGCGTTGCGTGGCGTGCCGAGCGTCGCCGCCTCCGGGTCCGGCCCGTCCTGGTGGCGCGGGTTCCAGGTCAGCGACAATCCGCCATAGGCGCGGCTCTCGCCGGCCGCGTGGCGCCAGCCGCGGAAGCCATGCCGCGCGAGCGCGGCCTCCACCTCCGCGCGCAGCGCCGAGAGGTCGGTTCCCCCGAGGTCGAAGGAGAGGCGCGCGCGGCGTCCCACCCGCGGCACGCAGCGCGCGGCCAGCCTGTCGTGGTCGCAGCGCGACCTGATGTACTGGAACACCGTCATTCCCGGCGGCACGTCCGCGACCCTGATCCGCATGCGACCTCCCTCCGCTTGTCCGGGGCGGAGGATCGCGACCGAGGACGCCATTCCTCAAGACGCCCATCGGGCATAGGCCGCACGGGCGTCGCGCCACCGTCCGGGGGACGTCGACGCAAGCGGCTTGCCTCCTCCGGCGCGCGCCAGCAATCTCGCCCTGCCCGGCCGGCAAGGCGCGGCGGGCGCCAGCGAACGGAGGAAAAGTCTCATGGCCAACAGGAAGATCGCGCTCGTCACCGGCGCGGGCAGCGGCATCGGCAAGCACTCGGCGCTGGCGCTGATGCGCGCGGGATGGGACGTGGCGCTGGCGGGCCGTCGCCGCGAGGCGCTCGAGGAGACCGCGGCGCTCGGCAAGGACACCGGCGCGCGCGCGCTCGTCGTGCCGGCGGACGTCGCCGACCAGGCCTCGGTGAAGGCGCTCTTCGCGAAGGTGAAGGCGGAGTTCGGCCGCCTCGACTTCCTGTTCAACAACGCCGGCGTCAACGCGCCCGGCATCCCGATCGAGGACATGTCCCTCGAGCAGTGGAAGTACGTCGTCGACATCAACCTGACCGGCCTGTTCCTCTGCGCGCAGGAGGCCATCCGGATCATGAAGGCGCAGGATCCGCGCGGCGGGCGCATCGTCAACAACGGCTCGATCTCCGCGCACGCGCCGCGCCCGAACTCCGGGCCCTACACCGCGACCAAGCACGCGGTGACCGGCCTCACCAAGAGCCTCGCCCTCGACTGCCGCAAGCACGACATCGCGTGCGGCCAGATCGACATCGGCAACGCCGCGACCGACATGGCCGCGCGCATGGCCAAGGGCGTGCCGCAGGCCAATGGCGAGGTCGCGATCGAGCCGCTGATGGACGTCGAGTCCGTCGCCGACACGATCGTGCACATGGCCGCCCTGCCGCCCGGCTCCAACCTCCTCTTCGCGACGGTCATGGCGACGAAGATGCCCTTCGTCGGCCGCGGCTGACGGATCCCCGGCGCGCAGGGGCGCCGGGACGACGCGGCGCGTCGCGCGATGTCGGAAAGGGCCTTCGTCTTCGAGGTCGGCGTCCGCCGCGCCGGACGCTGGACCGTCGAGGGCATGCGCGATCGCCAGGACGACGCCATCGCCAACGCGCGCGACATCCTCGCGCGCGGCGGATGCGAGGCGGTGCGCGTCGTGCGCGGGCGCATCGTCGACGGCCACTTCCTGACCGGCAACGCCGTCTTCGAGGCGGCGCGGCCGGAGCGCGGCGAGGACGCCGCGCGCGTCGGCGACCTCGACGAGGCCGGCGCCTGGTGCGACGCGGCGGCCGATCTCTACGGCGCGCGCAGCCGCCGCGCGATCGGCCAGCTGCTGCGCCAGTTCCTCGACCGGCTCGGCATCACGCCGACCGAGCTGCTCCACAACATCCGCTTCGCGCGCAAGCTCGAGGACGAGGGCATGCTCATGGGCGCGGCGCTGCATCGCGCGGCGCGCGCCCGCGCGGACGAGACCGGCGCGGCGCATGGCGAATGCGTGCGCGCGCTCGAGGGGCTGCTCGCCACGGCATGGAAGCGCGCCACCGAGGCGCGCGCGGACCGACGCCACCCCGTGCCGGGGCATGACGGGCTCGACGCGCTCGCGGAGCGCGCGCGCCATCGCGCCGAGGACGAGGCCGGGCGCGCCTTCGTCGCGCGCCACGGCATCGCGCGCGTGCTGGAGGGCGAGCCGACCCTGCTCGCGCGCCTTGCCATGGTGCTCGGCTGGGCCGGCGCGGCGTCGGCCCAGGAATCGGTCGCGCGCGTGGACGAGCTGGTCGCCGACTGCCTCGCCTCGCCCGAGGTGCTGCGCGAGGTCCTGGGAGGGCAGCAGGACTTCGCCACCGCGCTCATGGCCACGATCGACATGGCGCGCGGGCGCGAGCCGCCCCCGCCGCCGCGTCCCGCGCCCTGGTACCCGGACCTCGCGCGCTTCCTCGCCACGCAGCTGGCGCCGGAGACGCGCGGCGTCCTGATGGCCCGCGTGCGGCGCGAGCTCGCGGGCCCGCGGCCGCTCGCACGCGGCGACGCGACGGCCGAGGCCGCGGCGCTCACGCGCGTCGCGGAGGCGCTGCGCGACGACGCGCGGGGCGCCTATGCCGGAGGCGGCGGCACGGTCGTGGCGATGGTGCGCCGCTGGCAGCGCCTCGACCGGCCAGGCGGCTTCGGCGACCTCGTCCTGCCGCAGGGCGGGCCAGCCGCGCGCTTCCGCGCCCTCGCCCTCGCGGAGACCGAGATACGCGGCGAGATGCGGCGGCGCGCGGTCGCGACGCTGCTGCTCGATGCGCTGCGCGAGACCCCGGCCGCCAGTCGCGCGGCGCTCCGGGAATTCGAGCCATCGATTAGGCGTGCCAACCTTCTCGACGAAGCCCGCGAGCTGGTCCTGCGCGAGTTGTCAGCCGCGGGGTGACGCGCGATGATAACGACGTGTCGTTCCCGGTATCGTCGATAGGCCCGGCTCCCAGGGGCATCCATGTCGCGTGACAACGTCGGCGGCCAGTCGCGCGCGGCAGAGACGACCGGCCCGCGCAAGTCGCCCGCCGAAATCAGGTTCGTGCTCCTGCGCCACGAGCTCTTCGCGACGAGGCGCGGTGGCGCACGCGCCGACCTGTCGACCCAGGACCTCTCGGGCGTGTCCCTTCCCGGCGTGAACCTCGCGGGCGCCAAGCTGACCGGCACGGACTTCTCGAACGCGAACCTCCGGGGCGCGGTCTTCGACAAGGCCGACCTCTTCACGGCCAATTTCTCGGGCGCCGACCTGACCGGCGCCTCCTTCGTCGATGCCGACATGCGCGGCATCGTGCTGCGCGGCGCGAAGATGCAGCAGGCGAAGCTGCGCAACGCCGACATGCGCTCGGGCCGGCTGCTCGGCGCCTCAGGCACCGCCGCCGGTGCCGGAGGCGGCGGCGGCATGACGGGCCGCGCCGACCTGGCCGGGGCCGACCTGACCGGGGCGGACCTGGAGCGCGCGCAGCTGGGCGAGGCGGTGCTCACCCACGCCAACCTCACCGGCGCGCGGCTCGACGGCGCCGACCTGACGCGGGCCAAGCTCGCGGGCGCGCAGCTGCGCGGCACGCAGCTGAACCGCAGCGTCGCCGCGCGCGCCGACATGTCGGGCGCGGACGCGACGGGCGCCGCGATGGTGGGCGCGGACCTCTCCGGCGCGGCGATGATCGACGCGCGCATGGCGAACGTGGACATGCGCAGCGCCAAGGTGACCGGCGCGAACTTCGAGGGCTCGGACCTCTCGGGCGCCGACCTCGCGGGCGTCGACCTGACCTCCGCGCTGATGAGCGGCGTGCGCACGACCAAGCCGATCGACCAGCTGCCCGCCGCGATCCGCGAGGCGATCGAGGGCCACCGCGCCTGGGCGGCGAGCCAGGGACGGCGCGGCGCGCAGGCGAACCTCGCGGGCAAGGACCTGCGCGGCGTCGACTTCGCGGGCATCGACCTCAGCGGCGCCAACCTGTCCAGCTGCGACCTGGCCGGCGCGAACTTCTCCGGCGCCAAGCTGGTGATGGCGAACTTCGACCGCGCCGTGCTGCGCAACGCGCACCTGATCGGCGCCAACCTCGACGGCGCGATCCTGACGATGGCCGACATGACCGGCGCCGACCTGTCCGGGGCGCGCATGAAGTCCGTCGAGATCAAGCGCGCCGACGGCTCGGGCACGGGACGGCTCTGGCCCGCCAACCTGTCCGGCGCGATCGCAAGCCGCGCGCGCTGCGCAGGCACCGACTTCAGGGGCGCCAACATGCGCAAGGCGGACTTCTCGGGCGCCCTGCTCGCCGGCGCCATGCTCGACGACGCCGACACCGAAGGCGCGCTGCTGGGCGACGCCGCGCGCTGAGCGGGCTCAGTCCCCGATCTCGACGTAGTCGATCGCAAGGACCTCGATCGCCTCCACGCCCTGCGGCGTGCGCAGCGCGACCTCGTCCCCGACCTCCGCGCGCAGCAGCGCGCGCGCGATCGGCGAGATCCAGCTGACGCGGCCGCGATCGGCATCGACCTCGTCGGCGCCCACGATGCTCACCCTGCGCTCCCGGCCCGAGGGATCGGCATAGGTCACGGTGGCGCCGAAGAACACCTGGCCGCGCCGCTCCTGGCGCAGCGGGTCGACGACCTCCGCGTTCTCGAGCCGCTTCGACAGGAAGCGCACGCGCCGGTCGATCTCGCGCAGCCTGCGCTTGCCGTAGATGTAGTCGCCGTTCTCCGAGCGGTCGCCGTTCGACGCGGCCCAGGAGACGCTGCGCACCACCTCGGGCCGCTCGACGCGCAGGAGCCGCTGGTGCTCGTCCTGCAGCCTGCGGAACCCCGCGGGCGTGATGTAGTTGCGCGCGCCCGCGGGCAGCGCGACGGCGCCCGGCGGAAGGTCGTCGTCCTCCTCGCCGCCGCCATCCTCCTTCGTGAAGGCCTTGCTCATGGCCGGCGAGGATATCCGCAAAACGCGCAGGCACAACGCGCGGCGCGCAGGGATGCGGGCCTCGCGCCGGCGCGGCGGAGCCTCTAGTGTGGGAGACGAGGAAATGTCCAAGCCCGATAGCCGCGAAGCGGCATCGCCACATCGCCAGCTCCTGCGCACCGGCGCCTTCCTGCGCCTGTGGACGGCCGGCGGCTTCACCAACGCGATGCGCTGGCTCGAGATCCTCGTCGCCGGGCTGTTCGTGTTCGAAGTCACGCACTCCGCCTTCGCGGTCGCGGTGGTCACGATGATGCGCTCCGTGCCGATGCTCGTGGCCGGCGCGCTCGCCGGCGTGGTCGCGGAGTCGCTGGACCGCAAGCGGCTGCTGCTGGCGGGACAGGCCCTGAACGCGGCCACGGCCGCGCTGCTCGCGCTCTCGGGCGCGCTCGGCACGCTCTCGGTCTGGCAGCTTGCCGTCGCGAGCCTCGCGAGCGGCCTCGTCTGGGCGAGCGAGATGGCGGTGCGCCGGCGCATGGCCGGCGAGGCGGCGGGGGAATCGCATGTCGCGGCCGCGATCGCGCTCGATTCCATGACCAGCAGCGTCACGCGCATGCTCGGCCCGATCCTGGGCGGCCTCGCCTTCGAGACGCTCGGCGTCGCCGGCGCCTTCGCCGCCGCGGCGCTCGGCCACTGCGTCGCCATCGCGGCCTGCCTGCGCCTTCGCCATCGCCAGGAGGTCCAGGAGCTGCAGCTGCGCGCCGTGCCCTCCGCCATCGCCGAGGCGGCGCGGCTCGCGGCGCGCACGCCGATCGTGCGCAGCATCCTGGTCGTGACCGTCGTGATGAACGTCTTCGCCTTCTCCTACACGACCGTCTTCCCGGCCTGGGGGGAACGCGTCTTCGCGGCCTCGCCGAGCATGGTCGGGCTGCTTGCCGGCGCCGAGCCCTTCGGCGCCCTGATCGGCGCCTGGATCATCGCCACGCGGCGCATCCCGCTGGCCCCGAACCAGCTCTTCGTCGGCGGCTCGGTGATGTTCATGCTGCTGCTCGCCGCCGCCGCCAACCTGCCGCTCTTCGCGCTCGCCTGGATGCTGCTGGCGCTGGGCGGGCTCGGCACCGCGGCCTTCGGGGCGATGCAGACGACTTTGGTCATCACCAACGTCTCCGCCGACGCGCGCTCGCGCGTGCTCGGCCTCGTGACGACCTGCATCGGCATGGGTCCCGCCGGGATCCTCGCCGCGGGCGCCCTCACCGACAGGCTTGGCCCATCCGCCGCGCTGACCGTCATGGCCTGCACGGGCGCGGTCCTCGCGCTGGTCTTCCGCCAGAGGGTGGCGTCGCCGCCGGCGTGATAGGCTCCCGGCCGCGCGTCCGCGAGGGAGGTTCGCATGCGTCTCTTAGGCTGGATCCTGGTCGCCGCGTCCATCGTCCTGCTCGGCCGCGACGCCATGAGATGGATCGAGGGCCGCGGCTTCGGCCCGGCGCCGCTCGGCCAGGTCTGGTTCGACGTCGACCGCTTCTCGCTCAACCTCGTGCAGGCCGTGGTCGAGCGCTACGTGGCGTCGTGGCTGTGGCAGGACGTCGTTGCGCCGCTGCTGCTGATGCCCGCATGGGCCGTGCCGGCGGTGGCCGGCGCCGCCCTGCTCGCCGCCGCGCGCGTCGCGGCGGGGCGGCGGCTCAGTTCTCGCGGGCCTTGAGGGCGGCGAAGAACGCGCTCTGCGGTATGTCGACCTTCCCGAACTGCCGCATGCGCTTCTTGCCCTCCTTCTGCTTCTCGAGGAGCTTGCGCTTGCGGGTGATGTCGCCGCCGTAGCACTTCGCCGTCACGTCCTTGCGCAGCGCGGAGACGGTCTCGCGCGCGATGATGCGCCCGCCGATCGCGGCCTGGATGGCGATCTTGAAGAGCTGCTGCGGGATCAGTTCCTTGAGCTTCACGCAGAGCACGCGGCCGCGGCTCTCGGCCTCGGCGCGGTGGACCATGATCGACAGCGCGTCGACCGGCTCGGCGTTGACCAGGATCGCGAGCTTCACGACGTCGCCCTGCTCGTAGCTGTCGACCGCGTAGTCGAAGCTGGCATAGCCGCGGCTCACCGACTTCAGCCGGTCGTAGAAGTCGAAGACGACCTCCGCGAGCGGCAGGCGATAGACGAGCATCGCGCGCGTGCCGGCATAGGTCAGCTGCTCCTGGCGGCCGCGCCGGTCCTCGCAGAGCTTCAGCACCGAGCCGAGATACTCGTCCGGCACGAAGATCGTAGCCTTGATCCAGGGCTCCTCGATGTGGTCGACGCGCACCGGGTCGGGCATGTCGACCGGGTTGTAGACGTCGACGACCTCGCCGTTGGTGAGGTGGACCTTGTAGAC
>Ga0068872_10004368_pt1 | contig 10752 bp, 8 predicted proteins | sample NOAtaG_7_FD_66441 | JGI IMG/M metagenome (GOLD analysis project Ga0068872, IMG submission 66441) | Freshwater lake microbial communities from Lake Erie, under a cyanobacterial bloom - NOAA_Erie_Diel1S_2200h metaG | ecosystem: Environmental > Aquatic > Freshwater > Lake | place: USA: Ohio, Lake...
CCTCCAGGATGATTTTTGTTTTTTCACGGCAATCACCCTGAAGGATGATTTCACCATCTTTTGAACTCCCACCTATTCCACATCTTTTTTTTAAAGTAGTACACAATTCACCAAGAGCCTCTTCTGTTCCGTTAAAACCACTTACCAGTGTGACGGTTTTGCCGGCCCGCTGTTTAGACTGCCTGCCGATATACAGCAATTGTTTACCGGGTAAGATTTCCGAAGCAGTTTCATTTTCTTCCTCGGGCGGTGTCCATTCACGATTGGTCGAAAACACCATGTTCCCAAGGCTTTGAAGATTGTTGCTTTTGTTGTTTTTTTTCATTTGTTCACAAGAATTCTCAGTGATTGTGGATCTGCTGCAACCCTTATTTCTGCTGGTGCATCAAGCAATATTCCATCCATTTGAAGAAAGGGGAAACGGTTTTCAATATAAAACTCTCTGGCGCGTAGCCGGATCATGCGGCTTTCAGAGAAATCATTTTTTCTGATGAGATTCCATATAAAGAAAGGAAGTTCAAACCAGTTGGGTTTCTTAAATATACACACTTCAAGCATGCCGTCGGAAATAGATGCCCTTGGATTGATATACAAGCGGTCTCCGTATTGTTTGCCATTGGTAATGACCAGCCAAAATACCGACCCGGAGTATTCCTCTTCTCCCGTAAGCACTCTTACCCAGTGTTTTTTTGCCTTTCTGTATTCAGCAAGTACTGAAAACAACAAGGAAAATCCGCTTGGTAACTTGCTATGTTCAAATTTCCTTACAAGGGAAGCATCTAAGCCAAGTCCGGCGATGTTCAAAAAGAAATGCTCGTTGAGACTTGCTGTATCAATCTGCTTGATGGTTCTTCTATTGATTGATTCAAAGGAATCTTCCAACAGAGGATAATTCACTTTCAGGTGTGAAGCAAGTCCGTTTAAGCTCCCAAGCGGGAGAATACCCATACAGGTTTGTTTTCTTACAAGCAAGCTGGCAAGCCTGTTAATAAAGGAATTTCCTCCACCAATGATGACAAAATCATAATACTCTCGAACACATTCTTCTACCTTAACTTTAGCGGAATTTAAATCCTCACAATAAACAATATGGTAGTTGAAATAATCTTTTTTCAGGTGTTTTTCCACGCTCTCTTCAAAGGATTGTCTTGGAATCTTGAGCAATGCAATTTCAACAACAATACAGGTTTTGGCGTGATTCATTTTAGGTTTTAATTAGAAGGATGAGTCCTGCCATCACAAGAAGAATCGCCAGCAAGGTACGGATGGTTATTTGTTCATGCAGAAATACTGCAGATAGAAAGATTGTTACTAGTATAGACCCTTTGTCTATGGTAGCCACCACACTTACTTTCCCGGATTGGATGGCACGGTAATAAAAAATCCATGAAAGGGCAGTGGTGAGTCCTGACAGGGCTAGAAAGATCAGGGATTTGTAGGAAACTGCCGCCAGTTGTTTGATGGGGTGAAGAATAATGGCATTTGCTAAAACCAGGCTGAATACCACTGAAGTTCTTATGACGAGGGCTAGATCCGAGGGCAATTCACCCATTCCGAATTTGGCGAGAACACTGGTAAGTCCGGCAAAAGCCATAGAGATTAATGCATATAACACCCATGTTTCCATGCCCGCGAAATTAGTTGATTTAGGCTCACCTGATGAGTTTAGATTTATAAAAAACATTTACCTTTCCCCACCATAAATGATGTGACTATGAAACAAACAATCTTTGCTTTTCTTTTTGTGATTTTCTCTTTAAACTTAATTGCCGAGCCGGATACAACCTGGAAAAGAGGTGGATTTGCGTCTCTGAATTTCAATCAGGGAACTTTTTACCAGTGGGCTCCCGGTGGTCAGAGCAATGTTGCCTTCTCCGCTATTTTTAATGGGTATTCAAAATACAATGATGGTAAAAAGACATGGAAAAATGAACTTAACCTTGCCTATGGCACCATCAGAAACTTTAACATTGGTGCAGTAAACCAGGTTGATAATTTTTGGTTAAAAAACGAAGATCGCATTCAGTTTGATTCAAGGTTTGACCTGAAAGCCAAAAAGAAATTTTACTATTCCGTTAGTGCCAATCTACTCTCTCAGTTCGATAAAGGTTTTATTGCCCCTGATTTTGAGAATGTACAGTCTCATTTTCTTGCACCGGTATTTGTAACCATTGCATTGGGATTTAAATGGAAACCGGTTGAATATTTCGAAGTTTTTATGTCTCCTGCTGCCGGTCGCTATACTTATGTTAGACTGCAAAATCTGGCTGATCAAGGCTTGTTTGGCGTCCAAGGTGCTCAAAAAGATGCATCCGGAAATCTGATTGCAGGCAGCGGACAGAAATTTCGTCCTGAGTTCGGAGCCTCCATGGAAGTAAATTTCAATAAGAAAGAGCTGTTTAAAAATGTAGATCTTGTTACCAATCTGAGACTCTATAATAACTACACCGACAAAAGAAAAGACAATCGCAGGAATGTTGATGTAAACCTCACTTGGAACCTTCTGATGAAAGTGAGCAAATACATTGGTGCATCTGTTATCGGACAACTCGTGTATGACGATGATATTCTGGTTCCTCAAAAAACAGCTTATGAACTCGATGCAAATGGCTTGCTCAAAGGCCGTGTGGTGAAATCCGGAAAAGGGATTCAATTAAAAAATATTCTAGGGCTCGGGTTTTCCTACAAGTTCTAATAATTATGGGTAAGTCCATTATTTTCTCTGCTCCCTCCGGTGCCGGCAAAACCACTATTGTGCATGCCATGTTGCGCAAGTTTCCGGTACTGAAGTTTTCAATATCCGCAACCAACAGACCCATGAGGGAAGGAGAAACACAAGGAAAGGACTATCATTTCATGAATACCCCCGATTTTTTGGAGGCCATTAAGAGGGGTCAATTTTTGGAGTATGAAGAGGTATATGCAGGTAACTTTTACGGGACTTTACACTCGGAAGTAGAATCAATCTGGTCGTCCGGAAGCGTGGCTATTTTTGATGTAGATGTGGTGGGAGGTTTGCGTCTCAAGGAAAAATTAGGCAATGATGCCCTCGCAGTATTTGTAAAAGCCCCCTCACTTGAAATTATCGAAAACAGGTTGCGAGAGCGAAAAACAGAATCTGAAGAAAAGATTGCCACGCGCATAGCCAAAGCATCCTCCGAAATGCAATTTGCTCCTTCATTCGATAAAATTCTGCTGAATGAAAATCTCAGTCAGACCCTGGAAGAAGCTGCACAGATGATTGCCGATTTCTTACTTTCTCAGGAGATGTGAATGAACAAAGACCTCCTGTCTACCCCTATAGAGTACCTCAAAGGCGTAGGCCCGCAAAGAGGCGAAGCTTTTAAAACCCACTTACAGATTTTTACTTATGCTGACCTGCTTCAGTATTTTCCTTACCGGTACATCGACAAAACCAGGGTGTATGGCATTTCTGAAATAACGGAAGACATGCAATGGGTGCAGATTTGTGGAACCATTGTAGAGGTAAATGAAGTAGGCCACAAAAGAGCAAGACGATTGGTAGCCACATTGGCTGATGCATCCGGATTGGTTGAGCTCGTATGGTTTCAGGGACTCAAATGGATCAGCTCATCTGTGTCCATTGGTAAAAAATACCTTGTCTTCGGAAAACCTACACTCTTCAAAGGCAATTACTCTTTTACCCACCCGGAGTTGGAAATTTACCAGCCCGAAATGATGCATACCCTTTCCAAGTTTGAACCTATGTACCCCTCGGGAGAGAAGTTAAAAGCAAGAGGGTTGGACAGCAAGGGAATCGCCCGTGTGGTGCAAACGCTGCTGGAGACAGTGCAGCATTCTATTCCGGAGATTCTACCCGCCGGTGTCATCAGTTCAATGGGCCTTTGCCCAAGAAAAGAAGCTTTTTTATGGATGCACTTTCCAAGGGATCAGGCGCAATTGAACCAGGCTACCCATCGTCTGAAGTTTGAGGAGTTGTTTATGGTTCAGCTGCGGATGCTCAGGTCACGACAGATTCGCTTGTATCAAAACAAAGGTTTTGTATTCGACAAAGTAGGGGAGGTCTTCCATACTTTTTATCAGCAACATCTTCCTTTTCCGCTCACAGAAGCACAGAAAAGGGTAATCCGTGAAATCCGCTCCGATATGGGTTCCGGAAGGCAGATGAACCGCCTGCTGCAGGGCGATGTGGGAAGCGGCAAAACGCTGGTCGCACTTATGTGCATGCTCATCGCCATCGACAATGGTTTCCAGTGTGCACTGATGGCACCAACAGAAATATTGGCAACTCAACATTTTCATACCTTCAGGGGACTGCTTTCTAAGATGCCTGTACAAACAGGCCTGCTCACCGGCAGTACCAAGCAGAAAGAAAGAAAACAGCTGCAACTCCTGCTCGACAACGGAATGTTAAACATGCTTATAGGTACGCATGCCTTGATTGAAGAACAGGTTAAGTTTCAGAACCTAGGGCTTGTAATTATCGATGAACAACATCGTTTTGGGGTAGAGCAGAGGAGCAAACTATGGCAAAAAAACGAGGTGTTTCCTCATGTGCTGGTGATGACGGCAACGCCTATTCCGCGCACCCTCGCAATGACCATGTATGGCGACCTGGATACATCAGTGATTGATGAATTGCCGGGAGGCAGAAAACCTATCATTACCTCACATCGATATGATGCCCATAGACTCTCGGTATTTGGATTCATCAAACAACAGATTGAACAAGGAAGACAGGCTTACATCGTTTACCCCCTCATTGAAGAATCAGAAAAATTGGATTTTAAAGATCTGATGGATGGATATGAGAGTGTAGTAAGAGCTTTCCCTCCCCCTGATTATAGGGTGGGAATTTTGCATGGCCGAATGAAATCTGCCGACAAGGATTTTGAGATGCAACGATTTGCATCCGGGGAAACCCAAATCATGGTGGCCACCACCGTTATAGAGGTGGGAGTAAATGTTCCGAACGCAACTGTTATGGTGATAGAGAGCGCAGAGAAGTTTGGCCTTTCTCAGTTGCATCAGCTGAGAGGTCGCGTTGGCAGGGGCGGCAATCAATCTTATTGCATACTTATTACTTCCGATAAACTCAATCCTGATGCCCGCAAACGGATTGAAACCATGGTTAGAACAAACGATGGTTTTGAAATTGCCGAAACCGATCTTGCCCTTCGTGGTCCGGGCGACATGCAGGGGACAAGACAAAGCGGAGCTGTTGACCTGAAACTTTGTGATTTGTCTAAAGATGGAGAGCTTATTGCGCAATCCCGCGAGGTGGCAAGAGCGCTTCTTGCGAACGATCCCATGCTGCAACATCCCGAACATCAGGCCCTGCTCCTGCATCTGAAAACACAAGAGAACGGCAGATTGCTTTGGAGCCGAGTTAGCTAGTCGTCTACATCAATTGAAAGAACAATATTGTGTGAACAAATAAGCGCCTAATGAGCGCCGGAAAGTTTTCTACTTTCGCACATGATGAACCAAATTGATTTTTCGATAAGCCCCAAGGCGTTTCGCCTCATATTGGCAGGTATTGTCATGGTTTATCTGCTTAATCTTCGTTTGGATGTGATGGAGGTGGATGCTGCCCAATACGCATCTATCAGCCATGAAATGCTCACCACAAAATCATTTCTGCAGGTGCATCACAGAGGAGAAGATTACCTCGATAAACCTCCTTTGCTATTCTGGTGCAGTGCCATCAGCATGTCAATTTTTGGCTCTTCTACCGTAGCTTATAAGATACCAGGGTTCTTCTCTTTGCTCATCACACTTTTTTCGCTTTACCAATTTTGCCTCCTTTGGTACAATGAACAAACTGCTCGCAGAGCAGTATTGATTTTGGGTACTTGTCAGGCTTGGTTTCTCATGAGCAATGATGTGAAAATGGAAGGTCTCCTGTCTGCCGGAATCATGTTTGCCATTTGGCAGGGATCTGTTTTCTTTCACCGAAAAAGCCTTACCTCTGTCATCCTTTTTTCACTGGGTATTTCTGCTGCCTTGCTTACCAAGGGGCCTATCGGATTTGTATTGCCCATCATGGCACTTGGTTTTCATCTGTTGATGAAAAATCAGTTAAAAATCATCATGCATCCTCGCGTGCTGCTTTTTTTTCCGATGGTCTTTCTACTCCTTTTGCCCATGTGTGTAGGTCTTTATTTGCAATTCGACCTTCATCCCGAGAAGGAAGTGTACGGATTGCAAGGGCCCTCCGGACTAAAGTTTTTCTTCTATACCCAAAGCTTCGGGAGACTCACCGGCGACATTTATTGGAGCAATCATTCCCCATGGTACTTTTTTTTGCTGAGTATGGGATGGGATTTTGCTCCCTGGTGTTTCCTATTCTGGCCCATTTTTCTCAGGATTATTCTTAAGAAAAAACTTTTCTTTCATCAAACGGAGTACATCACCATGGCATTGTTTTCCATTGGCATCATTGGGTTCTCCCTTTCGAATTACAAATTGCCTCATTATGTTTTCCCGCTTTTTCCTGCCTGCTCAATTTTCATTGCGCATCATGCAGAGCATTTGGTAGGAAAAAATGGAATGCGATTTTTTCTGTTGTTTTTTTTGGTTATTTTCCTGTTGCTTCCACCGCTTGCTTTTCTGATTTCCTTTGATGCAGGCTCCTTGCACTGGATTTTGTATGCAGTGGTACTCTTTTTATCTCTGTATTTAGCCTTTCACAAAAAATGGCTTTATCAGGCGCTTTTTGTTTCCTTACTTGGTTTCGGACTCATCATGTCTGTATGGTTTTATCCTTCGTTGCTTGTCTATCAATCCTCTTCACTTGCAGGTAAATACTTGCAAAATAAAAGACAAACAGAGGAAAAAGTTTTTATGCTCGCAGCCTCCGGTCATGCCCTTGACTTTTACAGTCAGACCCAATCAAAATCATTGCAGCATTCAAAGCCGGGAGATTGGTTATATACATCATCTGCCTGCGGAGATTCACTGCTGGCAATGGGCAATTGGACCTTGCACTTAGACTTGCCCGATTTTCCGGTGAGCAGACTCAATACCCGATTTCTCCTGAATCCGGCGAGAGATAAAACATTGCCGCACCGCTACCTTTTACAAAAAAAATAAAGTACAACTACAGTTTAATTGCTAACTTGCATCAAACCAATTTATGCGCAAGTTTCTTTTTTTCTCAATACTTTCAATCATCGTTTCGTGTTCGGTGAAAAAAGTCAGTGGTCCTGTTCAGTCAGATATTGATCGAGTAGCAAGTGTGTTTCCGGGCTACACTTTGGCTTCCCTTAATGAAGGCAAGAATTTGTATGAATTGAATTGCAATTCCTGTCACGGCCTAAAAAGTCCTGCTTCTGAATCTGCCAAAGGTTGGAAAAACATTGTGCCCGAAATGGTTGAAAAAGCAAACCGTGAAGGAAAAAAAATCAATCCGGATCAAGAAACACTTATCCTGCGTTATCTGCTTACCATGGGACCTCTTAAAAAAGGTTCCTGATTCCTCAGTAAAAGCTTAACTGCCTTATTGATTCAGCAAGGAGAGAACTTCCTTTCTCCCGTTAAGCATTGCTTTTACCTTCAGTGGTTTTGTCTGTTTAAGCCACCACAACTTACAGGTATTGTAAAACTCTGAGCACAAAAACGCATATTCCCTTAGCATAAGCATGGCTGGAAACTGCAATACAATGAATGCCAAAGTTGGGATGAACAATGAAAGTGAGAGGCCAATCATGCAAACAGAGAGGCTTTGCATCAGAATAATAAGGAAGACAAAAGCAGTATGAAAAGATGCTTTGAATTCTCTGCCAATAGGAATAAAAGTGGAGAGAAAGATACCCCCAAACATGGGGAGTCCACCGGCGACAAGAGACAGCAATGCAAGAGGAAAAGCAAGAGCAATCAACAGGGAAGAGTAAAGCATGAAGCCCAGTGATTTTTCTTTGATGGAGGCGATGGCTCCGTCGCTGATTTTGTGGCGCCCAAGCAATTTTTCGTAGTCTTTACAGGCATTCCCAAGTGCCCCGGATTTTTCTTTATCAAGAAGCTCACTTAAACTTTTACAAAACCTGATTTTTTCCATACCCTGCAATTCCTTCTTTTTCATTTTAAGCAGCGTGATCAGTGTAGGGGCTTCCAAGGGTGGCAAGGCTTCCTCCACCACATTTTTGAGCAGTAGTTCGGTATCTCGGGTAAGACTTGTGATGGCCTTTGCTTCATTCTCTTCATACATGTTACGATAATCAGAAACTTTTATGGGACGGTGAAAGGCAAGGTGAATGGAGCCAAAAGCTTTCGTAAACCTTGAGTAGTTGATTCCCACCGGAACAATGTAAACTTCTTCTTCAAACCCTTTTGCCTCAGCGGCTTTGAAGGCAATTCTTGCCATTCCCTTTTTGAGTGGCCTCACTTTTTTTTCCTGCACACAGGTGCCCTCCGGAAAGATGAGCAATGGCCCCAGGTTTTTCTCGAGCACAGCAGAAGCCAAGGAAAAAGATTCTTCATTCTTATGCAGGTTCTCGCTGCCTTCCGACTTGCGATAAATGGGCAGCACATGGTAAATCCTAAGAAAATATCGATACAATACGCGGTTAAAGGCATCACCCCTTGCAATAGAGTAGATGTTTTGATTTAGGGTTACATGAAGAAGGATGGAATCCAGAAAGGCATTGTTGTGGTTTGCTGCTAGAATAAGAGGTTTGCCAGTTGGCAGGTGTTGCTGTCCGGTTACACTAATTTTACGAAAGTAATAACGCTTAAGAAACTGATACATCAGGTGTGAGAGCAGGTACAGAAATCCTCCCGACAAGATGCCGGAAGAAACATAGCTTTTTCCAAATTTGCTCATTCGCGTTCCATTAAATCTCCAAGCATTTGATGATAGAGTTGATAGTACTCTTTAATATCACCAACTGACTTTCCATCCACAGAGATATTTCCAGTGCTCACTGTTCCGAGCACATGGCAGGCTGTTGAGTAGGAGAGCGCACATTGTTTAATGGTCGCTACCTGATGCTCAGAAACAGCCAGCAGTGCCTGGCCCTGTGTTTCTCCGAACCAAAAATAATCCCACCGTGCCTCATTGGATTGATTCACTTCGAAACCCAATGAACCAGAAAAACCCATTTCGCATAGAGCGGTAAAGATGCCTCCATCGCTTACATCGTTGCAATATTTTACGCCATAATCACCTATCAGCCTGAGCAGTAACTGAATCAGGTTGTGTTCATCTGCCGGATTCATGTTGGGTGCAGGACTCTCCGTGATGCCATGAATGGTACGCAGGTATTGACTGCCATTGGCATTGATTCCCGGATGATTGGCCAGAAGAAGAATCACATCTCCTGTCTTTCCAAATCCAACTTCCGCAATTTTAGAAATGTCATGCACAAGGCCAATCATTCCAATGGTTGGAGTTGGGAAAACCGGAACGGTTACGCCTGCATGCGTAAACTGGTTATAGAAACTCACATTTCCTCCCGTTACAGGGGTATCCAGGATATTGCATGCAAGCGACATGCCTTTTATGGCGTGAACAAATTGCCAGTATACTTCCGTGTTGTATGGATTACCAAAGTTCAGACAATTGGTAACAGCAAGAGGAGTAGCGCCACTGCATGCCAGGTTTCTGGCCGCCTCAAAAACTGCAATTGCAGTACCCTTTTCAGGATCGCACTGCACATATCTGGAATTGCAATCCACGGTCATGCCAATGGCTTTTTGTGAATCTTTGATGTGGTATAAGCCGGCACTCCTGCGGTTGTTGATATTGAGGCTTCCTGTTCCAATCATGGAATCATACTGGTTATAAATCCATTGTTTTGAACAAATGTTTGGATGCGAAATAATTGCTTTTGCCACTTCTTCAAAGGAGGAAGGTAAGGCTATGGAATCAGGCAGAAACTTTTGTGCCCTGGCATACCATTCCGGTTCATTGTATGCTCTTTTGTAAACTGGAGCGCCACCACCCAGCACAAGACTTTCTGCATTTACTTCCGCAACTTTTTCACCCCTATAAAAATATTCCAGATTCGGACCTTCAGTTACTTCACCGATAAGACTGCAGTTTAGATCCCATTTTTCAAAAACCTGCAATACATCTTTTTCCATTCCTTTCTTCACTACCACGAGCATGCGTTCCTGGCTTTCTGAGAGAAGAATTTCAAATGGTTTCATGTCCTGCTGTCGCATGGGTACTTTGTCCAGAAAGATGCGCATGCCGCAATTTCCTTTCGCACTCATTTCAGAGGTAGAGCAGGTAATACCGGCGGCACCCATATCCTGCATGCCTACAACAGCACCTGTTTTAATTACCTCCAGGCTTGCCTCTAACAAGAGTTTCTCCTGAAACGGGTCACCCACTTGCACTGCAGGAAGATCGTCAGCAGAATTTTCGGTGATATCCGCAGACGCGAAGGTAGCACCATGTATTCCATCTTTTCCGGTAGCACTGCCAACAATAAACACAGGATTTCCGATGCCACCTGCGATGGCTGAAATGGTTTCATTGTGCTTTACAATCCCCACACTCATGGCATTTACCAGGGGATTCTGGTCATAGCAATCATCAAAAAACACCTCTCCGGCCAACACCGGCACTCCAAATGCATTTCCATAATTTCCGATACCTTTAGTTACTCCACGGATGAGCCAGCGGTTGCGGGCTTTTTCGGGAAACCCAAAGCGTAATGAATTAAGCTGTGCCACGGGTCTGGCGCCCATGGTAAAAATATCGCGGTTGATGCCACCAACACCGGTGGCCGCACCCTGATAGGGTTCCACCGCTGAAGGGTG
>Ga0068872_10004373_pt1 | contig 10747 bp, 5 predicted proteins | sample NOAtaG_7_FD_66441 | JGI IMG/M metagenome (GOLD analysis project Ga0068872, IMG submission 66441) | Freshwater lake microbial communities from Lake Erie, under a cyanobacterial bloom - NOAA_Erie_Diel1S_2200h metaG | ecosystem: Environmental > Aquatic > Freshwater > Lake | place: USA: Ohio, Lake...
AACGTGCCGACGTGGGTCTGGTTCCTCGTGGTGGTCGGCGCGTGCATGATCGCGTTCTGGAGCTACCGGCGCATCTCTGCGGGAACAGCGGTGATCTCGCGCGCAATGCGAGCGCTGCTTGCGGTGCTCCGCGCATCGACCATCGTGCTGCTCGCGGTGCTGATCGCCGGACCTTCCGTTCGCTTCGAGCGCACGCGGACCGAGCGCGACCGCCTCATCGTGCTGGTCGACCGCAGCCAGTCGCTGTTGATCGAGGACGGTCCCGCGGGCATGAGCCGCACGGCGCAGCTCATATCGCTGCTCGAGTCGTCGGAACCGATGTTTGCGGAGATCGCGCGCGAGAAGGACATCGATTTCGTCGGATTCGCCGGCGGCGCCTTCTCGCTCAAGGGCCGCGCCGAGGACGAGGGTTCGCGCGGAGGATTCGCGTTGCCGGAGCTCGGAGAGCCGACCGGCGACCGGACGGATCTCGACGCGGCGATTCGCCAGGGACTGTCGCGCGCCGCAGGGCGCCCCGTCAGCGCGATGCTCGTTCTCTCGGACGGGCGCTCGATCGTTCCCGTTTCAGCCGACACGATCCGCCGCCTCGAGCGTGATTCGATCAAGGTGTTCTCGGTGGCGCTCGGTGCGCGCGACCCGGTCGGCGACGCCGCAATCCTGGCGGTGAACGCCCCACCGCGCGCGTTCGCGCGGGATCGCATTCCGGTCGAGGTGCGCGTCGATCGAGGCGGATTGCAAGGCGACCTCTCGGTGCGGCTCGTCGACGGCTCCACCGGAACCGAGATCGACTCGAAGGCACTCGAGGCGGATGCGGGCGGAGGCGAGTCGGTCGTGACGCTCGATCTCGTCGGGGATCGCGCCGGGATGCGGAACGTCCGCGTGGAGATCGTCTCGCAGCGGTCAGATCTGGTGCGTGAGAACAACGTCCGCTCCGTCGCAATCGAGGTGATCGACAGGCCGATCCGCGTCCTGTACGTCGAAGGCACGTCGCGATGGGAGTACCGCTATCTCAAGAACCTGCTTCTGCGCGAGAAGGACATCGAGAGCTCGGTCATGCTGCTGTCGGCGGATCGCGACTTCGCGCAGGAGGGAAACCTGCCGATCGCGCGCTTGCCGCGGACGAAGGAGGAGTTCGGCCGATACGACCTCTTCGTGATCGGCGATGTGCCAAGCGGCTTCTTCTCGCCAGAGCAACTCGCGGTTGTTCGCGGCGAGGTGAGCGAGCGTGGTGCGGGCCTGCTCTGGATCGGCGGCGATCGCTCGATGCCTGCGACATGGGAAGGCACTGCGCTTGCCGATCTCATGCCATTCCGTCCGCCGCTCTCGGTCGAGGCACGCGTCGGCGCGAGCCTGCTGCAGCCGACCGATGCTGCCGAGCGGCTCGGCGTCCTGAGGCTCTCCGACGACGAGTCCGGATGGCCCGAGGCCCTCGGCGATCGGACCTTGTCGTGGCCGCGGCTGAGATACGTGCAATCGGTGCCAAAGAGCCGGCTGAAGCCGACGGCGGAGACGCTGGCCGAGGCGGTCGCGGTCGGAGCGACGGGTCAGGAGCCGAGCCCGGCGGTGATCCGCATGCGATTCGGCGCGGGTGAGATCATGTATGTCGCCACCGACGAGATCTGGCGATGGCGGTATGGCCAGGGCGAGCGGTATCCGGAGCGATTCTGGATCCCGCTGGTGCGGCTGCTCGCACGCGAGTCGCTCGCACAGGAGGGCGCGCGCGCCGTGCTTTCGGTGACGCCAGCGCGCGTCGCGCCCGGCGAGTCGGTCCTGATCACGCTTCGGCTCACCGACGAATCGACGGCGGCGGGTGCACCCGCGACCGTTCCAGTCGAGGTCCTCGATGCAGCGGGAGCGGCGATCGCGGTCGTCGATCTCGTTCGGCAAGGAGCGGAGGCCACCACGATGCTTCCGATGGATCGAGTCGGGGCGTTCCGCGCGGTGCTTGCGGATCAATCGCTCGGCGCCGGCGAGGTGGGATTCGAGGTGGTGCGGTCGGACGACGAGCTTCGAAGAGGCGATGCGGACCACTTGGCGCTTGAGGGACTCGCCCAACGTTCCGGCGGCAAGATGCTCGTGGGGGCCGATCTTCGCGAGCTTCCCCCGCTGCTTCCGTCGAGGGCGCGCGAGATCGACGAGAGCACGATGCGTTCGCTCTGGGATACTTCCATCGCGTTTGCGATGCTGCTGACGCTGTTGGCGATCGAATGGACAGGAAGGAGGTTGCTGCGCCTGGTGTAGGTCGATGTGTAGGTCGATGCACCACGGCTGCGCGCATCCGTTGGACCCTCGAGGGTCATCAGGGTGCACCGAGATCATGGCTACCGAGCACACTCCATCTTCCGCGAGGCAGGCGACGCGTTCAGACGCGGTGCGTTCGATCGAGCGGATCGCGCTGCAGGCGCGGCTGCTGCGCATCGGCGCGGCGGTGGCGTCGCTCGCGATCCTCGTCTTGGTCGGCTTCGCGATCATTGCGTCGCTCGATGCGCTCATTCGCTTCCCGGCGCTCCTACGTGCGCTCATGCTGTGCGTGCTCCTGACGCTCGTCGCGATCGACGTGCGAAAGTTCCTCATCCCCGCCCTGCGCTTCCGGCCTAGGCCGATCGAGATCGCGCAGAGGGTCGAGAAGCAGCGGCCGGAACTTGCAGGACACCTCGCTTCGGCCGTCGATTTCGAGCTCAGCGGGCTGTCGAAGACCAATCAGCTTGCCGCCTACGCGGTTCGCAACCTCGAGCAGATGGCGCGAGGCGTCGACTTTGGCGCGGTGCTGCGCCCGCGGCCTGCGATGACGAAGCTGGCGGGCATGGCGCTGTGCGTGGCCGCCGCGGGATGGGTTGCGATCGTGCATCCGACGACGGCGTCGATCGCGGCGAAGCGCGTGCTGCTCCCTTGGACTGAAGCCACGTGGCCCGCGCGCACCGCGATCGAGAGTCTCGTTCGCGACGGACTCGTTGCACCGAAGGGCACGCCGGTTCCGCTTCGGGCACGCTTGACGATGGGAGACGCCGCCAGCGAGCGCGTCTTCCTTCGGTATCGCGTGCTCGACGGCTCCGGAGCAGAGCTCATGCCATGGGCGGAAGTGGCGCTTTCGCGCCAGCCAAGCGGCGAGTTCGAGCGACTTGTCGACGCGAACGGCGATCGCATCGAGTACGTGTTCCTGACCCGAGACGCGGAGACCGACGTCCGCGCGATCCGGCTGGTCGAACCACCGAGGGTCGTCTCGTCGCGCGCCACGGTGCGTGCGCCAGGCTATGCGGCGCGGCAGATCGCGGAACGAAACGAGGATCTCGGCACGGGTACCGATGCCCGATCGCTGCTTCGCGAACCGGTGCTCGCAGGAAGTGCGGTCAGGCTCGAACTGCAGCTTTCGCGGCCGCTTGCAGTGGATCCCGAGCGCAACGGTCTGTGGCTGGTGCGGATGGGCGATCTTGCGGAAGGAGCTCAAGCAAGGCAGCTCGATGCGCCCGCCGGCGATGGTCCGGGAGTTGGTGCGGTCGACAACGGTCGAACGAAGCTGATCGTGTCAGAGGTCGACGGCGATCCAACGCGATGGGCTGTCGACTTCATCGCGATCGATCCAATGCGGATCGAGACGCAGCTCGTCGATGCGGATGGCATCAAGCAGTCCGTCGAGTGCGCCTTCGTGTTCGATGTCGTAGAGGATCGTCCGTCTACGGCTGCGATCATCGAGCCGTTGCAGGATGAGTCCGTCGTCGCGGATGCGCGTGTGCCGATGCGCGCGGAGTTCCGCGACGACATCGAGCTGCGAATTGCGGGCATGGAGATCGCCACGCGCATCGGAGGCGCCGAGAGCGACAGCCTTCTGCTCGAGGAGTTCGCGGCGATCGAACCGCAGTCAAAGTCGGGCACGCTCGAGCGGACGCTCGAGATCGGCAAGCTCGGAGTTGGTCCGGGCGATCTCGTGGTGCTGCGTGCATTTTCGGAGGACTTCTTCGATGGTGCGGGCATTCCCTCAGCGTCACCGCATGGACGATCGAGAAGCGCATCGCGCACGCTTCGTATCGTCGCCGAGGATGAGTTCGAGCGGCAGATCCGGTCGATTCTTTCGGGTGTCCGGCGCGAGGCGATGCGGATCGACGAGCGACAGTCTGATGCGCGCGAGGCGCTCGCGTCCGTGTCGGGTGAGCAAGCCACCGAGCAGGCGGTCGAGCAAGCCCAGCGCGCAGTCACCGATGGGCTCGGCCGCATGCGCGATTCGCTGCGGAACCTGCTCGATCGAATCGAACGGAATCGTCGGGACAGCCAGGCGCTCGCCGACGTGGCTCGGCAGGCGGAGGAGATCGCCGCGACGTCCGAGGTGCGCAGTGCCGAGGTGATGGAGTCCCTGCGCCGAGCCCGCGATGCCATGGATCAGCCCGGGACCGAGCAGGAACGGCAGGCGAAGCGCGAGGAGGCTCGGGAAGAAGCCGAGAGGCAGCAGGACGAGGTTCGGGCCGAGCTTGAGGATCTTGTGGCACTTCTTGACCGCGATGAGGACGCATGGGTGGTGCGTCGGAAGCTCGAGGGGCTGACGAATCGCATCCGCCAGCTTGCACGAGAGACCGATCAGGCGGCCCAGCGCTCAGCCGGCGAATCGCGCGAGGACCTCCCACCCGACGCGAAGGCGGAACTTGACGCTCTGGCCGAACGGCAGACGAAGGCGGCGGAGGAAGCTGAACGGACCTTCGCGGAGATGAAGGACCGATCTCGCGCGCTTGCCGAGGCGGATCCGGAGCAGGCCAAGGCCCTCGAGGCCGCCGCAAAGGAGGCCGAGGACGGCCAGGTGCGCGATGAGATGCAGCAAGCCGCGCGCCAGACCTCTGAGAATCAACTCGAGCAATCGAAGGGCGCGCAGGACCGTGCGCTCGAGGCGCTCGGACGCGCAGCGCAGGCGCTCGAGGCCGACAACAAGGCGCGAGCGCAGGAGCTTGCGCGACTGCTTGAGGATCTCGTGGCGTCGATCAAGCGCTTGATCGCACAGACCGAGGCTTCACGCACAGCGGTCGCGGCGGTTTCCGACGCCGCCGACGAGGTTGGACTTGGGACACGCGAGCCGGTCGCCGCGGGATTCGGTCAGCTCTCTCAGAACACACGCGGTGTCGCGGCGGATGCGCGCAAGCGAAGCCGGGAGGCGACGCGCGCGGCGCGGTTCCTGGATTCAGCGGCGGGTTCCATGGCCGCTGCAGCCGGCGGACTCAGGAGTGAGCTGTTCAAGCGTGCGGACGTCGACTCTGCGACGGATGCCGCTCTCGCGCGTCTCGACGAGGCCCTGAAGGAGGCGGAGGATGCAGCGGAACAGGCGGAGGAACGCGCTGCGGATGAGAAGCGCGAGGAGTTGATCGCAAGGTATCGCGACCTTCTCGAGAAGCAGATCGGTGTTCGAGATGCCGCCGTCAAGATCGCGCCTGCGGAAGGCGAGACGCTTGGTCGCCGGGAAGTGGTCGAGAGCCGACGCCTCGGCGCCGCGCAGGGCGAGGTCCGCGAGTCGCTTGCGCGCGTGCTCGAACAGGACGATGACGTCCGCGGCTCTGAACTTCTGGTGGAGATTCACGGCGAGATCGATGAGTTCACCGCAAGCGCGCAGACACGATTCCTTGAGGCGAGTCCCGGACAGGCGATCGCACCTGCTGAAGCTGCAATCGAGATTCTCTCCTCGATCATTCAGGCGCTCGATGATGAAGCCGCTGGCGGCGACGAAGACATGTTCGCGGAGCGGGGACAAGAGGATGCGAACCAATCGGGCGGCGCTGGTGGCGCGGGCCAAGGTCAGGCGATTCCTTCTTCGGCCGAAGTGAAGATGCTTCGCTCGATGCAGGCATCTCTCATGCAGCGCACACGTGCACTCGATGAATCCGGACTGGAGGTACAGTCGGTGGCCCGTGCCGAGGAACTCTCGGCTATCGCCGCTCGGCAGGCACGGATACTCGAGCTTGGCTCGAGGCTCGCGGAGAGGATCCGCGGGCGCAATGCGCCCCCCACGATCATTCCGCCGGAATCCGGTCCGGAGGATCAGCCTCAGGACGACAACCCGCAGGGAGATGACGGAGGAAAGCAGCCATGACTCAGCAGCATGGATCGAGCGACGCAAGTCAACGCGATGCCAGGGGAGCGAGAAGCGGACTTCGGTCCATGGCAGCGGCGTCAACACTGTTGCTTTGCTCGGCCAGCGCCATCGCAGCGATTCAGAACCTTGGCAGCGTGTCGAGTATCGCGGTGGGTTTGCAGCAGGGCCAGTCCGGTCCCTCGGATTCCTCCCCGGTGGGTGCGAATCAGGACTCAGGACCGACGAAGCCCGATGACGCGAAGCCGGCGGGCGCAGGACAGCCGCCAGCCCCGAAGTCGCTTGACGACTTGCTTGGTGTGCCGCAAGACAAGCCGAGAGGAGCGGAATCGGACGCCGACGCAGCGCTCGACGAACAGGCTCGACGACTCAAGAAGTCGCTGGAAGAGGCGTCGATTGATGATCTCGTGACCCGCGCGATCGACGGGATGAAGTCTGCGTCCGAACGGCTCTCCTCGGCCAGGGACGCCGGTATCGGGACGCAGCGTATCCAAGAGGACGTTGTTCGGACGTTGGATCGTCTCCTCGAGGAGGCGCAGCGTCAGCAACAGCAGCGTTCCTCGAGCCGGAGTTCAAGCCGAAGCCAGAGCTCAGCGCAGAAGCAGAGCGAAGGTGACCCGCAGGAGCAGAACGGACAGCAGCGCGGCGCACCGCGAAATGCGCGCGGGAGTCAAGATGCACAGGGCGCAACGCAATCAACAGGTGATGCCGCCGCCGAGCGCGAGCGGGATGAGGCCACGGGGAGCCCTGGCGAGCTGGATGAGGCTCGAATCGAGTGGGGTCGCCTGCCCGAGCGTGTTCGTGAACTCGTGCTTCAGGGTCGACGTGACCGGGTTTCCTCCATGTACGAGCGGCTGACCCGCGAGTACTACCGGCGCCTCGCAGAGGAGGCATCCAAGTGATCAACCTCCACGGCAGTCATGGCTTGCATCGGACGTTCCGAGTCGCTGGACTCTCGCCATCTGGGCTGGTCTTGGTTCTCTCCTTGTCCGCGTCGGCGGCCTCGATGGCCGCGGGTAGCCGGGGGTCCGCGGATCATGCGGCCGAGGTGCCGCCAGATTTCGTACATGAAGAGCCTGCCCCGGGCCCGGATCGTGCGTGGATTCAATATGGCGCAGCCTCGAACCCCGCGGGCGGCCCCGAGGCTCCCTCGCTTGAAGCCCTGCGCCTTGCGCCAGGCATGGCGATCGGTTGGCCGGGGGTTCTCGCGATCGACCCCGCGACCATCGGTCCGGCGACACCTCTCGGTATCGCGATCAACGGAGCGTTGCAGGATCTTGGCCGAGCGGAGCCGAGCGGCACCGCTCCCCCTTCGAAGACCACGGCGCCAGTGCCCTCTGACCCAGTGAAGTCCGGGGCCGCCGCGCCGCCCGCTGCAACTGAAGGCGCCGAGAACCTCCCCATGGCGGAAGAGATGACTCCTCGGCTCGAGGAGGCGGTCCGCAAGGGATTTGAGTACCTGCGCCGCAGCCAGAAGAACGACGGCTCCTTCGGCCAAGGTCGGTTCGGACAGCATGTCGGCGTTACGAGCCTCGGCGCGATCGCCTTTATGGCAGATGGCAACGTTCCAGGCCGAGGCGAGCATGCCGATGCTGTCCAGAAGGCACTCGGTTTCGTACTCGCGCATTCGACGGAAACGGGCCTTCTTGTCTCCGACGAGACGCATGGCCCGATGTACGGCCATGGGTTTGCGACGCTGTTTCTCGGCGAGATCTATGGGATGAATCAGGACGACGACCAGGTCCGCGATGCGCTTGTGCGCGCGGTGCAGCTGATCGTCGGCAGCCAGAACGACGAGGGCGGCTGGCGCTACAACCCGGTTCCCGATGACGCCGACGTCTCCGTCACGATCTGTCAGGTGATGGCGCTTCGCAGTGCGCGCAATGCCGGCATCAAGGTGCCGAGGACGACGATCGATGACGCGATCCGCTACGTGCGTGCGTGTCAGAACTCCGACGGCGGCTTCCGCTACATGAAGGATCTTGGTGGCTCGGCGTGGCCGCGCACGGCTGCGGGAGTCGCGAGCCTCTTCTATGCGGGTGTCTATGAAGGCGCCGCAATCGATCGTGGCCTTGACTACCTCAAGCAGAATGCGTTTCCGCGTGGCGGCGGTGGATTTGCGGGCGGCTTTTCGCAGCCCCACTACTTCTACGGTCACTACTACGCGGTACAGGCGATGTACCTGTCGGGCGGCGACCGCTGGCGCGCCTGGTGGCCCGCCATCCGTGAAGAACTCCTTGCGAAGCAGAATCCCGATGGATCTTGGACCGACCCTCAGGGAGATGCGTACGGAACGGCGATGGCGTTGATCATTCTTCAGATGCCGAAGCGCTACTTGCCGATCTTCCAGCGCTGAGCAACCATGCCAATCCGCCGACTCATCCAGGCCTCCGGTCTCCTTCGAGCCCGTCTGCGGCTTCCGCCGGCTCGATTCGCGACGTGCGTTCTCCTTTCGCTTGCGACGCTGCATGCGCCGCCATCGGCTATCGCCGTCGGAGTCGATGGATACGACACCGGTAGGTCCGTCTGCCTGCTCCTCCGCGACGGCAGATGGATCTCGACCCGCCTCGAGCGGTTCACAAACGACTCGCTCGAGTTCAGCACGGCCGTCGCCGCCGCAGAGACCGGAGTCGTCGCACCGGCCGTCCGGTCCGACATCCTCGCATGCGTCGTCGGCGGATTCCCTCGCTCGATGACCTTCATGACGGCCGTCGGTGCGAGCAGCATCGTGTTCAGCGATGGACAGCTTCTTCCCGGGGTGATCCAGTGCGAGTCCAAGCAGTGTGCGCTCGAGCACAAGTGGCTCGGCCGGATCCCGCTCGAGATCGAGAGGCTTTCGGAGATTCGCGTGGACGCCACTCGCCGCGCGCCCGCCCGACTCGACTCGGACATGCTGCTGCTCTCGAATGGCGACACCATCGGTGGCTTCGTACTCTCGCTCGGAGAGGAGATTTCGCTCGAGACGACCGAGCAGAGCGGTGAGGGCCCGTCGGCCGAGCCCGCCGAGCAGCCGAAGGATCCTCCGTCCGCCACCGAGGGAGCAGGCCCCGCGACTCGACGGCTTCGCATGGAACGGATCGCGGCGATCGCATTCGCCGCCACCACTGAGACGACATCCGCGAATCCCATCGCTTGGACTTCCGACGGCACGATCATGCGGGTCGCGGACGTCGCGCTCGATCCGGTGTCTGGCTGGGCATGTACGCCTGCCATGCAGGATGTCGGCGTGTCCGGCTCCAACATCGTGATCACGGAGTCGATGATGCAGCCGAAGGCGCTGCTGTTCGATCGCGGTGCCCTGATCCCGCTCGCGGCTTGTGGAACACCGCGCACGCTTGCGCCGGAGTCGTCGTACCGATTCGAGCAGTCGCCGGAGATTCGAGTGGATCCACCTGAGCAGGCGCTCCTTGGGCTCGGAGAGATCGCACTGACAGGACCGACAAGGCTCCAGTTCGGACTTCCAGAGCGTCTGATCGCAGCTGCCAGGCCCTCCGTCTTCACGTGCGAAGTCGCCCTGCGCGAGCCGGCTCCCGCCGACGCGCGCCTCTCGGTCGAGATTCGATACGGTGGAATGTCGACGGGAAGCGTCGTCCTCGACGCCTCCCGCCGTCGTGCAGCCGTCCGACTCGAGTGGACCGCGAAGCGCGGCGACGTCCTCGAGATCTCCGTCACCGACGGAGGAAACGGCGTCGCCGGCGACCAGCTTGTCCTTGAGCGCGCATGCTTCGTCCAGCAACGGTAGTGCGCGTGGGACGAGGATCGCCCGCAGCCGGCGTAGCGCGCGCAGTCGCCGGTCGCGGCGCGTCGGCTGGACCCGAGCCACGCTTCTCCATCCATCTGGCGCCACCGGGTCGAAGACGCTCGCCGAGATCGCCCCGCAAGGCTGCCTGTCGATGCGGATCGAGCCATCCCTGCACGTGACAAGTCGGATCGATCCCGGCGGAAGACGCGCCGCAAATCGATCCGAGGCAAATCGGCGTCTTGCGGTCGACTGGAGGATGATCGACGGCTGTGCTGCGGCAAGATATTCGACCACGGCTTCACGCCAGCTTCCATGATGTGGCAGCTCAACCACGTCGCTCGAGAGATCGATTTCCCCCCTCGCATGCATCGCCGCGAGCCGGGCAGCGGGTTCCGTCTCGATGTCGCCGGAGAGGAGGAGGCGGAACGGCGGATCCGCGTCACCACCATGCCGCTCGACCATGATGACAAGCGAAAGATCGTTGTCGCGCCTCGATCGGAAATCCGCATCAGGCCAGAGCGCAGTCCACCTGGCTGTTCCGATCTCCACCGCATCGCCGCGTGCAAACTGCACGATGCTTGTCGACCGAGACCTCAGCACCGAGAGAAGCTCTGCGACTGCGGGGGTTCCTGACGAAGCATCGAGCAACGTCGGGTGTACATACGCGGTCTTGATCTGAACGCGGTTCGCGACGTCGACAAGCGAACTCAGGTGATCGAGATCCGGATGCGAGATGAAGAGCGCGTCGACGACTCCGCCGCGTTCCGAGATCCAAGGAATCAGCGCCCGCGATGCGACATCGCTCATCGAGCTCGAGCCCCCGTCGAAGAGGACGAGCGAGCCACCCGACTCGATGCCGATCGCGGTTCCGTCGCCGACGGCGAACATGGTGCATGTGAATCTCGCGTGATCGTCCGGATCCGGCATCCGCGAGATGGCCTCGC
>Ga0068872_10004378_pt1 | contig 10741 bp, 9 predicted proteins | sample NOAtaG_7_FD_66441 | JGI IMG/M metagenome (GOLD analysis project Ga0068872, IMG submission 66441) | Freshwater lake microbial communities from Lake Erie, under a cyanobacterial bloom - NOAA_Erie_Diel1S_2200h metaG | ecosystem: Environmental > Aquatic > Freshwater > Lake | place: USA: Ohio, Lake...
CAACGGTTATTAGGACTCATCTTTGCATTCGATATCAACGTTGTTTGTGATAATTTTTCTGCAATGAGTTTCATGCTCTTTGGCTCCATCACCCTCAATGAACGTCCGTTTGTGAAACCATTTGCCACCATTCTATTACCACCCTTAGATATCCTTAAATTATAGGTGTATCCACTTTTATAGACCTTACATTTCTTTGTTTTGAGATCAATGGACTTCATTTCTTTTGACGTAGCATAAATAAGTGTACCATTTAACGGATTGTAATCAATGTCAGAAACAGATTCATCGCTTGCGAAATTTATAGTGTCTGGAATGCTGAGCGCAGGACGTTTATTCATTTCATCAAAATATTTTTTATCCGTTCCCCACTGCGGATCATATTTTATTTTAGGCACGCGAACCTCATGTACAACCTTGCCATTGTCCATATTCATCACAAAATATTTATCGGCTGTAAAACACATTAATAAGGAATCGTGCAAGCGCAATTTTAAAGGTGTGCCGATCTTGCTAAGAATACTTGTAACTGCACTAAGATCATTTAAAGGTTGTTTTACAATGGAAGTATTTGTTCCGGAGATCAAAGCAAGAACAGCAGTATTTCGTCCATCAAGCGAAGCGCCATGCATGATATAATCTCCGATCTTAAACGAATGATTACTTGTTACTTTTTTATTTTGAAAATCGTACAGCATAGTGAACGATGCTACGCTAATATACAATTGCCCCGGCTGATCGGTAAAAAATGAAGCGGAAAATTGCATTGCCTTATACCACTCGCCGTTTGGCAATCCTTTTAATAATTCATCCGACATTACTTTTTCAAACAGCTCCAACTTTTGATCTTTGAATGAATAAATGTATAACTCATTATTTAAGGTGAAAGAAATGAACTTTCCATCTTTGCTCACCGAAAGATTCCTGGCATTTGAAGTTAGATCTACTTCATCAATGATCTCGGCTGTTTCAGTACTAAAAACCGCAAGTGAATTGGCGCACACCACAAAATACTTTTCATCGGGCATGAACTGAACAAATTCATAATAGCTAAAGCCAACTTCTTTTGGTAGAAAGATCTTAATATCCTTAAGTTGTGCGTAAGAGAATGCTTGGACGATCACAAAAACAAAAAATATATAGACCCTGCTCATAAATACAAGCTTAAAGATAAGAAATTCTTTGTTCTTCACTTTTTAGGTATGCCTAAATAAATGTTTAGGCTTATTTAATTTAAATTATCTTTGCAGTATCGTCATGAATAAGTCGCTAGAAGAAGTAAACGCTTCGGTAAAAACTGCAGGTAAAGGTAAATGGCGAGGATTCCTTGCCTTTTTAGGTCCTGCTTATATGATCAGCGTTGGCTATATGGATCCGGGAAACTGGGCCACCGATATTGCCGGAGGCAGCCAATTTGGATATAGCCTTATTTGGGTTTTGATCATGAGTAATTTGATCGCGCTTTTATTACAAAGCCATTGCACGCGACTGGGAGTTGTGGCCGGAAAAGATCTGGCACAAGCTAGCCGTGAAAGTTTTCCTGCATTTGTAAATCTATTTTTATACGTTTTAGCCGAAATTGCCATCGCTGCCTGCGATCTTGCCGAAGTGATAGGAATGGCCATTGGAATTCATCTACTTTTTCCAAATGTTTCTATTTTAGCCGGAGTTTGCATCACAGTATTAGATAGTTTTTTGTTGCTTTTTCTTTTAAACAAAGGCATCCGTAAACTCGAGGCGTTTATTATCTCATTGGTGGCGCTTATTGGAATTTCGTTCTTAATTCAATTGCTCATTGCTCAACCTTCTCTTAAACAAATTGCGGGCGGTTTAATTCCCGGTATCGAAAATCAAGATGCTTTATACATAGCCATTGGAATTATTGGAGCTACGGTGATGCCACATAATCTTTATTTGCATAGTTCTTTAGTTCAAACGCGACAATTTAGAAGAAATGAAGAAGGCATAAAAAAAGCACTTCGCTTTAATTTGATCGATAGTGCCATTGCACTTAATCTGGCTTTATTTGTAAATGCAGCCATTCTAATTCTCGCGGCTGCTTCATTTTTTAATAATGGCATAAACAATGTTACCGAAATTCAGGATGCACACCGATTGCTGGAGCCAATGCTAGGAAGTTCACTTGCTCCTATTCTTTTTGCTGTAGCTTTAATTGCAGCCGGACAAAGTTCCACCATCACAGGTACGTTAGCCGGCCAAGTGGTGATGGAAGGTTATTTGAATTTACGTTTGCAGCCTTGGATACGAAGACTGATCACACGTTTGATCGCCATTATTCCCGCGTTTCTTACAATTTTCTTTTTGGGCGAACAAAGCACCGGAAAATTATTGATATTAAGTCAGGTGATATTAAGTATGCAGTTAGGTTTTGCTGTAATTCCTTTGATCCATTTTGTAAGCGACAAAAGCAAAATGGGCGAATTTTCAATTCCGCGCTGGCAACGCATTGCCTCTTGGGTGTCGGCCGCAGTGATCATCTCCCTCAATATAAAATTGGTGTATGGTTTTTTAGCTGATTGGATAAGTACTTCAGAAAGTCCACTTATGATAAGCTTCACCATTGTTCCAATTTGTGTGTTTTGTTTGATCATGTTATTATACATTACTATTATTCCTTTTTTTACAAAAAAACATCATCAAAAGCACAATCATTTTCATGGAGGTATTGCACCATTGCAACTGAATGCCAATGAACATTATTCTAAAATAGCGATCACTGTTGATTTTAGCGGAAGTGATTTAAAAGCCATCAACAAAGCCATAGCCATGGGCGGAACGCAAGCTCAATACGTTCTACTTCATGTTTTAGAAAGCACCAATGCTGTTGTATATGGCGAGGAAGCTTTTGATATGGAACGCGAACAAGATTTTCAATACCTAAAAAAATACGCCGATCAGTTAAAAGAACAAGGCTTCAATTGTGAGATGGCATTAGGATTTGGAAATCCTAAAACCGAGATCCCCACTCTCCTTCATTCTCATAAATGCGACCTATTGGTTATGGGAACACACGGGCATAAAACCTTTAAAGACATTCTATTGGGGGCCACCATTGATACGGTAAGGCACAATATTAACATTCCATTATTGCTAGTTTAGCATATTCAAGTCAGAGGATTTACTATATTTGTTACTTAAACAATTACTATGAAGATAAAATTACTTTCATTATTGATGATCATTCTTGGCGTTTCAAATGCTCAGAATTTAACTTTGACCAAAAGCGCTTACGAGCCCGTTATTGGTGACAAAAAAGGCACTTATGCTTTAGATACATCTTTTTATAGCACAGGATTGCCAAGCAATATTACCGGCACAGCGGTAACATGGGATTTTAGTAATTTGATCTTAAATCCCACAGTAACATTAAACAGTTCAGATTATGTGGCCCCGGGTAGCACAACTGTAACTCCTCCTGCAGGCGCTACAATAGCCGAAGATCAAAATGGCTCTTATAATTTTTATAAATCAGTAAGCACTCCTTCAGCGCAATATGAACTTCAATCCGTAAAATTTGGAACCTTATCACTAACGTTTACAAATACCGCGATAGTAGCACGTTGGCCAATTAATTATGGCTATAGCCTTACAGATGCAATTGGCGGGTCTGTTACATTTTCTTTACCTGCAACCTTTAGCGGAAGTGTTACAACAGTTGCTGATGGCATGGGTACTTTATTAATGCCGCAAAGTAATACATTCAGCAATGTGCTCCGCGTAAAAAGCGTTCAAACGATTGCAATAAATGTCTTTATTATTGGAAATATTGCAAACGTTAAACAAACGATCTACCAATATTATCACTCATCATCTAAATTCCCTATACTCACGGTGAATAATTCATCCACTACTTTTAGCACTTCACCTCCAGCAGAAGTAACAACGGCAAGCGGAAATGCAAATTTCTTAGCCATTAGCGTAAAAGAAAATAGTTTGAATGCCTTTAACTTTAATGTTTTCCCAAATCCTGCTTCTAACGCAGTAAATGTTGAGTTGCCAAAAGGTCAAATTGCAGAATCGATCACTTTGATCAATTCAATAGGACAAGTATAGAAAACCAAAAATAACTCTAACATCCTGAATGTTTCAGAAATTCCAAGTGGTGTTTACTACCTAGAAGTAAGATCTGGGGATAGCTCATCGCGAAAACCTGTGGTTATAAATCACTAAAAAGAAAACCCCGGTCATGCGATCGGGGTTTTTTGTTTACTCTTTTTTTAACCACGAAAAACACAAAACAAGAGGCAGACACGAAAAACACGAGACTTTCGTGAGCTTCGTGGTAAAATTTACCCTGAGCTTGTCGAAGGTTGCCTCTTTGTTCGTAAATTTGTGGGCCGAAATGTTTAAGAACAAAAAGTGGATATTCGTACTCATCATTATTTTCCCATCTTTATTTTGGGTGATATTGGAAACGAGTACCATTAATTCAAATAAACTCCCGTATTACGGTCCTAAAAAAGCTACTGATCAAGATACGATCTACTATTCGGTAAAAAGTACGTTTGAAAAAACCACAGGCAAAGACCTATTTGATGTTGACACCATTAATTACCCTGTATTTGTGGTCATGTTCATAAAAGATACATACAGCAATGATGCATTTCGCATAAGTGGATTTTGGGAATATGTGAACTACAAAAAAGAGAATATCAATAATATTCCTTTTATTTTGGTTTGTGAAAAAGACAACGACTCCTCCTCTACTGAAAGAAGCATTAGGGAAATGGCGAAAAAAGGAACAAATATATTTTTTGCGGGATGGAATAAGAATTCGTTTGACAGTTTAAATAAAACGTATTTTGTTGACAAACCATACTATGTTGATTATAGCTGTTTTGTTTTAGTTGATAAAAAAAGACATATCAGAGGTTATTATGACGCGCGTTATGTGGCAGAAGTGAAACGCATGTTAGCAGAGTATAAACATTTACGGATCAAAGAAGAAAAAACATTACTGATAGATGACAACAAGATCCAACAAAATAATTAATTTTATTTTCGGTTCAGTGCTTTTATTTTCATGCCAAACTGAACTAGAACAAAAGAAATTTTTACTTCCCATTTATGGAGAGAAGCATCTTAGCAATACCGATACCATTTATCACGCTGTAGGAAACTTTACACTTACAAACCAATTTGGCGAACCGGTTTCAGAGCAAACGGTAAAAAATAAGATCTATGTGGCCGATTTCTTTTTTGCTACATGCCAAAGTATTTGTCCGCAAATGAGCAAGAACATGATAGATGTGCAAAAAGCATTTGAAAAGGACGATGACGTTTTAATATTATCGCATACAGTCAATCCTTTTCATGATACTGTGGAAGTATTAAACAAATACGGATTGGCTTACAATGCCAAAAAAGGAAAATGGCATTTTTTAACCGGCAATAAAAAAGACATCTACCAACTGGCTCAGCTTGATTACTTGGTGAACGCTTTGGAAGATGACGGAACTGAAGAAGGCTTTATTCACAGTGAATTCTTTTTACTAATAGATAAACAAAGCCGCATTCGCGGCGTTTACGATGGAACGGATAAAGTTCAGGTGAATAAACTCATTGGGGATATTAAATTATTGAAGACCGAAAATTAAAAAAGCCCCATTACTGAGGCTTTTTTTGTGCTCCCACCTGGGCACGATCCAGGGACCCCCAGATTATGAGTCTGGTGCTCTAACCAGCTGAGCTATAGGAGCAGTTAGAATTTTATTCCCAAGTAAAAATGGGAATGCAAAAATAGGTAATTAGCTGTGATATGCAAAAATTATTACTACAAAGCGAGGATCTGCTTGGCATGCTCCTTTGTGTTTACATCGGTAATCACATGTTTTATAATGCCATCGGCACCAATAATAAATGTTGTGCGCACAATTCCATCGTAGATCCTTCCTGCCAATTGTTTGGTTCCCCAAACATCAAAGGCTTTAATGATCTCCATAGAGGTATCGGCTATTAATGGAAAAGGTAAACTATGCTTAGTAGCAAATTTTAAATGTGATTCCTGATCATCAGCACTCACGCCAACCACCACATAATTATTAGATCCTAAAAAATAATGCTCATCGCGCAAGCTGCAAGCCTCTGCAGTGCAACCTTCTGTATGATCCTTTGGATAAAAATAAAGTATGATGTTCCTTCCGCCTAATAGATATGAACTCACCGTGTTCCCATTTTGATCTATCCCCTCAAAAAAAGGAGCTCTCTCTCCTACTTGTAAACGCGTTCTATGTGGTTTGAATTTTGGTCCGCTTTTAATTGGCGCTTTTGCGATCGATTTTTTTGCTGGAGCCTTGGTTGCTTTTTTAGTGACTTTTTTAACCGCCTTTTTGATGGTCTTCTTAGCAACTTTTTTTAGAGGTTTCTTTACCGGCTTTTTAGTTTTGGCTTTACCGGCTTTTTTGGCCGACTTCTTAGCTGCCTTTTTTGCCGCTTTTTTTAACGGCTTTTTTGCCACTTTTTTTTGCGGCTTCCCTCCTTTTCGGCGGGCTGGTTTTAAGGGTTTCTTTGCCATAACCTTGTAATTTTACTTTAATATTAGTGGAAACTTTTTGTTTTAAAAAATTCTGGCTAAAATATTTACAAAATTCCTGTAGTTTACACTTAAAACACTGAGGGTTACGGGCCAAGCACACATACCTGCCATGTAAGATCAGCCAATGATGAGCAATTGGGATCAACTCCTCCGGAATGCCCTTAACTAATTGTTGCTCAGCTTGCAATGGGTTTTTTGCACCAATTGTGAGGCCCAAACGCGCGCTAACCCTAAACACATGGGTATCAACAGCCATCGCGGGCTTTTCATACACCACCGAAGCTATCACATTGGCTGTTTTGCGGCCAACCCCCGGTAATTTTTGAAGTTCTTCAATATCACCGGGCACCACTCCACCAAAATCATTCAGCAACATTTTGGCCATACCAACCAAATGTTTGGCTTTGTTATTGGGATAACTAATACTTCTTATGTAGGTAAACACTTCATCACTACTGCTATTGGCCAAGGTTTCTACATTTGGGAATGCTTCAAATAGAGCCGGTGTAACCATATTCACCCTTTTATCGGTACATTGCGCCGAAAGAATAACAGCCACTAATAATTGATAAGGATTAGAATACTTTAGTTCCGTTTCCGCAATAGGAACGTTATTCTTGAAGTAATTGAGTACTTTTTCATATCGTTCTTGTTTATTCATTTGAAAAGTAAATGTAAATGATTTTTAAGCAATTCCTTAATTTTACAACAGTGAAAATTCTATATAAATATCTTTTTCTATGTGCACTTACAATTTTTGTAGGCTGTGTTGATCATTCTTCCGAACAAAAAAAGATGAACAAGCCAATTGATGAAGCTGCACTCAAAAAACAATTTGAAAAAGCGAATCAGGCCTTAATTCAAAAAGAGAACGATGAGATGGATCAATATGCCAGATCGCATCAAATGAATTTTGTAAGAACAACAAGTGGCATTCGGTATTATGTTTACCAAGCATCCGCAAAAGGCGATAGTATAAAGGAAAGCATGGAAATTACGATGAGCTTTAAAGTAAGTTTGATGGATGGTACCGAAGTATACAATTCGAAAGATAGTGGCAAACGCACATTTAAAGTTGGATACGAAAATATTGAAAGCGGAATTCACAAAGGCGTTCAATACTTAAAGCGAGGCGACAAAGCCCTATTATTGGTGCCTTCGCATTTAGCGCATGGATTATTGGGCGATTATAAAAAGATCCCGCCTCAAATGCCGATTGTTTATGATATTCAGATAGATTGAATATGAATAATAAGATCCTCATTGCTATTTTTATTTTTGCGCTTTTTTCGTGCGGCCGAAAGAACGAACTCTACACCAAACACGAAAAGGGGTTTTACTACCATTTGCTTGCATTTAATACTGATGTAAAAAAAGACAATACACATTTTATTGCGCTGTTAGATATTAACTACTCCACGCAAGGCGATTCTGTATTTTGGAATAGTAGAACCGATTATGATGACAAATATTTTATGAATATTGATCCTGATAAAACAGGAAATTGCATTGAAGCTTATTTACAAATGGCAAACGAAGGCGATAGTGCATGCCTGCTTATTCCAAAAGAAACATTTTTCAAACAGCAATTCTCAAGTCCGCGCATTCCAAACTTCGCAAAATCAGATTCGGTAGTTAAAGTATATCTTAAGATAAAAACCATTTTTAATACCTCGCGTGTTGATTCACTCATTACCGAATGGGCTTTGAATGAATCCTTGTTAATAAAAGACTACCTTAAAAAAAACAATATTTCAGATTATTATAAGGACTCTTTGAATGTATACTGGCTGAGCGGAAAACCGGATCTTTCAGCCATCAACCAACTAAAAAATAAGACCGTTTCAATGACCTACAAAGGCTACTTATTAAATGGGAAACAATTTGACGAATCCCCTGACAATTGGCAGGTAAATACCTCAACCCCCGACCAAATGCTAAAGGGGTTAAATTATGTGATAAAATTTCTAAATACGGGACAAAATACCAAAATTATACTACCTTCGTACCTCGCATTTGGCGAACTTGGCGCCGGAAATATCATACCGCCATACACGCCTCTGCTTTACGAAATAAATATAAATAATATAGTAAACTAAAATGGTATTAAAGTCACTCCTACCCATCGCAGCGGTTCTAATGTTAACTTCTTGCGGTAGCGATTCACAATTTGATGGTTTTACCCGTGCCAAAGAAACGGGAATTCATTACAAATTCTTTAAACACAACGAAGACGCCAAAAAAATTGTAATGGGCAGTGGAATTAAATTCAGCTGGAGCTTTAGCATTTGGCCAAAAGATTCTATCATCATGGAATCAAAACAAACAACTCAAGACGGATCACGTTACACTAACTTTGGTGTGCGTGAAGTTACATTTAAAGGAAGTTTTGAAGACGGTCTTTTAATGATGCATGAAGGCGATAGCGCTGCATTTATCATTTCTGCAGATTCATTCTTTTTGAAAACAATGCGTGGAAACGAATTGCCTCCGGGAGTAAAACCTGGCGATTTCTTAAAAGGTGTGTTTGCTATCAAGGAAGTAAAAACCAAGGAAGAAGTTGATAAAAACGCGGCTGAACAAAAAGCTGAAATGGAAAAGAAAATGCAAGAAGCAATGATGAATGAATCTGTTGCTCGCGATAAATATTTAGCAGATAATAAGATCACAACCAAACCTACTGAAACTGGATTGATCTACATCGAGTTAAAAAAAGGTAAAGGTGATAGTCCAAAACCAACCGACATGGTTAAAGTACATTACCATGGAACATTTTTAGACGGAAGCGTTTTTGATAGTTCAGTTGAGCGTAATCAACCAATTGAATTTCCTTTGAATCAAGTGATCCCGGGATGGACAGAAGGTGTTGGAAAGATGCAGAGAGGTGGAAAAGCTAAAATGGTTATCCCTTCAAATATTGCCTATGGCCCTCAAGGAAGACAAGGAATACCTCCTTTCTCTACCCTGGTTTTTGATGTAGAGCTTATAGATTTTAAACCACAGCCTGAACAACCACAGATGCAAATGCCTCAGCAACAACAGCAAGGTGAGCATCATCCAGGTGACGGACATAACCACTAAAAACTGGCAAGATTTTTGTAAATTTTATTAGAAATTACAACAACATGAAAAAAATAGTAATGATCATTGCAGCACTAAGTCTTCTAAGTTTAGGATCTTTTGCGCAAAAAAAACAAAAAATAAAGTTAAGTAAGATGGACCAAGAATTTCTAAGCAAACAGCCTGATGGCATTTATGCAAAAATTGAAACTAGCAAAGGAACAATTATTACAATGCTAGAATTTACTAAAATGCCTTTAACCGTTGCCAATTACGTTGGTTTAGCTGAAGGTACAATCACCAATACAGCAAGACCATTAGGAACTCCTTATTATGATGGTTTGATCTTTCACAGAGTAATTCCAAGCTTTATGATCCAAGGCGGTTGCCCAACAAAAAATGGTACCGGAAGTCCTGGTTACACATTTGTTGACGAAATGGATGCAGCAAGCGATCTTGCAAAAACAGGTTACGTGAGAGGAACACTTGCGATGGCCAACGCAGGACCAAATACAAATGGAAGTCAATTCTTTATCATGCATAATAATGGGTCATTACCTCCGAGCTACACCATTTTTGGACATGTATTAAGTGGAATTGAAGTTGTTGATTCGATCGCAACTACGCCACGTAATCCTAATGACAAACCACTTACAGATGTAACGATAAATAAAGTATCTATTTTACGTAAGGGTAAAGCGGCTACAGAATTTGATGCTGCAAAAGTTTTTACTACTGAGCAAGCTAATTTTGAAAAGAAGAAAGCCGAAAAATTAGCTATACAAAAGGCAGAAGATGAGAAAGCTTTGGTAGAATTAACTAAAGGTTTTCAAAAAACGGCAAGCGGTTTGTATTACTTGATCGAAGCTCCGGGTGCTGGTGCTAGTCCAACAGCAACAAACACTGTAAAAGTACATTACGAAGGTAAATTCATGGATGGTAAGATCTTTGATAGCTCACTACAACGTGGTCAGCCAATTGAATTTGGTTTAAATCAAGTTATCGCCGGATGGACAGAAGGAGTTCAACTAATTAAACCGGGTGGAAAAATAAAGCTAGTTATTCCTCCGGCTTTAGGTTACGGAGAGCGTGGCTATCCTGGAGCTATTCCTCCAAACTCTTGGT
>Ga0068872_10004390_pt1 | contig 10724 bp, 8 predicted proteins | sample NOAtaG_7_FD_66441 | JGI IMG/M metagenome (GOLD analysis project Ga0068872, IMG submission 66441) | Freshwater lake microbial communities from Lake Erie, under a cyanobacterial bloom - NOAA_Erie_Diel1S_2200h metaG | ecosystem: Environmental > Aquatic > Freshwater > Lake | place: USA: Ohio, Lake...
ATCCGGGCGGTCGCAGTACGATACGCAACGCATGGATTCACGTCGTATCGGTACCTGGAGCTTCTATGACCCTTCCGGACGGTTGGTACGCGAGGAGGACCATGTGGACGGAAAGGTGCACACTACGCGATAGCGGGACCTGAATACATGAAAAAGCCCCGCTGCTCGCGCAACGGGGCTTTCTGTTTTCAGGTCTTTGGGAAGTGGACCTTATTTCGTGTCCTTCACTTCCTCGAAGTCCACATCGGTCACATCGGCATCAGCGGTGCTGTTCGTATTGGATGCACCGCCATTGGCCTGGCCTTCCTGCGTGGCCTTGTACATCTCTTCGCTGGCGGCTGAGAAGGCGGTGTTCAGTTCGCCCATCAGCTTTTCACAAGCGTCCACGTCCTGGGCCTTGTGGGCATCCTTCAGGCGGGTCAGGGCATCCTCAATGGGCTGCTTCTTCTCTGCGGGGATCTTGTCGCCGTAATCCTTCAGGCTCTTCTCGGTCTGGAAGATCAGGCTGTCCGCTGCGTTCAGTTTGTCCACGCGTTCGCGTGCGGCCTTGTCGGCGTCGGCATTGGCCTCGGCCTCCTGCTTCATCTTCTCGATGTCCTCCTTGCTGAGTCCGCTGCTGGCCTCGATGCGGATGCTCTGCTCCTTGCCGGTGGCCTTGTCCTTCGCACCTACGTGCAGGATGCCGTTGGCATCGATGTCGAAGGTGACCTCGATCTGGGGCACGCCGCGCGGTGAGGGAGGGATGCCATCGAGGTGGAAGCGACCGATGGTGCGGTTTCCGCTGGCCATCGGGCGTTCGCCCTGCAGCACATGGATCTCCACGCTCGGCTGGTTGTCGCTGGCCGTGCTGAAGGTCTCGCTCTTCTTGGTGGGGATCGTGGTGTTGGCCTCGATCAGTTTGGTCATTACACCGCCCATGGTCTCGATGCCGAGGCTCAGGGGGGTCACGTCGAGTAGGAGCACGTCCTTCACTTCGCCGGTGAGCACGCCACCCTGGATGGCGGCACCCACGGCCACCACTTCGTCCGGGTTCACACCCTTGCTGGGCTCCTTGCCGAAGAACTTCTTCACGGCGTCCTGGATGGCCGGGATGCGGGTGCTGCCACCCACCAGGATCACCTCGTCGATGTCGCTGGTCTTGAGGCCTGCGTTCTTCAGCGCGCTCTCGCAGGGGGCGATGGTGCGCTTGATGAGGCTGTCGGCCAGTTGCTCGAACTTGGCCCGGGTGAGGCTGCGCACCAAGTGCTGGGGCACTCCGTCCACGGGCATGATGTAGGGAAGGTTGATCTCCGAGCTGGTGGTGCTGCTCAGTTCGATCTTGGCTTTTTCGGCCGCGTCCTTCAGGCGTTGCAGGGCCATCGGGTCCTTGCGGAGGTCGATGCTGTACTGGCTCTTGAACTCGTCGGCGAGCCAGTCGATGATCACCTGATCGAAGTCGTCACCGCCGAGGTGGGTGTCGCCGTCCGTGCTCTTCACTTCGAACACGCCGTCGCCCAGCTCGAGCACGCTCACGTCGTGGGTACCTCCACCGCAGTCGAACACCACGATCTTCTGGTCGATGCCCTTCTTGTCCAACCCATAGGCCAGTGCGGCCGCGGTGGGTTCGTTGATGATGCGGCGCACCTTCAGACCGGCGATCTCACCGGCCTCCTTGGTGGCCTGGCGCTGTGCATCGTTGAAGTAGGCCGGTACCGTGATCACGGCCTCGGTGACCGTGGTGCCGAGGTAATCCTCGGCGGTCTTTTTCATCTTCTGCAGCACCATGGCGCTGATCTCCTGGGGCGTGTACTGCCGGTCGCCGATCTGCACGCGGGGCGTGTTGTTCGGGCCACGCTCCACCTTGTACGGCACGCGGGAGGCTTCCTTGGAGCACTCGTCGTACGAGTTGCCCATGAAACGCTTGATGGAGAAGATCGTGTTCGTGGGGTTGGTGATCGCCTGACGCTTGGCCGGGTCGCCCACCTTCCGTTCGCCACCTTCCACAAAGGCCACAACGCTGGGTGTGGTGCGTTTCCCTTCGCTGTTGGAGATCACCACAGGTTCGTTGCCCTCCATAACGGATACGCAACTGTTGGTGGTTCCCAGGTCGATCCCAATGATCTTGCTCATGACTTAAGTTTCTTAGCTGGTTTCAGTTGGCTCGCCTTGGGCAAGGCGCATGCCAGCGGTTGGGGACCCTGCCTAATATGACAGGATCGCCATGTCGGAGCCGATGTCACCGACGACATGACTGCCAAAAGGACAGATCGTCAGTTACAGCCGTAGGGCGGGCCCGAGTTGAACCCCGAGCAGAACCGCATGGTGGCCGTGTACGTGCCGTTGATCAGCTCGTTCAGCGAGGCTGGGTTCAGCCGCTTGTTCACCACGTTCTTGTAGTACCGGCTGGCCCACAGTCCGAAGGCGCCATCCACGTTGGAATACTGCGGTCGGTCCTCCACGATGCTGGAGATGGGTTCGGTAAGGGTCAAGTAGGTGTGGAAGTCCTCGTTCGCCGCATCCACCCGGAAGTCGATGCCTCGGAAGATGCGCTGGTCGACCGCGGGGTCGTCCGGAATGGAATTGCGCAACCAGCTGTAGAAGGTCTCGCCGGCCAGGGTCACCGCCAGTGGCTGCGATGCGGCACTGGCCACCACCGTACCCAGTTCGCGGCTCTTCACGATGCGCTGGGAGACCCCGTCGCGCACCTCATCGAACTTGAAGTCCAAGTTGACCACGAAGCGTTTGTTGGTCCATGGAATGCCGGAAATGGAAGAGGTCCAGTTGAACTCGTAGATGCCGTAGCCGTTGCCCAGCGGGTTCATGAAGTTGATGGCCGAGGCACTGTTCAATGTGTCCTGGTCATTGGAAGCAATGGTGATGTCGCTGGCAATGTTCGAAGTGGACGTCACGTCCTTGCCTTTGATGCGAAGTTTCAGCTTGTAGATGCCGTTCTGGAAAAGGAACGTGGGGCCGGAGCTGATCTGGGGCGATCCGCTCTGGTTGATAATGCGCTGCGGAGTATTGAAGTAGTAGACCTTTTGCTCGGGATAGTAGAAATCGCCGGGCAGGCGTCCGGTCAGCAATGTGTCACGCAGCAGGAACGAATCGACGGGTGTTCCCGCACTGTTCACGCGATACACCACGGCCTGGGTGATGTCCTCGTCGCGGTATTCGTTGGAATCGCGAATGGCCGCGTAGGTGAAGGCATTGCCTTCGCCCAGGAAGGCCTTGTTGATCTTCACGTAATGCACCGAATCGCGCATGTTCAGAAGGCCGTACACCACCGTCACGTCCTTGTAGGGTGCGTTGATGTCGAGGTCGGTGCTGCAGCCGGCCATGGTGGCAGCGGCGGCGAGGATGAGAAGGGTGCGTTGCATGGTCTGCCTGGTGCAGGGCCGTCAAATATAGCCGGATGCCGCCCATCGTGCGGCACGAACGGGGAACGGTGTGGTGCGCGGCATGACCGGTCGGCGGCGGTGGCATGCCGTCCAAAGGTCAGGACCTTAGCTTTGGACCGACCGATAACAGCCCCCGCCCCCAATGAGCACCAGCCTGAAGGACGTAAAGCGCATAACGACCCACGTGCTGCAGGAGATGAAGCATTCGGGTACGCCCATCGCCATGCTCACCGCCTATGATTATTCGCTGGCCCGCTTGGTGGATGCTGCAGGGGTGGATGTGATCCTGGTGGGTGACAGCGCCAGCAATGTGATGGCCGGGCATGAGACCACCCTTCCGATCACGTTGGACCAGATGATCTACCACGCCAGTGCGGTGGTGCGTGGCTGCCAACGTGCGCTGATCGTGGTGGACCTGCCCTTCGGGACCTACCAGGGCAACAGCAAGGGTGCGCTCAACTCGGCCATCCGGATCATGAAGGAGAGCGGTGCCCACGCCGTGAAGCTGGAAGGCGGACGCGAGGTCCTGGGTTCCATCGAGCGAATACTGACCGCTGGCATCCCGGTGATGGGCCATCTGGGCCTTACCCCTCAAAGCATCTACAAGTTCGGCACCTATGTGGTGCGCGCCAAGGAAGAGGCCGAGGCCCAGCGTTTGCGCGAGGATGCCAAGCTGTTGGAGCAGGCCGGGTGTTTCGCGCTCGTGCTGGAGAAGATCCCCGCCAAACTGGCCGCAGAGGTCGCGCAGATCGTATCGATCCCCGTGATCGGCATTGGAGCGGGGCCAGGTGTTGATGGTCAGGTATTGGTGCTCCACGATATGCTGGGGATCAATACCGAGTTCAGGCCGCGTTTCCTGCGCCGCTACGCCGATCTGCACAGTGTGATCACAGGTGCAGTGTCGTCATACGTGGCCGATGTGCGTGCCAAGGATTTCCCGAATGCCAGCGAGCAATACTGAGGCACCCAAAGGACCGGCACTGGTATATCAAGGGTCGGACTGGCTGGTGGTGGACAAGCCTGCCGGCATGCCCGTGCAGCCGGACCCTTCAGGAAGTGCCGACCTGCTTACATGGGTCCGTGCCACCACTGGCGACAACCGCTTGGAATTGGTGAATCGGCTGGACCGTCCTGTCAGCGGAGCAGTGGTGCTGGCTGCCGGAGATGCGTTGGTGGCCCTCAACCGTTCGTTCCGGGAGCGACAGGTCCGGAAAGTGTATCACGCCATCGTGGAAGGTGGGCTTGAGGCCGATGACCCGGTTGAGCTGACCCATCTTTTGGTGCATGACACACGTGTACATAAGGCACGGCAGGCCAGTGCAGGTGATCAGGATGTTCGGGAGGTGCACTTGTTGGTGCGCGTGGTGCGCCGCTTTGAGCGATTCACCGCACTGGAATTGGAGCCTCGCGAAGGGGCTTTTCATCAGTTGCGTGCCCAGCTTTCGTTCTGGGGGCATCCGATAAAGGGAGATGTGAAGTACGGTGCCCGCCGTGGTGAGCCCGATCGGAGCATCGCGTTGCACGCATTGCGTTTGCACGTGCCGGACCCCGTTACCCAGGAAGAGGTCGTTATCGAGGCGCCTTTAGCCATACAGGGTGTTTGGCGTCTGCTGGCCGCCCAGTGACCTTCGACCGGTGAAGATGACATCGTATCTTGGACGGGATACTTCCCAGCCCATGATCCGCACCTTCATTTCAGCCCTTGCTCTTTGCGTGGTCCCTGCAACATTCGCCCAGGTCCTTTTGGGAGACAGTTTGTTGCTGACCTACACCACCGAGGAGCTCGTGGACTGGGGGGTGGGCAATGCGAGCAACGGCATTGAGATACATCGCATCCTGTATGCCTCGGTGGATCCCTTCGGTCAGCCTACTGTCGCGAGCGGTGCGCTTGTATTACCCTTGGTCGATTGTTCATTCCCTTTGGCCGCCTACATGCATGGGACCATCCTTGATAGGGAGGACGTGCCCTCCAGGCTTAGTGATGAGATCGTGGTAGGTTACTTTCTCGGTGGTACCGGTTATGTCACCGTGCTTCCCGATTACCTGGGTTTAGGTGACGGTCCGGGGCCGCATCCTTATATCCATGCTCGTTCGGAGGCCACGGCTTCCATTGACATGTTGCGTGCGGCGCGCGAGTTCTGTGAGGCTCGAAATGTGGACCTGAGCGGACAGCTTTTTCTCCTTGGCTACTCCCAAGGCGGTCACGCTTGCATGGCCACGCATCGCATGATCGAGGCCGAGCTTGGCGATGAGTTCACGGTGACCGCGAGTGCACCATGCAGTGGCCCCTATGATGTGAGCGGTGTGCAGGCCCAAGTGATGGTGGACACCGTTCCATATCCAGCGCCCTATTACCTGCCGTATATCCTGTTCTCATACGGCTATGTCTATCCCGGTCTGTACAACAACATCAGTGACGTGATCGAAGAGCCTTGGGCCACCTTGCTGCCGCCTTTGTTCCAAGGCAACAATGGTTCAGGCGCGGTGGATGCGGTGATGCCCGATGTCCCCAGCGTGATCCTGGTCGACAGCATGCTCCAAGCCTTCACCAATGATCCCGATCACTATTTCCGGGTGGCCCTGCGGGACAATGACGTGTATGACTGGACCCCGCAGGCACCGGTGCGAATGGTCTATTGCGAGAGCGACAGCCACGTATTCTACCAGAACAGCGTTGTGTGCCGCGATGCCATGTTGGCCAACGGTGCGTTCAACGTGCAGACCGTCAGTGCAGGGGCCGCCTTCGATCATGGTGATTGCGCCTTTCCGGCCCTGCTGGGCTCCAAGAATTGGTTCGATACCCTGAGGTGGCCCTGTGCCTTGAGCAGTGTGCCTGAGGTGGAGGTGCCAACATGGAGCCTTGCTCCCAATCCGGCACATGACCATGTGCGTATCACTGTGGACGAACAGGCGGATGGGGTGTTTCCCTGGCGTCTGTACCTCGCTGATGGGCGAGAGGTGGAGCAGGGCGTGGTGCAGGTGCTTGGCGGTGCGGGCAACATTTCGTTCAAGGGCACGGGCCATGGACCTTGCTTCCTGCTCATACAGGCGCAAAGGGGACCGGTGGTGCTTCGAGCGATGATCGAGTGATGCGCCCTTGAGCGAGGTCACATGGGGTCGACATCGGTCACCAACTGAACGGCGGAGTGGGCTGGGTCCCCGAAGATGCGATCGATGGTGTCGCTGACGAAGGACTTCTCCTCGTGATGCGCGGTCCTTCTCAATTTGATCAACAGCTTGCGCAGGTGACGGTCCCGGATGCGCGAGACCAGCGGTATGTCCGGTCCGAGCACGCGCTCGCCCAGTCCTTCGCGCAGGGCCATGCCGAGCACCGCACCGGTGGCCGCCACGCGTTCCTCGGACCGGTGCTTCAGGGTCAGTTCGATGAGCCGCGTGAAGGGTGGGTAGCCATGCGCCCTTCGGTGCTCGATCTCGCGTTGGTACATGCCGTCCACATCGTGCCGCACCACCAGGTCCAGCACGGGGTTGTTCACGTCCATGGCCTGTATGATCACGCTGCCGGCCTGTTTTCGCCTTCCTGAACGCCCTGCCACCTGCGCCATGATCTGAAAGGCACGTTCATGGGCCCTGAAGTCCGGGAAGCGCATCAGGTTGTCGGCATTCAATATCCCCACCACGCTCACATGGTCGAAGTCGAGGCCCTTGGTCACCATCTGCGTACCCACCAGAATGTCGATGCCGCCCTGGCCAAAACTGGTGAGCAGACGGTCCATGGCATGCTTGCCGCGCATGGTGTCCTGGTCCATGCGTCCGATGCGGGCCTCCGGGAATATCTCGGCCAGTTCCTCTTCGATCTTCTCGGTACCGAAGCCAAGCATGCGCAACCGTGCACTGCCGCAATGGCCGCATGAGGTGGGCGGTGCATAGTGGCGGCCACAGTAGTGGCAACGCAACTGGTGCTGGTGCTTGTGGTAGGTCAGGCTCACATCGCACTGATCGCACTCGGGCACCCAGCCGCAGGTCTCGCATTGCCACACGGGCACATAGCCACGCCGGTTCTGGAAGATGATGGCCTGTTCACGCCGCGCCAGGGCCTGTTGCACGGTGTCTATGAGCGTTTGCGAGAAGTGCCCCCGCATGAGCTTCCGTTTCTGCGCATCGCGCAGGTCAACACGGAGCACATGGGGCATGGCCACATCGCCGAAGCGCGTCAGCAGTTCCACGTGGCCATACTTGCCGCCCTTGGCGTTGTGGAGACTCTCCAAGGCGGGTGTCGCGGAGCCCAATAGGGTCTTCGCATCATGGAGCCCGGCAAGCACAATGGCCATGTCCCGTGCGTGGTAACGGGGAGAGGGATCGTGCTGCTTGTAACTGGGGTCGTGCTCTTCATCCACCACAATGAGACCGAGGTCCTTGAAGGGCAGGAACAAGGCGGAGCGTGCCCCGACCACCACGGAGGGAGGGGCTTCGCCTTGGACCATGTGCAGCCACAGGGCGGTGCGTTCGTGCTGCGCCATGCGCGAGTGCGAGACCGCGATCCGCTCGCCGAACCGCTCGCGCAGTCGGCTGATGATCTGGGTGGTGAGCGCGATCTCCGGCAGCAGGTAGAGCACCTGCTGGCCGCGGTCCATGGCCTCTTGGATCAGGGTGATGTACAGTTCGGTCTTGCCCGAGGACGTCACACCGCGCAACAGCACAACGTCCTTCTCCTTGAACTGCTCCTTGACCGCGTTCAGCGCGACCGTTTGAGCGGACGATAACGAAGGGGTGGGCTTGCGCAACGCCTCGTTCACCGGAACACCGGCCTCGCGCTCGTAAGTGGTGAACAATCCCTTTTCGACCAGGCTTTTCAGTATGGCGGCCGTGGAACCGCTTGCGCGAAGAATGGCATTACGCTCCACCTCCCGGGGGGCATCGCTCAGGCAACGGCTCAACTCGATGTAGCGCATGAGCAGGTGCAACTGCTTCGGGGCTCGTTCCAGCTTGTCGAACCACTCATGAAGCGCTTGTTCCGCCCTGGCAGCATCGTTCAGGCCCACATAGGTCACCATGCGTGGCTTCCACGTATCCTTCAGTTCCTCCTCCAACTGAAGGGCGCCCTGGTCCATGAGGCTCTTTACTGCGGGCATGGGGTTCTTCAGGCCCAGCAGTTCCCCGGCCTCCTCCAAGGTCACCACATGGCGATGCTCCAAGGCATTGAGCAAAAGCCCGGCACGGCCTTTCAGTACCGGGTCCAGCGCCATGGCCGGGTTGGCCACCAACCGTGTTTCGCTGCTCAATGCAAGTTGTGCTGGCAATGCAGCGATCATCACCTCGCCAAGGCTGCACAGGTAATGCGCGGCTATTCGTTCCCATAGTTGGAACTGGTGCTCCTTTACAATGGGAATGGTATCGAGCAAGGCCAGGGCCGGTCGTACGGTCCGGTAACCCGGGCGATCCTCGTGGACCCGTCGCACAAGGCCGCCATACAGCTTGCGCCCCTTGCCGAACGGAACGGAGACCCGCATGCCCGGCTGCACAACAGGCAGGTCCTCGGGCCAGGCATAGGTGAAGATGCCGGGCACCGCCAGGGGAAGGATCACATCGATGTAAACGGACGGCATGGGGCGGCACAAAGTTGATCCTTCCGGACCACCATGGCTTTGGTCATGGAAAGGTCATGATAGTTGGTGATGAAGCATCGCGGGCAGCGTTAAGCATGGGGGGCGCGTCATGGATGCATGGAGAACAGGGGCAGGCAGAGGCAGCAAGGGGAGGAGCGGACCTTGGTCGGCCGTTGGGATGCATTGGAACCGTTCTATGACCTGGCCACTCCGCGTTGGAACGCGTACTATCAAAAAGTGCGGCGTACGATCAAGTTCCCGCGGTATTACAAGCGTGTGCTGAACTGGTAGTCCGGTGATGATCCGATCGAACTCAACGGCGGGCAGTGGTCACGGATCTGGTCGGTCCGCGGAGCGATGAGCGCCGTTTCATCGGATTGAGCGGTTATCGTTGACAATGACCTGTTCGCGAGGCGTTCCAGTGGGCCGCTCCGTGCAGGCATGGAGCGGACTACTTTTCCGCCCGGCCCCCATTCGGGCCCTGCAGCACCATGACCAACAGTTCCCGGACCACTTCGGCCATTGCCTTCCTGGGTGCCTTGTTCTTCCTCTTCGGGTTCACTACATGGATCAATGGTCCGTTGATCGGCTACCTCAAGATCATTTGTGAGCTGCGGTCGGGTGCAGAACCGTTCTATGTGACATCGGCGTTCTACATCGCCTATTTCGTCACAGCGCTGCCCATGTCGAGGGTGCTGATGCATACGGGCATGAAACGCGGCATGATGTACGGCCTTTGGACCATGGCGCTGGGAGCACTCCTCTTTGTCCCGGCGGCGCAGATGCGTTCGTACCCCTTGTTCCTGGCGGGATTGTTCATTATCGGAACCGGACTTTCCCTGCTACAGACCGCAAGCAATCCCTACATCACGGTGGTGGGTCCCATTGAAAGTGCTGCTGCACGGATCAGTATCATGGGGATCTGTAACAAGTTGGCCGGGGTCATCGCGCCCATCGCCCTTGGGGCCCTTCTCCTTGGTGATGCCGATGTGTTGCAGGGCGAATTGGCGCAGTTGCAAGGAGTTGCACATGACGAACGCCTTGATACGGTCGCGTCGCGTGTGATCCTGCCGTATTCGGTAATGACCGTGGTGCTTTTCGGATTGGGTATGTTGGTGCGGTACGCTCCCCTGCCGGAGCTTGATCCGGAGGTGGAGTCCACAACGAATGACGGCGATGGACGTTCGGTGCTCTCGTTCCCCAATCTGGTACTGGGCGTCATGGCGTTGTTCCTTTACGTGGGCGTTGAAGTGATCGCCGGGGACACCATACCGTCCTACGGGGAGGCCCAGGGCATGCCTTTGTCCGAGGCCAAGCATCTCACCAGTTGGACCTTGGTCTCCATGGTGGTCGGTTACATTCTGGGTATTCTGGCCATTCCGAGGTTCATCAGCCAATCGCGCGCGCTGCTGGTCTCCGCGCTGCTCGGGATCGGCCTCAGTCTGGCCGCTCTTTTGCTCGATGGACGGGCTTCTGTGGCCTGTATTGCCCTGCTTGGTCTGGCCAATGCATTGATGTGGCCGGCGATCTGGCCGCTCGCCATAGATGGTCTCGGTCGGCATACCAAGACCGCCAGCGCTTTACTTATCATGGCGATCGCTGGTGGGGCCGTGCTACCGCCTGTTTACGGTTCATTGGCCGCCATGGCCGAGGTGGGGCCCAGGGCAGCCTATTGGCTGCTGGTGCCCTGCTATCTGTTCATCGGGTGGTATGGTCTTCACGGTTGGAGGCTGCGGAATTGGACGATCGTTGGTCGATAGCCGGGTCGGAGTGTTGAAAACTG
>Ga0068872_10004398_pt1 | contig 10712 bp, 14 predicted proteins | sample NOAtaG_7_FD_66441 | JGI IMG/M metagenome (GOLD analysis project Ga0068872, IMG submission 66441) | Freshwater lake microbial communities from Lake Erie, under a cyanobacterial bloom - NOAA_Erie_Diel1S_2200h metaG | ecosystem: Environmental > Aquatic > Freshwater > Lake | place: USA: Ohio, Lake...
TCTTCTTCTTCATCTGAAGATGCTTGAGGGCTACTATTTTCTAGTGCAGCCATCAAGTCTTTGTACTCTTGCGAGTTTGCGAATCCCGGGTCCATTTGGGCTAGAGATTCAATTTGTCGAAGTTGTTCTTGCATCTCAGCAGTCATCTCCTCCCCTGAGGAAGAAGGTGTTCCGCTTAAATCTTCAATAGCTCCTTCGATCTCCTTGTCAAAGATACTGTCGCTCATTTTAATTTATTTTGTTCAAAAATAATAATTTATTGTATACCTGTGTTTTTAAGTATATCTCTTTCTGTTTTAGAGCCTTCTTTAAGTGCTATTTTTTCCATCTCTTGCTGATGCTTCATGTCTTCTTGGTTCTGCTGTTGCTGTTGCTGATACTGCATCATCATAGCCATTTGATCCTGTTGATCTGACATATCCATTCTTTCCTGAGATTCATTCTCAACCTGTTGCTTCTGAGCCATGTTTTGAGCTTGAGCTTTATCTTTAGCAAATTGTCTAATAGATTGAGCTATCAAATCAGGATTTGCTCTATTAAATAAATTGGAAAATATTTGTTGGTCAATAAGACCTGCCTGAAGCAACGTAAATAATAGTTGATTGCCATTTGCAATTCCTTGTTCTTTTGACTCTGACCTGTTTATGAATACACGATAGTCCTGCATCATATTATCCTCTGTAATACTTATGTCTTTGAATCCTTTGTCGCCTACCATCATAGCAAGTCTTCTAGGATTGTCAAAGTAAACTGCCTTACCAACAGTTGCCATATGCTCATATGCTTGTTTCAATATGGATGTTAAAGCCCAATAGAAAGGTTCTTGAACTAAAGAACCCCTCTGAATTTGAGCCTCAATAACTCCAACCAACATATCGCTTCCTCCCTGTGTTCCTGTCATAGCCTCATTCACTCCGGTAACATCTTGTATACTCTGTTGAACCTGCTGAATAACCTGGAACATCTGAAGTGTTCCTGCACCAATATTGGTCCCGTAAGTTCCTATGGCGTTCTGTACTGAACCAACTCGGTCAGTATCTACAAATATTGGTTTTGAAGCATTGATATTTCTATTGATATCTGCTTCACCATCTCTATCGTCAACTGCTGATTTTGAAATAACAGTACCCGTTCCTCTCATGCTTGACAAATGAGATTCAACAACAGAAAGCGTTCTATTCAAGAATCTCTGAGGATCAATAACATCATCTAAAGGTGTGAGAACCTCTCCTCTATCATAAACCCATGTGTAACACTTATATGGAAACTTAACATTTGAAGGATCATATAGATTTCTTTCATGGTAAGGTGCTATTCCATATTCAAGAACAATATCTCCACTTACTCCACCTATCTCTCCTTGAGGTATTATTATTGCGTAACGAAGTACATCTACAAAGATGGTATGCTTTTTCTTTTTGCCCATCTCTTCCTTATGCTTATCTGTAGCCGGTTCGACAAGGTCTTTATCTGTGTATTTAGATTCAGGATCATTTATCATTGTATAATAAGGATATCCATACTCATCTATTACCCATCCATATTCTCTTTTCTCAACGTCTTTCCAATATGTTTCGTATACAGGTATTTTATCTGCTGCTTGAGTATATATACCGTTTATTATTTTATGTATTTGATTATTTTTATTGATGCTGTAATTTTCAATAGAAGTTCTTTCATCTGGAGTTAAACTAGGGTACCTTTCAAATAATGTAGGAACATCCATGTAGTACCACTCATACATGTACTCAGAATCAGAAAGGTCTGGCTTTCTAGCTGACATATCCCAACCAAAAAACAAAGGGTTAACAGCTTCTGCAACGTAATTGTCATTAGCCTCATACCCCTTGTAGATTCCCAATCCACTTAATGCAAGGTTTCTTGTTATCTGAACTTTTAACTCATCAATGTTTATCTCCTCAGCAATGAATTCAATCAAATTGTTTATTGTTTCCTCATAGTCTTGAACAAATGTGTTGTCAAAATATTCTGCTGTTTCAAAAGCAGTATCTTGAATAGGAAAATTATCTTTTATGATACCTTTAAAAAACGGCCATGTTTCAGCTAGGTCTTGCATAGCCAAAAGTTTATTCTTATCCTCTTCTCTTTTGTTTATTACAAAATCAGATATACATTTTGCCTTTGCATCATAAGAAAGCCTAATCGCATTACCTACATATTGCTGAACCATTGGCTTAATAACGTTTTTTGTCCACTTAAGCCTGTTTCTTACGTCTCCTGATTCATCAAGGAAGAATGCTTCAATATCTTCATCAAATATCCACTGATTGTCCCCTCCTTTATAAAAAGACCAATTTACTAAACATTTATTGATGTATTTCCTGTAAAGAAAGTTACTCATAGCTGAAAGACACCACTTTGCATAATCTCTATGATAAGATTTATCTTTTTTAGCTGTAAGCCTATTAGGTCTAATTTGACCTGATTGAAAGGTGAAACTCATATTACTTTAATACATCATTAATACCAACCATAACTTGTTTTTTGCTTTTCCTCTCAATGGTTTTAACGCCATAAGAAGTCTCTAACCTTTTTACCATATCAGGTAATTCTGAATGGATTTTGACCACAAGGTCTGTATATTTTTTCTTCTCGTCAATATCCATTGTTGCAAGTGTTGTAGCATCCAACAATATCATGTCATTCAAGATTTCAAACATATACTGACTCATCAATTTTGCTTTCAACCGGTACTCGGGGTTGTAAAGCTCCATTTTACGAATTCCATTTTTTATGTTCTCAGGGATGTCTCCGTTGATAATCCCTTGCAAATCTTTATTCCTGTCATAGTATTTTCCATATACAATTTCCAGGGCTTTAAAGACTCGCTCCTTTTTGCTCATCTTGTAAATAGGAGATGTTCTATTTCCTATCAACCAACAGAGTCTTACTTCTTTTACTCTTAAATCTTTGAACTCTTCCGTTTCAGCTAACTCAGGATATTCAATCCTTAAATCACCTTCGCCTTCAAGATTAAAAAGAACTACCTCAACTTCTTTTTCTTCTGCCATATCTTAAAATAAGGGTAGAGGCCAAAGACCCCTACCCCACAAATATAGCATTTTTAATTACACCTGAGGTGCACCCAAATAGTCAGCTACAGGAGTGTAAGCTCCAGAAAGGATGTCTGTAAGCAATGTCACAGCAGCAGCAGTACCACCATCAGCAATGTTCAAGTAAACAAGAGAGTTAATTGGTCTAACAACTTGATTTCCTGTAACAGCATTGTGACGGATGAACTTACGGTAACGGATGATGAAACGATCATACTGAGCACCAGCAACAACCAAAGAAGCGTTGTTTACATACCCAAGAACTTCAGCAGAAGAACCTGTAGGCTCAACCCATGCAACAGTTGTTGAAATAACAGAACCTACAGGAGCAGTGATTTGCATTTGACCTGCCTCAGCAGAAAGAGCTGTGATCGTAAGAATACCACCAAGAGCGTAAGAAGCAGTAAAGAATGCATTTACATCAGCAGCAATACGAGCTTCGAACAAAGCACCAAGCTCATCTACAGTAGGTGTAGCATCTACTCCAACTACGTAAGTACGAGTTTGGAAAATAGCTCCTGTTTCTTGTCCTCCTGCGAAGAAGTTAGTTACGTAAGGAGCGTAAACTGTAAGTGTGTAGTTGTTATTAGCAACCATACCAACACCTGACAAGTCAACTTCTTGCTCATTAGGAACACCTGCGCTGTAAGCAGCATAGCTAAAAGAAAGAAGGTCACAAGCCTTCACTTCAATAGCAACATTACCATTCTCATCAAGAATAGTCAAAACACCTGAAGCTAGAGCAGTGTCTGTCGCAAGTGGAGTTTCTAATACCGATACTCTATCGATATTTTCAATTCTAGGCAGTTTATAAGAAATAGCCATCGTAAATAATTTTTATACACCGATGTTTCCATCTGTGTGGTTTAACAAAAAACCATGCACCGTGCATAGCTTTTGCAAATATAATTTATTTTGAAATAAAAAAATTTTCACAAAATCCTTTTATATATCATTTCTTTTTCTTTTTTTCTTTTTTTTCTTTTGCTTCTTTTCTTTTTTTTCTTTTTTTCTTTTTCTTTTTTTCATAAACATTATGTTAAATAGGATTTACTAAAATAATTTTTAAGAATTTGTTTTGTATTTATTTTTTTTTACATTTGCCATAATGTTGTGCGGAACATTGCTTTGTTATTTGTGTTAAAGTTTTAAAACCTTACCCGAGTATGCCCGCACGCTGAAAGGGTAGGGTTTTTTAGTATATGATTATGGAGCCATTTAAAGTTATTTGCGTTAACGATAGATTCAAGCCATCTGATCTTGGTCAGTGTGCCTGGATAAAAAAGGGAGAGGTGTACACAGTAATTGACGCTCAGTTTATGCGTAGACAAAACATGTCAATAGGATATAAGCTAGAAGAGATAGCACTTCCTGAAGATTCACCTTACAAATTTCTTGCTGCTAATAGGTTTAGGCCGTACAAGGAAGACGATACAAAAGAAGCTGAGAAAGCTGTAGAGAATCTTCTTGATGAGCTTTTTGAGATTCAACAGGCTGATTAGTGAGTACCTCATCAACATACTCAAGCAACAAGCTTAAGCAAATCTTAGAAAATAAGACCCAACACTTTGTCGTTAAATCATACCTAACAACAGCATTTGAATACGATAGGAAAGTACCTGAATATTGGCTTTATTGGTATAATCCAAACAAAGGACAGGATGATGATAACCCACATTACAGATTTTTGTCAAACAAGAAGATGAATAAAAAAGAGTTAAAACTATTCTATGATATACTAAACACGTACATCTGCAAGATTGAAAGAAAAGATGGAAACGTGTGGCACCATAAGGAAATAGGATTTTCAAAAGACAAAGTTGTTTTTAAGCAACTAAAACTTTGGTACTAATCCAGGATTTTCACAATCTTCCCTGTTACTTTATCTACCCTTGCTCGCTTCATTCTAAATCCTGTTTCTCTTGATTGGACATATCTTACTACGACATTTTTCTCTGAAGTCTCTCCTCTAACATTCTCCGGTTCATATCTTGCGTGAGAGATAGCGTTTATGTATGCAAAAGCAATAGCAAATATGCTATCATCATAATCATATCTTGGATCGGCTGCTTGATACCTTGTTTGTCTATGGCTTGTCTGTGATTTAAGGTCTTTTTCAACAAATGTTTTCATTTGCTCCCAAAACCATGGTACATCAATTTGTTCTGAATAACCATCAAGCATTTCTTCTAGCTTAGCGATGATACGTGGAGCTGTATTTGCTTTATTAGATATTCCAAACCATTTACCTCCATGCGTATGGAAGTATTCAGGTAATTGAGTGTTAGCAGTAAATTTTGATTTAAAACCAAGCGTTTCTTGAAAATCTAAATGCATATCCCCAATATTGTTTTCTATAAGCTCTTTCACGCCACCCCTATTTACTTGATCGTAATATAACGATTGAAGTAGAACCTGAAGATATGTGTACTTAAACTTTTTATCTCTGTGAAATACAACAGATGAAACACTATTTGTAAGAGAATCCCATATAGCACTACACATCATGGAGTGACCTGTTTCAGAGTTAATAGGGTCAGTACCTTGATACCATCTGTTTTTCCATGCTTCTCCTACAGGGGGATGATGTATGATCACTGATGTTGTTGAAACATCCTCTCTAGTAGCTGTCTGAATCCATTTAGCTCCTACAATCCTGTATTCTGTTATCAAATCAGGCGTAGGGCTGTTATAATCCATTATTGGCTCAAAATAACCATACTCAATAGGAATATCTTTTCCGTAAATGTCATTCAGCCTTTTGTTGCATGAATGTATAGGCCATAATGTTCGTGACTTACGGATGAACATGTCATCGATTGTAATTGGGTAGTGTTGGTGAAACTGAACTTTGGCAATCTCACCTTTCTTTGTTCCTTCAAGGGCCAAGTATGCCTTTCGCTCGTTTTGAATGTGCTTGTCGTCAACTCCTCTTCTTGCATAAGCGTTGAAGAATAAAGGTATGATTCCATACTCATAATTTTTTTCTTTCCATTGTTTTAAACACATCTTAAACTCTGACTCAAACACAGATCCACCCTTATCCATTTCTCCACCCGTTCCCCAAGCAATAAACTGCTGTTGCATATTCATTTTTCCTGTCTCAGGGTTATACTTGAATAATGCAGGACGACCTTCACGCATCATTTCACCGAATATATCAAACAATCCAATCTCATCCACGAATACAGCAGATGGAGAACCACCATTGATAGAGTCTATAGCAGGGCTATCTACCTGGAATCTTGAGCCACCACCTTCATCACGTCCTTTTCTTTCTCCTTTCTTGTCGAAGTTCATGATTTGATCAGTCCAGTTTTTTACTTCTTGGGCAATGTAATCAGGAATCTTTGTGTATGTCCACTTTACCTTATCTCGGAATATCTCTACACCTTTTTCTTTAGAGTGCGTTACAAACTTGATAAAGTATGATTTATTCAAGTTCACACGCTTCATTCCTGCAAGACACATGGTTGTAGTAAATCCAATCTGACGAGCTTTTCCAATCATCATGGAATACCCACAATCAAAAAGAAATAGAAGTACACGTTGAGCATCCCACGCTTGGTATTTAAGCATACCATTTGGAGACCGGTCTTCTTTGATAAATCCGTATTTGTTGCAAAAATATAAGGTGTTGTCTTTACACCTTTCTATTTCTCGTAGAAGCCATCCTATCTGATCTTCTTCGTTGTCGTAGTCTGTTATTTGAGACTCGTCTAATAGCCATTGCTTAGCTTGTTCGCAATATAGGTCAAAAGGCAAGTACTTAATCTTGTTCTGCCATCCCGAGTTTATTGAATCTACCCAATCAACAAAGATTTTTGGATATTCAAACTCAGGGTGATTAGGCTTCCACTCAGATGTATCTATGCCCTTTGTACCAATATTGTCTTGAAATAAATCAAAACTCATTGGTTTTGTGTATTATTTGTTTTTAGATTTATACATGTTAAGGTCGTTTTTCATGTTTCTCATCTCGTTAGATTGAAAATTAATATCAACAGGAGGCGGAATCATTCTGTCTATGCGTTGCACATCAAATTTTCTTGACTCACTCATTGGAGTCATTGCTTTTTTAGCATCAGAAATTGCTTGACGCTTTTCGCTACGAAGAGCTACTTTTTTAGATCTCATTTCAAGTTTGGCAGCCTTCTTCATGTTTCCTTGATTAGCAGCTACTTCTGATTTAGCAGTAAGTTTTGCCTGTCTTCCTGCGTTCATTCTTTCCATTGCGGCATTCAGCTTATCTTGTAGGCCGCCTTTTTTAGGTTTCATCATGATTATATTGATTTTGATTAATATTCTTCTTTTTCTTCCATCTCTTCTTTGATGTCTTGCTCGACCATCTTCTTTCTCTCAGCCTCTTTCTTCTTTTTACGTTTAGCAATTGCTGCGGCTAAAGCACCTATCCCTCCGGCTATTACTGAAGCAATTCCAATTTGAAGATTTCCTTTGCCTTTGCCAATTCCTTTTTTTGTTGGCGGCTCAGGATCTCCCGGTCCTTTTCCCATAGCTTGGGACATCTTCATGTTTTTTAAATTTTTCATAGCGTTTTAATTTTGACATTTACCACCTTTATCACATACACCGACAGAACTATTTCTTCCAGGTCTTTTACCTCCTGCATCTAATTTAGCCTGTCTAGCATCTCCAATTGATTTTACATCTGAAATAAAATCTTTAATTTTATTTTTAACATTTTTAGTCGTTTGACGGACAGCATATCTTAATGGGGCGGCATATTTTCCTTGACCTTGATCAAGAAGCATTTTTTTACGCTTTTGATTTTTAAAAAATGTTTTAATCCCATCTCCAGGATCTGAAGAAATTACATTCATAACTGCTTTTCCGGCCATTTTCATAAGTGATATTATTGCGCTAAATCCTTTAGCAAGTTAGCAAAAGCGTTTATCTTTCCTTTTTTGGTTGCAGTCAAAGAAGAGTAATCAACCTCTACAACTTCTGTATCTACTCCACTTACAACAACATAATTACAATCTTCAAAATTGTGTTGTGAGTTTAAAATGTTTATTCCAGAATGTCCACCTACTAAAGCAAAGAAATCAGCACATATTTTTTGCTGATCAGGTGTTGCTTGATCTAGATTTAGATAAAACTGTTTAAAATCATCTGTATTTCCAAAAACTGCTTCTGTTGTTGCTGGAGCACTGTTGCCCATTGTTACTATAAAGCTCATGTTATATAAAATTAAGTGCTACAATATTAGGATCTTGAATGAATCCTGTAGGTGAAAGAAGATCAACAACATTAACATCCAAAGGTTTTGTTGATCTACAATTGTGAATTCTTGCGTTGTTTACTGGCAATGCACCACCATTGTAAATAAATACACCTGTTGCATCAGCTCCTGAATATACTGTATTGTATACATTAAGATTTGCAGCATTTGAATACTTATGAAATGCTGAATTGTTAACATCACCAGTTCCACCACTATACATATGACAGTTTTCAACCCATACTGAACTTCCTGTACCTATACTAATTACAGGAAACCCTACAGCTCCTGCGTATGTTTGTGTATTTATTAAGGTTCCGTTTCTAAAAACTACAGTTGATGCATTTTGTGTATAAGTAATTAAATGATTTGTAATGGCGTCACCATTGACAATTGTTCTTGATCCTGCACTTGCTCCAAGTCCGTATATAGCCCAGTAGTCTCCAGCAGTAATATTACCATTAACAATAACAGTCATATTATCACTTAAGTATCTTCCGATAATTCCAGAAATACCACCCGGATATCCTCCTGCATCTTCATTAACAAGATTTCCATTTATGATACAGGTACCACCTGCATTGTTTTCAGCACATTGGATTATTTGTTTGAAATTTCCTCCAAAATAGTTTCCTGTTCCAATTGCTAGTTTAGGACAGTTTACAACAACTTTACCTGACAATGACTTGAACAATATTGTTTGATGTACAGACTTAAATTCTTCAGAAATATTCAATGTTACATTTCCAGAACCTCTAAATGTTGAGCCGGCTGCAACTACGGTTGATTCAGAATAAACTTTTCTACCGCTGATTACAGCAGATGCACCATTACCTGTTTCAAATGCTCCTCGTGTGCAGTTTATTTCATCAAATTCAAACACTGCTTTTGTTGACGCCCCTTGAAGACGTAGTATCCAGTTATTAAATCCTGTTCCTGTAAAACTTGCTTTACCTAAAAATCTAGAATCAACGGATTGTACGTTATCATAGACAACAGAATTGTTGAACACAACTCCTGGTTCACAATACCAATCTGTAAAATTTTTCAAAACAATAGCCACATTGTTGTATTCTCCCCTACGAACATAAACCAATGTTCTGTTTGTTGCCGTAGGAGTTAATGCGTTTGCCGTAACTAAAGCACCAAAAATATCGAACGGTTGATCGAATCGATTCAAATTAGGCGTTGGAGAAGTATTGATTTCATCTACAAAAAGAACGTTAGAATACTTAACTCCATTAATTTGAAGAACGGGGTTAGAAGGATCTGTATTGTTTATTTCAGAAATACTATAAACATTCCCACCGGATACGGATTTTACTCCTCCTAATGGAATATTATCAATAGCATCAGCTAATGTTTTAAGGTCATTATCAAGAAGCTCATCGTATTTTGTGACTTTTTTTCTAATTATTGAAAATAATTTTAAAGGCATAATTCAAATATTAATAACATTTACACTTCATCTTGCCACCGTTCTTTGTACATGGCATAGAGCATTTTTTCTTACCCATTTGGGATTTTCTTTTTTTCATTGTAGAATATGCTTTATCTATCAATTTAGGATCTACTCCTGACATTTTGTTCAAGGCCATATCTTTAAATTTTTAAGACAAATGTATACATTTTTAGAATATGGTGTCTTTTACCTCTTTAGCTTTTACAGGATGGTCATTTCTTTTTGGGTATTCGTTGTAGCTACGCATGCATTTGAATATCCTTTTCATGGTTCCTTTGTAGAAGAATACGGGATTTACCATATATGTTCTTCTTCCTTTCTCCACTTTGAATCTTATGACATCATTTTTGCATAGCTCTACTATTGCTTTGGAGACGAAGTTTGTATTCATGGATGTGGCTATCTGAATATCTCTAATGCCATAGTTCTTTACTATGTTTCCGTAGTTCATGTGCCTACAGAAGAACCTCATAAGCTTAAGTGATGAAGGCTTGAGGTCATCCTGAAGGTCTATAGCTTCCGTGAATGTCACGAAATAGCGCATCTTTCTTTTCTTGAAGATGTTTTCTACGAGCCTTTCTACTTCTGCTCCGTATGCTTCCCCTATCGGCACCATTTCCCCGAAGGGATTTTTATAATACAGGTCCATTGACTTATACCTATATGCTTGTACCCTGTCTGCTTCCATAAGCACAAGGTCATATATCAAACTGTTCTCTACCATACTTCATGTGTTTTTTCTACTTCTACCACTTCAAAAATTATTTTGAGTGTTTCAAGTATATCGTTTATTGATTTGGAGACATCTCCGGGGACGCTCTTTCCGTTTACCACCATTTTTGTTCCATACTCAAGGTTTCTAAATCCTTTTCCTTGGTATGAGTACTCAATGATCTTTACTATTGCCTTTCCTTGCATCGATGATCTCATTAAC
>Ga0068872_10004399_pt1 | contig 10712 bp, 9 predicted proteins | sample NOAtaG_7_FD_66441 | JGI IMG/M metagenome (GOLD analysis project Ga0068872, IMG submission 66441) | Freshwater lake microbial communities from Lake Erie, under a cyanobacterial bloom - NOAA_Erie_Diel1S_2200h metaG | ecosystem: Environmental > Aquatic > Freshwater > Lake | place: USA: Ohio, Lake...
GTAACACCAAGGCTAAAGCCGATATCGACCGACTCACCAAGGAGTTGAAATAAGTTTCCTATTCCATCATGATCAGGTAGACTGTATAGGCAATATACAGTCCTAGTAGAATAATGGCCTCCCAGCGGTCCAGCTTGTTTTTGTTCAGCGTAAACATGAATAGGGTGAGGATGATCGTTCCCCCAAACAGAACATAGATATCAAAGTTCATGGCTGTATTGAAACCTATGGGATGAATAGCTCCGGTAAAACCAAGGATAAATAAAATGTTGAAAATATTGGAGCCAACCACGTTTCCAATCGCAATATCTGTGTTCTTACGGTAGGCGGCGACCGCAGAGGTAGCCAGTTCAGGCAGGGAAGTTCCAGCCGCTAAAATGGTTAGGCCAATCAGCTTTTCGCTAAGTCCATAATGTTGGGCAATACCAATGGCACTGTCCACAACCGTTTTTCCTCCGGCAATCAACATCGTAAGTCCGGCTGCAATCATAGCTATAGAAACCCCTGTTGTAAATGTCTTTGCATCAGTACCGGGCTCTGCAGGTGTATTTTGATCTTTCATGGTCAGATAGATGTAATAGAGAAATCCGGCAAAGACCACTAGTAGAATGATGCTATCGATTCGGCTGAGGATATTTTCGGTACCGCCGAACAACAGCACGTCATTTACCAACACATAAAGAATTGCTGCAGCAGCAAATGAAAGCGGCACTTCATAACGAACGGTATTCTTTTGAACAACGAGGGGATAAACAATCCCCGAAATACCCAAGATAAACATCAGATTAAAGTTATTGCTGCCAATAACGTTTCCAAAAGACGCATCATTTTTCCCGTCCAGCGCAGAAAACAAACTAACAATCAACTCCGGTAAGGAGGTTCCAAAAGCGACTACCGTTAATCCGATGGCCAAATCAGATACTCCAAATCCCTTGGCAATAGAGGATGCGCCATTAACTAAATAATCAGCTCCCTTGATCAGGATACCAAAGCCAAACAATAAAAAAACGATCGCTAATGCGATGGATTCAAAGGAAAAAAACCAGACATTAATTTCAGCCAGCATAATGAAGTTGGGTTATTGTAGTCTCGAAGTTAGATGATTTGAGGTATTCCTTAAAACCATTTCTTGTGTCGGAAGTAAAGAATCATAGTAGTAAAAATTCCGGCCATAAATAACATAACAAACAGATAACCGTATTGCCACCGAAGCTCCGGCATATGATCAAAATTCATCCCGTATATGCCCACAATAAAGGTTAAAGGCATAAAAATGGTTGAGATCACCGCCAAGACTTTCATAACCTCATTCATCCTGGTATTCATTGAATTGATGTGAATATCCATCAAACTGGTGGTCAGATCACGGTACGTATCCATCGAACTGATCAATTGCGCCACATGATCGTACAAATCTGAAAAGAAACGTACATTTTCAGGAGCTACATAGGAGCTCTCGCCTTTAGTGATCTTACTGATGGCATCACGAAGTGGATACAATGCCTTCCGGAGAAAGATCAATTCCTTTTTTGTGTGTTGAATACGTTTGAACTCCTTTCCACTCGAAGCTTTCAAAATATCCTCTTCTATATCCTCAATCTGCCCGCCGATATCGTCCAGTATGTTATAATATTGATCGATAATGATGTCCAGCAATCGGTACAACAAATAGTCGGCCTTCATCTTGCGCGCGCGTCCCTGATCCTGCCGCAACCGCTCCCTGAAAACCCCAAAGAAATCACCGGCCTTTTCCTGAAAGGAAAGCAGGTAATCCTTTCCTAAAACAAAGCTGATTTGCTCGTAATTGACCGTTCGCTCGTTGATGTTGTACAACATCTTTAACGTGAAAAACAAATAATGATCGTACTCCTCTGCTTTTGGCTGATTTTCCGTTGCGATATCCTCAACCAGCAGTGAATGTAGATTGAAATGTTTGCCAATCTTTTCAATGATGGAATGATCGTGTAGTCCATCCAGATTGATCCAATTGATCATTTCCGGTTGCCAATGCTTTAGCAGATCATCCAGTTGGAGATTGCGGTGTTCGTGGTACGCCGTCGGCGAATAGGAAATGAGCTCGAGAATTACCGGCTCTGAAGTCGGTCCCCCTGGTTCAGTAGTAAGCGATTCGGGACCTGTCATGATATGCTCAGATTAGGAAGGTTGATTGATGATAACACGGTGCGGGTAGGGGACCTCCAAACCAGCTCTCTGGAATTCCTCTTTAAACGTCCTCAATAGATCGCATTTCATTTCAAAAGCCTCTATAGGATTGCGCGCCCAGGCACTCACGCGAATGGTTACAGCCAACTCGGTTAAAGCCAGTACGCGCACCATCACCTGCTTTTCACCCAATGCCAGTTCTTCGGCCGATCGATTATCAATGCAATAAGGATGATTTAAGGCTGCTTTTTCCACTATTTCAGTAACCTGTTGGATGTCTGTATTCCACGAAACCGGAAATTCCATAAACACACAAATTTTCTCATCCGTTACCGTGCTGTTGATAATAACATCGTTACTGATAACGGAATTTGGAATCACCACCCTTCGGTTTTCAAAATCCCGAATGATGGTATGCCGAAGGGTAATATCCTCCACATCTCCAGAGTAGGTTGTGCCAATCCTGACCCGGTCACCAACACTGAACGGTTTAAAAATCACTAAAAACAATCCGCTTACAATATTGGAAAAGGCCTGTTGGCTGGCGAAACCTACAATGGCCGCTAAAATTCCAGCACCAGTCAACAACGTCGTTCCAAAACTACGAAGGGCCGGAATGGAGCGGAAAATCACGATCAACGTTATTAACGTGATGATCATATCTACCGCATTTTTGAAGAAACTGTAATGCGTCGGATCGACCTTCAGTTTCAATGCGGCTTTTTTGAAAAACCGGCCAACAATAACCCGAAGAATGCGACTGGCAATAAATCCGCACACAATGGCAACGGCAACAAACATCACCTGCTCCCAATTCTTATCCAGATTCCACATAACACAAAATAACGCAGTAATCGGGCAGTATCAAAACAGGTTTTTCATGATCCTTCCACTCCATTATTCGTATAATTGCACGTTCGCATGTCCTCTATAACCGACCAAATAAAGGCCCCCATTTCCAAGGAGATGGCCGAGTTCGAGACCAAGTTCAGGTCCTCTATGAAGACCAAGGTTATGTTGTTGGACAAAATCATGAACTACATCGTTAAGCGCAAGGGAAAACAAATGCGCCCGATGTTTGTTTTCCTTTCGGCTGGTGTTTGCGGAACCATCACCGAATCAACGTTCAGAGGCGCCAGCCTCATCGAACTGCTCCATACAGCTACCCTTGTCCATGATGATGTGGTTGACGATGCCCCCATGCGCCGTGGGTTCTTCTCTGTCAATGCCTTGTGGAAAAATAAAATCGCTGTCCTTGTAGGCGATTTCCTCCTTTCCCGCGGACTTATTCTCTCCATAGAAAATGAGGAGTTTCATTTGCTGCGAATCGTTACAGAAGCCGTACGCGAAATGAGCGAAGGGGAGTTGCTGCAGATGGAAAAAGCACGACAGGTAGATGTCTCCGAAGAAATTTATTTTGAAGTTATTCGCAAAAAAACCGCCTCCCTCATCGCCGCCTGTTGTGCCGTCGGTGCGGCTTCTGTAAAAGCCTCTGCCGAAACAATAACGAAAATGCAGGAAATCGGCAGTCTCGTGGGCATGGCCTTTCAAATCAAAGACGATCTCTTTGATTACGGTGATGAGAAAATCGGTAAGCCTCTGGGTATCGATATCCGCGAAAAGAAAGTAACGCTTCCGCTCATCCATGCGTTGTCAAAAGCTTCCTGGCTCGAGAAACGACGTATCTTGAAACTGGTCCGGGATGCGGAAGATAAACCGGGAAATGTAGAGGAGGTCGTTCGATTCGTTCGGGATAACGGCGGATTAGACCATGCCAAAAAAGTTATGGATCAATTTCGTGACCAGGCTGTTGAACTGCTGAATAGCCTTCCCGACACACCGCACCGGCAATCCCTGCAGCTAATGATCGATTATACAATCTCCAGAAACAAATAGAATTTACGCTTCTAGTTGCCAGGTGGCTTTCCGCCCGGATTCATCTTTGAGATTTTCTCCTGATTCGTAAAGAAATTAACGAACTCCTCAATCGGAGGTTTTTTGGCAATGATCTTCTTCCGGTTATCAATGATGTAGATAGACGGCGTCACATCAGCGTCATACAGTTTATGGTAGTTGCCCACATAACTGCGTGAAGCGTTCACCGTAATCCAAGGCGTCTTGAACTCCGTAATGAAATCACGCATTTTTTTCATGGAACTGTCGGCACTTACAGCAAACACATCCAGATCAAACTTGTTCTTATAGGCGTTGTAGAAATTAACCAGCTTGGGCGTCTCCTCCCGGCAATGGCCGCAATCCGGATCGAAAATGAAGAGAATGGTGTATTTCTTCTTGGTAGCCATCGAATGCAAATCCTGGACTTTCAGATCCTTGTCTTGCATGATCAGGTTCGGAGCCGTCATACCCATCAAACTCAATCCCATCTGATCTGCACGTTCTTTCAGGTTGCTTTTCATTTTGGCGTTAATCCAAAAATCCATTTCACCGCTATTAAAATACTTACGAATCAAATGCACGAATACAGCATCAAGTCCCATAACCTTCGGCATCTGGAACTCAATCACATTCATCCAAATGAAATACTTGTAGGTCTCTTGATTTTTTTTCGCAATCAACGCCAAACGATCTATCTCTGCGTTTACAGAATCAGCAATTGGTGGCACAAGTCTGGTAAAGTATTCCTTGATTTTTTCCTGATAGATCGGTCTGGGCATACGAATCAGCGCATCGTCGGCCAAATCGAAATTGTCCCAAAAATGTTGGCGATAGTAACGGAATTGGAAAGTGGAGTCCACCGATCCGTCGGCCTTTTTTGGAGGCTCCGGGATGTTGATTTGCCGGGTCGCTTTAATGATTCGTGTCGTCAGGTATCCGGGGTATTTTTTAACAAGCTCATCTTGCCAGGCCATCACTTGCTCGTTGATCTTCTTGAGCCCTTCCTGAGCAGGTAACTTTTTTTGCTCCGTGGCCAGACTGTCGCGAAGCACTGTAAGAAAAGGTTCAGCGTCCTTGTTGCGCGCTGAATTGTACAGCATGTTCTCAAAAAATAATCGGTTGTCCTCGTCTCCGGTCACCTTCATATTTTTAACGTAATCGGCTTGGTCGGTAGTAAGGATAAACTGCTGATCCTTACCCACTACAAACTCAAACAAACGGGTCTTGTTCAGCACCAGGAAGTACACCCCCTGAGGAAGCGTACGCTTCCCGTCAAATACCATTTTACCAGTAGCATCTACTCTGGAAGTGTCATTCAAATAGGTGCTCTCACCATAATAATAGCCCAGATAGGCCGTTGTGTCTTTAAGTCCTTTAACCGTAAGCTCGATCCGATAGCCGGTTTGCGCCTGACTTACAAAGGCAAAAAGCATCAATACCATCCATAGCCGCTTCATAATCATTCTTCTTAAGTTGAGTTGCAAGTTTAATAAATTCCCGTTGAGCATAAATCGATTTTGTCGGAGGACCTCAAGCATCATGCCGAAAATCTAAATTCCATGGTCCGGTAATGAAATTGAGCGCCCTAACCTCTACTTTTGCACCAATGTCTATTGAAGTACGGAACCTCTCAAAATATTACGGTGACAAACCAGCAGTGGACAGGATTTCCTTTTCGGTTCGAAAAGGGGAAGTGGCCGGATTTCTAGGTCCGAATGGAGCAGGGAAATCCACGACCATGAAAATCATTACTACCTACCTCGAAGGTTCAGAGGGGGAGGTGTTCGTCGCAGGAAAAGAAGTAACTGCAGAATCCGCCTGGGTCAAAAATCAAATCGGTTATCTCCCAGAGCAAAATCCATTGTATACAGATCTTTATGTGCACGAATACTTGGAGTACTCCGGTTCTCTATATGGCCTTGGTGGCCGGCAATTGCGCGAACGGGTAGGAGAGATGGTCGAGCGCTGTGGTCTAACCCGTGAACAAAATAAAAAGATCGAGGAACTCTCCCGAGGATACCGTCAGCGGGTCGGCCTCGCTCAGGCCTTATTGCACAATCCGCCAATCCTCATTCTGGACGAACCAACTTCCGGTCTCGATCCCAATCAGTTAACGGAAATCCGTCAACTCATTCGCGAAGTCAGCGCCGATAAGACTGTGCTCTTCTCCACACACATCATGCAGGAAGTTGAGGCCATCTGCGATCGTGTCATTGTCATCAACGCCGGAAAGATTGTGGCTGATGATTCCCTTTCCAACCTTCTCGGACAAAAGGGTAGTCTGCTCGTCGCTCAGTTCGGTGTAACTATCGATCCTGAGTTGTTTTACGACATACCGGGCCTACTGGCCTGTGAAGTCGGTCCTGATAACACGATTCTGTTCAAAGCTGAATCTGTTGATCTCAGACCAGCAATTTTTAAACGGGTAGCCGATCGACAATTGCCGCTCCTTTCTTTAGACAAAAAAGAAAATTCAATGGAGGAAGTATTTCGAGCGCTCACTACCCTGAATACCAATCCTTCAGCCTCATGATGCGCGTGTTCTTAAAAGAATTCATGGGGTCGCTGCATTCGTTGGTGGCGTATATCGCTATTGTTGTATTCCTGGTTGGCGTAGGACTACCGATGTGGGTGTTTCCAGAAACCTCTGTTTTGGATTACGGATACGCCGACCTGTCGGCCTTGTTCAACACAGCCCCCTATTTGCTGATGTTGCTGGCACCCGCGCTCACCATGCGGTCTTTCGCAGAAGAAAAAAGAAATGGAACGTTGGAGTTACTGTTCACCCGACCGCTGACCGATGTTCAGATCATTCTAGGGAAATTTTTGGCTGCCTGGATGGTAGTCCTGGTTGCTCTGGTGCCAACAGTCATTTGGTATTTTTCAATCTCTTACCTGGGCAATCCACAAGGCAATCTGGATACGCCCGGAATCATAGGATCCTACATTGGTCTGATGTTGCTGGCCGGACTTTTTATTTCACTAGGTATCCTTGCTTCAGCACTCAGCACGAGTCAGGTGCTGGCTTTTCTCATCGGAGCAGTCGTTTGCTTTTTGCTTTACTACGGATTGGATGCCGTAGCGGATCTCGCCACTGAGGTTCTCAAGGTGGCCTTTCAGCGTGCAGATGGCATTCTACTGAAGCAACTGGGAGCGCTTTATCATTACGATGCGTTGGGCAAAGGACTCCTGGATAGCCGGGATCTCGTTTATTTTATTTCCCTCACTGCTTTAAATCTTTTTGTAACCAGTATTGTAACCAGCTCACGCAAATGGTAACAAAAAGTGCACATCGACTTCGGGCAATTCTGCTCCTGGCCAATGCCATTGTGCTCACCATCGTGATAAATCAATTATCTGCACTTTATTTTTTTCGACTCGATCTCACGCAAGAAGGGCGCTATACCATTAAGCCACAAACCGAAAAACTGCTGGAATCATTGGATGATGCGGTACTCATTGAAGTTTTTCTGGCAGGAGATTTGAATGCCGGCTTCAGCCGATTCCAAAAATCCATTCGGGAAATGCTGGAAGAATTTTCAGTGCGATCAAATGGAAAGGTAACCTTTCTGTTTACCGATCCCTTGCAGGCTCAAAGTGAAAAATCCCGTAACGACTTTATGGCTTCCTTAGTCGACAAAGGTCTGAAGCCACTGAATATTATTGAGGATAAAGATGGTAAGCGTTCTGAGAAGATCGTTTTTCCAGGTGCCATGGTTTCCTATGCAAACATGGAAACACCGGTCAATCTTTTAAAAAACTCCAGCACCCAACAAGGCGCACAAAATGCATTAAACCAATCCATTGAAACCCTGGAATTCGAGCTGGCCTCAGCTATTTCCAGGCTTACCAATTCCGGTCTTAAAAAAATTGCCTGGATCAAAGGTCATGGCGAAGCCGACAGCCTGGCCGTAGCCAGCATTCAAAATGCCCTATTGGAACAATTTGATCTGTTTAAAGTAGAACTCCCTCAAGTCAATACATTAACAGGTTATGACCTGGCCCTAATCGCCCGTCCAACACGACCCTGGTCGACGGAAGATTTATATAAACTCGATCAATTTATTCTGCAGGGAGGTAAGGCCATGTTTTTCGTGGACAACATTCGAGTGGACATGAAAAAGATTTCAGAGGGAGAAGATTATGGTGCCCCTGTGGATCACGGACTACAGGAACTCTTATTTCGCTATGGTGTACGGATCAACCCTGACCTGATTCAGGATTTGGCTGCTCTGCCACTTCCGGTTGTTACCGGTGAAGCGGGTGGTCGTTCCCAGATTACACCGATTCCATGGCCCTTTTTCCCGATCGTTACCGATTATGCCGATCACCCCGCCTCACGCAATCTGGATGCTTCTGTTTTCCGCTTTGTTTCGTCCATCGACACAGTAAAAGCGGAAGGAATCCGAAAGACCGTTCTCGCAAAAACTTCACCCTATACCCGGTTGGTACAAATGCCGGCGCCCATTCGGATCGCAGATTTACGTGAGCAGTTAAACCCCCAGGATTTTCGCAGTGGCCAGCTACCGGTTGTGCTGATGCTGGAAGGCAACTTTCAATCTCTTTTTAAAAACCGTATTCCGCCAGAGCACGTAGATGCAACCGGCAGGAGGGATGAAGGAGTCTTTTCCAGAATTGTTGTGGTGGGCGACGGAGATTATATTTTAAATGGGCTCGATCCCCGAACCGGTGAACCTACCCCCGCCGGTTACGATCCTGCCACACGACAAACCTTTGCCAATCAGGATTTGATCATGAACACAGTAGCCTTTTTAATCGACGATCAGGGCATCATTAATGCACGCAACCGAAAAGTAACAGTTCGCCTGTTGGACAAAGAAAAAATCCGCACAGATCGTTCCTTATTGCAATGGATGAATTTGGGATTACCAGTGGTAGTCATGGCCTTGTTTGGAATGGCACTATCCTGGCGACGAAAAAACCGCTACGCTAAATTTTAAGAAGCATGGTCCGGCAAAATCGAAACCTCCTTTTGCTCTTTGTAGCACTTTGTCTGATGTCGGCTGCCATCAGCTACAGCGACTATGTTCAAAAAAAAGGAATAGATGCAGAGCTGTTTAAAATTTCTGAAGAGGTTCGTATCGACCGGTTCGTTCTTCAACAAGGTAAAGATTCAGTAGTCCTGCAAGCCGGTTCCGGTGTATGGAAGGTGAACGACCGATACGCTGCCGATGTGCAACGCGTACGATTATTTTTTGCTGCCATGGATCGTGCGCGTCCGCGACGAATGGTAACGGGTCTGTTGAAAGACTCCCTCTCGACGCGACTTCAGTCGGATGGATTTAAGGCACGATTTTATGAGAATGGTCAATTGATATTTTCTGTTCTCGCCTTGGGCGATGAAAAAAATCAAATTACCTGGTTTGCCAAACCGGAAAATCCCGAGCCTGTTGAAATGCGTATTCCGGGTTACCGCTCCAACCCAATCTCTGTTTTTTCCATTCAGGAAAACGAATGGCGTGAAAAACGTGTATTCCCTTTCAACTGGCGAAACTTTACAGGCTTAAATGTAAAATTTCCGGGATCAACCAATCAGGATTTTTCCATTACGGTTGCTAACGGTCTCTTAGCTATTCCCGGTTTGGATGTGCCCGATACATTGCGCTTGAAAAACTACATCGATGCCGTGCAACTTCTCGAGGCAGAGTCCATTCTTGATTCTCGTAATGGGAAAGACAGCTTGCTTCAGGTGAAGCCTGATGTGGTTCTAACGCTCAGTGAAGTTTCCGGAAGGATTCATGAGTTACGATTGTATCCCAATGGCCAGGCACTGGTTGATTCTACTGAAATGATCCGGTTGGGTATTCCCGGGCAAAGGATTTTGCGGACCTCCCGAAGGATGTTTGTACCAGTTGGCTCACCAGGGGGGCAGCGGATCCGTTAAGGGTTGTGGAATCGCCATCAAGTCCCTGCTGATTCTCTTTTTATTCCTATTTTTGGTTCCTGAACAAAACCACTACATCCGATGAAATTCATCGTTAATTCCAATTACCTCCTCAAACAACTCTCGAACATCAATGGCGTGATCACTACCAACCCGGTAGTACCGATTCTGGAGAATTTTTTGTTTGAAATCGATAAAAACAGACTTACCGTAACGGCCTCCGATTTACAAACTTCCATGGTTACCGAAATGGCCGTAGAGTCCAAGGAAAAAGGAAATATTGCTGTTCCGGCACGAATTCTTCTGGATACCCTCAAAAATTTACCCGATCAGCCAGTTACGTTCTCCGTGGATGAAAGCTCCTATGCTATTGAAATCAGTTCCGATAACGGCCGATATAAACTGGCCGGCGAAAACGCCACTGATTTTCCAAAGGTGCCTTCAGTTTCACAGGATTTCTCCGCTGTGATTCCCAGCGACGTACTGTCCAGAGCCATCTCCTCTACCATTTTTGCTACGAGCAGCGATGAACTTCGTCCGGCAATGACCGGCGTATACGTCAACCTCTCTGAGAAAAACGCCACTTTCGTTTCCACCGATGGCCACCGTCTGGTTCGCTACCGCCGTAACGATGTTAAATCGGATTCAGGAAATGCCATCATCATTCCGCGTAAAGCCCTCAACTTGCTGAAGGCAACATTGCCTTCGGAAAACACTGAGGTGAGCATTGAATTCAACTTATCGAATG
>Ga0068872_10004410_pt1 | contig 10696 bp, 10 predicted proteins | sample NOAtaG_7_FD_66441 | JGI IMG/M metagenome (GOLD analysis project Ga0068872, IMG submission 66441) | Freshwater lake microbial communities from Lake Erie, under a cyanobacterial bloom - NOAA_Erie_Diel1S_2200h metaG | ecosystem: Environmental > Aquatic > Freshwater > Lake | place: USA: Ohio, Lake...
CGGCGCGCCCGGCAGCAGCGCCGCGTCGCCCGTGGTCACCGCGTCGAGCGGCTCCCAGTCGACCTCGATGGCCTCCGCGGCGTCGCGCGCGCGGTCGAGCGTGTCGGCGACGACCATGGCCACGATCTCGCCGACATGGCGCACGCGCCCCGGCGACATCGGCAGGCGCGGCGGCTCGACATGCCGCCTGCCGTCGACGCCCTTGATCTCCACGAGGCAGGGATTGTGGCCGAGCCCGGCCGCCACCGTGTCCTCGGCGGTGTAGACCGCGGCGACCCCCGGCATCGCGCGCGCGGCGCCGGCCGCGATCGCGCGGATGCGCGCATGGGCGTGGGGCGAGCGCAGGAAGACCACCTGCAGGGCATCGGCGGGCGCGCGGTCGGCGGCGAAGTGCCCGCCGCCCGTCAGGAGGCGCGGATCCTCCAGCCGCCGCAGCGGCTGCCCGAGGCCGGGAAGGACGTCGTAGGCCATGCGTCTCCTCGCTTGAAAGGCGCCACGTTACTCCCGCCGGCGCCGCGCGGGCAGTGCGGATCGACGCGCCGGCGCCGCCGCCCCTGGCGCGCGCAGGTAGGCCACCACCATGTCGCCGACGAGCGCCTCGTAGGCGGCGACGCGGCGCGGGGCGAACATGTCGCCCGCGAAGGCGGAGGACAGCGTCCAGCGGTTGGCGCAGTAGAAGTAGCCGAGGCCCGCGAGCGCGATGTAGAGCGCGGTGGCGTCGACGTCGGCGCGGAAGACGCCCGCGGCGCGGCCGCGCGCGAGCAGGTCCTCGATCGTCGCGAAGAGCGGGTTGTAGAGCGCGCGGATGCGCGGCATCGCGCGGACGTGGCGGGCGCGGTGGAGGTTCTCCTCGTTCATCAGCGCGACGATCTCGGGATGCGCGCGGAACAGGCGGAAGGTGCCGCGCGCGAGGCGGCGCATGCCCTCCGCCGGGTCGAGCGTGCCAAGGGCGTCGGCGTCCTGGCCCGCCCGCAGCAGCGCGTAGATGCGCTCGAGCGCGGCCTTCCAGAGCTCCTCCTTGGAGCCGAAATGGTGGAACACGAGGCCCTTCGCGACCCCGGCGTCGCGCGCGAGCGCGTCCATGCGCGCGCCGGCCAGCCCGCGCGCCGCGAACTCGCGCACCGCGGCATCGAGGATCGCGTCGCGCGCCAGGGCGGCGTCGCGCGTGCCCGGCTTGCGGCGTTGACGGGCAACGGCCATGCGTGCAGAGTCCCATCCTGTTGACCGCGTGGTCAACAAGAACCGCGGTTCGGGGGACGGGCTGGTGGCAGGCACGGGGACGGGCACGGCGCGCATCGGGGTCGACGTCGGCGGCACCTTCACGGACGTCGTGCTGGCGACCCCCGACGGCAGGCTCTTCGTCAACAAGACGACCACGACGCCGCGCGACCCCGGCGAGGGCGTCGCCGCCGGCATCGCCGCCGTCCTCGCCGAGGCCGGGCTCGCGCCCGCAGCCGTCGCGGAGATCGTCCACGGCACGACGGTCGGCTCGAACACGATCCTGCAGAAGGCCGGCGCGCGCACGGGGCTGCTGGCGACGCGCGGCTTCCGCGACGTGCTCGAGATCGGGCGCATCCGCACCCCCGGCATGTTCGACATGGCGTGGTCGAAGCCCGAGCCGCTCGTGCCGCGGCGCTGGCGCCTCGAGGCGCGCGAGCGCGTGGCGGCCGACGGCTCGGTCGTCGCGCCGCTCGACGAGGCCGGCGTGCGCGAGGCCGCCGCCTTCTTCCTCGCCGAGGGCGTCGAGTCCGTCGCCGTCGCCTTCATCAACAGCTACGCCAACGACGCCCACGAGCGGCGCGCCGCCGCGATCCTGCGCGAAGCCGCGCCCGCGCTGCTGGTCACCGCGTCGTGCGAGGTGATGGCGGAGATCCAGGAATACGAGCGCACCAGCACGGCGGTCGTGAACGCCTACATCCTGCCAGCGATGCGCGGGTACCTGTCTCGCCTCGCCGAGCGCCTCGCGGCGATCGGCGTCGGCGCGCCGGTCCAGGTGATGGCCTCCAATGGCGGGATGGTCGGCCTCGCCGCGGCGCGCGAGCGCCCGGTCTTCGCGGTCGGCTCCGGCCCGGCGGGCGGCGTCGCCGGCGCGGCGAGGCTCGGCCCGGCCATCGCGACGCCGGACCTCATCGTCTTCGACATGGGCGGCACGACCGCCAAGGCCGCGATCGTCGAGGGCGGCCAGCCCTCGCTGGTCACCGAGTACGAGTTCCGCGACGGCATCAGCACGCCCTCGCGCTTCACCAAGGGCGCCGGCTACATGCTCAAGGTGCCGGCGATCGACATCGCCGAGGTCGGCTCGGGCGGCGGCTCGCTCGCGCGCATCGACGCCGGCGGGCTGCTCGTCGTCGGCCCGCAGAGCGCCGGCGGCGACCCCGGCCCCGCCTGCTACGGCCGCGGCACCGAGCTGCCGACCGTGACCGACGCCAACATGGTGCTGGGCTACCTCAACCCCGAGGCGCTGGCCGGCGGCTCGCTGCGCGTCGACGCCGCGCTGTCGCGGCGCGCGGTGGAGGCGCATGTCGCGCGCCCGCTCGGCCTGGGGGTCGAGGAGGCCGCGCACGGCATCCGCCAGATCGCGAACGTCAACATGGCGCGCGCCATCCGCGCGGTGACGGTCGAGCGCGGCAAGGACCCGCGCGACCTCGCCCTGATGGCCTTCGGCGGCGGCGGCCCCCTCCACGCCGTCGACGTCGCGCGGCTGCTCGGCATGCGCCGCGTGCTCGTGAGCCCGGTCTCCGGCGTCTTCTCCGCCGCCGGCATGCTGGCGGCGGAAGCCGCGCACGAATTCGTGCGCCCGATGCTCGTGCCGCTCGCCGCGGCCGGGCCGGCGGCCGTCGCCGCCGGCTTCGCGGCGATGGAGGCGGAGGGCCGCGCCGCGCTGGCCGGCGAGGGCTACGACCGCGCCGCGACAAGGCTGCGCTTCGCGGCCGACCTGCGCTATCTCGGCCAGTCCTCGCAGCTGACCGTGCCCGTGCCCGACAGCGGCTTCGAGCGCGACGACATGGCAATGCGCTTCGAGCGCGTCTACCGCGACACCTTCGGCTACGTGGCCGAGGGCGAGCCGGTCGAGCTCGTCAACCTGCGCCTCTCCGCCATCGGCGTCGCGCGCAGCCGCATCGACTTCGCCCGCCTCGCGCTCGACCCGCGCGCGCTGGCGGGCGCGCATGGCGAGCGGCGCGTGTCCTTCGCGCGCGGCGCCGCGCCCGTCCTCGCGCGGCTGGTGCCGCGCGCGGCCCTCGCCGACGGCCCGGTGCAGGGCCCGGCGATCGTGGAGAGCTACGACACGACGATCGTCGTGCCGCCCGGCTGCGTCGCGCGCGCGGCGGCCGCGGGTTGCGTCGAGATCGAGATGGGAGACGACGATGCCTGAGTCCGGCGCGCCGCCCGGCGACCCGATCGCCTTCGCGGTGATCAAGAACGCCATGGATGCCATCGTCGACGAGGTCGCGTGGACGGTGATCCGCACCGCGCGCTCGGAGATCGTCAAGGACGTGATGGACTACTCGGCCGCGATCTGCGACGCGCGCGGCGAGATGGTCGCCCAGGCCAAGACGATCGCCCAGCACCTCGGCGCGATCCCCGAGGCGATGGAGGCGGTGAAGGCGCGCTGGAACGGGCGCCTCGCGCCCGGCGACGCGGTGATCATGAACGACCCGTACTCGGGCGGCATGCACCTGCCGGACATCTTCATGTTCTTCCCGGTCTTCGCGGGCGCGGAGATCCTCGCCTGGACCGTGGTGATCTGCCACCACACCGACATGGGCGGCCGCGTGCCGGGCTCCAACGCCGCGGACAGCACCGAGATCTACCAGGAAGGCCTGCGCATCCCGCCGCTCAAGCTCTTCCATGCCGGGCGCATGGACGAGACGCTGGAGGCGATGATCGGCCTCAACGTCCGCGTCCCGGACCGCGTGCTCGGCGACCTGCGCGCGCAATACGCGGCCTGCCAGGTCGGCGCGCGCGAGATCGCGAAGCTGGTCGAGCGCCACGGCGCCGACGGGTTGCGCGCGCACCTCGCCGCGCTGCTCGACTACGCCGAGCGCATGGCGCGCGCCGAGATCTCCACCTGGCCCAGGGGCACGTACCGCTTCGTCGACCACATCGACAGCGACGGCCTCTCCGACGCGCCCGTGCCGCTCTGCGTCGCCATCACCGTGCGCGAGGGCGGCTCGCTCCTGGTCGACTGGGCGGGCACCTCGCCGCAGGTGCGCGCGGCGATCAACTCGACGCTCTCCTTCACCAAGTCCAACGCCTTCCTCAGCGTGCGCTGCGCGCTGCGCGGCGACATCCCGAACAATGCCGGCGTGTTCCGCTGCATCGAGGTGACCGCGCCGGAGGGCAGCGTCCTCAACCCCGTCTCGCCCGCGCCGGTGGCCGCGCGCGCGCTGACCGGCTACCGCGTGATGGACGCGATGTTCGGCGCGCTGGCGCAGGTCGTGCCCGGGCTCATGCCCGCGGCGGGCGAGGGCGGCAACACCGTCGTGTGCCTCGGCGGCCGCCATCCCGACAACCGCCCCTTCATCGTCGTCGACATGATCAGCGGCTGCTGGGGCGGCCGGCCGGACCAGGACGGGATCGAGGCGATCACCAATCCCTCGCAGAACCTGTCCAACACGCCGGTCGAGGTGCTCGAGCGCCAGCATCCCGTGCGCATCGAGGAATACGCGCTGGTCCCCGACAGCGGCGGGCCGGGGCGCTTCCGCGGCGGCATGGGCCTTTCGCGCAGCTACAGGCTGCTCGCCTCCGAGGCGGTGCTGCAGCTGCGCGCCGACCGCGTGCGCTTCGCGCCCTGGGGCCTCGATGGCGGCGGCGAGGGCGGGCGCAGCGGCAACTGGCTCGGCGAGGGCGAGGCGCGCCGCGCGCTGCCCGGCAAGGTCACGATGACGATGCGCCGCGGCGAGCTGCTGCTGCACCACCAGGCCGGCGGCGGCGGCCATGGCGACCCGCTGGCGCGCGACCCCCACGCGGTGGCGCGCGATGTCTGGAACGGCAAGGTCGGCGCGCAGGCTGCGCGCGACGCCTATGGCGTCGTGGTCGCCGGCCCCGGGGCACGGCTCGACGAGGAAGCGACCGCGCGGCTGCGCGCGGAGATGGCAGTCAACCGGCCGTGAGGCGGCCAAGCAGGGGAGGAAGACGACAATGACCGGCATGAACGGGATCACGCGCCGCGCGGCGCTCGCGGCGGGCACGGCCATCCTCGCGGCGCCCGGCGTGGCGCGCGCGCAGGAGGAGAAGCTCTCGGTGCGCCTCGACTTCTCGCCCTGGGGCGTGCAGGCGGCGATGCACCTCGCCGAGGCGAAGGGTTGGTTCCGCGAGGCCGGCCTCGCCGTCGACGTGCAGGATGGCCGCGGCAGCGGCAACACGCTGCAGCTCGTCAATGCCGGCCAGGCCGACGTGGGCCAGATCCAGGTCGGGCTGGTGGCGCAGGCGCGCGAGCAGGGCGCCACGCTGCGCGCCTTCGCGGGCTTCGGCCGGCGCACGGACCTCTCGGTCCTCGTCGACCGCGACAGCCCGATCCAGCGCGTGCAGGATTTCCGCGGCAAGAGCATCGTCGTCTTCGCCGCCAGCCCCTGGGCGCCCTTCATCGACGCCTGGCTGCGCGCCGGCGGCCTCGACCGCACGAGCGTCAACGTGATGTTCGTCGATCCCGCCGCGCTCTGGGGGACCTACACCGCCAAGCGCGCCGACGGGCTGATGTCGACCACGCCCTCGGCGCTGCCGGTGGCGGAGAAGCCGCGCCCCAGCAAGGCGATCCAGGCCGACGACGCGGGCGTCGCCTTCCCGAGCTACGGCCTCGTCGCCACCGAGGCGACGCTGCGCGCGCGCGGGCCGGCGCTGAAGCGCCTCGTCGCCACGCAGCAGCGCGCCTGGGCGCATCTCGCCTCGAACCCCGACGACGGCGTGGAGGCGATGATCCGCCAGCGCCCCGACGCCAAGCTCGACCGCGACGTGCTGCGCGCGCAGATCCGCCTGACGATCGAGTTCTTCGACACGCCGGCCACGAAGGGCAGGCCGATCGGCTGGCAGGCGGAGCAGGACTGGACGGCCGCGCTGCGGGCGCTCGAGGCGGCGGGCGCGATCAAGGCGGGCTGGAAGCCCGGCGACTACTTCACCAACGACCTCGTCGGCTGACGCCGTCGCGATGGCGGCCTGCGTCGAGATCCGCGGGGCGGGCAGGACCTACGCCTCGGAGCGCGGCCCGGTGGTCGCGCTCCGGGGCGTCGACCTCGACGTGCGCGAGGGCGAGTTCCTCGCGCTGCTCGGGCCCTCGGGCTGCGGCAAGAGCACGCTGCTGCGCTGCATCGCCGGCCTCGACCGCGCGAGCGAGGGCGAGGTCCGGCTGCGCGGCCGCCCGGTCGAGGAGCCGCCCGAGGGGCTCGGCATGGTCTTCCAGCGCGACGTGCTGGTGGACTGGCGCAGCATCCGCGACAACGTGCTGCTGGCGGCGGAGTTCCAGGGGCTCCCGCGGCGCGACCACGCCGCGCGCGCCGACGCGCTGCTCGCGCGCTTCGGCCTCGGCGCCTTCGCCGACCGCAGGCCCTGGGAGCTCTCCGGCGGCATGCGCCAGCGCGCCGCGATCTGCCGCGCGCTGCTCTGCGAGCCGGCGATCCTGCTGATGGACGAGCCCTTCGGCGCGCTCGACGCCATGACGCGCGACGACCTCAACGTCGAGCTCGCGCGCATCCAGCAGGATGGCGGGCGCACGGTCGTCTTCGTCACGCACTCGATCCCCGAGGCCGTCTACCTCGCCGACCGCGTCGCGGTGATGTCGCCGGGCCCGGGCCGCGTCGTCGAGGTGGTGGACATCGACCTGCCGCGCCCGCGCCCGCTGGCGCTGCGCGAATCCCCCGAGTTCGCGCGCCACGTGCGCGCCATCCGCGCCCTCTTCGCGCGGCTCGGCGTGGCGAAGGACTAGCCCATGGCCAGCCGCCGCGCCGAATCCGGACAGGGGATCCTCGCCACGCTCGGCGTGCTCGCCGGGCTGCTGCTGCTCTGGGAGGTCGCGGTACGCGTGCTGGCGCCGCCGCCGATCCTGCTGCCCGCGCCCTCGGCCATCGCCGTCGAGCTGGCCGACGCGCCGCGCTACTTCCTGCGCCATGCCGCCTTCACGCTGTGGACGACGCTCGCCGGCTTCGCGCTCTCGGTCGTGCTCGGGGTCGCGCTGGCCGTCGCGATCGTCGCCTCGCGCTGGGCCGACCGCGTCGTGACCACGATCCTCGTCGTGCTGAACTCGCTGCCGAAGGTGGCGCTGGCGCCGCTCTTCGTGATCTGGATGGGCACCGGCGCCGAGCCGAAGATCGCCATCGCGGTCATGCTCGCCATCTTCTCGATCGTCGCCGACGTCGCGCTCGGCCTGCGCTCGGTCGACCCGGAGGCGATCGCGCTGGCGCGCGTCCACCGCGCAAGCGCGTGGCGGATCCTCTGGAAGCTGCGCCTGCCCAACGCGCTGCCCGCGCTCTTCGTCGGCATGAAGGTCTCGATCAGCTTCGCGCTGGTCGGCGCCATCGTCGGCGAGTTCGTCGGCGGCTCCTCGGGCCTCGGCCACGTCATCCTCGTGGCGCAGGGCCAGTTCGACACCGTGCGCGTCTTCGCCGCGCTGGTCGTGCTCGGCGTCGTCGGCACGCTGCTCTTCTACGTCGTCGAGTTCGCCGAGCGCCTCGCCATCCCCTGGCACGTCTCCCAGCGCTGAGCCCGCTCAGCGCGGGCCGGCGACGGGCCCGTCGCCGGCCACGGTGGTGCGCCGCGCGACGCGGCGGAAGCGACTTGCGTCGTAGGGCCGCCCGCGATGCAGCAGGCAGCGATTGTCCCAGACCATGAGGTCGCCGGCGCGCCAGCGATGGCGCAGGCAGAAGCCCGGCTGCGAGACGTGCCGCACGAGCTCGGCGTGCAGCGCGCGGCCTTCCTCCAGCCCGAGGCCGGAGACCTCGGCGCCGGTGTTCGCCGTCATGAACAGCGAGCGGAGCCCGCCGCGGTCCGGATGCACGCGCACGAGCGGATGGCTCGCCGGGGGGAAGGCCTCGCGCACCGCGGGGTCGAGGGGCGGCAGCTGCGGGAAGAGCCTCTGGTCGAAGCCGTAGTCGTGGACCATGTGCAGCGGCTCGATGCGCCGCCGCGTCGCCTCGGGCAGCGCCTCGTAGGCGAGGAACATGTTCGAGAACTCCGTCTCGCCTCCCTCGGCCTCGCCGGGCAGCGCCTCGATCGCGAGGAGCAGCGAGCAGCGCGACGGCACGAAGCGGTAGGAACTGTCCGTGTGCCAGAGCTCGTTGAGCTTCTGCGCGACGAGCCGCGGGTCGTCGGGCGCCATCGTGCCGCCATCCGGCGCGACGTTGGCGACGTTGTAGAAGGTGGGCCGCGCGCGCGTCTTCTGGCGCTCCGGGAAGGTCTCGAGCGGCCCGAAGCAGGCCGACGCGGCGACCTGCTGCTCCTCGTCGAGGACCTGGCCGCGCACGCACAGGAAGTGGTGGCGCTGCAGCGCCTCGCGCAGCCAGGCGGCGACGGGCGCCGGGATGGACCGGCGGAGGTCGAGGCCATCGACCTCCGCGCCGAGCGCGGGGCCGAGCGGGCGCAGCTCGACGCCTCGTGGAAGGACGGGCAGGGCCATCGCGTGTTCCTCTCTGGACGCGCGCGAGACTAGCGGCTCGCGGACCACGGCCCAACCCGCCGCGAGGCGTGTTGAGCGACGGGCTTTTCCCTGTAGGATCGCGGCCTCGACCATTCCCAAGGGGGAGACGAAACGTGAAGCTGGTTCGCTTTGGCCAGCCCGGCAGCGAGAAGCCGGGCATCATCGACGCGCAGGGCGCGATCCGCGACCTCTCCGGCATCGTGCCGGACATCGGCGGCGCCGTGCTGGAGGCCGCGAGCCTCGATCGCCTGCGCAAGCTCGACCTCTCGAAGCTGCCGACCGCCCCCGCGGGCGTGCGGCTGGGCGCCTGCGTCGGCGGCGCGCGCAACTTCTACGCGGTGGGGCTCAACTACGTCGACCACGCCAAGGAGACCAACTCGCCGATCCCGAAGGAGCCGATCCTCTTCAACAAGGCGACCTCCTGCATCGTCGGCGCCAACGACGACATCATGATCCCCAAGGGGTCGGTGAAGACCGACTGGGAGGTCGAGCTCTGCGTCGCGATCGGCAAGCGCGCGCGCTACGTGAGCGAGGCGGAGGCGCTGTCCTACGTCGCGGGCTACTGCGTGTGCAACGACGTGTCCGAGCGCGAGTACCAGATGGAGCGCGGCGGGCAGTGGATGAAGGGCAAGGGCTGCGAGACCTTCGGCCCGATCGGCCCCTGGCTCGTCACCGCCGACGAGATCAAGGACGTGCAGAACCTCTCGATGTTCCTCGAGGTCAATGGCGAGCGCGTGCAGAAGGGCTCGACCAGCACGATGATCTTCGGCGTCGCGCACATCGTGCACTACATGTCGCAGTTCATGGTGCTCGAGCCGGGCGACCTGATCACGACGGGCACGCCGCCCGGCGTGGGCGTCGGCTTCAAGCCGCCGCGCTTCCTCAAGGCCGGCGACCGGATGCGCGTCGGCATCGAGGGCCTCGGCGAGCAGAACCAGACCGTCGTCGCCTGGCGTTGATGGCCAGCCATGGGGGGACGCGCGGGGCTTCCGCGCGTCCCCTTCGCTTTGGCGGGCCGCGATGAGCCGGCCACCCGTTCCCTTCACCGCCGCCGGCGTCGTCCGCGGCCTCGCGCGCGGCTCGGCGCTGTCGCCGGGCGTGCTGGCCTACGGCGTCGTCTTCGGCGTGCTCGCCGGCGAGGCCGGGCGCAGCGCGCTCGAGGCGGTGCTGATGAGCGCCTTCATCCATTCCGGCAGCGCGCAGCTCGCGGCCCTGCAGGGCCTCGCCACCGGCCCCTTCGTTGCGCCGATCGTGGCGACGATCCTGCTCACGAACGCGCGCTACGTCCTCTACGGCGCCGCGCTGCGCGGCTGGTACGGGGCCGCGCCGCCCGCCGGCGTCTGGCCCAGCCTCTTCCTGCTCGGCGACGGGAACTGGGCGATGGCGATGAAGGAGCACGAGCAGGGGCGCCACGATGGCGGCTTCCTTCTGGGCTCCGGCCTCGCCCAGTTCGTGCCCTGGACGATCGGCACCTGGATCGGCCACGCCACCGGGTCGGCCATCGCCGATCCGCGCCGCTTCGGCATGGACTTCATGATCGTCGCGCTCGCCGCCGCCATGGCGACGGCCTTCTGGCGCGGTCGCGCGAGCCTCGCGCCGGCCGGCGTGGCGCTGGCCGTGGCGCTGGCGGTGCATGCCTGGATGCCCGGCGGCTGGACGGCGCTCGCGGCCGGGCTCGCCGGCGCCGGCACCGCGTGGATGCTGCATGACGACGAACGCTGACTTCCTGCTCGCGCTCGCGGCGATGGCCGCGGCGTCCTACGCGTGCCGCCTCGGCGGCTTCGCGGCGATGCGCTTCGTGCGCGCCACGCCGCGGATCGAGGCCGCGCTGCGCGCGGTGCCGCTCTCGGTGATGATCGGGATCGTCGCGCCGTCGCTCGGCACCTCCGGCCCGGCGGAGTGGATCGGCCTCGCGGCGGTCGCGCTCGCCATGCGCCTTTCCGGCAACAACGATCCGCTCGCCGCCATGATCGGCGTCGCGGCGGTCGCCGCGGCGCGTGCCGCGGGGCTCTGAGCGCGCGCCATGCGCAGCTTGCGCTTGTCGGCGCGCGCGCCTTCGCTAATCTCGCG
>Ga0068872_10004419_pt1 | contig 10678 bp, 4 predicted proteins | sample NOAtaG_7_FD_66441 | JGI IMG/M metagenome (GOLD analysis project Ga0068872, IMG submission 66441) | Freshwater lake microbial communities from Lake Erie, under a cyanobacterial bloom - NOAA_Erie_Diel1S_2200h metaG | ecosystem: Environmental > Aquatic > Freshwater > Lake | place: USA: Ohio, Lake...
GCAGTACTGATGCCTGCATCGGCGGCGTTGTAGAACATATTGATTTCCTCATCTTTAAAGGACATATTTTGGGAACTAACGATGAGGCGGGAGCCGAACTGCTCAATAGGAACACCCCGCATCTTCAGCTCCCGTGAAAAGAGCTCAAAGAGCCACCAGCCACCCATCTCACCCTTGTCGCAAATACAGAGGAGGAAAATGGGTTTCGTAGGATACTTCACAATCAGCTCCGCGAAGGCCATAATCAGAAGGTCGTAGCGCTTTCGTGGCTGGTTCCTGTTGAGATTCAGAAACAGGAACATATCCTTGGGAAGACCCAGCTGGGCCCGCGCCAAATCTCTCGGAATGGAAAAGAACTGCTTCGGACTGAAGCCGTGCGTAATGGTGTCAATAGGGCGAGTAATAGTCTGTTCCTTCAGACATTTCTTCCAGAAAGGAGAGAAGGCGAATACACGGTCGGCGTCGCGGTTCAGCATATCCAGGAACATCTGGTTTTGCGTATTGTACACCTGGTCCGCGTAGACCCAGATTTGAAAGTTGCGGGGAATACCAGACTTGCGAATGGTCTCAATGAACTGTGCCACTACCGCGAGGTCATTGTAAATCATCACGACATTGGGCTTCTTCTTGCGAATCACCTCAGGCAGCGCGCCGAATCCGAAGCCGTGCTGTGCAGGCTTCTCAAGAGAGGCCGCGTCAATCACCTCTATAGAGGCTGGGAGCTTGCGATGCTCCTGTGCGCCTTGGTGCCTCTGGAATCCGAAATGCGTAATGTCTAGCCAGTTCTCTTTTGCGAGCTCTTGCAACATCCAATAGGAGACTTTGGAATAGCCCGTGAACTGGTGGACATGTGTGGATACGAGGAGAAACTTCAGCTTTCCATTGGCTGCGTCGGCCGTCTCGGGCGGCTTTGTGAACATGGTGCCGAACCCGATACTGGAAAGTGTGACGACTGAGCTCGGAGTGGAGCTCACTTCGCTTGTGCTTGTCGCCGCCGGCGCCCCAACCACTTCCGTCACTTGGGCATTGTCACCCGCAATCAGGGATTCCAGACTCTTCAGGTAAGATGGTAGATTATCGGCCTGTGTGTTACTCATTTTATCTTTCTAGACCATGCAGAAGCACTTTAGACCATTCGCGACTGCTATGGCTAAAGAATTCGTGCAGAAGTATACCTAAGAGGGTGAAAAATGAAGCCACCATTGTTTACCAGTAAACGCAGCATCACCGCCGCCTCACCCTATAAAAAAAAGAAGATTCCAAAGGCGCTCCGTGAGGCAACTTGGCTCAAACACTGTGGAAAAGTCTTTGAGACAAAGTGCCGAACAACATGGTGTCAGAATACGATGACAGTCTACGACTTTCACGCGGGCCATCGTACTCCAGAATCACTTGGTGGCCCAACCACTATCACGAATCTCGTCCCTATTTGTAGCCGATGCAATCTCTCCATGGGAAACACATACACCTTTGAAGAATGGTGCCGATTTCATCCGGACCAGCGCCACAGCCCTTGCAAAAAACATGGAGGAACCCCCTCTTTTCCTCAGCCCCCTCCTCCACGTCCTATGAACCCCTTTCTACGCCTATTTGCGTGCCTATTTGGCCTCCCAGCTAGTCACACTCATGCAATAGCACCTTTATCTCCAGTTGGACCTCCTTCTTCCACTTGAACCATTCTGCCAGAATTTTTTCCCTGTATTTCTCCATATTCTCAGGGTGTGCGCTCATGTACTTTACAAGTTCAGCAGCGTCTTCCCATGTATCCAGATTCGTTAGACCCAGCTTTTCAGTGACCCAGGCCGACCAGGCCGCGTTCTTTTGAGAATTCACCACCAGAGGAATGCAGCCACACTCCAGTGCCTCGTAAAAGCGGAATGTCTCCGCATTCACTCCATCGGGACAGGGGACGAATAACGTGTTCAAGAGGGTACTCACATACTCATCCTCTTTGAGCATATTTTCATCGGCCCATTTTTCAAAAAGGGCGAGCTTGTGTTTTGTAGTAGCAGGGTCCAGCTGCAAGAGGGGCTTCAAGAGTTCCATGCGACCACCCCATGCGGTTCCAGCAAAGGACCATGTGAATTCGCGAAAGGGTGTCTGAGGCGTCTTTTTCACTGGGTTCTCCGTGTTATTGCGTACTGTCCAGTGATATCCGAGAGGAATCGTGATGGTCTTTTTTGCAGCCTCCTCTGGAATGTCGTCGCGCAAGTAGAAGCGTATGACTCCTTTGCAGCTCGGCAGAGAATAGAAGCTGATGTCCTCCTTGTGCTCGTCAGTGTATTCGTCACTGAAATGGAGAACATAGAACTTTGCTCCCAAACTGTCCCACTTTTCCAGCATGGCTGCGATGAGGTCCGTGTGAGGGCGCTGTATGATGACAATAGGGGTGTCCTGTGGAGGAGGGGCTTCAGGACGTATGATATCGGCCGTCATCATAGAAGGGCGCCCGAAGAGCTCCTGTAGCCACTTGTATTCATAAAGGCCGGACATGTCAAAGGGTTCGCCCCCTGCAAAGGTCACAAAACGCTTCGCGGCAGGAGCTTCAGTCGCAGGAGCTTCAGTCGCAGGAGCTTCAGTCGCAGGGGCGGCTTCAGCAGCGCCCATCTCCTTTTTCAGCTGCGTAGTGGCAGTTTCATGTGTCGTATTTCCAATGACATCGTTCACCACAGGCTTTGGAGGTGGCGGAGGCTCTAGAGCCGCCGCAGCAGCCGCCGCCGCAGCAGCCACATCACTCAGCGCCTTTCCAATATCTAGGTCAGCCTCGCCCCATTCTTTCAAGGCAGCAGCAATCTCCTCTCCAGTGAACCGCTCATCGTTGTTCCAGAGGTCCGAATCAAACTCGTCAATGCGGCTGAAATCGTTGAACTGGGAATTCGCATATTTCGGGTCATCGTCCTGGTAGCACCCAGCCAAACAAGGGTCAAATACATAGGCTTTTATCACGTCCACCGGGTTACAGAGGATATGGTCGGCGCTTGTCCAGTAGCCCCCCTGTCCGTGCAGAAGCTGCAAGACTTTCAGCGCACCGCTCCGTGACAAAATATAGGAATAGGCACAAAAGTGGAAATACCGATTCGGGGTACGTTGGCCCCACACCGCGTTTTCGGCCACTCTACAGATGGAATCGTTGATGCGCTCCTTGCACTGAATATGGAACATATGGCGGTTGGGCGGGAGAATTCCTCCCAGATAGATGATATCGTAGTCTGTAGGAATATGCTCATCCTTTACCGCCTTCTTCCATGCGTCCTCCCAGCCGGGCACAAATTTCACATCGTCCTCCAAAATAAGATAATTCTTAATGTCTGGTGTCTCATTCGCCAGTTTATGCCAGAGCCCAAGATGACTGAGCGCACATCCTGTGACTGCTTTTTTCCAGAAGAAGTCGTTCGGACTCAGGAGTTTTGCAAGAGCCGGCGTGAGAGCGAGAGAGCGCCCATCTACAGCCGGCCAGCGCTCCACACGGCCCTCAAGACCAGGATGATTCTCCCACAGGCGCTTCATGCGGTCGCCCCGCCTTTCCAGATTAATCACAAAGGCATCGTCAATTCCTTCTGCGAACCGCGTATGCATGTTGAAATTCCCGCGGTGTACATAAATACAGCGTCCCGTTGTAAAGGTCTTTCGGAGACTGTGGTCGCAATAGAATTTATAGAGGGGTAGAGCAGGCACGCCGAGTCGCACTGACATGATACTCAAAATGGACTGGTCATGGCGATGGCCGAATGGCTTTCCCTCTGGAGTTACACCGGCCCACTTTGGTCCAGCAATCACATCACGGCGTTTTGCCCACTCGTATGCCTGTGCAAAAAAGTTGGCGGGAAACGGATGGCCCGCACGGAAACACATGAGGCCCCCCTGGCGCTGCTGCCTATCCATCTCAGCCTCTGTGACTCCGAGAGCAGCTACGAAAGATGGAGAGCACCAGCGCCGGTTCTCTTGGTCCCTGTCCTCTAGCATACAAACACCGGCCTCCTGTGCCTTCAGTAGCCAGGCCTTTGGCCAACGACACATAAATGCACCGGCGTCCAGATAGAGTACCATCTTTCCCTTTATAGATGCATCGCGGACGAGTTCATTGTAGAGCCAGAGCTTCCATGCATAATGCTCAGGCGCCCAGAAATCCTGGAATTGCTCGGCACCGGCTGGTGGCTGTGTGTCTGGAACACGCACGAATGTGGCACACTGGAAACTCTCGGACAAGGTTTTGAAAGTGTCATCTGGAACATCGGATGTGATATAGACTCTTGCTTTGAGCTCCTTTAGAGCTTGTGCCTGTACACGGACCGCCATCAACCAGTGTTGTAGGTGGGGTAGGAACTGGCGTGTGGCGTATGTGACGAGAAGAGGGATTTCCAGAGCAGAAGCGGGGGGAGCCACGGGTGCCTTGGCCTCTGGTGCCTTGGCCGCTGGCGCAGGAGCCTCTGCCTCCTTCTTTTCAGAAAAGGGCTCAGTGATTTTCACAGCGCGAACCATGGACTGTGGCGGATTCTCCTCTCCAGGCATCTCTTTCCCAATGAAGCGGGGCCAAGCGTCTTGGGACAAACCACCCATGACGAACATACGTGATGCACATTCCGCCATGGTACGTCGGCACCAGGCGACTTTGTAGGGGTCCAGGGCAGGAACTGAAAAGCGGCGCTTCCACTCTTCGTCATCTTCGTCCACCTTTCGCACTAGCTCAACGAGCTCCGCAGGAGTTTTCACATTTCGTGCGTCAATGCAGCCGGCCACGTTGAAATCGCGCTCAAACGCGGGGTCGCCCCAATAGATTGGCACGCATCCTGCGGCCTTTGCATGCAAATACTTTTCAGTCGTGTATCCGTAGCCTGAACTGTTTTCATAGGTGAGTGCGAACTTGTAATCTTTCAAGAACTCAAACTTCAAGAGTTCTCCACCACCCCCGCCGGCCCCTGCAAAGATATCGCCACCTACATTGTTAAAAAGACGACCTGCAGAATCCACGCTCTTGTATTCATTCAGCCAATGGAACGCGGCGTTGCGCACGGGATTGTTCGGATTGGATACGACAAAAGCACAGAACTTCTTCTTGCGCTCAAGAGTCTCTGGGTGAACCTGGCAACAGTCCTCTAGAGGAATGGGCTTCGGGTTCTGTATCTTTTCAGGTTGCGCGCCGAACCAGTCTATCTCCAGAATCCAAAGAGGAAAGCGGAGATAGGAATTGTCCTGAACCATATCAGCATGTCTGAATCCGAGATTGAGTTTCACTCCTGGTCCCGTGGCCTGTGGCGTGTTCTCCCCTGTAAAGTGGACTTTTGGCTGTTCCGCAGGGAGCAGTTTCCAGGCCTCGCCAAAGGGGCCGAAGATGACAATGTCGGATTCGGATGTGGCGTACTCGCCTATAATCTTTAGAGGCTGAGGGAGTCCCGCCTTGTCTGCAGAGTCCTGGAGCATCAGAGTGAAGAAATTATAAGCGGGATTGAAGTTCTCCCACATGTCACAGAAGCCCACGCGGAATGTGGCGGGGAGGGCTGGGGTTGGCGCAGCAGCCGTTGGCGCAGCAGCTGTTGGCGCAGCAGCTGTTGGCGCAGCAGCAGCAAGGCCCACCACCCTTTTCGGCTCCCCACAAGGAACACCAATCCTTTCTAGCGCCTCTCTCCAGCCTCCCTGTACTTTATCTGAAAAGGGAGTGAACCGTTTCATCAGCTCCACCTGCACCTTTTCAACTGCTGCAGCGTCAAACACACCCTTTCCCTGTAAGAAGTCCGCATGCATTCGCTGCAAGGCATCTGATGCGCCCCCTATCCGGTTGCCCGCATAGTAATACGCATCATAACCGTGCCCAACATCTCGCAAAAGAGGAGAGTTGTGCACAGTCGGCATGCCAACCCATGCCAGGTCCAAGAGCATTGGTCGCACCGGCTTGAAACGAATATGGGACAACACACAACTATGCGGCCGCACCAGCCAATCCAGACACCTCTGACGAGGAAGAAACTCTCCACTCAACCCCACCTCATCATCCATGGAATTCTTCACGATATTATCCATGAAGAACGCGCTCTTCTTGATATTGTCGCTGTTGTAGACACGGAAACTGTCTACTGGAAATCCGCGCCGTTTCGCCTCGCGCATCATGACAATAGGGAGCACACAGGCACTCGCGTTCGTGTTGTTAGTTTCTGCCACATGCACTGCCCATCCTGGCACGGGCCCATTCGGATTCGTAGCCCCCTTCTCCTTTAACGCAGCAAGCGTAGTCTGAATCCACCTCGGCAACCCCGCCTCTTTTGCATGCGTCATGGCAATAGAAGGAGTCCAGACGAAAGGCACCGTGCGCACGGGACAGCGAGCAAGGAGTTCCAGGACTTGGAGCGACCCCTTTTCAGACTCCGCCGCAGCATCAAATACCCAGACCTCTTTCAGGCCTTCAAAATCCCTTTTGTGTGTCATACTGGTTGGAAACAGCGACGACTCCATTTCCTGTAGAAGATGTGGATTGCGCACTACCCATATAGAGGCTTTCGTGGCACGCTGGCGCGTCTCCTTATTCATCATAAGCTGCCCGATTTCAAAGATGAGGTCGTAGCCCGATGCGTCCTTGGCCGCTACCACTTTCCAGTGCGGAGCAATCGCGCTGCAATCGTCCCACCAGCGCGTGTTTTCATCCCCCATCTGAATGATATCCACATCGTGGCCGAGTTCCTTTACAAGTTCTGCTATAGCAAGTGATGCATTTGCCATACCGGAACTAAACATGGAATATTGTAACATAGATAGTACACCGACCCGCATTTTCTTCTATGTCTTTGTTTGTAACAAATGGTTGATGTTTAAGCGCGACCGCCGAGCTTCTCATATACGTAAAGCACGGTCCCATGCCGCCTGTACCTGAGGATTATATGGAGAATGCCTCCACGCCAAACACTGCGCATGCGACTTATACGTCTCCAGCCGCTCTGCATGCCACTTGCGAATACTCTCAATACACGCAGCGCCTCCTGCCAAATCCGCATCCTCATACGAGTAGCCGAATTCTCGCCAGCTCGGTGAGTTATGCAGGACAGGAAATGCGGCCCAGAGCAGCTCCATCGTCATGTAATTGTACTCGTTGTTGTAATTGTGCAAAATGAAAGTTGCCGATGGATAGTTCTTCAGAGCCGACACGATGTCACTGCGGTCAAGGAACTCTATGCGCTTCTCCTTGTAGAGGTCCAGCAGCGGCTCCACATTGTGCTTGAAATGCGGCGTGGCGTCCATCCTCTCTCCATTAATCACGACAACACGCCCTTTCCAGTTCGCACCCTTTCCAAAGTCGCGATACCAGCGCTCCAAAATAAAAAGGGGCACAAGAGAACACTTCTGAAAACTGATGTTCGGCTCCATAATCACAAAGACCTCGTCTTCAGGACGAGCCGGCGGGCGCCACTGAATATTCATCGTTCCATCACGTGTCAAGATGTTCGGGTCCCACACATACGGCGCTATCATGTCCTCCAGCTTCTCTGTAGGAACCACATGGTTCAGACATGATGCGTATTCAGCGTGCTGACCATAATGTGGCGACACCAGAATCCTATCACTGCGCCCGACAACATGATGCGCAAAGTTGTGACCGCTGAGAAATATCGGCGTTTCAATATCAATGTTCAGGATATTCCCCAAATATACTTTGAGAAGTCTCCCCCCTATCATCTTCACGAATTGCCGGACAAGAGGGTCTAGACTCATTCCAATCTCTAGCATGGCCACCACATTCGGCATAGGTTGACGAAGAAGGTCCTCCGTGAGTATCATACGGCATTTTCTCAAGGGCCCTGGAATATTCTTCAGATTCTTCGGCTTCTCGTTGATTATAAAGATGGGGGCGTATCCCATTGCATCAAACATCCGATAAAAGACGAACACATTCTGGAAAAGGCCGTTCATGTAAATGTTCTCTTCCGTTATGGTCGCCGTACTCAAAAGGATGATGCCCCTGTCTATCATCGTCTTCATCTTCGTGATATCGGTCACATAGGGTCTCACCTCTACAGGGTCCCCAAAGGTCTCCGTCTTTCCTGGAATCTGTAGTTCGCCGCATTTCTCCATGGCGCCTGTGCTTGTCCTCTTGTTTTTGCGTCGTATTGCTTAAGGCCTCGGAACAGCGCGGCGCTCCAGCTCCGCCACTTTTGCCTGCAGCTCTTTCACGGCCTCCACCAGCACTGGAATGACCTTGTGATAATGCACAAGGAGACCATCGCGACCCTCCACAACCGCCTCTGGAAGCACCGACAATAGGTCCTGAGCAACGAGACCCACGTCCGTCGCCATTGTCTCTATCCACTTGAACCTGACTCCGCGCACCTGACTCAATATTGCAGCATGGTTATCCAAGGTCTCAATCGCCGTTTTCAGTCGCATATCCGAAGGTATCGCCGGCGTCTGCCACTCCGCCGTGCCCCCAGCGTCCATACACGTGAGATACTTCCCTATACCCGGTGTTCCTGCCCCAGATAGGGTGAGGGGCCCCGTAAGCGTCGTCTTCCCTCCCGCCGTTAACGTAAAAGGTGTTGTCGGGGGCGCCCCCACCTGAAAAGATATGGCCGTGTCACTGCTTGAGAGCGTGTTGTAGTATCGTGTGAGACTTGACACATTCCCTATAAAGCTTACTTGACCAAACACAGAACTGGTGGCTCCCCCGCCCCCCGCAATCTGCACCCCATCCACCGATATACCAGCATTTGACGTGAAATTCAAAGAGTCAATCACCTGAATGGGCGTTGTATTATAGGCACTAATCACATTCGTGGCAATCCGCTTCTCGTCAAAGAGCACCATCTGCTGAATTTGCGCCACTGTATTTGACAACTGTGTCAGCGGTGTTACTCCTCCAGCATTTGTAATGGTGTTCTGGAGCTCAGTGATATTCACAATGAAGTTGCTCGCCGCCCCGAACTGGTAGCTTGCCGTCATACCCTACTATTCCAGCCGTAGTTTCTTCGGTTTAGGACCTATTTTATGTACAATATCTGAGATAGAGTAGGTCACGCGGAGGGTAAACATGGCAACACCCCCTGTAATAGTAAATGGAGACAAATCTCTGATTCTTATTGATACAAAGGCGCTCATATCTAGTCAAACAGCCGTTGTGCTCCTTTCAAGCATACTGAACCCCGGTAGAACCGTCACTATTCGTGATTCACTCGGGTTCCTTTCTTCGCCACAAACGATTCTGGTATCCACCATGCGAAACGTGCGCTTTGCAGACGGAGCATCCAGCGTCCTCATCACACAACCCTTTTCATATGTGACTGTCACCAGTCGCGACCCCACCTCCTGGAATCTCACGAACACATTCGGATTTCCCCAATACGAAACTGTGGCCAATGTTCTATCCTTGAGCACGAACTATGTCACTACATGCAACATCTATGCGCGCGGCATCATGAGCACGAATGTGGTGACAACGGCATCCCTCCATGCCACTTCAACCTCTGCAGTGTATGGCCCCCTCTATGCGAGTACACTCGTCGTCGCTGCCCCTACACCAGGATACCAGCCATACTTCACCGACCCTGGCTTCAACGCATACATTCAAGGAAATCTCAAAACATACGCCAGTATTGAAGTCCAGGGGTCCGCGCAGTATACGAACACCATCAGTACCGGTGGTAACCTCTCCATCACTGGCAACATTTCCAGTCTGGGCGCCTTCGGAGCACGCGGAGACATCATGACCCTCGGCAACATTTACGCGCAATACGGTGGCGCCTTTTTCAGAACTCTGGATGTCCAGTCCACGGCCACCTTTGCCGGCCCCGTTATCCTCTCAAATGTGGTGAATATCGGAACGAATCTCACAGTGGGTAATATTCTTAGCACCCCTCTCGTCGCCACCAGCACGCTCCGCGTCCAGGGTGAAATACAGTTACAGACGAGGACCATTCAAAACCGCACCAATGACATCCTCTTTTCAGCCCCTATAACGACTCCCAGTATGAGTACCACCAACTTTCAAGCGTCAAATGCAGTGACAACGAGCAATCTCGCCATTTTCAGAAGCCTGGAAGGCCCTCTCGCCTCTTCTTTTGTTCTCAGCTCCGCCCAAATCCGAAACCCCGCTGGTTCTCTCCTCATCTCCAGCGTTTCTGGAAACACAGCGACCTTCTCAAGAAGCATCGTCACTTCAAATGTAAATACATCCACTCTCCGCGCATCCAGCATCATCCTCTCTGGCTCTATAACGGCCCCCGCATCCGGTATTCTCAGCATAGGCGCAGCCACCATCTCCAGTCTCAGCACTGGCGTGATGGCCACAGGAATCCTTCTCACAAACGCTGCAACCACTTCTTCTCTCTACACGAGCAGCCTGCAAGTCTACAACACACTTATCGCGAACAACCTGACCACCTTTACAGCCTCCAATGCCTCCATAGACAACCGCGGGGGGTCCATCGTCACCAACAACATTTCTCTACAGAACATGCTGGCCGCAAGCACTATCACTACCACCTCTGGGCTCTTTCAGGCGAACTCGTCAACGCTGCGCTTCGTGGCATCCAATGTTGTCATGAACAATACGAACATAAGCACACTCTTCACCAGCTCAATTACAACGAGCAGCCTCACTGCAACGCGTATTCAAATCGGCTCTCAGACAAATGCCTTCAGCAATGGCCCCACCTTTTCAGCCGATACAGTCCTCTTTACAAGCACGAATGTCGTAATAACA
>Ga0068872_10004420_pt1 | contig 10678 bp, 9 predicted proteins | sample NOAtaG_7_FD_66441 | JGI IMG/M metagenome (GOLD analysis project Ga0068872, IMG submission 66441) | Freshwater lake microbial communities from Lake Erie, under a cyanobacterial bloom - NOAA_Erie_Diel1S_2200h metaG | ecosystem: Environmental > Aquatic > Freshwater > Lake | place: USA: Ohio, Lake...
GCAGACGAATACATCGCGTCGACGACCGCGGTGTACGCGACGGTCGAGGTGACGAGGGTCCGCTTGTCGCTGACGAAGAGCGGGTCGCGTTCGGTGCGGCGAATCATTTCGTCGAAGAGTGCCGCGGGATTTCCGTTGTTGTAGGCGGCGCAGGTCTTGCGAGTCGCGCAATCCGCGAAGAACGCGTTCAGTTCACGCTCGAATCCGGCGGCTTGATCGAGACCAGCCTGTAGATACGACGCGTTGGGGTCACTCGCGCCGTCGAACACCGCCGCACGCACCGTGTCGGGGAAGAAGTTTGCCCACGTCGCACCGAGTTCACTTCCGTAGGAAAACCCGAAGTACGAAATCTTCTCGTAACCGAGCGCGCGTCGCAGCGTGTCGATGTCGCGTGCACTTGCAACGGTCGAGATGTAGGGCAGGATCTCGCCGCTCTTGGCTTGGCACGCATCGTTGAAGGCCTGTGCATCGTCGATCAACCTTTTACGTTCCTCGGGTGAGTCGTACGTGATGTCGGCGGTGAAGTAGGGGTCGATTTCATCGACGCAGTCGACGAACGGTTCGGACGCGCCCGTACCGCGTGGATCGAACGCAACAATGTCGAAGTTGTCGAGCAATTTCTGCGAGAAATAGAAGTCGGCCTCGGTGGCCATCGAGGCGCTTTCGGCGCCGGGGCCACCGCGGTTGACGAAGAGCGGTCCGACCGACGGCGACTTGCCGGCGGGTCGCATGCGAACGGAGAGGGTGAACGAACCAAGCGACGGGTTCTCGTAGTCGTACGGCACCTCGAGGGTCGCGCACTTCACTTTTGCCGAACGCGGGCACGCCGACCATGTGATGGGTTGGACGGGTGGTTGAGGCACGGAACTCGACGCCGCGACCGTTGACTCGGGAGCGACCGAGGATGTGGTTGAGTCGGAGTCCGTGACCGTGGTGACGTCGTTGCTTGCGGCAACTTCGTCGGTCGAGACGGTGGTTGCCACCGTCGAGTCGCCCGACCCGCACGCCGAGACCATGATGGCGGTGACGACGACCGCGATCGAGACGCGGATGAGTGACCGAATGGGAGACGGCCGACGCATGAGTTCGTAGGTTACGACCTCTAACCTCACGAGGGTGCGCATGAACCCACACATGATGCTGCCGGGTGACGCAAGTGCCGTCGCCGGCGCGAAGCTCGGCCGACAGGCGCTGCGTCGGGTGTGGACCTTTGCGCGACCCTACCGATGGTCGATCGCGGGCTTTCTCGGGGCCATTCTCGTGTCAGCCCTGCTGGCGCTCGCCCCGCCGCTCTTGTTCCGTGCAATTCTCGACACCGCGATTCCCGATGCTGACAAGGGACTCATCACGGTGCTGGCGGCAGTTCTGGTTGCCGCTGCACTCGGTGATGCGCTGCTCGCCATCGTGCAGCGGTGGTACTCGTCGCGTATCGGCGAGGGTTTGATCTACGACCTGCGCGTTGCGTTGTTCGACAAGGTTCAGCAGATGCCGATCGCGTTTTTCACGCGCACGCAGACCGGGTCATTGATCAGTCGTCTGAACAACGATGTCGTTGGTGCACAGACGGCGGTCACCACGACACTCGGCAGTGTCGTGTCGAACGTGGTCGTACTCACGACCACTCTCGCAGCGATGATCGCTCTCGAATGGAGGCTCACCGCTCTGTCGCTCGTGGTGCTGCCGCTCTTCATTCTTCCGGCCAAGCGTGTCGGCCGGAAACTGCAGGAGATATCGCGCGAGCAGATGGGTCTCAACGCCGAGATGAACACCCAGATGACCGAGCGATTCAACGTGTCGGGTGCCCTGCTCGTCAAACTTTTCGGGCGGCATCGGGATGAAGTCGACGCTTTCGGTCGGCGGGCCGGACGTGTGCGAGACATCGGTGTGCGTTCCGCGCTTTACGGCCGGGTGTTCTTCGTGGCGCTCGGTTTGGTCGGTGCACTCGGTGCCGCCGCGATCTACGGCGTCGGTGCGTATCTCGTGGTCGACGGAGACATCTCGGCCGGAACACTGGTTGCGATGGCTGCGTTCGTGCAGCGGATCTATCAGCCCCTGACCGGGCTCACGAATTCACGAATCGAAGTGATGACTGCGTTCGTCAGTTTCGAGCGGGTCTTCGAGGTGCTCGATGCTCCGGTGATGATCACCGACTCGCCCGGCGCGGTCGACCTCGTCGAGGCGAAGGGCGCGATCGAACTCCGCGACGTCGTGTTCAGGTATCCCGCCGGCCGTGACGTGTCGATCGCGTCGCTCGAGGCCGCGGGCGTGATGCAGGGGAGCGATCCCGACACCGACGTGCTGCAGGGGGTCTCGCTACGCGTCGAACCGGGGGAGACCGTCGCTCTCGTCGGCGCAAGCGGTGCAGGCAAGAGCACTCTCGCGGCACTCGTGCCGCGCCTCTATGACGTGACGGCGGGTGCGGTGTCGATCGACGGTCACGACGTGCGCTCGCTGACGCTCGATTCTTTGCGTTCCGCCATTGCAGTCGTGTCGCAGGATCCGCACTTGTTCCACGAATCGATCGGCGACAACCTGCGCTACGCCAAACCCGATGCGAGTGACGAGGAGTTGCGCGCGGCGTGCACCGCGGCGCGCATCATCGACACGATCGATGCACTGCCGGACGGATTCCGGACCGTCGTTGGCGAACGTGGGTACCGCATGTCGGGTGGTGAGAAACAGCGTCTCGCGATCGCGCGTCTGTTGCTGAAGAATCCGGCGATCATGGTGCTTGACGAGGCGACGAGCCATCTCGACAACGAAAACGAGGCCGCGGTTCAGGCCGCTCTCGACGAGGCTCTGCGCGGTCGAACGGCGCTGGTCATCGCGCACCGTCTGAGCACCGTGCGCAGCGCCGACCGCATCGTGGTTCTCGACCAGGGACGCATCGTCGAGTCGGGCAACCACGAGGAGTTGATGGAACGCGACGGACTGTATGCGGCGCAGGTGCGTGCCGGCTCAGCCGAGGGGATTCTTTCGTGAGTTCCTTCGAAGACGACTTCGACGACGACGACTTCGAAGACGAGATCGAAGACGAGCGCTCTACCGACGGGACGCTGAGCGTCAGCGAGTTCATCAAGTCCGTCAACCGTGTGCTCACGCGCGAATTTCGCCCCGGGGTGTGGGTGCAGGGTGAGGTCGTGAAGTGGCGCGTGGTCGGACGCAATGCGTACTGCCAACTCGTGGAGAACAAGAACGGAAAATCCGTCGGCACGCTCGAGTTGTCGTTGTTCAACGACAACCTCGTGCGTGTGAACAACAAACTGCGCGAGCACCGCGTTGCAATGGAAGACGGAATCAAGGTGCGGGTCTTCGGCAAGCCGGAAGTGTGGGACGCGGCGGGCAAGTTCAGCCTCGTTGTCACATCGATCGACCCGCGCTTCACCCTTGGCGACATGCAGGCCACACGCGACGAACTGGTGAAGAAACTCAAGGCGGCCGGTCTCTACGACGAGAACCGCAATCGCGACTTTCCCGATCTGCCCCTGCGTATCGGCGTCATCACCAGCGTGGGTACGGCGGCCTGGCACGACATCCACAGCAGGTTCGAGGCCTCGGGTCTTCCCTTCCAGTTGAAGGTCGCCAACGTGCGCGTGCAGGGCGACGTGGCAGTGCCCCAGATAGTCGACGCGCTGTGGGCTCTCGGCGCACGCGACGACATCGACGTGATCATGATGGTTCGCGGCGGCGGCTCGAAGACCGACCTTGCGTGTTTCGACGCCGAGGCAATCGCGGTGGCGATCGCACAGTCACCGTTGCCCGTCATCACCGGCCTCGGCCATGAAATCGACGTCAGCATCGCCGACGAGGTGGCCCATGCGAACTACACCACGCCGACTGCATGTGCCGCCGCGTTGATCGATCACGTTCAGGCGATGATCGATGCCGCCGAGTCGGGCTGGCAATCGATCGCACGTCACACCCGCGGACTTCTCGACGTCGCCGAGGCACGGCTGCTCGAACGAGCAGGCGGAATCAGAACCATGGCAGTTGGGGCCGTCGAGCGGGCGAACACCCGCCTTGCCCTCGTGACACAGCAATTGGCGACTCGTCCCGGCGCCATTCTCTCCGGGGCCGAGCGGAATCTGTCGGTGTTCGACGCGCGGGCGAGGCTGCTCGATCCCGTGAACACGATGGCCCGCGGGTGGAGCATCACCCGCACTGCCGATGGCAGCACGCTGCGTTCGACGAAACAGGCAAAGGAAGGCGAGACGTTGGTGACCACGGTTGCCGACGGCACAATCACCAGCACGGTGACCGGAAAGGACGCGGCAAATGGCTGATGGGAAGAAGACCTCGAAGGCGAAGTCGGATGCCGACATCGAGTCGTTGGGCTACGCCGATGCGGTTGCCGAACTCGAGGACATTCTCGACGGACTCGAGTCGGAGACAATCGACGTCGACGTACTTGCCGACCGCGTGAAGCGTGCCGCCGCGCTCATCAAGCATTGTCGTTCGAAGATCGGCGATGCGCGTCTGCACGTCGAACAGGTCGTCGGCGAAATCGATGCCAAAGGCTGACATTCCCGCCTTCGTGGGCGAATTGGCCCGTGATGTCGAGGCCGAACTCGCCGCATTGATCGAACGCGAAGAGCTGCGCTGGACGTCCGACAACCCCGACCTTGTCGTTCTCTTCGGTGAATTGCGCGCGCTCGTGCTCGGAGGCGGCAAGCGAATGCGCCCGGCCTTCTGCCTGCTCGGCGCACTCGCCGGCGGTGGTGCACCGCACGCCGATGTCGTGCGGGGAGGCGCGGCGCTCGAGATGCTTCATGCGATGGCGCTGTTCCACGACGATGTCATCGATGCTTCGGCATCGCGTCGTGGGCGCGAAACCACCCACGTTCGTCACGCACGGCTGCATCGCGAAGGTGCGTTGGCCGGTGACGCGGTGCGTTTCGGTGACGGAGTGGCGATTCTCGTCGGTGACCTTGCCTACGTGTATGCCGACCAGTTGATGGAAGCGATGTCTGCGCGCGTGCGCGAGACGTGGGCGCAGATGCGGCTCGAGGTGAATATCGGGCAGTACCTCGACGTCGTCGGTTCGGCACGTCGCGACTTCACGTCGGCGACCGCCGAGCGCATCGGTTTGTTCAAGACCGCGAAGTACACGATCGAGCGGCCGCTGCACATCGGTGCGTTGATTGCCGACCCGGCCGTTGCGGATGGTGTACTCGACGCATTGTCCGGTTACGGGGTGGCCCTGGGTGTGGCGTTCCAGATGCGCGATGACATCCTCGGCGTGTTCGGTGAACCTGACGTCACCGGCAAGCCCGCCGGCGATGACCTGCGGGAATCGAAGCCGACCGCTCTGGTGGCCGAGGCGATCGCGGCGGCATCTCCCGCACAGCGTTCGGTGCTCGACCGCATCGGGGGCCCCGGCCTCGATGCATCGCACATCGACGACATTCGGCGCGTCATCGTGGAAACGGGTGCGCTTGCGTCCGTCGAATCGAAGATCGGCGCACTCACCGAATCCGCCGTACGTTCACTCGACGTCCTCGACCTGCGTGAGGACGTGCGCGAAAAGTTCGTGTCGATCGCCCATGCCATCGCATGGCGCAGTGTCTGACATACCATCGCTGTGATGGTTCTGCAGGGACGTCTTCAGTGGTCGTTGGCGGCGGGAATGGTCGTGTTCTCATTGGCGGCCGTAGCGGCGTCTTTCATCGGTGGCGACGACTCGGCGGTGACAACCACAACGTCGACGTCGACGTCGACGACGGTGCCCGCATCGACAACCACGACATCCGCGCCACCGTCCGATTACACGGTGATGCCGGGTGAGTCGCTGTTCTCGATCGCACAGAAATTCAACCTCGACATGCAGGAAATCATCGACCTCAACAACCTCGACGATCCCGACAAACTCGATGCGGGGGACATGTTGAAACTTCCGTCTGCAACGGGTTTCGTTGCGGTCATTCCCAACACCACTGCGAAGCCGTAGAGCCTTACACTGGAGAGCATGGCAACGACGTTCTGGCCGACGCTCGACCACTGGTCGGTGAAGATTCCGCTGCAGAGCGGCCACTACCGAATGCCGGCGCTCGACGACACGGGTTTCGTGGCATTGAAGCCCATCGACTTCACGGTGCCGTCCGTCGAGTGGGAGTCGCTCGAGTACATGGACTGGAAGAGCGGCGGCGACACGAACTTCGCGCCGATCGCGTCGGCCGATGGTGAACTCGACTGTCGCGGATTCTGGGACAAGGGCAAGCCCGACAAGGGTGCAATATTCACTTCGAACGCGGCGAAGGCACCGACGTTGGCGAAATACGTGCAGGGCACAGGCGCGAACTTTGGTCGTGTCCGCATCATCAAGCTCGAACCCCAAGACCGTGACACGGCCATTCGTTCGATTCATCGCGACGACAACAACCGTCTGAACCCCGAAAACGAGGGTTGGATCGTGCGCAGTTGGGTGGAGCTCACGCACAGTCCCGACAGCTACATGGTGTTGATGGACAACGACGCCGACGGTCTTCCCGACCCCGCAACCGAGCGTCGGGTGCCGTTGCCGCAGGGCGCCCGCTTCGTCGTCGACACCCAGCGTTTGTGGCACGTCGTGGTGCACAACCACGACTTCCCGCGGTACGCGCTGATCACCAGCTTCGAGTCCACCCCCGCCTTCTCAGGGTGGGTAAGCCGCGAACGCCTATAGGCGGTTCGCGCAGACAACTCGCGAACGCCTGTAGGCGGCTCGCGCCGACAACTCGCGAACGCGTCTGACTACTTGCGGCGTGAGGCCGCGATCTGGGCGATCTCGCCCATGATGCGTGAGATGTCGAAATCTTTCGGTGTGTAGACGGCGGCGATACCGCGGTTGCGCAGATCGTCGCGGTCGTCTTCGGGAATGATGCCGCCGACGATGACGGGCGTGTCGAGTCCTTCGGCGGCGAGCAGCGCCAGAACCTCGGGAACGAGCGAGAGGTGCGAGCCCGACAGGATGGACAAGCCGATGATGTCGGGGTCTTCATCGCGTGCGCTCGCGACGATCTGCTCGGGCGTGAGTCGAATGCCGCTGTATACGACTTCCATGCCGGCATCGCGCGCAGCGACGGCGATCTGTTCGGCACCGTTCGAGTGACCGTCGAGGCCGGGTTTGGCAACGAGGAACTTGGGCGGCCCGCCCGGGATGCTCTTCACGAACTGGGCGACGTCGGCGAGTTCCGCGGTGCGGCGACCAAGTGCCGCGGCGACACCCGTCGGGGCGCGATACTCACCGAAGATCTCGCGCAGGGCGGTGCCCCATTCGCCCGTCGTTCCACCGGCCTTGGCGAGCGCGATAGAGGGCGGCACGATGTTCAGTCCTTCGGCGGCGGCGTGGCGCAGTTCGCGCAGGGCTGCTTCGACCGCGGCGTTGTCGCGCGATGCGCGCCAAGCGTTGGTGTCGGCGATCGTTTCGGCCTCGACGGCAGGATCGACCTTCAGGATGTTGCCGTCACCGCCGAGTGGCGAGTCGGTGGTTTCGGTGAACTTGTTGACACCCACCACGACCTGGTCGCCGGTTTCGATGCGACGGGTGCGCTCGGCCATCGAGGCGACCAGTCGCCCCTTCAATTCTTCGATCGCTTCGAATGCGCCGCCGAGCGAGAGAATTTCCTGCAGTTCCTCCCACGCCGCGTCGCGAATCTCGGCGGTGCGGGACTCGACGACTTTCGAGCCGTCGAAGATGTCGCCGTGCTCGAGAAGGTCGGTTTCGAATGCAAGGACTTGCTGCATACGCAGTGACCACTGCTGATCCCACGGGCGCGGAAGTCCGAGAGCCTCGTTCCACGCGGGCAATTGCACCGAACGTGCACGCGCCTTCTTCGAGAGAGTGACGGCGAGCATTTCGAGCACGATGCGCTGGACGTTGTTCTCGGGTTGGGCTTCGGTGAGACCGAGTGAGTTGACCTGCACGCCGTAGCGGAAGCGGCGGGCCTTGGAGTCGGTGACGCCGTAGCGTTCGAGGCCGATGCGATCCCACAGTTCGGTGAACGCACGCATCTTGCACATTTCGTCGACGAAGCGAATGCCGGCATTGACGAAGAACGAAATCGAACCGAACACCTGCGCGAATTGGGCTTCTTCGACCTGACCACTGGCGCGGACCGCATCGAGAATGTCGATGGCAGTGGCGAGCGAATAGGCAATTTCCTGAACCGGCGTGGCCCCCGCCTCTTGCAGGTGGTACGAGCACACGTTCATCGGGTTCCACTTCGGTGCGTTGTTCGTGCACCAGGCCACCATGTCGACGATCAACCGCTTCGACGGCGCCGGCGGAAAGATGTAGGTGCCGCGCGAGAGGTACTCCTTCACGATGTCGTTCTGCGTCGTGCCGCGCAACGCGGTGCTCGGCGTGCCCTGCTCTTCGGCGTTGGCGACGTACAGCGCAAGCAACCATGCGGCGGTCGCATTGATCGTCATCGAGGTGTTCATCTGCCCCGGTGGGATGCCGTCGAGAAGAGTACGCATGTGTCCGAGGTGTGCGACCGGCACGCCGACCTTGCCGACTTCGCCGCGGGCGAGAACGTGGTCGGGGTCGTATCCCGTTTGCGTCGGCAAGTCGAATGCGATCGACAGACCCGTCTGGCCCTTCGAGAGGTTCGTTCGGTACAGCTCGTTCGATGCCTTGGCGGTGGAATGCCCCGAATAGGTGCGCATCAGCCACGCGTCTTCGCGACGGGGTTCTGCGGGGCGGTTCTCGGCGGTCATGGGACAAGTCTCACGCGTCGATCAGGAATTCCCAACGGCACGGGCCAGCAGGTCGAGGTACTCGGCCCGGGGTACCTCGACCACGCCGAGCGAGGCGAGGTGGGGGGTACTCCACTGGACGTCGAGCAGGGTCATTCCCGCAGCCCGCATCGTGGCAACGAGGTGCATGAGTGCGACCTTGCTTGCATCGCGTTGGATGTGGAACATCGATTCGCCCGCGAAGAACCCCCCGATGCGCACGCCGTACAGCCCACCGACCAGGTGGCCCTCGGCGTTGCGGGCCTCCACCGAGTGTGCCCAGCCGAGACGATGCAGCTCTTCGTACGCATCGATGAATTGGCGGGTGATCCACACGCCCTCGCGCGTGGGCGAGGCACAGGCGCGGATCACCTCGCCGAAGCTGGTGTCGATGTCGACGGTGTAACGACGTGCGCTTTGACGCATCGAACGCGTGATCCGTATCGCATCGAGGGGAAGAATCCCGCGTGCCGCAGGAGACCACCAACCGATCTGGCGGTTCGTGCGTCCGATGCCCATCGGGAAGAGACCCGAGCGATATGCGCGCACGAGTGTCGCGGGTTCGAGGTCGGCCCCTGCGGCGACGAGGTCATCGTTCGACCACGCCTCCGGTGGCGGAAAATCCCAGCGGCTCTCACCAACGGGAACGGGTGGCGCGTCCCATGACACGCAACCTGTTCTAGTGCGTCGCGTCAGTACGTGCGGAAGCCGCGGCCCGTCTTGCGACCGAGGTGACCATCGGCAACGAGGCGAACCAGCGATTCTGCGGGGCGGTCGGCCGCGTTGCCCGAAGCGGCGTGCAACGTTTCGATGATCGAAAGTGAAGTGTCGAGCCCGACGAGGTCGAGCAGGGCGAACGGTCCCATCGGGAAATTGCAACCGCCCTTCATTGCCGTGTCGATGTCGTCCATCGACGCGGTGCCGCGCTCCATCATCTTGATCGCATTGTTGAGATACGGGAACAACAACGCGTTCACGATGAACCCCGGGTCGTCGCGGACGAGGACGGCTTCCTTCCCGCATGCGGCAACGAATGCGATGGCAGCATCGATCGTCGATTGCGATGCCGTGAGCGGATGGATGACCTCGACCAGCGGCATCGTCGTGGCGGGATTGAAGAAGTGAATGCCGCACACCCGATCGGGTTGCGACGTCGCCAAGGCCAGTTCCGACACCGACAGCGTGCTGGTGTTCGTTGCGATGATCGACCCGGTCGGCACGACGGAGTCGAGTTCCCGCAGGAGGGTGGTCTTTTGTTCCTTGTCCTCGACGACCGATTCGATGACGATCGAACAGCGCGCCAAGTCGCCGAGGTTCGTCGTCGTTGTCAGTCGCGACAGCGCATCGTCGCGCACCTGCGTCTCCAACTTGCCGCGCTCCACGCGCCTGCCCAGGCTTTTCGACACTTGTGCAACGAGATCGGTCGCACCACGTTCGGAACGAGAGCGCACCACGACGTCGTAGCCCGAGAGTGCCGCGACCTCGGCGATGCCGCCGGCCATGATTCCTGAACCGACGATGCCGAGCGTGGAAACGCCGGATGAAGAAGCAGGGAAAGACATGAGGGGACTCTAGTTACCCATCGGTAACTTTGCCAGAGGAATCTAGGGTGGCCCGCGTGACCCCCACACACCCGATCGACCCCATCAGGCATCCCGACCGCCACGTTCCCTTGGAAACGGCCCACAACTTCCGCGATCTGGGTGGCTATCCGACGTCCGACGGGCGGATGACGCGCTGGGGTGTGGCGTACCGGTCGGATGCTCTGTACAGCCTGAACCAAGCCGACTGGGCCCGGTTGCAGGCGCGCAACGTGCGTCACGTCATCGACCTGCGTTCGGCCCACGAATGGGAGACGCGGGGTCGCTTTCGTGATGACCTGTACCCGGTGACACTGCACCACTTCCCGGTGCTCGACATTCCATGGGCGGACGACGACACGCCCGACGTCGACACTGCCTAC
>Ga0068872_10004421_pt1 | contig 10678 bp, 4 predicted proteins | sample NOAtaG_7_FD_66441 | JGI IMG/M metagenome (GOLD analysis project Ga0068872, IMG submission 66441) | Freshwater lake microbial communities from Lake Erie, under a cyanobacterial bloom - NOAA_Erie_Diel1S_2200h metaG | ecosystem: Environmental > Aquatic > Freshwater > Lake | place: USA: Ohio, Lake...
CGTGGCCGTTTCGTTCACCGTTTCGTCTTTGCTGGTAAAACTCAGCCGCACGTTGCCCAGGTGGTCTTTCAGGTGGTATTGGTACTCGGGCGTGGTGGTTTCGAGTTTGGTGATTTCAAAGTCGTTGAGGAAAAACTGCTCGCCTGCGGTTACGGTGTTCCACACCACACCGGCCTGCAGCGTGGTGGCCCCGCTGGGGATGGTCACGATCTGCTCGGCCCAGGCTTCGTTTACCGAGCCACTGGGCAGCGTGGCCCCCGGCCAGTTGATATCGGTGGCGTTGGCGCGCACCAACAGATGAACGGCACTGCTGCCGGCCCGGTAACCCTTCGCGCGGATGCGGTATTGCTCACCCGCAGCCACGGTAATCGTACCCCCTATCGGGAACATGCCCTGCCGGGCGGTGGTGCCCACGGCTGTGGCGCGGATGTAGTATTGAGTGTTTAGCGTAACAGGCGCCAGTGTGGAGGTGGCAGCCGTAATGCCGGTGGTGTTCGCCCCATCGTGGGTGTACACCATTTTTGTGGCGGCCACAGCAATGCGCCCTTCTTCGTGGTTGATGAATTGCAGGGCATCGTTTTCGTAGATGAACTCTCCGGCATAGTCCGTTTGCTTCTGCTGGCTGCCAAAGGTGGTGACTTGTGTCAGCTTGCGGCCGGTGGCATCGTAGATGTAGCGCACGCTGTTGGTGCCTTTGGTTACCGTTTCGGGCAGGTTGAGGAAGTTGTAGGTAATGAGGTTGGTGGCGTCCGTGAGGCTGGTGCCGATGCCTTTGTTGAGGTCGCGCGTCATGTTGCCGTTCGGGTCGTAGGTATAATCATTGCCCGTTCCTGGTTGCCCGTCTAAGAAGCCGGCAAAGTCATCGCCTGCATCCGTTACCCGCAGCAACTGGTTGCCGGTGTAGGTGTACGCGAGTTGATCCATCAGGCCGCTGGGGCGCCTGTCGTTGCGCGTCAGGTTCAGAATGTTGCCGTTCAGGTCGTAGGTGAAGCCGGTTTCGGCCAGGGCATTGTTGGCGGGTGTATCCCACGTGTTGAGCACGGTGCCGGTGCGCTCCTTATACACCGAGCCGGCAATGCGGTTGAGCGCGTCATAGGTGTAGGTGTAGCCTTTTTCCTTTATGGGTCCGTTGCCATAGCTGCTGTACTTCATGCCGCTGATGTTGCCGTTGAACAGGCCGGTGTTGCCCAGTCCGCTGAGCGTGCTTTCGTAGCCGAGTTCCATGCCGAACAGGTCATTGGCGTCATCATTGGTGGCCGCTTCATTGGCTAGCCGGGCATTGTTCATTGACGTGAGCCATCCGCGGATGTTATAGCGGTAGTCCACGCTTTGTTTGGCGTCAGTGGTTAACGCATTGCGGGCATTGGCATCACTGGCGGAGTATCCGATTTTGGCGTGAAATGTACTGCCGGTCGGCACATGGAAGCCGGGAGAAAGTGTGATGCTTTCGCTTGCAATGTAAGTCGATTGCGAAGTGTTGTAGGCGTTAGAATTAATTACCGAGTTATAGAGGACCCCGGGCTGACCAACCTGAGGGTCGGGTGATACCGGGACTGACTGACCGGATATGTGGAGTTTTTTGTCCACCAGTTGACCCAGTTCGTTGTATTCGTTAAGAGCTAACAAAATCTCGGGTTGGGCATCGAGCTGATGCCAGGTGCGCAGCAGGCGGCCGGCATGGTCATATTCAAACCTGCGGGTGATGGTTTTAACATTAGTGGCAAGAGAGGATCGCGCTCCTACAACGTAGGCATTGGCATCAGAAAAGGCTATGTCGGCCATTAAGGGGCCGGTGGAGGGAAGGGTACCTGTATATTTTAAGGTATTGTTGTGATAATAACGAACGGTGGTGCCGGTGCGTTCCAGGCGTAACACATCACCTGATTCATACATGGTAACGGGCAAGCTTATTTTGTTGTTACCATTTTGGTACACCTGAAGTTCGCGTGATGAATTGGCAGCCGGCCAAAAGCCATAATCGGTGGTATTCATTTGGGCATTGATATTTTGATCAGATACTCCCAACATAGCATGGCCATAGCCGATCACAAACTCAAACCATCCGTCTTGTCCGGGGGCCAACTGTGCTTCTGAAGCTATCCCTGAAAGACCCCAACTGTTACCCGGTGCTGTCCTGATAATTTTGTTACCTTCCTGCCGAACGGCTACCCTGTCTTTCCAGGTAAAGGTAGAGTGAGTGCTCTTAGTCTTTAACACCTTACCAATAAAGTCATACACGCTGCTGGTGCGGTCGCTGCCGCCTTTGTAATTGTCGGCAATGGTCTGAATAACCCGGTATTTGTCATCGTAATACGTAATGCTTCTTAGCCAGGTGAATCCACCGGTCGGGCCGCCATCCAGCACTTTCACTTTGCTGCCTGTTACCTGCCCGATGACGCGGGTGTTTTCGATGGTGGGCTGCGTATACGTTATCCCCTGCCCCGGCTCACTGAGGCCTTCGTTCACATATCCGTAGCTGCCCACCCAGGTGCTTCGGAAGTTATAGTTGTCGTAGTAGGTGGCCGTGAGATAGTTTTGCTCATCGCTTTCCTGGGGGTATGATTTGTTGTCGTATCCGTGTTTGTTTCCCGCAACGTTTCCTACGTAGGTCTCAAACCATGCCGTGGAAGCAGTAAGCGTAGAGTAGAACGTGTTGACGGCTGTCTGCATTTGCACCCGGTCGTTGGGGCTTACGGTCATTCCCGTGAGCACGGGCCGGTTGAGGGCATCGTATTTGGTAAAACTCCAGCGGCTGGTGGTTCGTTGGTTGGCATCCTGAGTCAGCACGAGGCGGTCGCGGTTGTCGTAGACCATGAACACAGGTCCGGCACCTGGTACTTGCTTGATTACCATACGGCCGGCTCCATCGATCACGTACCGGAATGCCCAACGGTCGAGGAAACTCTGACGATCCTGTTCGGTTATTGTAGTTGGAAAGTACTCCGTGGCAAGCTTCCGAACACCTTCCGGCTGAATAACGGAAACAAGATTTCCGTACACATCATAAACATAATACGTACTGGCGAAGTTAATGTCCCGGTTGGCATCGGTTGTTGAGGGCGAGCCGGAGGCTGCCTGAACACGTTTCAAAACAACACGACCCTCCCGATCTTGATATTCCAGCACTTCATTGCCCTGCTCATCCTTCACCCGATTGCGTGTTAACTCCCCCGCTGCATAAAACACCGGTGTGCCTGCCGCGCTGGCGGTAAGTGTTCCAAAGGGATATGTTAAGGTCGGGGCCGAATAGGTCCATTTCAAAACCTCACTACTTTCGTTTAAGCCATATGCTTTTTTTACTGTTCGATCTGCCGAGGCGTAGCTGTTGGTAGCGTCCGGTTGCCACACGGCACCGGCACTGCCTTGCTCGATTACGCGATTGAGTGGACTGGGTTCAAAAACCGTTTGAGCATATGGAAACTGATCCTGAGCGATCAGGTTGGTATTTTGATAGAAAAGGTACTGCTTGCCTGAGCGATAAATATCCTGAGGATTGGTGGCGGACGTGGATAAACTTTTGAGCGCTTCCGTTTTGAGCCAGGCGCTGCCTCCTTCCGAATACGGCAAATACGTTTTGAATTGGCGACCCAGCCCATCATACTCAACCGTTGACACTACATCTTTTCGGGTTGGTGAGCCCTGCCACGTTATGCTTTGATTGGGCCGGCCCATGCCGTCAAAGTACTGAACTGATGTTGACTTATGCTCAGCCGGAAGATCTGCACTTTGTGATACGGTTGCGCCATCACGCAACAGGGAGTGCACGGCAACAAAGTTTCGATTTTGACCTTGCAGCCCCTTGAAAACCCCTTGAGTTTGAACCGAGTTATGGCCGGTGGCTGTTCCTTTTGCCACGCGCACGCGGTAGGTTCCCGGCTGGTTGGTCGTCAACTGCTGGCCGGTGGCACCAGCGACATCGCTGGTACCATTGATCCATTGGTAGCTATCGTAGCTATAATTATTCACCGAAAGTGTTACGGCCACGCCACCCGTAATTATTCCTTCATTTGAGGCCGTGATTTGTGGCTCCGGGTGCCGATAGGCAGTTACGGTTCTGCGGGCCGGGCTCGCACATGTGCCGTTCATGGCCTCTACTCCATAAACGGTGGAGACGGCATTAACGGTAGGACTATAGCTGTTCCCTGTCACGCCCGAGATCATAGTGCCTCCGGAATACCACCGGTAACCCGTGGCTCCGGATACCGCGGCTACTGATACCGTAATCTGAGCCGGGGAGTTAGATATGGCGTGCCCATCCGTAGCAGAAGCGGGCGTGGCTGGGGGCTGATTCACCGCAATAGTACCCACGGATGACGCTGTGCTACTCCACGTATTTGACGCATCGTGGCGTGCCCGAAGGAAATAAGTTCCGGTCGTAGTAATGTTTAAGGTTGACGCGCTGCCTAAAGTCGTGCTGTTGCCGGTAGACGAAGTTTGCCAGAACCAACTAATACCTGTGGGGGGCGCTGAATTGCGCATGATTGTGGTGGAGCCGCAATTGGGTATGATCGTGTAGGTGGTGTTAGGCGCAGGTAGCACAACATTAACCCAAATACTACCACGCTGCGTAAACGTGTTATCCAGCAACGTGAGCTGGGTAAAAGTCGGTGCATTCCATCGGATGCTTGCATAGTAAGTAGCCCCGCTCCTCCAGGCGCTCATCACGGTGCCTGCCCCGGTCATCCAGCTCACCGACATATAGATCACGCCATTGGAGAACGTGTAGGTATGCGTTTCACCGACATTCACGGTTGTCGGACCTGTAATGTTCTGCCCGGCAGCGGCCAGCGACAGCAAAACCAGTAAAGCAATGCCAATTGATTTTCTCATGACGACTTTTTCACAAACTGTTGAACATGAAAAACAAATGGCATCGTATTGGCGCCACGTTCTAAAAACTCCAATTCAATCTTAACATCATCAAGAGGGCCCGGCTTCACAATGCGGATCACTCCCGTTCGCCCCCGATAACGTACCTTATAGTTGGTGCTGCCTGGAACTGAAAGGTCAGGCCAATGGCCTGATGTAGAAGTAATCTCAAATCGCATCACGAATTCACCACTTTGCTGCGACCACTCAATTGCATTTTTTCCAAACGTGGTAAACCCGCTGCCAATGGTCAGCTCTTCACCGGAGGAAGTGTCGCGAAAGGAATCAACTCTCCACAGGATGGTGTCCCGGGCAATGTTAGTTTGTGCCTGAACCAGTGTTGTTGTGGCAACCAGTAGACCAAGAAAAGCAAAGCGGCTCATCAGTTCTGGGTTTGATAGTTGTACTCGAATGATTTCAACAAAGCTGTGTTGTGGTCTTTGATCACCTTCAACCGGCCAAGATTATCGTACTCATAGTACGTGACCCGTCCGTTGGCATCGGTGGTGCTGGCAAGACCTGACCCCGGGTTGTAAGTAAAAAAAGTCAGTTGGTTGCTCGGGAAAGCGGAAGTCAACGATGTAACCGCAGCAGCACTCAGTGCCCCCAACCCACTATGGAAATTTGTTCCTAAAACAGCATCCACCTGGTTGCGGCTAACGCCAACAAGTTTGGCCACTGGAAACAACTTCTTATTGGCATACCCCCAGATAAAGGAGGTGACCACTCCATCTTTTCCAATGATCTCCAAAGCATTGCCTTGATCATCATAACGCGCGATGGTAGCCTGTTCCTCGTAACCCCCGGCAAAATTTTCACCGTTAGATGATGGTGTAAATGCACCCCGATCCCGGTTGAATTTATATACCTTTTCCGGCACCACCAGATTGTTTTCCAATTTGTACTTAACGGCCTCAGCGGAGACAACGTCTCCCAATACCGGGATATTGGTAACCACGCAACTTGAAGGAATCGAAATTGTAGCATCTCCGTAATATAGCACTTGACCGTTTTGCCGCACTCCATTTCCTTTAATCGTATAAGTACCCGGGTGCCAAAAAGGATACGAACTTCCGGTGGCGGTGGGTGAAATATTGTAATCATATTGTGTCTGATAATGGTTGGCTTGTAAACCATACTGAAAATCATACCGCAGCTCATTGATCACATTGCCTGTTTGGCTCAGGAGTTGAGCTGCCACCAGATTTACATGGCTACCCTGGATAGCGCAGTTGGCGCCCAAAAAATGATCCTTGCACTTTGTAGAAAGTTGTAGCATGATTGGGCCATTGCAACCATCAACTCCGAAACCCTTGTAAGGAATGTTCACCGTTTGGTCGGTGTTAAGCCCTGATACAGAATAACTCACCGAAGAAGGATTTGGCAAAATACCCTGACCTTCGGAACTGCCATTGCGCGTCACCATTGACTCAATTACTGGCGAAAGTATGTTGCGGCCCTTCATTGTTGTTATAATCGGGGCAGGATTCGCGTAATCAATTGGCCTCCTGAACTCCTCGGTACGAAGGATTACATCATTGTTGTCTTTGACGGTATTGCGCACGAGCTGGTTAATGCCGTTGTATTCCATGAATTCCTTGGTAACCTGCGTACGCTCCGTTGGATCAGTTACGCGTATCGTGGTTATTCGCCTGACCACCTGCGACATTCCACGGTTTATTTTGTAAAATGACATTAAATCAGGTGAACGGGCACCACCTTGTCCGCCAGTCATCCAATTTACTTTCAGCGCGTTAATATGGCCGACTTTGACAAATGTGGCGTCCTGATACGTGTGTTTGAGTGCTTCCCCGGCATTGGTGGATTGTGTCTCTAAAAGAGATATCCCGTTGGTTTCCTCAAAAGATTGGTTGGCAATAGCGGCTTGCATGCTCATGCCCCATGCGGCTATATAATTGGGGTCATTCCGGAACTGATGTGTTGCAATACCCCGAACATTTCCAGTCTCATCCAGCAAAGACTCAATCACCTGGGAATAGCCGAGGTGGCTGCCTTGTGCAGCGCTGCCTTTACTGATGGAACTTCCTGACGTCCAAACCCAAATCCAATCGCCAGGCGTGCCTCCCATCTTAACCTTCATGTCCATCAACGGATTCATCAGCCTACCCGAAGAAAAAGTGCCGGTGTGGTCGGTCATTGTGTAGGTGTAAGACCTCTTTAACAACTGTCGGTGGTCGGCATCATACATGGTGATGGACTTGACGCGTGTACCGCCCGACTTTTGGTTTCGCACGACATCGACAATGGTAGGTGGGCTTGCTGTAATGCAGGTGGATGACAGCGAGATAGTTGCATCGCCATAGTATCTTGTCTGGCCGTTAACCCGAACGCCAAAGGCTTTTAATGAATATGTGCCAGCCTCTGTGAGCTGAACTGAACCCGCAGTAGAAGAAAGATTGTAAACCACTTCGGTTTGATATTGATTGGTCTGCAAGCCGTATTGAAAATCATAACGCAATTCCTTTACTACATTACCACTTGGCCCAATCAGTTGAGCGGCAACCAGATTAACATCACCACCAGCAATCGTACAGTTGTTACCCAGGAAAAAGTCTTTGCACTTGGTTGAAAGCTGAAGTGTGACAGGACCGCTGCAACCATTTACCCTATCAAGGCCTATGTAGTTGAAAGTAACCGTCTGGTCTGTGGCAAGTCCCGAGACGGAAAACGTGTTCGAGGGGGGTGGCAGTGCTTCCCTTCCCTCCAGTTTGTATTCATGGCTTTCGAATTCAAACTGGGTATACCCTCCGGTCGGATACGTGACTTTGTTTAACAGCCCCGCTTTTCCAAAAGCAAAGTTAGCTGCCCGGTCCTCCGTTTGGAAATAGTAGTTTTGCGGAGTAAACGCGTAGGGACAAAGGGAGTGAGGCGGAAAGTACGTCAACACGGGAAGAAGCGCCTGGTTATTGTCCCGGCCGTTGTAGTAGCCCCAATAGTCGACCCCAAGTGTCGATTTGTTAGGTAGCCCATCAAAGTATTCGAACGAATGCGTTTGGTCACCCACGGTTACCGAGTTGAGTTTCAGACGAAGATTATCCGGGTTGCCGGTAGCGGTATTGCCGAAATAGGACTGGTTGAACGTTGACGTTACGTCATAGCTGGCGCCACCCAACGTGTTTCTAACCCTGACGCCAATGCACCGCATGGGAGGTTGGGTGAAGTTGATGGTGTGCCCGCGTACAGCGCCAATTGGCAAAAACCAAGAGGCGTAAAGAGGAACAGACGGGCTCATGTTTTCGATATCCAACCGGCTGGCATATTGAAAGTTGATTTCCAGTCCAAGATCGGCACTAACGATGGAGGACAAATAGACGTTCTCAGTGATGGCGCGCGAGCAGCTTTGCTGATAAAAATCCATGAATAGATCTGCTTCGAAGCCACTCCCACGATAGGGAGTGCTTATGGTTCTTGCTTCACCCCAGGATTTGGAAGAAATGGAAATGTAGTCACTCAAACCGTCAGGCCTTAGGTGATAGTTGAAGTTAATCACCTTGCCGGATGGTGTGGTAATCTGAGTGAGATACCAACTCGTGATTCCTCTGCCGCCTTGGTTAACTGTCTGTAAAACATCAACATATTGGCCATCGCACGCTGTCCGGTTCGCATTTCCATTGGAGCCTCCAACAGCAGTGGTGTATTCTTTGGCCGCAAAAACGCCAACTACACCTTCAGGCGAGGTAACGGTGAACGTTTGGTTAGCATTATTGAATACCAACTTGTCGCCATTGAACGTCACCTTGATTACCTCAACCACATTACCCGTTTGCGAAGCTTTTGAAAGAATAAATTTGCCGGAACTTCCCAGAAAATTGTAACTGTACATATCCGGTTCGGTATCGACCAGACCGCGGAGATAATGAGAGTAGTAAGGGTCGATCCAATCAAAACCAGTCCAGTTCTGCAGTTGATCAGGTACCGGTATGGGATCAAAGCAATAGCCCAAAAACCCATTGCCCGAGTGTAAATCGTTCAGTCCTTGTGTCGTGCGTGAGATTGAACCACCCGTGCTCAATGCCCAACCGAGGCCAACAATGCCCGCATTTTCGGAGGCACGAATACCTCCGGTAGAGTAGGATAAAGACAGGGGAATCTTGCCTCCGTCAAACCCAATCTCATAAATCGGTACGGTTATCGTTCGCGCCCCTGTGTACAAGTTGGGAGCTGCCAGATCAAACTGCGCTAGTTTAGCAGCTTCGGGAGAAGGCGTTATCGGTTGAAGTTGAACATAACTGGCGGCCGTTTGGCCTGCAGCATTGTAGCCTGATGCCAATGCCATCAGGAATACAAATGATATCTGGAACAAAGTGCTGCTGATATTGCCATTACAGAATATTTTATGCGTTGGCAAAACACCTCGAAGCGCAATCATATTCGTTGCTTTCTCTGGCTTCAAATTCATGTTATTGAAAAATTTTATCGTTGATAGTAAAAGTATTACTGTATCGAAATTGGATTTCTAAAAAATCGATATAAAACTTACATGGCAAAATTTCTCCAAAGTTTTCAAATTTCCTATTCGCCCACTGGCTGTTTTGAAACCGGAAAAACTGACACAATACCTGTTGTCAGTCAATTTGTTAGTTATCACTTAGTGAAGTATTTGTTGGCTTTAAAAAACCAATGCCCATCCCCCATTTTTGGGGATGCTTCAATTAACGTTTGTTGTGAAAGTGCCGATTCGCGAAGATTTTTCTTACAAAAAAGGCTTGTTTTATTACATCTAATTAACTCGCTGCTTTCTCCAACGCCAAACTTTTTGCAGGCGGAAAACAGTTGGTACGCCCTTGATTTGCTCGAAGCAACACCCTGACGTGTAAACTTATCCTGCCGGACATTCAAATGGAGGAACTGAACGGTATCGATACGCTGCGTAAAATACGAAAGCGCGGATGGAAAACACCGGTGATTGTGCTGACGCATTATGATGAACAAGCCCTGGTGCTCCACCTTCAGGAACTCGGCATTAGCGGGTTTCTGCAGAAAAAATTCTGACCCTGCTGAACTGGCTGCAGCCATTCGCATGGCCGTGGCCGGTGGTGTGTTTTACAACGATTTACTCCCCGATGAGAAATCAGCCGGTGAAGCGCGAAACCTGAACTTCTCGGCCCGCGAGCTTGAAATTGTTCAACTCCTTGCCCGCGGACTCACCAGCCGCGAGATTGCAAGTCGACTCAACCTTTCAACCGATACCGTTGACGAGCACCGCCAGCGGATACTGCAGAAAACCAACACCCGAAATGTGGCCGAGTTGGTCGGGTTGGCTGCCCGGGTGGGGATGCTTTGATGACTTAACTCCGGTAATTGGCTTTTTCAACTAAGGTATGCCCTTGGGCAGCAGAATCCCCTGAATTGCAACAACTTTACTATCAGGCGTTTACAACACCAATATTGAATGCACCTGGCTTGGACAAATTGGGCTAAAATACCAATCCATTTGAGCCGAAAGAGCGCATTTGCACAGGATATTAATTAACCTTCTCAAATTATATTATGTTAACCATCCCAGCGTGCCGTTGCGCACATGCCATCACAAACGCTGGTCTGGGGGTTTACGGCTTCGTATTGAAGATTCGTTAGCCGCGCTTGCCAGCCGCACAGTTATATAATTTGACGTTATGTGTAAATAGCCGCTCAAGGCCGCGCTCATCCGGGCCCTTAGCACCACGTCCTTGTGAGGTGGTCCAGTTAAGCCGGACAGTTATATTGTCAGATTTCCTAAACAGATATTATTCAAAACGGAGGATGGTTAATTCCATCCCCTCGTAGTGAATCGGTCTGTATTTGGGGG
>Ga0068872_10004422_pt1 | contig 10677 bp, 2 predicted proteins | sample NOAtaG_7_FD_66441 | JGI IMG/M metagenome (GOLD analysis project Ga0068872, IMG submission 66441) | Freshwater lake microbial communities from Lake Erie, under a cyanobacterial bloom - NOAA_Erie_Diel1S_2200h metaG | ecosystem: Environmental > Aquatic > Freshwater > Lake | place: USA: Ohio, Lake...
TGATAGTATGTAAACAATAGATTATTTTATTTGCGCCTTCCACTGTTGGTTCTAAAAAGAATCAACAAGGAGGTCACAACACCCCGTCCTATTAAGGATTGGGATTTACAGTTACTAAACTACCTCATGTATGTGCGACTCTCCCACTAAACATAGTATTCCGCTCCTCAGCCTAAGGGCTCCGCAGGGTCATGTCACAACACTCTGGGAAGCTATACGTAGCGGTGGTAATAGAAGCTTCATCGTTATCCTCGTATATTCCCGCTGACACACTGTCTGTTGAATCACTCTCAAGAGGGTCGCCAAACTCTACGCTCATCAAAACCTCCGAGGATGCTGTAACATCCTGCTTCCGTTGAATCGTTCTAGGAACAAAAAATCTTTTGGCTGCCTGCGCAGCACGATCCTGATGAGCAATTTGTGTTTGCTTAGCAAGAGCGACATCAGACAGCCAGCACACCAATGAGTCTCGATCCTGCTGAAGCCGTTGGTGCAGAGTCCTGCTTTCAAATAAAGAGCTTTGATTCCGAGGAATCATAAAAGGATCCGACTGATAGCGGCGATATTCATCTACCACCTTGTTGAGTAGAGAAGTTTTCTCTCTTAAGCTTTCTGCTGCCTGATCTGCACCATGTACCACTGCATTCCTATGTTTCCATAGTAGCAGAGAAAGGTCTAGATTCGCCCTAATCAGATCAGCTAACCACCTCTCTTGTTCGCCCACGTCGGCATCTTGAAAGAATGATGCATAGGCTTTGCCCCATGCCCGTCCAACCCTGCCTCGCAAGAATGCATCCCAGCCTATGCGGGAAGTTTGCTCTACATAAGCTGCAGTAACTGGTGACATCCGAATGTCTGCTATCGTTGGGGCTATCTGGCGCCGCAGATTACCTTGCTGGACCAAGATCCAAGAGTTAATTCCATGCATAATAACATCTATTAGTCGGTTCGGTGTGGGAAACTCTTCCAGAGTGGCTCTATATGTCTCTAATAGATCCTGTCTCTCAAGTGCAATAATAGGAGATGGGCATGACCAGACATGTTGGCGTGTCTCGTCGTGGAGTTTGCAGCCGGGGCACAAGGACGAGGTTCCATAGTAGCGATAGTTTTGGTGATTGGTCTGTAACAAACAGTGAGATAATTTAGCATAAGAAAGTTGACGAGGGCGACTCAATTTCTGAAAGGCTTTTGCATAGGCTTCCCACGCGATTAAAGGAAAAATTAATCCACTCCATTTTTCGCGTTTAATGATAGTTTCTTTCAGGGACTCGTAGTATAAATCCTCCCTGACGACTGGGCGAAAGTTCCCAGCAACTGCCTGACCTTTTCTCTCTACAAGTACTTTACTGATAGATGTCAAACCTAATGCTTTAGCATAGGACGACGGAGTGGCTTGACACCTTGTGGCTTGAGTCATAGCACTATCTTTAGCCTTGTCCAGCGCATCGTTCCATGCGTTATCTTCTTCTAATTCGAATAAGTGCACCTTACAAAATTTCTCTACCGTTGTAATCGAACCTTTAACTGCTTGAACTAGGTCGAAGTCGTGACATGTCATATGCGCAATGCCTTGTGGTGTCTTGGTGGTCAAATCCCGTAGAAGTTGCAGACCCGGAACACGGATATATAGATTTCCAACACAGCTCGAAATCCTTTGTAACAAGGTGAGAACAGCAAGAAGTCCTGCTAAAAATCCCGTCTGAACCCCTGCCTTAAACCTTCCTGTAACGCTGCCTGCATCCGCACAAAGTTCATCTTGACTATAAATACTCCATCCGTATGCAAGTTGAGAACCTTCACACAAGGAGACAACTCCTACAAATAGTTCTTGGAATTCTGTGTCTAGGTCTTGGTGGAGATAATGGTCTATGGGTTTCGATAGTAGTGAGGTTTCATAGTTGGGAAGAACCTTTGGGGCGGTCGTTGTTAATGCTGGTCCTGCAGTAGATATGTACTTGTGACGTTGCCGTGTTATATTCAAAGTAGTTGGAACTAAGTCGGTTGGTATATCCTGTGCTGGAGTCATTAAGCGAAGATCGTAGACCGACGCTGATGCTAGGCGCGTCTGTCTTCCCGTGTACTGTGGGTGATAGGGTTGAACTTTCTGCCAGGCGGAGTCATCTGCCCGGTAGAATATCTTCCTGGTTGTTGGTTCCGAAAACCACCGCCATCTTTGATGGGTCTCGGCGCACCAATATCGTAAAGGTATAAGTAGCTTACTCCTGTTTTCAAAATGAGCTAACGCTTGCCGCCATAAGGTCCATGCAGAAGGTGGGGGCCTGTCCTGAATTGGCCAATTAAGATTACTTACTCGGTCGATGATACGATGACCATTCTTTACTGCCGGTATTATAATAGTCCCATCAGCTGAAACCAAATCAGATAGATAGAGGACTTGTAGATAAAGTCGACATCGGTTCAAAATACCTAACTGGAGTGGCTCGAAGCCGAGCTGGATGAATTGATCCATCAAACCTTTATCATATTTGCGTGGAGGTACGGGTAGCCATTGCTGACTCACCGTGACTGAATATCCCACTTTGGACAGGAATGCCCAGAGACTATTCAACCAGGTGTTTTCAATCCACTTACTATACTTGGTAAATGGCTGGGTAAGGATAGGGTGGGTACTCCCACTAAGCAACTGCAAATATGACAGACTAATTATCAACAGTTTTCCTGTCTTGTCTCCAAGAGATATATGGCCTGTAAAATAAAGGAGTTGTCCTGAACTTTGTTCGCTGAAGATAGTAGGTAGAGACATACCGCCTAAGGCTGCTGGTCCATGGACTATTGATCGTGCTGTATTGCGATTGATGTGAAGGCGGGGAAGAACGGCCATTAGGGACGGGGAGAGAATATCCTGGCATTCTGCCTCTGTCAGAGTCAACGCTGGAGTAGGATAGGTAAGTTTTGGGAGCAGGTACAAGAGGTATGACCATAGGGAAGCGGATCTATTTAGAGAGCTTCCCGAGATTGCTGTGGCGTAAGTCATTGAGATGTCATATAATTTCTTTTTGGATGTACTCATGGAGCCGCTTGGTGAAATGTAGACTCCTAGTGTTCTAAATCCTTCATGGGGTTCTATCCTAGGCACTGTAATGGAATCCGTGGCGTACCCTGCCGTTAACTTGAGTTCCTCGGGGGCTTGTGTGGAATTCTGTAGTCTCGCTACCCCTTTCCCCCATTTCCACGTTATCAGAGTCCAGAAACTCTTTTGGAGGTTGATGGCTCCTCCGGTAGTGAAAAGCAGTCGCTCCCAGCTCTGAGCTAAAGATTGAAGGCTTCTTACGATTTCTCTGGTTGTTTGAAGTTGTGTGGGATCATGGTGCCCACTAGGGAGCTCGGAAGTGCATCCCAATTGTGCATCATCTACAAAGGCATCACCACTGTGGGCCACCTGTAGGGCACTGTCCACTGCTTTAAAAACCATTGTTCCAATGTTAGATGGGAGATTTTTTACTATTAGACAAAATAACACTCCCCAAAAGGTTGGCCCAGTCGTAGAGCCTTGGCCGGGGCCAAACAACGGTATATCTTCATTATTGCTGTATGTGCAGGTTGAATAACCGTACTTAGTCTTAATATGGTGGCGTGCATGGTTCCATGTATCCTGAATACACTGAAGTACAGATTGAGGGAGACCTAATCGCCGCAATTCTAGAAAGACAAGGTTATTGACTAACCTGTCGTAACAGCCGATGGCGTCATTTTCAATGAAGGCTCCATTCACCTTTGTTTGCCGTACTATATCGTATGAAATCACTTTGTTAAGCACCGGACTTACACACATCTTGCTAGGTCTGGATCCATATTGCATTTCAGGAATCAATCCATGATCTTCCATATGATGGGAAAGTCTTCTGGCAACCAGTATCCTCTGGGATTGATTATAATCACTCTCCAACAAGGCGACTATTCTAAGCCTATGCTGCTTTGGATTCCCAGCCTCTTTCTCAAGCATCACATCTACCACTTCATGCCACCTACTGGGGGAGAAGCCCACTTGATATGGTATGCTCATCATCGTAGCGTGGACAGCTACTAATGATGGATTATCCAATACTGCTTTATAATGGCCTACATGTCGGCCAGAGAAGGATGAAGATGTTTTTTCTTGGACATTCCGGTAATTGTCGATAAACTGAGAAGAAGTGATCCTCCCATCACTGGGTGACATTGTGGTGGAATATGGTTCACCAAGAAAGTCCAGCATAGTTAGGGTTTCAGGTAGAGGAACTTTGCTCTCGTCTACCTGAAGTTTCCCTTCTAGAAGATGAGCGGCTTCATAACTAGTCAGGACGTCTCCTAATAGGTCGGCTAGGTATCCTGATGCAAAGGGCGTTAACTGTGCCTGATTATATTGCCTCACATTCGTTTGACAGATGTAGAATCCAATCTCATCTGGCTCTGTTACTGCTCTCCATGGGCCTTTCCAGGTCTTGGGATCAATAGTATTTGGGTCCACTCCTGAGGGCGGCGCTGGCACATCAATTCGAGCGATTCCCCCTTTATTCATACTGTTTTGTCCTAATACTGCTCCTATGTTTTTATACATCAATTTCTTGCGCTCTTTCTTTATAATCCGCACAACGGCTTCCCTTGTTCGTAATCTCAGGCGTTCCGCATTTTTTGGATCTTGGAGTTGGGGAGATGCCTTTAATACTAATGATTTTGCCAACCTGTCTAAATAATTTTCTCGCAGCTGTGTATGCATAGATTGGAATTGTTTCCTAGTATGTTTTGCCGCCCTGAGTTCAGTAATTATTCTAGCCGTTGGGACGGGCTCTAGAACATTAGGTAGCCCTGCAGCCTGGCGCGTTCTCGAAATTGTACTATCCGCTATGGGAATACCTTTACTAAGTTTCAATAGTAATTTCCAAAACCTCTCTGTTTGTACTGCCTGAATCAGTTCAGGTGACCAAGAAAAGGTGCCTGTGTATTTCCTGCTAGATATTTTTTCTGCATGTAGCATGGCTTCCGTGATAAGCCTATCTATCTTTTCATATTCTCGCTGATGATTGTGAGACCACTGACCTGAGGAAATTACCTGCTGTAAGGCGTCTAGCTTCTTCGGTATCTTGTGGTATTCTAATTGTGCCTGCAGAGTTGATGTATACTTCTGGACGATATCTGGATCGTGCAGTTGCAGTTGGCGCCGACAAGGTGGTGCCATTTCCTTTGTTGGATCTCCGAAAAGAAGCTCTGGGTTGATGTCTACATAGCACGGGCGATGGTCACTATGAAAGAGGGACTGGTACGGTAAGATCCCTGATCTTTGAACTGCCGGCATAATAGATGAAGAGACTAAGATGTAGTCTAATCTGGAAGAACCTCTATTGTATGTTGCTGGAAAGGGTCGTGCCTTATGGTGTACAGCTAGTGGGTCTATTAGACCGCAAGTAGTTGCTAAGGTAGCCAATGACCCTGTGTGGTTCCGATGGACTGTGTGCACGCCTTCTTGATAGGAAAGAGGAATAAACGCAGGGGGGGTATTAGTTATGTCCTCATTGGAGTCTAGACTCAGTATGATGGAGTGGCTTTGAGCAATGAGGTGTTCCAACCAGGCTTGTAGGTCTATAATGCATTGTTTATAGGGATCTGGAATTAATAATTTTTTCTCCGTCTGAAAAACTCTGGATAGGTGTCGAAATTGTTGCCGATAAGCTGTTTTTGGACCTGAGTCTTTATTATTACAGACTCTGTATACCGTTATTATGTATATCTTCCGATTTTTTCCTTGAAGAGTGATGTAGGACCATCTCCCTAACCCATAGGGGTCAACACCTTTTTCCACTACTCTTGATGTCCATACATTGGTTATGGCTGTAAGGGTTCCTCCTGGCTTATAGGTGCTATGAAACTCCTCGTCACTATGTGAGTATTGAATACTATAATGTTGCCAGGTCTTTGCAAAGCACTTCCTAAGTGACGATATCTGAGAGGGTTGCCAATTTAGATTTGTTTCTGGCAGACAAATCGCTCCTATCCCTAAGGTTTCTGACACATGGAGGCCAAATAAAAAGTCAGAGTAGGAGATATGTGGTTGAATTCCATTTGGATTCTGAACCAGGATTCGGAGGGTTTGCGCCGGATCTATAGACGGCATGATATGGCCCCAAACGTCCGGATCCTCTGTAGAAGGTTTACCGTATGGCTTCAAAAAGTTAAAATCGTATAAAGTAGGTTGAGTGACAATAAACCTCCTTATTGTAGTTTGTTTCTGTTTACTTTTCGTCTTCTTCCATCTGCCATGCTTTTTACCATGCTTTACTTCCTCTCCGTGGTTTGTAGATACTACCGGTGGTCTGACTCTTTTCACGTTTCTTGCTATGCTTTTGTGCGCGTGCGGTAACGGCTCATTTGATCTCCGCAACACTTCTGTTTTTTTAGGATCTTTTGGAGCTTGGGGATCATGCTCATCTAGATGCCACTGTATAATATCATATGGTGTGCTTTGGCCTTGTGGTGCCGGTTCGAGGTTTGAGGACTGGATGAGCTGAGGAATGTGTACCTGTCCAGATATAATTGATGAAGCAAGCCAAGTACGAAGGATCTGAGCCAGGTTGCTAGACATAAAGGGTAGTAAAATGCTGTCATCAGGTACAGGATGTAGTCCCATTACCAGTAAGGCAAAGAGAGTTCTGGGACCACATTCGTTGGAGTGTGGAGTGTAAAGTGTTGAATGACAGCTTACCCATTTTGTATTGTTGGGATAGAATGCTGGATCTGTATAGGACGCTAGAAGGTTTTTCAGCGCGTGTTCTGTCGGGAGGTGGTTCATATCATCAGAGTAGTAGAAGTGTACTCTTCCTCTGATGATCCTTCTCACTATTGCTACCCAGTGACATCCTCTCACATGGCAAGGGATTAAGATGGTGGGTGATTGTATATGCGGTTTATGTGAGTTAGCCTGCGAATAGTTCGGCGTGAACCATCGGCGCAGATTTACCCACGATTTCTCACTTCTCAACTTCGTCATAAAATGTGTCGACAGGTAGTTTATGTCCTCTTGATCTGCTAGGATCTCTAGGAAAACATTCATAACATTGTCATTGATCATCTCCCCATGGCTAATTAGGCTTTGTAGATCTTGTGTAGTGACACACGTAAGGGGACATCGTGTAATGAAAACCAGTGATTTGTTCAATTGTTGTTGGCAATATTCCTTGATGACTCGACAATCCTCTGGTAATATCATGGATTCTATTACATGATTTCCTACACGGTAGGGTAAGACTCGAGGGCGCCATCGGTTTAGCTGATGCACCTCTTTGCTTATGGAAAACTTGCCTTTTGTTAAATAGGGACCTCGTTGTTCTGGTTCAAGAGGGGCTTGTCTGCCTGCTAGCCTACCTCCACCATATTGATAACCTAATTTGCTTTGAATATCGGGTTGCCAAACCTCTGTCTGAGCTCCTTGGAGAACACTTTGATTCTTCAATATTTTGGAAAGGATCTTGTATTGAGCGCATAATGCTTCTCTGCAATTATATGGATGTGGTTCTTTAAGTAGAATTAAACTATTTAGTAATTTCTTGGGTTCATAAACATATAAGACACCCCACACTATCTCAATTGGAAGAATGATCTGATTCACAATAAGTAGGATCACTTTAACACTGGATTGAAGTTTGATATATAATTCAAGGTAACAACATTTTGCAGGCCCGCCGCAAATAACTTTGATTAACATTTTAGGTGTATTGCCATTGTACCAAAAGTGTAAATTAGTTGCGTTTAGGATGGTTAGTGGTATTGGTGTTGGTCGCGTAAATTTATCTCTGCTGTGTGCATACTTTTGAGTCTCGAAGAGCTCCTAGTAGGTGAATGCTGTAGTTTATTTAGGGAATCAGCCATGTCTTCAATCTTTGTGGTCATATTTTCCATCTTTGATGTCATATCGAGAAACCTCTGGTTGAATCCATCATTCATGGTTACAATGTTCTCAGCCATTCTTTGTTGAGTCAACATTAAAGTACTGCAAACTTCCCTCAGCTCCATCAGGGAATTGGAATGTGCGTTTGCAGTGGTAGTAAGCTCTTGGAGTTTTGCTTGCTGCTCTCCGGTTGACCCGACCGATTGTTGAGCCGTCTCAGATGATTGGGGTACACTGGTGATGCATGCCCTCTTCGTGGTCTGGTGAGATACCTTCGCTGCAGGAGTCACTGTAGCGACTAAGGTTTGCACTTTCTGGGCCATTGGCTCCTGAAACACCGCAGAAGCATAAGAGTCTGTTACTGTCGATCTAGCGTATGGTGTCAAGGGCTCCTTCTCCAAGGCAGATGCATTCCGTTTAGGTGTGGGGGTGTGTAAGTTGTTGAAGGATTGCTGCACATAAGCTGCAGTTTGAGGAGAGTCTTGTCGAGGGAGCCGGGTCTTTTTCTTTGATAATGGAGCTACCTGCCCTGTAAATGTTAGCCCGTACTCATCTATAAAAAGGGAACTCCACTGGTCTTGCGGTACGGCCTTCTTTAATGAGTCCTCCAGGGATGCTAACTTAAGTGTTACTTTCTCTGCGTCCGATGTATAGAAACAGCATAACATCCAGTTCTCTACTGGTTGTCTTTCCACTTGCGCAAAAAGCTGTCCAGTGGTCGTATTGGGCGATGGTATTGACAAGAGTAGTCGACGGATGGTAGTATAAACACCATTCGCCAATGGGACTAAAGTGTCAAGTGACTTTAGGCCTTTCATTGCTACGACGCTGTTGTTTCCAACATGGTGCTCGTGGTCTGCAATGATCTTGAGACGTTCTGAATCCGTGTAGGACTTCCTATATATGGGTAGGAATAGGTACTTAATACAGTTTGGAGAGAACCGTTTATTTCCATTATACCACGTTTGAAAGAATTGAGTGCCCAGTTCTATCTTTGGCCGTTCAACATCTATCATTAAGACATATGCTGTCTGACCCTTTGCTGTGAAGGCGTCAAAATACATTCGAAACTGAAAAGGCTGAGCCTTCCACTCAGAACTTGCGGTGATGAAAGACTGTAAATCGTCTCTAAAGGTAAAGCTGCGTACTCGGGATAAGAAACCTATTTTCACCATGTCAGATGTTTGACAATTGCTCCAGAGCATACTGTACCCGTGCTGAATCAGCCAAGTCTGGACATTTTTGTGATCACGTAGATTTTCAAAGGCTAATTCTGACGTAATGTGGTAGTCTCCTGAGATATGTTGCTGTGTCTTCTTATAAGGTTTGAAGTAGGTCGGTAGACCTACCTCCTCTAGTCTGTTAATCTGGTCGGTTGTATGTACTGAGTGTACCTTAAGGTCACTTCTGATAGGGAGTATTTGAATTGTGTGATCCGTGGTTTTAAGGCACTTGGCAAAGCTCTTAAATAAGTTGAGTTGGGACACAGATGACTTGAAATGCGCATTCTTTCTATAGAGTGCAAACCTGTGACAATAGGATGATGCTCGAACTGGTTGGGTTTGGTCTGATTGCATCTGAGTTGGAGCTTCATCGTCCTCTAGTTCTTTAAGGAATTCTGTAATCTCTTCTAATGAGCTCTCCACCGTGATTACCTCTGGGGTCTTGGTCCTAACTGGGAAGAGGAACGTCTCGTCTCCAGTGATTTTGGAATTTTGCATCAGAGTATCTGTTGCCATTGCTGCTGGATTGTTTGCTACTGTTTCTACTGCGGTGTCTCCTTCTGTGTCTGCCATTTGATCTAAGGAATCTTCCTGCATGGTTTGCTCTTCTGATGATAGGGGATAGTAATAATTACGTTGAAGCGCTAGAGTATAAGGATTGATAATACTTAGGGGACGGTAAATAATCTGATCCAAAATACTTGGAGAGCTCCTTTTGTTCGGTATGTAATACTTCGCAGGTCTGCCCTGCGCTCCAGAGTTAAGTAGAATCAATTCTATGGCTAGTATTACATTATAAGTAATGCTGCGCACCTCTACATCGTGGGGAAACGTAAGTTGCTGCCAAAGACTGGCCTGTAAGACAGTTAGATCTCGTACTGCAGCCATAGTGGGACTAGTGGTTTTGGCGGGTTGGAAAATTTTGAAATGTAGTTGAAGTTGTTTGTATATGATATTAATGTTGTTCTGGATCATTATTAAACATTGTATGGCAATGGCTCGCTCGTCTCTTTTTAGAACCCGTTGACAAAGGCTGCATACTCTTATATACTGGGTCAATAGTGTGCATGCCTCGCTTAAATTAGGCGGGGCTGGAGAGGGATCGACTATGACTGGGTCATTAGGAGAAAGAGATGAAACACACATGTTGTTCTAGTTCTATTGAGAGCCTGCTAGGGTAGACTAAGATGGTTGAGTGGGGACGGTCGGGGTGGCCTGGCTCGCGCCAGCCGGAAGGCTTGTAAAAGGGTTTTCCAATTTGATAGCAACAATGATGAAAAAGGTCGGAAATTGAGAGGGAAAATTTTGTTAATCCTTGGAAACGATTGCAGATCCTGATAGAGCGGATGAAAATTAGTGGAGAACGATATCGACTTGATGACTATATTAGGTTTATTTTGCTTCTGTAAAGGGTATTAATTTAAGACTTTTTTAGTAGTTCATGTAACGCGTATATACTTCTTTTTTTTATTATAAATAGGCAATCAATAATGGTCTTCGGAACGCCAACTCTCTGCATCGACAGTGCGGCCTGCGTATGTCCTATAAGATCATAACATGATTTGGCATCGTTAG